>Ga0160446_100051_pt1 | contig 123786 bp, 138 predicted proteins | sample HID1973I_E1MG_FD_108200 | JGI IMG/M metagenome (GOLD analysis project Ga0160446, IMG submission 108200) | Enriched mosquito-associated microbial communities from UW Madison campus, WI, USA - HID1973I_E1 MG | ecosystem: Host-associated > Arthropoda: Insects > Digestive system > Unclassified ...
AGACGCAGCGCTCGATCCAGAACTTCCCGATCGGCTGGGAAAAGCAGCCGGTGCCGATCATCCGGGCGTTGGGCATCATCAAGCAGGCGGCCGCGCAGGTGAACATGGCGACCGGCAACCTGGATGCGGCGCTGGGCAACGCGATGGTGCAGGCTGCCTCGGAAGTCGTGGCCGGCAAGTTCGACGACAACTTCCCGCTGGTCGTCTGGCAGACCGGCTCGGGCACCCAGTCCAACATGAACGCGAACGAAGTCATTTCGAACCGCGCGATCGAGATTCTTGGCGGCGAACTGGGCTCGAAAAAGCCGGTTCACCCGAATGATCACGTGAACATGGGCCAATCGTCCAACGACACCTTCCCGACGGCGATGCACGTCGCGATCGGGATGCTGGCGCGCGACGTCCTGATCCCCGGCCTTGAAAAACTGCACGCCGCGCTGGTCGCGAAAGCCGCAGAATTCAAGGACATCATCAAGATCGGCCGCACCCACACCCAGGACGCGACGCCGCTGACGCTGGGTCAGGAATTCGGCGGCTATGCCCATCAGGTCGCCAAGGGCATCGAGCGTGTGAAGCTCGCGCTGGGTGACATCTATGAGCTGGCGCAGGGTGGCACCGCCGTCGGCACCGGGCTGAACACGAAAAAAGGCTGGGACACGGCGATTGCGGCGGAAATCGCCAAGATCTCGGGTCTTCCCTTCGTCACCGCGCCGAACAAGTTCGAGGCTCTGGCCGCGCATGACGCTATGGTCTTCTTCTCGGGTGCGCTGAAAACGGTCGCGGCTTCGCTTTTCAAGATTGCGAACGACATGCGCCTGCTGGGTTCGGGTCCGCGCTCGGGTCTGGGCGAACTGATCCTGCCGGAAAACGAGCCGGGATCGTCGATCATGCCGGGCAAGGTCAACCCGACCCAGGCCGAGGCGCTGACCATGGTTTGCGCCCATGTCATGGGCAATGACGCGGCCATCGGTTTCGCCGGTTCGCAGGGCCATTTCGAGCTGAACGTCTATAACCCGATGATGTCCTACAACGTGCTGCAATCGATGCAGCTTCTGGGCGATGCGGCGGGTTCCTTCACCGACAACATGGTCGTCGGCACGCAGGCCAACCTGCCGCGTATCGACAAGCTGATGAAAGAATCGCTGATGCTGGTGACGGCGCTGGCGCCCACCATCGGTTACGACAATGCGACCAAGGTGGCCAAGACGGCGCACAAGAACGGCACAACGCTGCGCGAAGAGGCGATCGCCCTGGGTCTCGTCGATGGTGAGACCTTCGACCGGGTCGTGCGCCCGGAACTGATGGTCGGCCCGGAGGACTGAGTTGACCGGAACCGGATCTGGAAAGATCATCAACCTGCGGACGGCGCGCAAAAGCGCCGCCCGCGACGCCGCCCGCCGCGAAGGCGACGCGAATGCCGCCAAGTTCGGCCGCAGCAAGGCCGAGAAGCTTTCCGATCAGGATGCCAAGGCCCGCGCCAGCCGCCATCTTGACCAGCATCGGCGCGATCTGCCCGAGGATGGCGATGCCTGACCTTCCCGCGATGTCCCACCCGGTGAAACGCTCGGTCACCATCGGCGGCCATCGCACCTCGGTCAGTCTGGAGGATGCGTTCTGGCGGGAATTGCGCGAGATCGCGAAGGGCAGGGCAGAGACCACTGCGGCCCTGATCGCGGCGATAGACGCGGCTCGCCCGCCCGAGGTGGGGCTTGCCACCGCGCTGCGCCTTTACGTCCTGTCCGAAGTCCTGAAACGCCAATCGCTGGCGTAGTGCTTGCGGCGGCGGGTCTGGGTGACTAAAAGCCGTGCAACAATCCACAGCAGATATTGGGTAGAACCATGGCAGGCCATTCCAAGTGGGCCAACATCCAGCACCGGAAGGGCAAGCAGGACAAGCTCCGTTCCAAGCTGTTCTCCAAACTGGCCAAAGAAATCACCGTCGCCGCGAAGATGGGCGATCCCGATCCCGACAAGAACCCCCGCCTTCGCCTTGCGGTCAAGGAAGCCAAGTCGAGCTCGGTTCCGAAGGACGTGATCGACCGCGCGATCAAGAAGTCGCAGGGCGGTGATGCCGAGAACTATGACGAGATCCGCTATGAGGGCTATGGCCCGAACGGCATCGCGATCATCGTCGAGGCGATGACCGACAATCGCAACCGCACCGCGTCGAACGTGCGCAGCTATTTCACCAAGCATGGCGGCGATCTGGGCCAGACCGGCTCGGTGAACTTCATGTTCGACCGCAAGGGCGAGATCATGTACGCCGCCAGCGCCGGCGATGCGGATACCGTCATGATGGCCGCGCTGGAGGCCGGTGCCGAGGATGTCGAAAGCGACGAGGACGGCCACTGGATCTATACTTCGGACACCGATCTGGCCGAGGTCTCGACCGCGCTGGAAGCGAGCCTTGGCGAATCCGAGCATGCCAAGCTGATCTGGAAGCCGCAGGCCCCGACCGAGATCGACCTCGAGACCGCGCAGAAGCTGATGAAGCTGCTGGATGCGCTGGAGGACGATGACGACGTCCAGAACGTCACCGGAAACTTCGACATCCCCGAAGAGGTTGCGGCGCAGCTTTGAAGATCCGCCTCCGGCGGGGGTATTTCAAAAACAATGAAATCAGGGCCGCAATTCCGATGCGGCCCTTTTTCGTATCGCCTGTGTCAGCGGGGCCAGCGCTGGTGCCATGGCGCGCTGGACATGCCAGAACAGCGGAATGTCCAGCGGCAGCGGGTCCAGCAGCGCCAGCTGGCCCGATGCACGCGTGACGTTGGACATGCATTCGGGGATCATGCCCCAGCCCAGTCCCAGTTCCACGACCCTTGCGAAGGCTTCGGACGCGGGAACGTGGTGACCGGACAGCTGCGGTCGTCGGCCCGTCAGGGTGGTGGCCCAACGCGTCTGGGCGGCATCCTTGCTGTTGAAAATCACCGCTGGGGCATGGTTCAGCGCGGTGCGGGTCACGCCGTCGGGGAAATGTCGTGCGATAAATTCCGGCGTCGCCAATGCGTGATAGCGCATGTGTCCAAGGGCGTGAACGTCACAGCCCGGCACCGCGTCTGCGTCCGACGAGATCGCAGCCGAAACCTGCCCCTTGCCGAGCCAGTCGCGGGCATGATCCTGATCATCGACCACGAGGTCATAAATCACGTCGAGCGCTGTCATTACCGGCGGGAACCAGGTGGCAAGGCTGTCGGCATTGACCGCGATCCGCAGCGTGGCCGCGCGATCCGTCCCCTCTGTCCCAAGGGTTTGTTCGAGCAGGCGCACCTGGTCCAGATGCTGCATCAGGCGCATTCCGTGCGGGGTGCCGCGCGCCGGTGGTCCGCGATGGATCAGGACCTGGCCAAGCCGCTCCTCAAGTCCCTTGATCCGCTGTGACACGGCCGAAGGCGTGACCCCAAGCGCTGCGGCCGCGGCTTCGAACGAACCGCGGCGGATGATCTCGGACAAGGCGGCAAGGGCGGGATAGTCGAGCATTAGAGAATCTTAACTGCGATCAGAATTATGAATTTGCCTGATGTCGCCTCATGCCGCAAGAGAGCCGCAAAAGGAGAATGATCATGCAGGCCTATCTTGCCGGGTTCGCAACCACGATGTCGCTGATCGTCGCGATCGGTGCTCAGAACGCCTTCGTGCTGCGACAGGGACTGCTGCGGCGGCATGTTTTCGTCACCTGCGCCTTTTGTGCCCTGTCGGATGCGGTGCTGATCGTGGCGGGTGTCCTGGGCGCCGGTACGCTGGCCGCGCGCGCGCCTTGGCTGATGGAGGTCATGCGCTGGGGTGGGGCGGCCTTTCTGATCGTCTATGGCGGTCGGGCGCTGCGCGCGGCCTGGCGGGGAGGGGCGGGGATGCCCACCGGCGCGGATTCGGCAGGTCTGCGGGGGACGCTGGCGATTCTTGCGGCGCTGACCTGGCTGAACCCCCATGTGTGGCTGGATACGGTCGTGCTGATCGGATCGGTCGCGACCGGTTTCGGGGACAGGGCGGGCTTTGCCATTGGCGCGATCAGCGGTTCGGTCCTGTTCTTCTTTGCGCTTGGCTATGGTGCGCGGCTTCTGGGGCCGCTGTTTGCGCGGCCCGCCGCATGGCGGGTGCTGGACCTGTGTGTCGGGATTGTCATGATCGCCATCGCCGTCGGGCTGATGCTTGCCGGCTGAGCCTTGCGCAAGCGCGGGCAACAGGTCATGGCTTTGGGTCATGACAAGCGCGAGCACCATCAACCCATCCTCTCGGCAGGACCTTGCCGGCATCTTCTGGATGCTGGGCGCAGGCCTGAGCTTCGTCGCCGTGAATGGCTCGGTCCGCTGGCTGGGTCAGGCGCTGCCTGCACCCGAGGGGGCGTTCATCCGGTTCGCTTTCGGGCTGATCTTCCTGATCCCGGCGCTGCTGCCTGCGCTGCGTCGCGGCTTTGCCCCCCGGATCTGGGGGATGTTCGCGCTGCGGGGCGCGCTGCATTCGGTGGCCGTGATCCTGTGGTTTTTTGCCATGGCGCGGATCACCGTCGCCGAGGTCACGGCCATCGGCTTTCTCAACCCCATCGTGGTGACGATCGGCGCCGCGCTGCTGATGGGCGAGCGCATCTCGTGGCGCCGGGCGCTGGCCATCCTGGTCGCGCTGATCGGTGCCATGGTGGTGCTGCGACCCGGACTGCGCGCGCTGGAGCCGGGGCATCTGGCGCAGCTTGGCGCCTCGGTCACGTTCGGGGCGTCCTATCTGCTGGCAAAGCGCCTGTCCGAGCAGGTGCCCGCAAGCGTGGTCGTCGGGATGATGTCCTTGACCGTGTGCATTGGCCTTGCGCCAGTCGCCGCGCTGAATTGGGTTCCGCCGACAGTGACGCAATGCGGCGTCCTGGCCTGCACCGCCTTTTTCGCGACGGCCGGGCATTATGCCATGACGCGGGCCTTTGCCGCCGCGCCGCTGACAGTGACGCAGCCGGTCGTCTTCCTGCAACTGATCTGGGCCAGCCTGCTGGGCGCGCTGGTCTTTGCCGAGCCGGTCGATATCTGGGTGCTGATCGGGGGCGCGCTGATGATTGGCGCGATCTGCTACATCACCTGGCGAGAGGCCCGGCTGCGGCGGGGCATGGTCACCCCGCCGCCCGAGACGGCCTGACAGAAGTCAGAGCCGGTCCCAATCGCGCGGTCCCTTGTGCCGGCCCGGCCCAAGGCCGATATCCCGGCGCAGGTATTCCGACAGCCCCTCGGCTGGCGGAGGGCGGTTTTTGCCCCGCCGCAGCGCCGCGCGCATCAGCGCGAGCGTGACCGAGAGAAGCCCGTGGTCCCGGATCAGTTCGTCCAAAGGTGCGCGAAGATCCCGCGCGGGGCGCAGTGATATAACACTCATATCTGTGTCCGCCGCCTGCAAGGCAGGGCGGCTCCTGTATTGTGGATTGAAGTCAGAAGGACGCGGACCGACGCGTGTCAGCGCGGCGGGCGAGCGTCAGGAATGATCGGAAAAATGCCCCTTGGGCGGATCTGATCGCGTTCCGTCAGCCCCGACGCGAAAGGCGTCGGTCGCGTCGAGTGACGCCGGAAAAGGCAGCCGGAATGGCGGAGATATTGGTCATGCCAGGGCCCTTTCGCTGTGGTTACGGAACAAGGGATTGATAGGCATGGAAAATGATTCGTGGCAAGCCTGTTTCGCGATTGTCGCGAAACAGGCTGTGACAGGCCCGCAATGGGGTTGGCAGCCTAGTGTTCGACGGCACCGCCCGCGCGCGGGCCCGGATCGATCAGGCGCTGCATGATCCCTTGCTGCGTCACCCGCCCGCCGCCGGACAGGGGCAGGATCTCGACCCCGGTTTCGGTCATGATCCGCATGACCTGCCGGATCGGCATCTGGCGGTCGATGGGGGCGCCGGGGGCATCCTCGGGTTCGGCCATGTCTTCGGCCATCAGCACGCCAAGCGGGTTCATGTGCGCGACGAAATCCTCGACATAGGCATTCGCGGGCTGGGCGATGATTTCACGCGCGGTGCCGATCTGGACGATGCGCCCGCCCTCCATCAGCGCGATGCGATTGCCGATGCGGAATGCCTCGTCCAGATCGTGGCTGACGAAGATGATGGTGCGCTGCGCCTGCTTCTGCAACTCGAGCAATTCGCCCTGAAGCCGGTTGCGGATCAGCGGGTCCAGCGCCGAAAAGGGCTCGTCCATCAGCAGGATCGGCGCCTCGGTCGCAAAGGCGCGGGCCAGGCCCACGCGCTGCTGCATTCCGCCTGACAGATCGCCCACCTTACGGTCGGCCCAATCGGAAAGGCCCACGGTGGCAAGCTGCGCCTCGACACGTTTCTGGCGTTCGGGGGCGGGAACGCCCGCCAGTTCCAGGCCCAGCCCCACATTCTCGCGTACGCTGCGCCAGGGCAGCAGGCCGAATTGCTGGAAAACCATGGCGACGCGGCTGCGCCGCAGCCGCCGCAGTTCCGGCTCTGCGGCCCTTGTGACCGAGGCCATGTGGTCTCCGTCCCAGATCCGCACCTCGCCCCGACAGACCGAGTTGAGCCCGTTGACCGCACGCAGCAATGTCGACTTGCCCGAACCGGAGAGACCCATCAGGACCAGGATCTCGCCCTCGCGCACGGTCAGCGAACAGTTGTGGACGCCCAAGACCTGCCCGGTTTCAGCCTTGATCGGCCCCCGCTCCAACCCCTGATCCATCAACGGCAGGGCGGCATCGGGTTCGTCCCCGAAAACGATGTTCACATTGTCGAATTCGACGGCGTTGCGTTCAATCATTGCGCTTCCCCACCCGTAGCATCCGGTCCAGCATGATCGCGACAACCACGATGATGAAACCGCTTTCGAAACCCAGCGCCGTGTTCACGCTGTTCAGTGCCCGCACGACCGGAACCCCTAGGCCCGATGCGCCGACAAGGGCCGCGATCACCACCATCGACAGCGACAGCATGATGGTCTGGTTGAGGCCGGCCATGATCTGCGGCGCGGCCGAGGGCAGCTCGACCTTCCACAGAAGCTGGCGGGGCGTCGCACCAAAGGCGGTCGCGGCTTCGACCAGGGCCTGTGGGGCCGAGCTGATGCCCAGGTGGGTCAGCCGGATCGGGGCGGGCAGCACGAAGATGACGGTCGCGATCAGGCCCGGAACCGTGCCGATCCCGAAGAACACGATGGCCGGGATCAGATAGACGAAGGTCGGCAAGGTCTGCATCAGGTCCAGGATCGGACGCATCCAGGCGTAAAGCCGGGGCCGGTGCGCCGCGGCGATGCCCATCGGCACGCCGATCGCCATGCAGACGACGCAAGCCGCAAGCACCAGCGTCAGCGTCTGCATCGTCTCGTCCCAGTAGCCCTGGTTCAGGATGAACAGGAAGCCAAGACCGATCAGCAGGCAGACCCTCCAGTTGCGCTGCAGCGCCCAGGCGATTGCCACCATGACCAGCGTGAAGACCAGCGGATGTGGAAACTCCAGCACCGCAAGGATCCCGTTGATCAGCCATTCGAGGCCCTTGGAGATCGCGTTGAAGATGAACGCGGCATGGGCGTTCAGCCAGTCGAAGATCGCTTTCGCTGTCTTGCCGACCGGGATCTTGGTCCCGGTCAAAAGATCGGTCAGTTGGTCCATGCGTCCATTACTTTCTGCCGTTCGGGAGATGCGGACGCGCCTGCGGTCCCGCATCTGCCGGGAACGGCAGAGGCGGGGGCGCAGCGGATCCGGGGATCCCGGCAAAGGTGGATCAATTCGTCAGGCACGCGCGACGAGAAACGGGCAGAGGATGATCCCGTCTGCCCGCCCTTCATCATTCCGAAAGCGCCTTGTCGAGGGCCGCGACGGCATCGCCGCCGTCGAAGGTGGTGACGCCTGCCAGCCAGGGCTTGGCCGCCTCGGGATTGGCCTTCAGCCATTCCTTGGCCGCTTTCGCCGGCTCTTCACCGTCATTCAGGATCTTGCCCATGACTTCGTTTTCCATAGGCAGGGTGAATTCCAGGTTTTGCAGGAACTTGCCGATATTCGGGCATTCGGTCGCATAGCCGGCGCGGATATTGGTATCGACGCGAGCGCCGCCGAAATCCGGTCCGAAAACGTCATCGCCGCCACCCAGATATGTCATCTTGAACTGGGTATTCATCGGATGCGGTTCCCAGCCCAGGAACACGATCGGCTTGTCCGCCCCGTCGGCGCGGGCGACCTGCGCCAGCATCCCCTGTTCCGAGCTTTCGACGATCTCGAAAGTGCCAAGGTCGAATTTATTTCCCGCGACCATTTCAAGCAGCAGGCGGTTGCCGTCATTGCCGGGCTCGATGCCATAGATCTTGCCGTCCAGCGCGTCCTTTTGCGCGGCGATTTTGGCGAAATCGTCAATGCCCAGTTTGGCCCCGGCCTCGTTGGTGGCCAGCGTGTATTTTGCGCCGGTCAGGTTCGTGCGCGCGACCTCGACCGTGCCGGAATCCCGATAGGGTTTCAGGTCGGCCTCCTGGCTGGGCATCCAGTTGCCCAGGAAGATGTCGACGTCGTTCTTGGCCATCGCGGTATAGGTCACGGGCAGCGACAGGATCTTGGTCTCGGTCTTGTAGCCAAGCGCCTGAAGCGTGGTCGAGGCCAGCGCCGTGGTCGAGGAGATGTCGGTCCAGCCCACGTCCGAAAACACCACGTCGCGGCAGGATGCAGGCTCTTCCGCAATTGCGGCGCCGACGCCAGATACGGTGATCGCCAGAGCGGCAGCGACGAGCGCGGGGGTGCGACAAAATGTCATCTCGTTCTTCTCCCTGTATTGTTGTTGGAAGGAATTAAGGCTTTTATTGATTGACGAGTCAATCAAAAGACGGCTAGCTCCAGATGTATCGAGCCGTTGAAAAGACCGGTGTCTCCATATGCCCAGACTTGGTGCAGAGCCTATCCGAAAGGCCGCATTAATCAACGCCACCATAGCGACCATCGGCCGGGCCGGATCGCTTGATGTGACGGTCGCGCAGATTGCGCGCGAAGCAGGAATGTCCACGGCTCTTGCCCATCATTATTTCGGCTCGAAAGAACGGATCTTCCTTGCCGCGATGCGGCATATCCTGACCCAGTATCGAGAGACAACAGCGCGCGAGCTAAAAGATGTGGACAGTCCGCATTCGCGCCTGATGGCGCTGATCCGAGCGAATTTCGGACAGGCCAATTTCGAGCGCGAGACAATTGCGGCCTGGCTGAATTTCTATGCCCTTGCGCTTGTCGATTCCGAGGCGGCGCGCCTTTTGCGCGTCTATCACCGCCGCCTGCGCTCGAACCTGCTGGTGGCACTGCGTCCGCTGGTGGGGGCCGAGGCCGAGGCGACGGCGCGCACGCTGGGCGCGCTGATTGACGGCGTCTATCTGCGTGCGGCCCTGTCGGACGAGGCAGATGCCGACGCAGCCGAAGGGCTGATCCTTGCCTATCTTGAAAAGGTGCTGCCATGACCCATGACGCGCAACCCGGCGCGAGCCTTTACATCAACGGCGCGCCGGTCGAGGGGCGGGGACCGGACCTGGACGTGCTATATCCCTTTACCGGCGAGGTGATCGCCAGGTTGCGCGAAGCGGACGTGGCGCAGGTCGCCCAGGCCACGGCTGCCGCGGCTGCCGCGCAGCCCGCCTGGGCCGCCCTTCGCCCGGTCGAGCGCGGACGCGTCCTGATCCGCGCCGCGCAGATCATTCGGGAACGTGCCGAGGAGCTGGCCCGGCTTGAAACGCTGGATACCGGCAAGCCCATCCAGGAAACGCGCGTCGCAGATTGGCCCTCGGGGGCGGACGCACTGGAGTATTTCGGCGGTCTTGCACCCACCGTGACTGGCCAGACGATTCCGCTGGGTAGCGATTTTGTCTATACCATCCGCGAGGCTCTGGGCGTCTGCGCGGGGATCGGGGCCTGGAACTATCCCAGCCAGATCGCCTGCTGGAAAGCAGCGCCGGCGCTGGCGATGGGCAATGCGATGGTGTTCAAGCCCAGCGAGGAAACCCCGCTTGGCGCGTTGAAGCTGGCCGAGATCCTGACAGAGGCGGGATTGCCTGCCGGGATCTTCAACGTCGTGCAGGGGCGGGGTGCGGTCGGCGCCGCGCTGGTCAGTGATCCGCGCGTGGCCAAGGTCTCGCTCACCGGCTCGGTCGCGACGGGACAGAAGGTCTATGCCGCCGCTGCCGCGGGGATGCGCCATGTCACGATGGAGCTGGGTGGAAAGTCGCCGCTGATCGTCTTTGACGATGCCTCGGTCGAGGATGCGGTGGGGGCCGCGATTCTTGCGAATTTCTATTCCTCGGGCCAGATCTGTTCGAACGGGACGAGGGTCTTTGTCCAGCGGGGCATCCTGCCAGAATTCCTGAAGCGGCTGTCGGAACGCGCCGCCGAAGTGCGGATCGGCGACCCCTTGGACGAGGCGACCCAGCATGGCCCCATCGTCAGCGCTGCGCAGGCGAATAAGATCCGCGCCGCCATCGCCAAGGGGCAGGCAGAGGGGGCGCGGCTGGTCTGCGGCGGGGCCGGCGACGGTGCCTTCGTGCCGCCGACGGTCTTTGCGGATGTCGCGGATGCGATGTGGATCGCGCGCGAAGAGATTTTTGGCCCGGTCATGTCGGTCCTTGCCTTCGAGACCGAGGCCGAGGTTCTCGCCCGTGCCAATGCCACGCCCTATGGGCTGGCGGCGGGGGTGTTCACACGCGACTTTGCGCGCGGGCACCGGATGGCTGCCGGCCTGCAGGCGGGCACGACCTGGATCAACGCCTATAACCTGACGCCGGTCGAGGCACCCTTCGGCGGGGTAAAGATGTCGGGCATCGGGCGCGAGAACTCGGCCGCCGCGATAGATCACTATTCACAGCTGAAATCCGTCTATGTCGGAATGGGGGCGGTCGATGCGCCCTATTGACCATCGCCGCGTGGCTTCGAGGGACGCGGTGGGTATTTCGAAAGCGGTGAAAATGCGGGGCCGTGCATGATCCCCGATTACGTCATCGTCGGTGCGGGTTCGGCGGGGTGTGCACTGGCCTATCGGCTGGTCATGGCGGGCAAGCGCGTCGATATCATCGAATATGGCGGCTCTGACGTCGGGCCGTTCATCCAGATGCCCGCCGCGCTGAGCTATCCCATGAACATGCGGCGCTATGACTGGGGCTTTTCGTCTGAGCCAGAGCCGAACCTGGGCGGGCGGCGGTTGGTTACTCCTCGCGGCAAGGTGATCGGTGGCTCGTCCTCGATCAACGGGATGGTCTTCGTGCGGGGCCATGCGCGGGATTTCGACACGTGGGCCGAGATGGGGGCCAACGGCTGGTCCTATGCCGATGTGCTGCCCTATTACCGGCGCATGGAGACGTCGCATGGCGCGGTCAGCGATTATCGCGGGACCGAGGGGCCGCTGCACGTCACGCGGGGCTCGCGCAAGAATCCGCTGTTCAACGCCTTCATCCGGGCCGGTCGCGAGGCGGGCTATCCGGTCACCGAGGATTACAACGGGGCGCGTCAGGAAGGCTTTGGCGCGATGGAGGCGACGATCTGGGAGGGACGCCGCTGGTCGGCGGCCAATGCCTATCTGCGCCCGGCGCAGGAAACCGGGCTGCTGCGGCTTCGGCGGGGGCTGGCGCAGCGCGTGGTCTTCGAAGATGGCCGAGCGGTTGGGGTGGAGGTGAAAAATACGCGCGGAGTCAATGTGTTTCGTGCGAAACATGAAGTCATTCTTTCGGCCAGCTCGATCAATACCCCGAAGCTGTTGATGCTGTCCGGGATCGGTCCGGGAGGGCATCTGGCCGAAAACGGGATCGAGGTCCGGGCGGATCGGCCGGGGGTCGGCGCAAACCTGCAGGATCATCTTGAGATCTACATGCAATACAGCGCGACCCAGCCGATCACGCTGTACAAGCATTGGAACCTTTGGGGGAAGGGCTCGATCGGGGCGCAGTGGATGGCGACGGGGACCGGGCTTGGCGCCTCGAACCAGTTCGAAAGCTGCGGGTTCATCCGGTCGCGCGCGGGCGTCGAATATCCCGACATCCAGTATCATTTCCTGCCATTGGCCGTGCGTTATGATGGCAAGGCCGCGGCCGAGGGGCATGGCTTCCAGGTCCATGTCGGGCCGATGAGATCAAAGTCGCGAGGCACGGTGCGCCTGCGTTCCGCCGACCCCAAGGAAGCGCCCGAGATCCGCTTCAACTACATGTCCCATGCCGATGACTGGGCAGAGTTCCGCGCCTGCGTGCGGCTGACGCGCGAGATCTTCGACCAGCCCGCTTTCACGGAATACAAGGGATATGAGATCCAGCCTGGCGATGGCGTGGTGTCCGACGAACAGATCGACGCCTTCATCCGCGATCACGCGGAATCGGCCTTCCATCCCTGCGGAACGGCGCGGATGGGGCGGGCGGACGATCCGATGGCAGTGGTCGATCCCGAGTTGCGGGTGATCGGGGTCGAAGGGCTGCGCGTCGCCGACAGCTCGATCTTTCCGCGCATTACCAACGGCAATCTGAACGGACCGTCGATCATGACTGGCGAAAAGGCGGCCGACCATGTGCTGGGGCAGGGGATGCTGGCCCCCTTGAACCTTGGTCCTGAAATAGGCGCCGACTGGGAAAGCCAGCAGCGCCCATCCTGAACGCCCGACCTATTCCTTCTTCAGCAGATCCGCGAGCCCGGCGAAGGGCTTGCGGGTTTCCTCCTCGGTCTCGGATTCCGGCTCGTCAAGCGCGGCACCCTGCGCGCGCGGGTAAAGCGGCAGGGCCAGGGACAGGGCCTCGATCATCATCGCCTCGACGTCGATGAACTGGCCCAGAGGCTCCATTTCTTCGTCGCCCATCTCGGTCTCGTCCCCCTCGGGCTGGGCGGCATGGGGCGAAAAGACACGGTGCACCTGTTCGGACAGCGTAGTCTTGACCGGGGCAAGGGTCACGACGCAGGGTTGGACAACCTTGGCCGAAAGGCGCGCCACGACCTCCCAGGCGTCGCTGGGGGCGGGGCGGATCTCGCCGGTCAGGCGCAGGGCGGGCAATGCGCTCAGCCCAAGCTCGGCTGCGATGGCGGCGCGACCCTCGGCATCGGGGGCAAGCTCGAACGGCGTTGGCTGCCGGGGATTGAGCTGCGCGACGCGGAATCGGTTCTGGCTGCGGGGAGTTTGCGACATGATGGGGCCTTTCCGATGCGCGCGCTGCCGTTGCTGGGATATTCTTGAGCGCGGGGCATGAGTTTGCTAAGTCGGTCGCGCGGCGTCAACAGGCGCGTAAGGGACAGGTGAAAGATGAAGATTTCCCGGCGACGGATCATGGGCTTCGCGTTGACTGTTCCAGTTGTGCTTGCCGCCTGCACGCCCATCTATCGAAATCACGGCTATGTGCCGGCAGAAGACGAGCTTATGCAGGTTGTGGTCGGAAAGACCAACCAGACCGAATTGGAGGGGCTGATCGGCCGGCCCAGCTCGCAGGGGCTGCTGACCGGATCGGCATGGTATTACGTCGGCTCGCGCTGGGAGACGTTCGGTGCCCGCGAACCTCGCGAGATCGACCGGCAGGTTGTGGCAATCAGCTTCTCCGAAGGGGGCACGGTGGCCAATGTGGAACGCTTCGGGCTTGAGCGCGGCAAGGTCGTGGTCCTGTCGCGCCGCGTGACCGATTCCGGCATTCCCAGCATGAGCGTCGTGCACCAGCTTATGGGCAACGTGGGCCGGGTGTCCGCCGACGATATCCTTCGCGACTGACGCGGTATGCGATCAAGCGAAAGGGGCGCCGCATCGGGCGCCCCTTTCATCATACGGCGTCTGGAACGAAGCGAAGTGAGACGCCGTTGATACAGTAACGCAGGCCCGTCGGGGGCGGACCATCGGGGAAGACGTGGCCCAGATGCGCGTCGCAGCCATGGCAGCGCACCTCGGTCCGGACCATACCGTGGCTGGAGTCGCGGTGTTCGTCGATTGCACCGCCCGGGCGCGAAAAGCTGGGCCAGCCGCAGAAGCTTTCGAACTTGGCATCGCCGTCGAACAGGCGCGCCCCGCAGCAGACGCATTCGTAATGGCCCGGTCCCTTGGGGAACCCGGGATGCGAAAACGGGCGCTCGGTACCGGCCTGCCGCGTCACGCGATAGGTTTCGGCATCAAGCTCGGCCTGCCATTCCGCATCGGATTTGATCACGCGATCCGTCATCTTTGCCCTTCATAATGTTGCGCCCGTGTTACAAGATAGGTGCAGGGAGGACGGGAACAAGACGGGGGGTGGTCGCCCGCCTCCGGTCTTCCGGATTGGGCAGAGGTGCCATGATGGCATTGCGCAAAGGCCGTTACGAAGTCCTGGTTGCCGAGTGTCTTGATGATATCCGTGAAGCGCAGCGCCTGCGGTGGCTGTGCTTTGTCGGTCGTCGGGGCGATCCATCCCCGGTCCAGCAGGCGCTGGATGCGGATGATTACGACAGCCGCTGCACGCATGTGCTGATTCGCGACGTGGCATCCGGCCAGCTTGTGGCCTGCTTCCGCATGCTTGCGCTATCGGGCGGGGCCGAGATCGGCGACAGCTATTCAGCGCGCTACTACAACCTGTCACGTTTGCGCGATTTCCAGGGCAAGATGGTCGAGATCGGGCGCTTCTGCATCCATCCCGAACGCCAGGATCCCGACATCCTGCGCCTTGCCTGGGGAGCGCTCGCCCGTCACGTGGATGAGCAGGGGGTCGAGATGCTGTTCGGCTGCTCCAGCTTCACGGGCACGGATACGCATAGCTACGAGGATGCCTTTGCCATGCTGCGCGAACGCCATCTTGCGCCCAAGCGCTGGCTGCCGCGGGTGAAGGCGCCCAATGTCTTCCGCTTTGCCCGTGCGCTGCACCTGCGAAAGGCCGATCCGCGCCGGGCCATGGCCGCGATGCCGCCCTTGCTGCGCTCTTACCTCGCGATGGGGGGGTGGGTCAGCGACCATGCCGTCGTTGATCGGCAGTTGGACACGCTGCATGTCTTTACCGGGCTCGAGGTGCGGGCAATTCCCCCGGCGCGCGCGAAACTGCTGCGCGCGGCAGGCGCATAAGCCGCCTTTGCATTGGCGGCGCAAAGCGCCTATGAGGCCCGGCCATGAGCGACAGATTCCAGTTTTCCGTCTCGGCCACCGATGGCCGTGCCCGCACGGGCGTGATCCAGACCCCGCGGGGCGAGATCCGCACCCCCGCCTTCATGCCCGTCGGCACCGCCGCCACGGTCAAGGCGATGATGCCCGAATCGGTCCGCGCAACCGGCGCGGACATCCTGCTGGGCAATACCTATCACCTCATGCTGCGCCCCGGCGCCGAGCGGGTGGCCCGCCTGGGCGGTTTGCACAAATTCATGAACTGGGAACGTCCCATCCTGACCGATTCGGGCGGGTTCCAGGTGATGAGCCTGTCGAGCCTGCGCAAGTTGAGCGAAGAGGGTGTGACCTTTGCCAGCCATGTCGACGGCAGCAAGCACTTCCTGTCGCCTGAAACCAGTATGGAAATCCAGCGACTGCTTGGTTCGGACATCGTCATGTGCTTCGACGAATGCCCGGCCTTGCCTGCAACGGACGAGGTGGTCGCGAAATCCATGCGCATGTCGATGCGCTGGGCGCAGCGGTCGCGCGACGCCTTTGGCGACCGCCCCGGTCATGCGCTGTTCGGGATCATGCAGGGTGGGGTGAACCGCGAATTGCGCGAGGAATCGGCCGAGGCCCTGAAGGCCATCGGCTTCGAGGGCTATGCCATCGGCGGCCTTGCCGTGGGCGAGGGGCAAGAGGCGATGTTTGGCGTGCTTGACCACGCGCCGGGGTTCCTGCCCGCAGACAAGCCGCGCTATCTGATGGGCGTCGGCAAGCCCGACGACATCGTCGGCGCGGTGGTACGCGGCGTCGACATGATGGATTGCGTCCTGCCTTCACGCTCGGGCCGGACCGGACAGGCCTGGACCCGCCGCGGCCAGGTCAACATCAAGAACGCCCGCCATGCCGATGACCCGCGCCCGCTGGACGAGCATTGCACCTGCCCGGCCTGCACCGGCTATTCCCGCGCCTATCTCCACCACGTTTTCCGCGCCGGAGAGATGATCTCGGGGATGCTGCTGACATGGCATAACCTGCATTACTTCCAGGAGTTGATGGCAGGGATGCGCGCGGCAATTGCTGCGGGTGATCTGGCGGGTTTTGTCGCCGAATTCGAGGCGCAGCGAGCACAGGGTGACATAGAACCGTTGTGATTCGTCACGTCGTGCCTTGATTTTCCCCTGTCACTGATGGAAGGCCGGGGAAACATACGGCGGATGCCCCGCCCATGACCGAAAGCGATCAATGTCCGCCAGCCCGAAACCCGCCCGCCGAGAAGATATTCGCACCATCACGACGACTGCCGAACTGGCCGAGTTCTGTGAATTGGCCAAGGCGCAGCCTTATGTCACACTCGATACGGAATTCCTGCGCGAGCGGACCTATTATTCGAAGCTTTGCCTGATTCAGGCGGCGCTGCCGCCGGCATCGGGAACCAAGGCCGAGGGCGGACCCGCAGTGCTGATCGACCCGCTGGGCGGGGATCTGTCGCTGGAGCCGCTTTACGACCTGTTCCGCCATACCGCGACGGTCAAGGTTTTCCACGCCGCACGGCAGGATCTGGAAATCTTCTTCCACGACGCCGGTGTCCTGCCCGATCCGCTGTTCGATACCCAAATTGCCGCGATGGTCTGCGGCTTTGGCGAGCAGGTGGGGTATGAAACCCTGGTCAAGAAAATCGCGCGCCAGCCGCTCGACAAATCCTCTCGCTTTACCGACTGGTCGATCCGCCCGCTTTCGGATGCACAGGCCGCCTATGCGCTGGCCGACGTGACCCATCTGCGGGCTATCTATGAATTCCTGGTCGAGCAGCTGAACAAGACCGGCCGCGCCCCCTGGCTTGCGGAAGAGGTGGCGGTTCTGCTGAACCCCGAAACCTATATCACCCGCCCGGATGAAGCATGGATGCGTGTCCGCACGCGCTCGGGCTCGCCCCGGTTCCTGGCGGTGGTCCGTGAACTGGCGCGCTTTCGCGAAACCTTTGCGCAGGAACGCGACATTCCGCGCGCCCGCGTGTTCAAGGACGATGCGCTGATCGAGCTGGCCTCGACCAAGCCACTGTCCGAGGCCGATCTTGGCAAGTCGCGGCTGTTGTTGCGCGACGCCCGGCGTGGCGATATCGCGAATGGCATTCTGAACGCGGTCAAGGTCGGGACCGAGACCAAGGACCTGCCGAAACCCGCGCCGGACGAACCCGGACGCCCCGGGAACGCCGCGCTTTCGGAACTGCTGCGCGTCCTGTTGAAGGCCAAGTCGGACGAGGCGGGGGTCGCCTCGCGGCTGATCGCCTCGGCCGCGGATCTTGACGCAATCGCCTCGGGCGCGCGCGATCTGCCCGCACTGCATGGCTGGCGGGCCGAGGTGTTCGGCCAGGATGCGCTGCGGCTTGCCGCAGGCGAAATCGCACTGTCCGCCCATAACGGATCGGTCAAGGTGGTCCCGGTCGCGGGCTAGTCGGAATCGTCCCCGCCGCGCAGGACGGGCGTGACCAGCACCCGGACAAGGTAAAGCACGACCAGCGCCATTGCCGTCGCGATCATGGCAAGGCGCAGGTCACCGGTCCCGCAGCACAGGCCGATGGCCCCGCACAGCCACATCGAGGCACCGGTGGTGATCCCGCGGACATTGCCGTGGTTGATCACGATCGACCCGGCGGCCAGGAAGGCCACGCCCGCTGTGACTGCCTCGATCAGCCGCAAGGGATCTGTGCGCTGCCGATCCTCGTTCACGTCTGAAAAGTCGACCAGCTCCAGCGCGACCAGGGTAAAGCTGGCCGCAGCCAGCGAGATCAGCATATGCGTGCGCAGGCCGGCCTCGCGGCTCTTGACCTCGCGCTCCCAGCCGACGATTCCACCCAGCACCACGGCCATGAACAGCCGCAGCAGCACCACCCCAAAGGGCAGGCTCATCGGGCGCGAGAATTCCCCAGCCAGCTGATCAAGCATGCGGTCACTTCCGTGAAGCCTTTTCCTCGATCCCCGAACGTCCTTCGCGACGATCCAGTTCATTTTCGACATCGGCCAGCGTCACGTCGCGCGCCGCCAGCATGACGAGCAGGTGGTAAAGCGTATCCGCAGCCTCGGAAACCAACCTGTCACGGTCGCCCTTAACGGCCTCAATGATCGCCTCGACGGCCTCTTCGCCGAATTTCTCGGCGCACTTCTCGGGGCCGCGGGACAGAAGCTTGGCGGTCCAGCTGGTGTCAGGATCGGCGCCCTTGCGGGATTCGATGGTTTCGGCCAGGCGCTGCAATCCGGTCATGTCAGCCTCACGGGGATGCCGGCGGCGGCCATGTGCTCTTTGGCCTCGCGCACGGTGAAGGTTCCGAAATGGAAGATCGAGGCGGCCAGCACGGCCGAGGCATGCCCCTCGATCACGCCTTCGGCCAGATGTTCCAGCGCGCCGACCCCGCCTGAGGCGATGACGGGCACGCTGACCGCGTCCGACACGGCCCGCGTCAGCGGGATGTTGAAACCCGACTTGGTGCCGTCCCGGTCCATGCTGGTCAGCAGGATTTCCCCCGCGCCCTTGGCGGCAACTGTGCGCGCGAACTCGACCGCGTCGATGCCCGTCGGCTTGCGCCCGCCATGGGTGAAGATCTCCCACTTGCCGGGGGCGACAGTCTTGGCGTCGATGGCGCAGACGATGCATTGGCTGCCGAAGCGGTCGGCGGCCTCGGCGATGACATCGGGATTGGCCACGGCGGCCGAGTTGAAGCTGACCTTGTCCGCGCCGGCCAGCAGCAGGTCGCGCACATCCTTGTGGCTGCGCACGCCGCCGCCCACGGTCAGGGGCACGAAGCAGGCTTCGGCGGTGCGCGTCACCAGGTCGAACATGGTGCCGCGATTTTCATGCGTGGCATGGATGTCGAGAAAGCAGATCTCGTCCGCGCCGGCCGCGTCATAGGCGCGCGCGGCCTCGACCGGATCGCCGGCATCGATCAGATCGACGAAATTCACCCCCTTGACGACGCGGCCATCGGCCACGTCAAGGCAAGGGATCACCCGCGTTTTCAGCATCCTGCCACCTTCGTTCAGGCCAGCGCGCGCAGCGCCTCGCCCAGGTTGATCGCACCATCGTAAAGCGCCCGGCCCGAAATCGCACCCGCAATCACCCGCGCATCGCGCAGCGCCAGCAGGTCCTGCATCGAGCTGACCCCGCCCGAGGCAATGACGGGAATATTGACCGCCCGCGCAAGCGTCTCGGTGCCAGAGATGTTCGGCCCCTGCATCGCGCCGTCGCGGTCGATATCGGTATAGATAATTGCCGCCACGCCAGCGTCCTCGAATTGCCGCGCAAGGTCGGTGGCCAGCACATCGGTCTCCTCGGCCCAGCCGCGGGTGGCGACACGGCCGCCACGGGCGTCGATGCCGACTGCGATCTTGCCGGGGAATGCCAGTGCCGCTTCGCGGACGAGGGCTGCGTTCTCGACCGCGACGGTGCCCAGGATCACGCGGGCCAGGCCCCGGTCCAGCCAATGCTCGATCGTCTCCATGTCACGGATGCCGCCGCCCAGCTGGGCGGGGATATCCGTGGCGGCGAGGATCGCCTCCACCGCGTCGGCATTGACGGGGCGACCGGCGAAGGCGCCGTTCAGGTCGACCAGATGCAGCCATTGCGCACCCGCATCCTGAAAGGCTTTCGCCTGCGCTGCGGGATCGGAACCGAAGACGGTCGCCGCCTCCATGTCGCCGCGCAGCAGGCGCACGCAATTGCCGTCCTTGAGATCGATGGCGGGATAAAGGATCATTGCGTCTCTCCTGTAGTTGGCGCCCCTTTGCCACAGACCTGCGACAATCGAAAGGGGCAGGGCGCCTGGCGGCAAAGCAGGCGCAACGCCACGTCAGGCTTGATCGCTCACGTGGAGCCGTTCGAAGCTTGGCCAACGGCCGGGACGGCCGAAGGGAGGATATGGGAATGAAATCAGCAATACTCGCTGCGCTTTTCGTGGCGGGCGCGACCGCCGCGCAGGCACAGGGCATCGAGGGGGTCTTCCAGACCCAGCCGAACGACCAGGGCCAGATCGGCATGGTGCAGTTCTTTGACTGCGGCGGAAAATACTGCGGCAAGCTGGTCCGTTCGTTCGACAGTTCCGGCAAGGAGATCCCGTCGAAGAACATCGGCAAGAACATCGTCTCGAACATGACCGACCAGGGCGACGGCAAGTTCGGCGGCGGCACAATCTGGGATCCCGGCTCGGACAAGACCTACAAGTCGAAGATGCAGTTGAACGGAAAGACGCTCGATGTGTCCGGCTGCGTCGCGATTTTCTGCAAGACCCAGAAATGGACCCGCGCCCAGTGACAGGCCGCCAGTTTCACCGTTTCTGAAATACCCCGGGGGTCCGGGGGCAGCGCCCCCGGTCCATGCGCCAGCAACCCCTAGGGCGTCAGGGTTTCCAGCGCAGGAAGTTCGCGATCAGGCGCAGGCCGACATCCTGCGACTTTTCGGGGTGGAACTGGGTGCCGGCGATATTGTCGCGCCCGACGATGGCGGTGACAGGGCCGCCATAATCCGCAGTCGCCAGCAGATGCGCCGGGTCCGCGACCCGGAACTGCCAGCTGTGCACGAAGTAGGCGTGGTCGCCCGTGCTGATCCCCTCCAGCAGAGGGTGCGGGTGCAGGATCGACAGATCGTTCCACCCCATATGAGGCACCTTCAGGTCCCGACCCTTGATGGCGTCGATTTCGCCGCCGATCCAGCCCAGTCCCTTGGTGTCGCGGTATTCATGGCCGATATCCGCCAGCATCTGCATGCCGACGCAGATGCCAAGAAATGGAACGCCGCGCTCAAGGACCGCATCGCAAAGCGCCTCGACCATGCCGGGGACCGCGTCCAGCGCCGCGCGGCAGGCGGGAAAGGCACCATCGCCCGGCAGGACGATCCGGTCGGCCGCCGCCACCACTGCCGGGTCGCTGGTCACGATGACATCGGCCCCGGCCTCGCGTCCCATCAGGGCAAAGGCCTTTTCGGCGGAATGCAGGTTTCCGCTGTCGTAATCGACCAGAGCGACGCGCATCAAAGCGCCCCTTTGGTCGAGGGCAGGACGCCTGCCATGCGCGGGTCGGGCTCTACCGCCTCGCGCAATGCGCGGGCCACCGCCTTGAAGGCGGCTTCGGCGATGTGATGGCTGTTCACGCCGTGCAGACGGTCCACATGCAGGGTGATCCCGCCGTGGGTCGACAGCGCCTGAAAGAACTCACGCACCAGCTCGGTATCGAAGGTGCCGATCTTCTGGGTCGGGAAATCGACGTTCCAGACCAGGAAAGGTCGGGCCGACAGGTCAAGCGCGGCGCGCACCAGCGCGTCATCCATGGCCAGGTGAAAGCTGCCATAGCGGCGGATGCCCTTCTTGTCGCCAAGAGCGCGGGTGAGGGCCTGACCGATTGCGATGCCGGTATCCTCGACCGTGTGGTGGTCGTCGATATGCAGATCGCCCTTGGCGCGAACGGTCAGATCGATCAGCGCGTGGCGCGACAACTGGTCCAGCATGTGGTCGAAAAAGCCGACGCCGGTCTGGTTGTCGTATTTCCCAGTCCCGTCCAGATTCAGCTCGACCTCGATCTGGGTCTCGGACGTGTCGCGGGTGATTGTGGCGCGGCGCATATGGATCTCCGTTCAGGACCAATGGCCTTATAGGCAAGCAGGCTTCGACTGAAAAGCCGGACAAGGGGCAGGGGGCACAATCGGTGCAAACTCGCCCCAAGGCTGCGCCGGATGGGGTTCCCGACCCCGGCTGTTGGCATGATTGCGCGGATTTGCGGCGTCGTCGCATCCCCGTCCTTGTCATAAGGGGCAAGCGATGCGAAAAAGTCACAAATCTGTGCGTGTGATGATCGACCCGAAAAGGAATTCCGGCGGATGAAAGACGACCTGAATGCCAGCGAAAAGCGGTTGATCGCCGCTTTGGACCGCCTTGACAGTTTCATCGACCGCATGGCGGATCGCGCCGCTGCGCCCGGCCCGGACAGCGGGCAGGATGCTCCGGATCCCGATCTTGCGGCGCGCTTCGACGAGCAGGCCGAGGAATTGACCCAGCTTGAGGAGAGGCTGGCGGCGACGAATGAACGGCTCGACTCGGCCGGAGAGGAAATTGCCCGCCTTGCCGCCGCAAACGAAGCGCTGGTCAGCGCCAATCGCGCGCTGATCGCGGCGCAGCCCGCCTCGGCCCGCGACGACATTCGCGATGCGCTGCAGGCTGAACTTGATTCGCTGCGCGCCGCGCGCGCAGCCGAAATCGGGCAGATGTCCGACATTGCCGGGACGCTTGACCGGATGCTGGGCGCGCCGACAGCAGTCGAGCGAAAGCCCGCGCAAGCCAAGGCCAGCGCTCCCGCGGTTATCGAGACGCCGGTATCTCCGGATGACGCCGGCGATCTTGACCTGGGCGGCGACACGCTGTCCGACGCGCGCGAAACCCAGGCAGCTGACGAGAACAGGGGCTGAGACATGGCACAGGTCGAATTCACCGTAGGAAACAAATCCTACACGCTCAGCTGTCAGCCGGGGGAAGAGCGTCTTCTGAAGCGCGCCGCAGCCCTTCTTGACACCGAGGCGCAGGCGATCTTGCAACAGGCAGGGCGGATGCCCGAACCGCGCCTGCTGCTGCTGGCGGGGCTGATGCTTGCCGACCGGACCTCTACCTTCGAGGATCGCGCTATCTCGGCCGAGCGCGAATTGGGGCGGCTGAAGTCCAATCCGCAACGTGTCGAGGTTCCGATCCTGCCCCCCAGCCTGGCCGAGGGGATGGCCGAGATCGCTGCCCGCGCAGAGGCCCTGGCCCAGAAGGCCGAAGACCAGCTTCGCGGCTGATCGCAGCACCAATCGTAAAGGAACCGCGCCCGTCGAGGCGCGGTTTTTTCATGCGAAAATGGCGGCGATTCCGGGGTGAGGCCGGCGCAATGGCCCGATTTTTCCTGCGTCACATGTCGCATTATCGCTAATAAGTTATTGAAATAACGTTATATTAAAAACGACAGATTTATTCGTCTTTTTTCTTGAAATTAACGACTAACCCTGTCGTAATTGCCGTTAAGGGCGCGTGCCCTGAAGGATTCGATAACGAGGTAATGTCGCCATGATCCGCACCATCCGCGTCAACGACACTCAGCTGGCCCACGGCCGCGTCGTCCGCCGGCATCTCGACGGTCGCATGACCGTCGAAGACGGCACTAAGCGCCTGACAGGCTTTCCCCTGCGCCCCGGCCTGCTGCGGCGTTGCCTGGGGGTGACGGGGCGTCGGGCATTCGCGGTCATGCTGACGGTGGCCGGGCTGGCCGTGGTCTCGGGAACGGCGCAGGCCGACAACTCATTGCTGAATGTCAGCTATGACCCGACGCGCGAACTTTACCGCGACGTGAACGCTGCCTTCGCCGCCAAGTGGGAGGCCGAGGGACACAAGGCCCCCACCATCGAAGCCTCGCATGGCGGTTCGGGCGCGCAGGCACGATCGGTGATCGACGGGCTGAAGGCACAGGTCGTGACGCTGGCACTGGCATCGGACATCGACAAGATCGCCGAAAAGGGCCTTCTGCCCGCGGATTGGCAGGCTCGCCTGCCGCATAACAGCTCGCCCTATACTTCGACCATCGTCTTCCTGGTGCGCGAAGGGAACCCCAAGGGCATCAAGGACTGGGGCGATCTCGTCAAGGATGACATCGAGGTCATCACGCCGAACCCGAAGACCTCGGGCGGAGCGCGCTGGAACTATCTGGCGGCCTGGGCCTGGGCGCAGAAGAACGGCAAGGACCCGAAACAGTTCGTGGCCGATCTTTACAAGCATGTGCCTGTGCTCGACTCGGGTGCGCGCGGTTCGACCACGACCTTCACCCAACGCGAGATCGGCGATGTGCTGCTGGCTTGGGAAAACGAGGCGTATCTTGCGCTGAACGAGCTGGGCGACGATCAGTTCGACATCGTGGTCCCCTCGGTCTCGATCCTGGCCGAGCCGCCGGTCGCGCTGGTCGACAAGAACATCGCGGATGACGAACAGAAGGCGCTGGCGGAGGGCTATCTGAACTTCCTGTATTCGCCCGAAGGGCAGGCGCTGGCCTTCAAGCACTTCTACCGTGCATGGGACGACAGCGCCGCGAACCCCGAGGATGTGAAGCGCTTCCCGAAACTGGACCTCGTCACCATTGCCGATTTCGGCGGCTGGCAGAAAGCCCAGCCCGAGCATTTCGGTGACGGCGGCATCTTCGATCAGATCTATACGGGGATGTAACGGATGGCGCTGGCGCTTCTTCGCTCGCAGAAATCCCCCATGCCGGGCTTCGGGCTCGGCATGGGCATTACCATGACCATGCTGTCGCTGATCGTGATCCTGCCGATCGGGGCGCTGCTGGCCAAGGGCATCAGCTATGGTCCCGAAGGCGTCTGGGCCACGGTCAACACGCCGCGGGTCTGGGCGGCGCTATACCTGTCCTTCCGCCTGGCCTTTGTCGCAGCGGTCTTCAACCTGGTCTTCGGGACGCTGCTGGCCTGGGTGCTGGCCCGTTACGAATTCCCCGGCCGCCGTATCGTCGATGCGGTGGTGGACCTGCCCTTTGCCCTGCCGACCGCGGTTGCGGGGATTGCATTGACCGCCCTTTACGCCCCCAACGGCGCATTTGGCAGCATCGCGAAATCGCTGGGCCAGAAGATCGCCTATACCGAATGGGGCATCCTGATCGCGCTGATCTTCGTCGGGCTGCCCTTCGTCACCCGCACGGTCCAGCCCGTCATCGCCGAGATCGAGAGCGAGGTCGAGGAGGCCTCGGCAACCTTGGGGGCGGGTCGGCTCTATACGCTGCGCCGGGTGATCCTGCCGCTGCTGCTGCCGGCGGCGCTGACCGGCTTTGCGCTGTCGCTTGCCCGCGCGGTCGGCGAATACGGTTCGGTCATCTTCATCGCGGGCAACCTGCCGATGAAGACCGAAATCGCGCCGCTGCTGATCGTCATCAAGCTTGAAGAGTTCGATTATAACGGCGCGGCAGCCATCGGCATCGCCATGCTGCTTATCAGCTTCTCGATGCTTCTCGTCATCAACCTCATCCAGATCTGGAGCCGCCGGAGGATTGGTCATGTTTGACAGCACACTCAACGAGTCCTTCGTCCGGCCAGCCGAACGTCCCGCCTCGAAATGGCGCCCGGTCACCGAGGAAAGCCCGCTGACCCGCTGGATCCTGATCGCGGTCGCGCTGGGCGGGCTTGCGGTTCTGGTCCTTGCGCCGCTGGCCGTGGTCTTTGCCGAGGCCTTGGCCAAGGGCGCAGGCGCGGCCATTGCCTCGCTCGCGCAGCCCGAGGCGCTTTCGGCGATCAAGCTGACGCTGCTGGTCGCGGGGATCTCGGTCCCGGTCAACGCAGTCTTCGGCGTCGCCGCCGCCTGGGTCATCACCAAGTTCGATTTCCGCGGCAAGGCCTTTCTGATCACCCTGATCGACCTGCCATTTTCGGTTTCGCCGGTGGTGGCGGGGCTGGCTCTGGTGCTGCTGTTCGGCAGTAACAGTCTGCTGGGCGGCTGGCTGGTCGCTTCGGGTTTCCCGATCATCTTTGCGCTGCCGGGGATCGTTCTCGCCTCGGTCTTCGTGACCTTCCCCTTTGTGGCGCGCGAACTGATCCCGGTGATGATCGAGCAAGGCCGTGCCGAGGAAGAGGCCGCGCTGACGCTGGGCGCCTCGGGATGGCGGGTCTTTCTGACCGTGACGCTGCCCAACATCAAATGGGCGCTGCTGTATGGTGTTCTACTGTGCAATGCCCGCGCCATGGGCGAATTCGGCGCGGTGGCGGTCGTTTCCGGCAAGATCCGTGGCCAGACCGCGACCATGCCGATCACCATCGAAATGCTCTATAACGAGTATCTTTCGGTGGCCGCCTTCACCCTGGCGGGTGTCCTCGCCGCGCTGGCGTTGCTGACGCTGGTGTTGAAGACCGGGCTGGAATGGCGCCATGCCGACCAGCTTGCCGCAACCCGTCGCCATTGAGGTTCCCATGCATATCGAAATCGACGAAATCGCCAAGAGCTTCGGCAACACCAATGCGCTGCGCCCGGTCAGCCTGGCCATCCCCTCTGGGGCGCTGGTCGCGCTGCTTGGACCATCCGGGTCGGGCAAGACGACGCTGCTTCGCATTCTGGGCGGGCTGGAATTTCCGACCTCGGGCCGCGTGCTGTTCGACGGGCAGGACGCGACCGGCCTTTCCGTGCAGGAACGCCGCGCGGGCTTCGTCTTTCAAAGCTACGCGCTGTTCCGCCATATGACCGTGTTCGAGAACATCGCCTATGGCCTGCGTGCGCGGCCCCGTCGCACCCGCCCGCCCGAGGCCGAGATCGAGCGTCGGGTAACGAAGCTGCTGGACCTGATCCAGTTGCCCCAGATTGCCAAGCGCTTTCCGAACCAGCTTTCGGGCGGCCAGCGCCAACGGGTCGCCCTGGCCCGCGCGCTGGCGATCGAGCCGCGGATGCTGCTGCTGGACGAACCCTTTGGCGCGCTGGATGCCCGCGTCCGCAAGGAATTGCGCCACGGCCTGCGCGAGATCCACGATACCACCGGCCTGACCACCGTTTTCGTCACCCATGATCAGGACGAGGCGATGGAACTGGCCGACCTGGTCGTCGTCATGTCCATGGGCAAGATCGAGCAGGTCGGTCGCCCGCAGGACATTCGCGCCCGCCCGGCTACGCCCTTTGTGCGCGAATTCATCGAGGCGTGACCCGCCTTGTGCTCTGCTCCCGGCCGCGATGGCGCAGGGGTATTTGAAAAACGGTGAAACCGGGAGGCGGCGACGCGTCCCGGTCTTTCGTTGCCGGGTGGCGTCGTCGATTTCCTGTTTGCAGGGCGCGCGCCGCTGCCTAGGCTGGTCGCGGGAAGCGACCGGAGCGGCGGCATGGATGCCTATCCCCATCTCAAGATCCTGATCAGCCTGATCCTTGGGCTTGCGATCACCCGCGTGCTGTCGGGGCTGTCGCGCCGCGTCCAGCAACCTGCCTGGACCGAGGGCATGTTTTCCCAGATCGTCTGGTCGCTGGTGCTGCTGCTGGGGGCGGTGCATTTCTGGTGGTGGGAATTCGCGCTGCGTCGTGTCGATACCTGGCATTTCGGCGCCTATGTCTTCGTGCTGTCCTATGCCTCGCTGCATTTCCTGATGGCGACGCTGCTTTACCCTGACGCGCTGCCCGACCATGCCGAAAGCGAGCGTTTCTTCATGCGCCGCCGCGGGTTGTTCTTTGGGCTGTTTGGCCTGTCCTTTGCCTTCGATCTGGGGGACACCCTGCTGAAGGGCACGGCGCATCTGCAGGGTCTCGGGCCGGAATATCCGATCCGGCTTGGGCTTGGGGTGCTGGCCGCAATCCTGGCGCTGCGTGCGCGCAGCTCGCGTGCGGTCGGGCTGATCGGGCTGGCCTGGCTGGTCTATGACCTCAGCTGGATCATCCGGCGCTATGACGGGCTTGACTGACGCCTTTCCGCTTGCAGTCCGGCGCGGCCCGCATCTAGGCTGCGCATCTGCGAAGCCGGTCTCCGGCATGTCGCCCAGCCCCAGCCCGTCCGACAGCTTCGGAGCGGGGAAATTTCGCGCAGGACCGTCTCGGGCCCTTGCGCCTTGGCTTGCCACCGCTATAACCCCGGACGATTTATCAGCCGCCAGCCCGAGGACATCATGCCGAAAAGAACCGATATCAAATCCATCCTGATCATCGGCGCCGGCCCCATCGTCATCGGGCAGGCTTGCGAATTCGACTATTCCGGCGCCCAGGCCTGCAAGGCGCTGCGGGAAGAAGGCTACCGGGTCATCCTGGTGAACTCGAACCCGGCGACGATCATGACCGATCCGGAAATGGCCGATGCCACCTATATCGAACCGATCACGCCCGAGGTTGTCGAAAAGATCATCGCCAAGGAACGCCCCGACGCGCTTTTGCCGACGATGGGCGGGCAGACCGGCCTGAACACGGCGCTGGCACTGGCTGACATGGGCGTGCTGAACCGCTATGGTGTCGAGCTGATCGGCGCGCAGCGCGCAGCCATCGAGATGGCCGAGGACCGCAAACTGTTCCGCGAGGCGATGGACCGCATCGGGCTGGAGAACCCGCGCGCGACCATCGTCGCCGCACCGAAACTGGCCAATGGCAAATACGACATCCAGTCGGGCATCGCGCAGGCGCTGGCCGATCTTGAAGAAATCGGCCTGCCCGCGATCATCCGCCCCGCCTTTACCCTTGGCGGCACTGGTGGCGGCGTGGCCTATAACCGCGACGATTACGAACGCATCGTGCGCTCGGGATTGGAAGCCTCGCCCGTGGCGCAGGTGCTGGTCGATGAATCGCTACTGGGCTGGAAAGAGTACGAATTTGAGGTCGTCCGCGACCGCGCCGACAACGCCATCATCGTCTGCTCGATCGAGAACGTCGATCCGATGGGCGTGCATACCGGCGACTCGATCACCGTCGCTCCGGCGTTGACCCTGACCGACCGCGAATACCAGCGCATGCGGAACGGCAGCATCGCCGTGCTGCGCGAGATCGGCGTGGAAACCGGCGGCTCGAACGTGCAATGGGCGGTGAACCCCAAGGACGGCCGCATGGTCGTGATCGAGATGAACCCGCGGGTCTCGCGCAGCTCGGCTCTGGCCTCGAAGGCGACGGGCTTCCCGATTGCGAAGGTCGCGGCGAAGCTGGCCGTCGGCTATACGCTGGACGAGCTGGACAACGACATCACCAAGGTGACGCCGGCCTCATTCGAGCCCTCGATCGACTATGTCGTGACCAAGATCCCGCGCTTTGCCTTCGAGAAATTCCCCGGATCGAAGCCGGAACTGACCACGGCGATGAAATCCGTGGGCGAGGTCATGGCGATTGGCCGGACGTTCCACGAGTCGCTGCAGAAGGCACTGACCTCGATGGAGAATGGGCTGACCGGTCTTGACGAGATCGAGATCGTCGGCGCGCCCGAGAAATCGGCCATCGTCAAGGCGATCAGCGCCCAGACCCCCGACCGTGTGCGCCTGATCGCGCAAGCCATGCGCCACGGCTTGACCGATGACGAGATCGGACATGCGACCGCTTTTGATCCCTGGTTCCTGGCCCGCCTGCGCGAGATCGTCGATGCCGAGGACGTGGTCCGCGCCTCGGGCCTGCCCGCCGATCTGGACGGGCTGCGCAAGCTGAAGATGATGGGCTTCACCGATGCCCGCCTTGCGGCGCTTTCGGGGCGCTCGGAAACGGCCGTACGCCATGCTCGCCGCGCGCTGGAACTGCATCCGGTCTTCAAGCGCATCGATACCTGCGCCGCCGAGTTCGAGGCACAGACCCCCTATATGTATTCGACCTATGAAGCGCCCGCGATGGGCGATGTCGAAAACGAGGCCCGTCCCAGCGACCGCAAGAAGGTCGTGATCCTTGGCGGTGGTCCGAACCGTATCGGCCAGGGGATCGAGTTCGATTATTGCTGCTGTCATGCCTGTTTCTCGCTGACCAAGGCCGGCTTCGAGACGATCATGATCAACTGCAACCCCGAGACCGTGTCGACCGACTACGACACCTCGGACCGGCTGTATTTCGAACCGCTGACGCTGGAACATGTGCTTGAGATCCTGCGTATCGAGCAGGAAAACGGCACGCTGCACGGGGTCATCGTCCAGTTCGGTGGCCAGACGCCCCTGAAACTTGCCAACGCGCTTGAGGCCGAGGGCATCCCGATCCTAGGCACCAGCCCCGACGCCATCGACCTGGCCGAGGACCGCGAGCGGTTCCAGAAGCTGCTGAACGATCTGGATCTGCGCCAGCCGATCAACGGCATCGCCCGCAGCGATGCCGAGGCGCTGGAGATCGCCGGCCGGATCGGCTTCCCGCTGGTCATCCGCCCTTCTTACGTGCTGGGCGGCCGCGCGATGGAGATCGTGCGCGACATGGATCAGCTGAACCGCTATATCCGCGAGGCCGTGAAGGTGTCGGGCGACAGCCCCGTGCTGCTCGACAGCTACCTGTCCGGCGCGATCGAGGTCGATGTCGATGCGCTGTCCGACGGCAAGACCGTCCATGTCGCGGGCATCATGGAGCATATCGAGGAAGCCGGGGTCCATTCCGGCGACAGTGCCTGCTCGCTGCCGCCGCATACGCTGGATGCTGCCACCATTGCCGAGATCAAGTCCCAGACCGTGGCCATGGCCAAGGCGCTGAACGTCGTCGGCCTGATGAACGTGCAATTCGCGATCAAGGACGGCACGATCTACGTTCTCGAGGTGAACCCGCGGGCTTCGCGCACCGTGCCTTTTGTGGCCAAGGCCACCGACAGCGCCATCGCCTCGATCGCGGCGCGCCTGATGGCGGGCGAGCCGATGTCGAACTTCCCCGCGCGCGAGGCATATCCGGCGAATGTCGGCCCCGAAACCGCGCTGCCTTTTGCCGACCCGCTGACGCTGGCCGACCCGAACACGCCCTGGTTCTCGGTCAAGGAAGCGGTGCTGCCATTCGCGCGCTTCCCCGGTGTCGACACGCTGCTTGGCCCCGAGATGCGCTCGACGGGCGAAGTCATGGGCTGGGATCGCACCTTTGCACGCGCCTTCCTGAAGGCGCAGATGGGCGCGGGCACGCACCTGCCGACCGAAGGTCTGGTCTTCGTCTCGGTCAAGGACGCCGACAAGTCCGATGCGCTGGCCGAGGCGGCCCGCGATCTGACTGGAATGGGCTTCCGGCTGCTGGCGACCAGCGGCACCGCGGAATTCCTGCGTGGGGCAGGGGTCGAGACGGAACTGGTGAACAAGGTCTATGAGGGCCGCCCGAACATTGTCGACCGTCTGAAGAACGGTGAGATCGTCATGGTCCTGAACACCACCGAAGGCGCGCAGGCGATTGCCGACTCGCGCGACATCCGGGCCGTCGCGCTGAACGACAAGATCCCCTACTTCACCACCGCTGCCGGAAGCATCGCGGCGGTGGCAGCGATCAAGTCGCGCGAAGAGGGAGAGGTCAGCGTCCGTTCGCTGCAAGCCTGATCCGCACGGCAGATCCGATTGAAATTCCTTGGGGGCCCCGCGCAAGCGGGGCCCCTTGCCATTTGTCTCTTGCATTGGGGCAGTCGCGTTTTCGGACCTTGGTCGCAGGTATTTTCAGACCTTGGGGTCAGGGACACTGCGCATCAGGTCTGACGACCCCGCGCAGGGGTCCGGACAGGCTGGAGCAATCGCAGGGCGCGGCGCCAGATGGGGATGGCTGGGACCAGAAATCCCGCCCAACTCAGGAGGATGACCGATGAAGACCCTGATGATCCTGGCTGCGCTGGCGCTGTCTGCCGCCCCGGCGCTGGCCCAGCCCGCGATGGTCGGCAAGACCGCCAGCGGCGAGGTGCTGGTCGATGCCAAGGGCATGACGCTTTACACTTTTGACAAGGACGGCGGCGGCGCCTCGGCCTGTGTGGGCGAATGCGCGGTGAACTGGCCGCCGCTGCCCGCCGCATCCGACGCAAAGGCCGAGGGTGACTTCGCTCCCATCGCGCGGGCCGACGGTTCGGCCCAATGGGCCTACAAGGGCAAGCCGCTTTATACCTGGATCAAGGACAAGGCGCCCGGCGACATTACCGGCGATGGCGTGAAGGAGGTCTGGCACCTTGCTCGACCCTGAAGGGGGCAGGGGCTGGCCGGCGATTGTGGCCCGTCCCACCTGACCTGACCGGTGCACAGGAAGAACGGCCGGGGACGCGGGTCTTCGGCCGCTTCTGCCTGTCGTGTCGGCAAGGGAACCGGCGCGGCGCCCGGGCGTTCACCGGAAAGGACCGGGTACATTCCATCCATCGGATGGCGCCCACTATCGCGGATTCAAAGGCTTGAATGGGGAAAGGGCGCGGGTGTCTCCGGCCCGCGCCCTCCCTCGTCGCTCGAGCGCACCCCACCACAAGCACGAAAGAGCGACTGTCTCGTAAAGGAATCGATCACCGCATCATGCCCCGCAACCCTGTCGCAGTCGAGCATTGCGCCAGAACCTTCGCGCAGGGCCACGGAGCAGAAGGGATGATACCAAATACTCGTTAAACTTCTAACGGGAACTGCAATGCACGACCGTGGGTTGAAGGAACTTGCCCGAGTCCTGCCGATCTTCTGCGGCAACCGCGCGTCCTTTCGTCCCGATCTCATTGCGATCAGGATAGTCACATTCGGTCGTGAACGCGACGTGAAATCGAATAAAGAACTGATAAAAGCCGGGATTGGCGCCGAATAGTGATTCGTCTGGACCTTGTACAGGTAGGCAAGGACGGCATTTCCCGTTGCCCGCGCCGCCTCGCGCCGCTATCGCAGTCCAAAAGGTTCGGGATCCCATGAGCGTCAACAGTTTCGGCCGCGTCTTCACCTTCACCACCTGGGGCGAAAGCCACGGACCGGCGCTTGGCGTCACCGTGGACGGCTGCCCGCCGGGTGTCTCGCTGGATGAAGCCTTCGTGCAGCAATTCCTGGATCGCCGGCGTCCCGGAACCTCGAAATTCACCACGCAGCGGCAAGAGCCGGATCAGGTCCGCATCCTGTCCGGCCTGTTCGAGGGCAAGACCACCGGCACCCCGATCCAGCTGATGATCGAGAATACCGACCAGCGCAGCAAGGATTATGGCGACATTGCCCAGGCCTTCCGTCCCGGTCATGCCGACATTGCCTATCACCTGAAATACGGGATCCGCGATTATCGCGGCGGGGGACGCTCCAGCGCGCGCGAAACCGCGGCACGGGTCGCGGCGGGGGGCGTCGCGCAGGCGGCGTTGCTGGCGCTTGTGCCGGGGCTGAAGATCACCGGCTACATGGTCCAGATGGGTGCGCTTCACCTTGATCGGGCGAATTTCGATCCGTCCGAAATCCCGAACAACCCGTTCTTCCTGCCCGATGCCACGGCCGTGCCCGCGTGGGAGGAGTACCTGAACGGCATCCGCAAGGACCAGAACAGCGTCGGCGCCGCGATCGAGGTGCTGATCCAGGGTTGCCCGCCCGGCCTTGGCGCACCGGTCTATGGCAAGCTCGACACGGATCTGGCCGCGGCCATGATGTCGATCAACGCGGTCAAGGGCGTCGAGATCGGCGAAGGTATGGGAGCCGCCGCGCTAACCGGGACCGAGAACGCGGACGAGATCCGCATGGGCAATGACGGGCCGCGCTTTCTGTCGAACCACGCGGGCGGCATCCTGGGCGGGATCTCGACCGGGCAGGACATTGTCCTGCGCTTTGCGGTGAAGCCGACCAGCTCGATCCTGACTCCGCGCCGGACCATCAACCAGAAGGGCGAGGAGATCGAGCTGATCACCAAGGGGCGGCACGATCCCTGCGTCGGCATCCGCGCCGTTCCGATCGCCGAGGCCATGACCGCCTGCGTGATCCTGGATCACCTGATGCTGGATCGCGCCCAGACCGGTGGTGTTCGCGGCACCATCGGCTGACGGGTTATCCACGGGATTCTTGCGGCGATGCGGTTTTCCGGGTTATTGTCACATAGCCGTCACACTTCCTTTGCATAAGCGTCGCATCTCGACACTAGGGATCGCGCAGGCCCTTCACGGCCCCCAGGAAATGTCAGGAGTCATCCTATGAAATCCGCGAAACTCGCTGTTTCGGCCCTTGCAATGATCGCCGCTTCGGCGACCATCGCCTCTGCCCGTGACCAGATCCAAGTCGCCGGCTCGTCGACCGTTCTGCCCTATGCCACCATCGTTGCCGAGGCTTTCGGCGAGAACACCGACTTCCCGACCCCGGTCGTGGAATCGGGTGGCTCTTCGGCCGGCCTGAAGAAATTCTGCGAGGGCGTGGGTGAAAACACCATCGACATCGCGAACTCGTCGCGGCCGATCAAGGAATCGGAAATCGCGGCTTGCAAGGGCGCGGGCGTCACCGACATCATGGAAGTCCGCATCGGCTATGATGGGATCGTCTTTGCCAGCGACATTTCGGGCAATGACTTCCAGTTCACCGCGCAGGACTGGTTCAACGCGCTGGCCGCACAGGTCGTCAAGGACGGCAAGGTCGTTGCCAACCCCTATACCAAGTGGAACGAGATCCGCGCCGATCTGCCCGAGCAGGACATCCTGGCCTTCGTTCCGGGCACCAAGCACGGCACCCGTGAAGTGTTCGAGGAAAAGGTGATCGCGGCGGGCTGCAAGGAATCGGGCGCTGCCGATGCCTTCAAGGCCGAACTGGGCGAAGAGAAGGCCGGCGAGGCCTGCATGGCACTGCGCACCGACGGCAAGTCGGTCGACATCGACGGCGACTATACCGAGACCCTGGCCCGCATCCAGTCGGCCAAGAACGGCATCGGCGTCTTCGGCCTGTCCTTCTACGAGAACAACACCGACAAGCTGAAGGTCGCAACCTTCGCCGGCGTCACCCCCTCGACCGAGAGCATCTCGACGGGTGAATACGCCGTGTCGCGCCCGCTGTTCTTCTATGTGAAGAAGGCCCATATCGGTGAAATCCAAGGCCTGAAGGAATTCGTGGAATTCTTCGTCTCGGACGAACTGGCCGGTCCTGACGGGCCGCTGGCTGCCTATGGCCTTGTCTCGGACCCCGAACTGGCCGCGACCCAGGCTGCGGTTTCGGCTGAAACCGTCCTGACCAACTGATCCGGTCGGCGCGGGGTGCGATGACGCCCCGCGCCGCCCTTCTTCCTTTCCCAACGCCCCGAGGCTCACATGCCTGTCTCCTGGACCCTGCTGATCGTCCTGGCCATGGCAGTTGCGGGATTCTTCATGGGCCGTTCGCGTGTTCTCGCGGCGGCCGGTGGCGATTCCCGTCGGCTGCATTCGCGCACCAGCTATTACGGCTGGAACGTCGCGCTGTTTACCGTTTTGCCTGCCCTGTTCCTGATCGCGATATGGATATTTGCGCAACCGGACGTGAATCGCACGCTGCTCGCGGGCGTGGCGCTGGTCCTGGCCATCGCGGGTCTTGTGATGACGCTGGGCCGCAGCACGCCCGAGTTCCGCGCCCGCATCGCGGTCGAAGCGGTTGTGCGCGGCCTGCTGATCCTGTGCTCCAGCATCGCGATCCTGACCACCGCCGGCATCGTCCTGTCGATGCTGTTCGAGACGGGGCAATTCTTCCGCCAATATTCGTGGAGCGATTTCTTCTTCGGCACGACCTGGTCGCCGCGCTTTGGTGGTGGGTCGCAACTGGGGATGTTGCCGCTGCTTTGGGGCACGCTTTACATCTCGATGATCGCGCTGGCTGTCTCGATCCCGATCGGGCTTTTCGCGGCAGTCTACATGTCCGAATACGCGACGCCCCGCATGCGCGGCATCGTGAAGCCGCTGATCGAGGTGCTGGCCGGGATCCCGACCATCGTCTATGGCCTTTTCGCGCTGACCATCGTCGGGCCGCTGCTTCGCGACTATTTCGCGCAGCCGCTGGGGCTGGGCAGTTCGGGGTCGTCAGTGATGACCGCGGGACTGGTCATGGGGATCATGCTGATCCCGTTCGTCAGCTCGCTTTCCGATGACATCATCAACGCCGTCCCGCAATCGCTGCGCGACGGCGCGCTTGGCCTTGGTTCGACCAAGTCCGAGACCGTGCGCAAGGTCGTGCTGCCCGCAGCCCTTCCGGGCATCGTGGGCGCTATCCTTTTGGCCGCCAGCCGCGCCATCGGCGAGACGATGATCGTGGTGCTGGGGGCAGGCGCCTCGGCCCAGATGGGGCTGAACCCGTTCGAGGCGATGACCACCATCACCGTCAAGATCGTCAGCCAGCTGACCGGCGACACCGACTTCGCCGCGCCTGAAACGCTGGTCGCCTTTGCGCTTGGCCTGACCCTGTTCGTCCTGACGCTGGGGCTGAACATCTTCGCGCTCTACATCGTGCGCAAATACCGGGAGCAATACGAATGAGCGACGCCACCATTTCGGCCGGCGCCCCGGCTTCCCAACCCAGGGCCTCGCTGCTGGTCCCGGACGCCCGCACCCGCAAGCGCAATGCCGCCGAAGCGCGTTTCCGGGCCTATGGGCTTGGCGCGATCATCATCTCGCTTCTGGCGCTGGTGGTGCTGCTGTTCACCATCTTCGGCGGTGGCATCGGCGCGTTCCGCCAGACCTATCTGACGATCCCCGTCACGCTGGACGCGGCGCAGCTTGACAAGTCAGGCAACCGCGACCCCGAAGAGATCAAGAAAGTCCTGACGCTGGCCTATGGCAAGATCCTTGACCAGTCGCTTCAGGCAGTCATCGCGCAGAACGGCATCGCGATCGAGGGGATCGCCGACAAGGATGTTTCGAACCTGATTTCGAAAGAAGCCTCGGCCCAGCTGCGCGCGCAGGTGCTGGCCGACCCGGAACTGATCGGCCAGACCATCCAGGCGCGCGTCCTGGTGAACGGCCGCGTCGACGGTTTCTACAAGGGCCGGGTGACGATGGAGTCGGCCGCACGTGACAGCAATACCTCGCCGGCGCAGCTGCAACTGGCCGAGGCGCTGAAGGACAAGGGGATGCTGGCGACCAAGTGGAACTGGTCATTCCTGACCAATCCCGACGCATCGGACCAGCGCCCCGAGGCCGCAGGCGTGGGCGTGGCCATTCTCGGCTCGCTTTACATGATGCTGGTGGTGCTTTTCCTTGCCGTCCCGATCGGTACGGCCGCCGCGATCTATCTTGAGGAATTCGCGCCGAAGAACCGCCTGACCGACATAATCGAGGTGAACATCTCGAACCTTGCGGCGGTGCCCTCGATCGTTTTCGGTATCCTTGGCCTTGCTGCCTTCATCAACTTTGCCCACCTGCCGCAATCGGCGCCGATCGTGGGCGGGCTGGTGCTGGTGCTGATGACGCTGCCGCGCATCATCATTCCCGCCCGCGCGGCACTGAAGTCGGTCCCCCCCTCGATCCGCGACGCGGCGCTGGGGGTCGGGGCCTCGAAGATGCAGTCGGTCTTTCACCACGTCCTGCCGCTGGCGACGCCCGGCATCCTGACCGGCGTCATCCTGGGGCTGGCACAGGCGCTGGGTGAAACCGCGCCCCTGCTGCTGATCGGCATGGTCGCTTTCGTCAAGAACTTCCCGGCGGCCCCGCCCGCAGGGCTTTTCGATCCCGCATCGGCCCTGCCGGTCCAGGTCTACAACTGGACCCAGCGCGCCGACCCCGCCTTCATGGAGCGGGCATCGGGCGCGATCATCGTGCTGCTGATCTTCCTGCTTTGCATGAACCTTTTCGCCATCTTCCTGCGTCGCAAGTTCGAGCGGCGGTGGTAAATCCAGAAGGAGTTGCCAATATGAACGACATGAGAATTCTGGAGCGCGCCGTGCAGCAGACCGATATCAAGATTTCCGCCCGCAAGGTGCAGGTCTATTACGGTGAAAAGCAGGCCATCAAGGACGTGGATGTCGACATCCTCGACAAGACGGTCACGGCCTTCATCGGACCCTCGGGCTGCGGCAAGTCGACCTTCCTGCGCTGCCTGAACCGGATGAACGACACCATCGACAGCAGCCGGGTCGAAGGCAAGATCACGCTGGACGGCGAGGATATCTACGACAAGCGCGTCGACCCGGTGCAGCTGCGCGCCCGGATCGGCATGGTCTTCCAGAAGCCGAACCCCTTTCCGAAATCGATCTATGAGAACGTGGCCTATGGCCCGCGCATCCACGGCCTGGCCCGCAACCGGGCCGAGCTTGACGAGATCGTCGAGAAGTCGCTGCGCGGCGCCGCGCTGTGGAATGAAGTCAAGGACCGCCTGAACGAACCCGGCACCGGCCTTTCCGGCGGCCAACAGCAACGTCTTTGCATCGCGCGTGCCGTGGCCACCCAGCCGGAAGTGCTGCTGATGGACGAACCCTGTTCAGCCCTTGACCCGATTGCCACCAGCCAGGTTGAGGATCTGATCGACCAGCTTCGCTCGGAATATTCGGTGGTGATCGTCACCCACTCGATGCAGCAGGCCGCGCGCGTCAGCCAGAAGACCGCGTTCTTCCACCTGGGCAACCTGGTCGAATACGGCGACACCGATGACATTTTCACCCGGCCGCGCGATCCGCGCACGGAAAGCTATATCTCTGGCCGCATCGGCTGAGCCGGAAAAGGATATTATCATGAACAGCGAACGCCATATCATGTCGGCATTCGACCGCGATCTGGAGACCGTCCAGGCGCTGGTCGTCAAGATGGGCGGCATGGTCGAGACTGCCATCCACGACGCCGCCATCGCGCTTGAAACCCGCGACGAGGAACTGGCCGAGGAAGTGCGCCGCCGCGATGCCGCGATCGACGCGCTGGAGCACCAGATCAACGAAGAGGCCGCCCGCCTGATCGCCCTGCGCGCGCCTCGCGCGACCGACCTGCGCACCGCGCTGACCGTGATCAAGATCTCGGCCATCCTCGAGCGGGTCGGCGATTACGCCAAGAACATCGCCAAGCGCAGCCATGTGCTGGTCCACATGCCCGCGGTCGAAAGCTCGGGCATGGCGCTGCGCCGCATGTCGGGCACGGTCGAGGGCATGATGAAGGACGCTCTGGACGCCTATATCCAGCGCGACCCGGAACTGGCCGCGGACGTGCGCAAGCGCGACCTTGAAGTCGACCAGATGTATAACGCGCTGTTCCGCGAGTTCCTGACCTACATGATGGAAGACCCGCGCAACATCACGGCCTGCATGCACCTGCATTTCATCGCCAAGAACATCGAACGCATGGGCGACCACGCCACCGGCATTGCCGAGCAGGTGATCTACCTCGCGACGGGCGAGCTGCCCGATGACGCGCGCCCGAAAAGCGAAAGCGTCACCCGCGCCACCCTGAACGAGGGAGAGGACTGAGACATGGCCCAGGCACAACCCTGCGTTCTGGTGGTCGAGGACGAGGGCGCGCAGCGGGAAGTCCTGAAATACAATCTCGAGGCAGAGGGCTTCTCGGTCGTTCTGGCCGAGAATGGCGATGAGGCGATGCTTCTTGTCGCCGAGGAACAGCCTGATCTGATCGTCCTGGACTGGATGCTGCCGAATGTCAGCGGGATCGAGGTCTGCCGCCGCGTCAAGGCGGACCCCAACACCCGCCAGATCCCGATCATCATGCTGTCGGCCCGCTCGGAAGAGGTCGACCGCGTCCGGGGGCTGGAAACCGGCGCCGATGACTATGTCATCAAGCCCTATTCGGTGGTCGAGCTGATGGCCCGCCTGCGCACGCAGCTGCGCCGCACGCGGCCCGCCTCGATGGGCGAAAGGCTGAGCTTTGCGGATATCATTCTGGATGCGGGCGAGCATCGCGTCTTTCGCGCCGGAACCGCGCTGCACCTTGGCCCGACCGAATTTCGGCTTCTGTCGACGCTGATGGAAAAGCCCGGCCGTGTCTGGACGCGCGAGCAGCTTCTGGACCGGGTCTGGGGACGGGACATCTATGTCGACACGCGCACGATCGACGTGCATGTCGGGCGGTTGCGCAAGGCGCTGATGGTGAACGGGGGTGACAATCCCGTGCGCACCGTCCGGGGAACCGGCTATGCGCTAGGTTGAAAGACCGGGGAAACCCTGAAGACCGCGGGCTGAACGCCCGCGGTCTTTTCACATGCCGTCACGACCCGCTTTGTTCCAGCAGATCAGTGATCCGGCGGATGGCGACGCGGCGGTTGTCGCGGGTGTCGCCTTCGGTCGGAACCAGCAGGAACTCTTCACCATAGCCCTGCACCACCATGTTTTCCGGCGGCACCTGGTAATACTCTGTCAGGGCCAGCGCGACGGATTCGGCGCGGCGGTCCGACAGGGCAAGGTTCGCGGCATTCGAGCCGACGGCGTCGGTATAGCCCTCGATCATGTAGACCTCGTTCGGGTTCTGATCGATCGAGTCGCGGATCACCTTGCCGAGCGTCGCCAGTTGCTCGGCCTGATCCGAGGACAGCGCAGCCGAGCCGGTGTCGAAGGTCACGTCGGGCACGTTGACCGGCGCAACCAGCGAGCGGACCTCGGGGATGTCGCGGATCTGGCCCAGGGTAAAGCGACGGTCCGTTCCGGATTCGCGCAGAAGCGCGGTCCGCAGGTCATCCTCGTTCCAAGGCTGACTGCTGTATTCCACCGGCTGCGGCGCCGGCAGGGTCGAAACCTGGACGGGGCGGACATTGGTGTTGTCCATCAGGCGCGTGGCCGTGCCGTCCGGCCGGATCAGCGTGCGTTGCAAGACATTCGTGTCGGCGTCGCGGATCGTCACCACACGGCTGCCGTCCGCACGCAGCACCGTGGTCCGGGTCGAGCCGTCGTTGAAGGTCTCGGTCTGCACGTCCGAACCCGGCTGATACAGCAGCGCATTGTCATCGCGCACGATCTGCTGGCTGCCGTCAGGCAGGGTCAGCACGGCCCGGTCGCCGGTGTTCAGGGCAACCTGACGGTTGCCGCTCAACATACTGCCGACGGCATAGCCTGCGACGCCCGCCAGAAGCAGCTTGGCGATGTCGCTGCCGTGGTCGTCATCATCATCATCGTCGTCACGGTCGTTCCAGTAATCGTCGTCATAATAGCGGTTGTCGCGATAGTAGCGGTCGTCACGGTAGTCGTCGCGACGATCCAGCTGGCGTTCGCGCCGGTCGACCCGACGTTCGTCCTGCCGCAATTCCTGCTCCCGACGGTCCAGATTGCGGCGGATCTGCTCATTGCGGCGTGCGTCGCGGGCCTGCATCCCGTCCTCGATCCGGTTATGGAAATCCTGGTTGGAGCGGCGTGCATTCTCCTGCGTGATCCGGCGTTCCCTGACCTCGCCACGCGCCTGGTTGCCTGCGGCGGCCGCGGTGAGAGCGGCTGCAGCGGGTGCGCGGTTGCGTTCCGCAGCCTGGCGCGCCAATGCGTTCGGAGGCGTGTGACGGGCCTCGGGCGCGGGCAGGGCGGCCTTGCCCTCACCCGTCTGGATCTTGCGGAACATCTCCTTGGAGGTCAACTGCTGGGGCTGGGGCCGGGTGTTCTGATTGGCCGCGCGCTGCTGTTCTTGTCGCTGGCGCAGCTGCTCAGCAGTCAACGGGCGGGGCTGGGCGTTATTGCCCGGCTGAACCGCGCGCTGGCCATCGGGGCGCGGCGGGTTCGGGCGCTGCTGATTGGCCTGCTGCTGTCGGCGCCGCGCCTCGTCCGCGCGCTGCGCATCGCCCCGCTGACCGGCGCGGCGCTGTTGATCCATGCGCTGTTGATCGGGATTTTGCCGCGGCCGCTGCTTTTCTTCCATCGCGCGGCGAAGTTCGTCCGCGTTTGCTGGCGGCGCCTTCTGCTGGCGACCCGGTTCGGCGCGCGGGGGCTGCTGCTGGGTATTGCGCTGCGGGCGTTGACCTTCGTCGCCCATCACCGCGTTGCGTGCCGCGTCAAGCGAATCGCGCGCGCGGTCCGGTGCCCCCGGTTGGTCCTTGGGCTGCGGACGCGGCTTGGCCTGTTCGGGCTGGCGCTGTTCACGCTGCGGTTGGGGCCGGCGCTGTTCGGGCTGCGCCTGCTTTTGTTGCTCGGCGGGCTTCGGCTTGCGCGGCTGTTCCTGCTGCGCCTGCTGGACCTGAGGCTTGGGACGCTGCTGTTTTTCCTGCTGCTCGGCGCGTTCGCGTCGCTGCTGCTGCTGCTGCTGCTGCTGCTGTTCCTGCTGCTTGCGCTGTTGCTGCTGCTGTTCTGCATGAGCCTTCTGCTCTTGCTGCTTGCGCTGCTGCTGGCGTTGCTGCTGTTGGCGCTGCTGCTCGGCCCGCGCCTTCTGCTCTTTCTGCTTCTGCTCTTGCTGCTTGCGTTGCTGTTGCTGCTGGCGCTCCTGCAGCGCTTTCTGGGGCAGGATGACCTGTTCCTGCGCCGGAGCGCCCTGCGCGAATGCGGGGGCAATCTGCGGCGCGATCAGGGACAGGCTCGCCACGATGGCGGTGGTAGTTTTCAAGATGCGACGCATGTCGGTTCCTCTTCCGATGACGCCTGATGGGATTGCATGAAAAACCACTGTTGCGGATGCCCAGTTCCCCAACAAACCCGTTACCTGGCGTCGACGGGCCATATCCCGCCGATGGCGCATCGGCAGGAATAGCTGGCCGAAATGCATATCTCTGGGAAATTTGAGCGTTTTGTCGGCGGCGGGGCTGACGGTTCAGGCCAGCCGCACGATCCGTCCGCCGCTGAGGCGTTGGATGCGGCCTGCCAGTTCCAGTTGCAGCACCACCGGGGCCATCGTCGCGGCAGGAATGCCAAGGTCCCGAATCAACAGGTTCTCCTCGGTCGGGCTGGGCCCCAGCATGGCGAGGATCCGCCCTTCAAGGCCGACCGGGCCGCCCTGATCGCGCCCCCGCATTGGCAAAGGCCGATCTGGCTGGGTGGAAGGCGGGGGCAGGACGGGTGCCGCCGCATCGGGGGCAGTCACCGGCCGCGTTGGGACCGCCTCGGTCCCCAGCGCCGCAAGCACGTCCTGCGAATTGCGAATCAGCAGCGCGCCGTCGCGCAGCAGCGCATTGCAGCCAGCGGCGCGGGCATCCATCGGATGGCCCGGCACCGCCATCACCTCGCGCCCCTGGTCCAGTGCGGCGCGGGCCGTGATCAGGCTGCCCGAGCGATGCGCGGCCTCGATCACCACCACCGCGCGCGACAGGCCCGAGATGATTCGGTTCCGTGCGGGAAAATGACGGGCCACCGGATCGGTTCCCGGCGGCTGTTCCGAGACAAGCAGGCCTGTCTGGCAGATCGCCTCGGCCAGCGCGCTATTCTCGGCCGGATAGATGCGGTCGATGCCGCCTGCCATGACCGCGACCGTGCCGGGGCCAAGCGCGGCTTCATGGGCGACGGTGTCAATGCCGCGGGCCAGCCCGGCAATCACCGTGACACCTGCCTCGGCCAGCCCCAGCGAAAGCCCGCGCGCCATGCGCAAACCCAACGAGGAGGCATTGCGCGCCCCCACGACCGCGACGCATGGCGGGTCCAGCGTCTCGGTCCGGCCCCTGATCCACAGGATCGGCGGGGCCTCGGGGATGTCGCGCAGGGCTGGGGGATAGGCGGGGTGGTCCCAGGTCAACAGTTGAGCTCGGGCCCGTTGGCCTGCTGCGATCTCGGCCTCTGCCTCGGCGATGGAGAAGGGGGCATAGTCGCTGATCCCGGCCATCCGCGCGACTTCCGGCAGGGCGTCCAGCGCGGCTGAGGCAGATCCGTGTTCGGCCAGCAGGCGGTGGAAGGTCGCGGGGCCGACCTTGCGCGAGCGGATGAGACGCAGCACGGCAAGTCCTCCATCGTCCGGAGGTATGGCGCATCCGTGGTGGGGGTCGAAGGGAAGCCGTCCTGCCATTGTTCCACGCCTCAGCCTCATCCGCCCGCAGGTGATGACATGGAAAAGGTTAACAACGGGTTAGCGTGCCAGGACGAACCAGCCCGGCAGGATCACGAGGCCGAGCCGCCGACCGTCAGACCGCCGATCATCAGGCTGGGCAGGCCGACGCCCACCGGAACCCATTGGCCCTGTTTGCCGCAGTTGCCGATCCCCGGATCCAGCGCGAGATCGTTGCCGATGGCGCGGATCTGATGCAGCGCGGTCGCTCCGTCCCCGATCAGCGTTGCGCCCCGGATCGGATCGCCGACCTGACCGTTCTTCACGCGATAGGCCTCGGTGCAGGAAAAGACGAACTTGCCGTTGGTGATATCGACCTGACCGCCGCCGAATCCAACGGCATAGATCCCGTCCTTGAGATCCGACAGGATCGCAGCAGGGTCGTCAGCGCCCGGCAGCATGAAGGTATTGGTCATGCGCGGCATCGGCGCATGAGCATAGCTTTGGCGTCGCCCGTTGCCGGTAGGTTCGACCCCCATCAGCCGCGCGTTCTGGCGGTCCTGCATGTAACCGACAAGGACGCCGTCCTCGATCAGGACATTGCGGCCGGGGGCCGAGCCCTCGTCATCGACCGAGATCGATCCGCGGCGGTCGGGAATGGTGCCGTCGTCGATCACGGTCACGCCGGGTGCGGCGACGCGTTGGCCCAAAAGCCCGGCAAAGGCGGAATGTCCCTTGCGGTTGAAGTCGCCTTCAAGCCCATGACCCACGGCCTCGTGCAGCAGGATGCCGGGCCAGCCGGGACCAAGGACGATATCCATGACACCCGCCGGGGCCGGGACCGAGCGCAGGTTGACCAGGGCGATCCGCAGGGCCTCGCGTACCTGTGCCTGCCACTGCTCGGGCGCGATCAGCCCGTCCAGCGCGACACGCCCGCCACCGCCGGCATTGCCCGATTCGCGGCGGCTGTTCGATTCCACGATGACCGAGACGTTCAGTCGCGCCATCGGGCGGATGTCGGTCGCAAGCCCGCCCTCCGGACGAAGGATCGCGACTTCCTGCACCGAGGTCGAGACGCTGGCCGAAACCTGAACGACGCGGGGGTCAAGATCGCGCGCGAAGGCGTCGATTTCACGCAAAAGCGCAACGCGCGCGGCGAAGCTGACATTTCCGGCCGGGTCGATCGGTTGGTAAAGCGGGGTGATGGCGCCGCTGGGGGGCAGGGCAAGGGTGCCGCCGCCATCGCCCACGGCAAGGCGGACCGTCTGCGCTGCCTGCTTCAGCGCGCTCTCCTCGATCTCGGTCGAATGGGCATAGCCGGTGACTTCGCCACGCACGGCACGCAGGCCGAATCCCTGCTCGGCATCATAACTTGCGGTGCGCAGGCGACCGTCGTCAAAGGCAAGGGTCTCGGCGCGCGAACGCTCAAGGAACAGCTCGCCATCGTCCGCACCATCCAGCGCATCCTTGAGGATCCGCAACGCGCGGTTGCGGTCAAGGTGGGTTTCGAAGGGTGAAAACGGCGAGTCGGTCATGCGAAAGTCCTTGTGCCAGAAGGCATCGACTAGGGGTTTTTTGGTCGCAAGTCGATAGGTATGACTTGCCCGTGATGGGAAGATATGCTTGTCAAACGATACCAATGTCGGCCGGGCAGGAGGACCTGAGCCCGCCGGCGGGACGTAGGCAACGGGATGGGATGATGGCAATTGCGACGATGCGCCGCGCTGCTGCGGTGGGACTTGGCCTTGGACTGACGGCAGTGGCGGGGCTTCCTGCTGCGGCACAGGAGGTACTTGGCGACCTGCCTGTGATCGGCAAGCCGCATAATGGCGGCATGGGATTCCAGCCGGCTTCCAGCCCTCTGGCCCATGACCAGCAATGGCTGGACCACTTCACCCTGTATATCATTACCGCGGTGACGATCTTCGTCTGCCTGCTGCTTCTGATCTGCATCGTGCGCTACAATCACCGCGCGAACCCGGTCCCGGCGCGCTTCACGCACAACACGCCCCTGGAAATCACCTGGACCCTGATCCCGGTGCTGATCCTGGTGGCGATTGGCGCCTTCTCGCTGCCGATCCTGTTCCGCAGCCAGGAAATGCCAAACGATCCGGATCTGGTGATCAAGGCCATCGGCCACCAGTGGTACTGGTCCTATGAATATCCGAATGACGGGATCGCCTTTGACGCGATGCTGCTGGAAAAGGACGCGCTTGCGGACGCAGGCTATACCGAGGATGAATATCTGCTTGCCGCGGACAACCCCGTCGTGGTTCCCGTGGGCAAGAAGGTCCTGGTTCAGGTCACTGCGACCGACGTGATCCACGCCTGGACCGTGCCCGCCTTTGCCGTCAAACAGGACGCCGTTCCCGGCCGGATCGCGCAACTGTGGTTCGAAGTCGATCAAGAAGGCGTGTATTTCGGTCAGTGCTCCGAACTTTGCGGCATCAACCACGCCTATATGCCGATCGTCGTGAAGGCCGTGAGCCAGGAGAAGTACGATGCATGGCTGGCCGGCGCGAAAGAAGAGTTCGCGGCCGACGCCTCTGATTACCTGCCCGCCCAGCCGATCAGGCTGGCCCGGGCGGAATAAGGACAGGACGTGACGGATATCGACGCATATCACGGGCCGGCCGAGGCTGGCTTTGGCGACTATGTCGCCCTGCTCAAGCCGAGGGTGATGTCCCTCGTGGTGTTCACGGCCTTTGTCGGCCTGTGGATCGCGCCACAGCCGATGAACCCGTTCGTGGCCTTCTGCGCGGTGCTGTTCATCGCGCTGGGGGGCGGGGCATCCGGCGCGCTGAACATGTGGTATGACGCGGATATCGACGCGGTGATGAAACGCACTGCCAACCGGCCGATCCCGGCCGGATTGGTGCCCAAGCAGGACGCCCTGGCGCTTGGCCTTGGGCTGTCGCTGCTGTCGGTCATGATGCTGGGGCTGGCTGCGAACTGGTTCGCCGCGGGTTTCCTGGCCTTCACCATCTTCTTCTATGCCGTGGTCTATACGATCTGGCTGAAACGCTCGACCCCGCAGAACATCGTCATCGGAGGTGCGGCGGGGGCCTTCCCGCCCATGATCGGCTGGGCCTGCGCCACCGGCGGTATCGGGCTGGAATCGCTGCTGATGTTTGCGCTGGTCTTCTTCTGGACGCCGCCCCATTTCTGGGCGCTGGCGCTGTTCATGAAGGAAGACTACCACAAGGCCGGGATCCCCATGCTGACGGTGACCCATGGCCGTGCGGCGACCCGCCGTCACGTCTTCGGCTATACGCTGGTGCTTGCGCCCTTTGCGATCTGGCTGGGCTTCACCTCGGTCGGCGGCTGGCTTTATCTGTCTGTCTCCGCCTTGCTGAACCTGCTGTTCATCGCGGGCGGCTGGCGCATCCTGCGCCGCAGTGAAGACCAGGCGATTGCCGATGGCTATCGTGTCGAGAAGAAGTATTTCCGCCTGTCGCTGTATTACCTGTTCCTGCATTTCCTTGCGCTTCTTGCGCAGCATTGGGTGGGGGCATGGTGATGTTTCCGCAGGTTGAACACGAACTTCACAAGCGTCGACGCGGCCGGAACCTTGGCCTTCTGGTCGTCCTTCTGGCCTTTGTGGCGCTGGTCTTCGGACTCTCGATCGTCAAGATCACCAACGGCGACCAGATGGAGGGGTTTGACCACCGCCCTCGTTCGTCGATGCTGCCCAAGGATCCCAACCCGCCGGCACGCAATTCCGGCCCGATCGCAGCCCCCGGCACGCCCGGCGCGGCCGCCCTGTCGCAACCAAAGGTGGAGCAATGACGCAGAACCCACGCTCGCATGGTCGCACCGCGGGGATGCTGGTCGGCGTCGTCGTCACCATGGGGGCGTTGGCCTGGGCTGCCGTTCCCTTTTACGACTGGTTCTGCCGCGTCACCGGCTATGGCGGGACGACCAACGTCGCCGAGCAAAGCTCGGACGTCATCCTGGATGAAAAGGTCCGTGTCCGCTTCGACGCCAATGTCGATCCCAATATGGGCTGGACCTTCCGACCGATGCAGCGCGACATGCAGCTGCGCATTGGCGAGAACGCCATCGCCTTCTACGAGGCGATCAACAACACCGACCAGCCGATCACGGGCACGGCCAGCTACAACGTGGCACCCGACGCGGCCGGCTATTTCTTCAACAAGATCGAGTGTTTCTGCTTTACCGAGCAGACCCTGCAACCGGGCGAGCGGGTCGAGATGCCCGTCAGCTTCTTCGTCGATGCGGGGATCGTGGATGACCGGGACGCAAGCCGCATTCGCGATATCACGCTTTCCTATACTTTCCACCGGACCGAGTCCGCGGCGCCGAAACAGGCGGCGCTGACGCAGGGGACCGACCAGAAGTTCAACTAAAGCAACAAGACGCAGCAACAGCGGAACGCAGCCATGGCCCATGTAAAGAACCACGACTATCAGATCCTTCCGCCTTCGATCTGGCCGCTCTTGGGCGCGATCGGCGCCTTTATCATGTTGTCCGGCGCTGTGGCCTGGATGAAAGGGATCACCTTTTTCGGTGCCCCGATCGAAGGGCCCTGGATGTTCCTGATCGGCTTTGTCGGGGTTCTTTACGTCATGTTCGGCTGGTGGTCGGATGTCATCACCGAGGGTGAGACGGGCGAACATACCCCTGTCGTGCGGATCGGCCTGCAATACGGCTTCATCCTGTTCATCATGTCCGAGGTGATGTTCTTCGTCGCCTGGTTCTGGGCCTTCATCAAGAACGCGCTTTACCCGATGGGACCGGACAGCCCGATCAAGGACGGCGTCTGGCCGCCGGAAGGGATCACCACCTTCGACCCTTGGCACCTGCCGCTGATCAACACGCTGATCCTGCTGCTTTCGGGCGTCGCCGTGACTTGGGCGCACCACGCCTTTGTCCACGATGGTGATCGCAAGACCACGATCAACGGCCTGATCGTCGCCGTGATCCTTGGCCTCTGCTTCACCGCGCTGCAGGCCTATGAATACAGCCACGCCGCCTTTGGGCTGGCCGACACGGTCTATGCCGGCACCTTCTTCATGGCCACGGGCTTCCACGGCGTCCACGTCATCATCGGTACGATCTTCCTGTTCGTCTGCCTGATCCGCCTGCTGCGCGGCCAGATGACCCAGAAGCAGCATATCGGCTTCGAGGCGGCGGCGTGGTACTGGCACTTCGTCGATGTTGTCTGGCTGTTCCTGTTCGTCGTGATCTATATCTGGGGCCGCTGAACCCCGCAGGAATTCATGGCGGCGCGGGGAAGCACCCTCGCGCCGTCTTTCTTTTGGATGGGCTGATGCGCCGCTATCTTTTTCCGCTGATCATCGGTGTGCTTGGCACGGCGATCCTGATTTCCCTGGGTGTCTGGCAGCTTGGCCGCCTTGAATGGAAAGAGGACATGCTGGCCCAGATCCAAAGCCGGATCGAGGGGCCACCCCGGCCACTGCCCGCCCGGTACGAGCCCGAGATGAAATACACGCCGGTCACGCTGTCGGGTCGCACCACCGGTGATGAAATCGACGTCCTGTCGGGGACGCGTGAAAGCGGGGGCGGCTATCAGATCGTCTCGGCCTTCGTCACCGGCGACGGGCGGCGCATCCTTCTGGACCGCGGCTTCGTCGATCAGGATCACCGCCACGCGCCACGCCCCCCGGTCGATCTTGCCGTCATCGGTAACCTGCATTGGCCCGAGGAAAAAAGCTCATCGACGCCCGCGCCGAACCTGTCCGAGAATATCTGGTTCGCCCGCGACGTGCCCGCCATGGCCGAGAAACTGGGGACCGAGCCGCTGCTGGTCGTCGCGGCCCAGGTCTCGGGCGACGCGCAGGGGATCGAGCCGATTCCGGTCGCGATTCAGGGCATCCCGAACAACCACCTGAGCTATGCGGTGCAATGGTTCATGATCGCTGCGGTTTGGGCAGGGATGACAGTTGCGCTGATCTGGCGTATCAGGCAACGTCAATTCTAGAGGATCACGATGCGCTACGTTTCGACCCGCGGCCGGGCAGAGGTTCTGGATTTCGCGCAGGCCATGATGACCGGGCTTGCCCGTGACGGGGGGCTGTATCTTCCCGAGACAATCCCGACCTTCACCCGCGAAGACATAGCCGCGTTGGACGGGCTGCCTTACGAGGAAGTCGCGCTGCGCGTGATCACGCCGTTCGTCGGCACCAGCTTTTCGCAGGACGAACTCAAGGGGGCCATTGCCCGCGCCTATCAGGGGTTCGACCATGTCGCCCGCGCGCCGATGGTCCAGCTGGCCCCGGGGCATTTCCTGCTTGAACTGTTCCACGGGCCGACGCTGGCCTTCAAGGACTTCGCGATGCAGTTGATCGGCCAGCTATTCCAGCTGGCGCTTGCGAAATCCGGGGATCGGGTGGCGATCCTTGGCGCGACTTCGGGCGATACCGGTTCGGCCGCGATCGAGGCGTTTCGCGGGCTTTCGAATGTCGATGTCTTCATCATGTACCCGCATGGGCGCGTCAGCGAGGTGCAGCGCCGGCAGATGTCGACGCCCGCCGATGCGAATGTCCATGCGCTGGCCGTCGACGGTACGTTCGATGATTGCCAGGCACGGCTGAAGGACCTGTTCAACGACCACGAATTCCGTGATGCGGTCGGGCTGGCCGGCGTCAACTCGATCAACTGGGCGCGTGTTCTTGCGCAGATCGTCTATTACTTCACGGCTGCTGCCAGCCTTGGCGCGCCGCTGCGCGAGATCGACTTCACCGTTCCGACCGGGAATTTCGGCGACATCTTTGCCGGTTCCATTGCCAAGGCGATGGGCCTGCCGATCGGCAAACTGGTGGTTGCGACGAACCAGAACGACATCCTGCACCGCGCGCTTTCGACCGGCGAATACCGCGTCGGCACGGTTGAACCCTCGATCAGCCCGTCGATGGATATTCAGGTCAGTTCGAATTTCGAACGCGCGCTGTGGCTGGCCTATGGCCGCGACGGCGCCGCTGTCAACCAGCTGATGGACGAACTGAAATCCGGGGGCTTCGCCGTCAGCCAGGGCGCGCTACAGCACTTGCGCGAAACCTATGTCTCGGGCCGCGCCTCCGAGGATGAGACGACCGAGATGATCGCCACCATCCATGCCGAAACGGCCGAGGTGATCTGCCCGCATACCGCCGTCGCGATCAAGGTCGCGCGCGAACACCTGCGGCCGGGCGTGCCGATGATCTCGCTGTCGACGGCCCATCCCGCCAAATTCCCGGATGCGGTCGAGGCGGCCATCGCCGTTCGTCCGGCGCTTCCGGCGCATATGGCCGACCTGTTCGACCGCGACGAACGGATCACGCGGGTTGAAAACGATGCCGACAAGATTAAGTCGCTGATCCTTGAACGGAGAACAGTGTGAACCAAACCCGCATCAGCACCCTGCCCAACGGATTGCGCGTCGTGACGCGCGACATGCCTGGCCTGCATTCGGCCACCATCGGGATCTGGGTCGGTGCCGGCTGCCGCGACGAACGCGCCGAGCAGAACGGCATTGCCCATTTCCTTGAGCATATGGCGTTCAAGGGCACGCCGACGCGCAGTGCGCTGCAGATCGCCGAGGCGATCGAGAATGTCGGCGGCTATATCAACGCCTATACCTCGCGTGACGTGACCTCGTATTACGCGCGTGTTCTGGCGGGCGATGTCGAACTGGCGCTGGACGTGATCTCGGATATCGTGCTGAACCCGATCTTTGACCAGCGCGAGATCGAGGTCGAGCGTGGGGTGATTCTGCAGGAAATCGGGCAGTCCCTGGACACGCCCGATGACGTGATCTTCGACTGGCTGCAAGAAGCGGCCTATCCGGACCAGCCCATGGGGCGCACGATCCTTGGCCCGGCCGAGCGTGTCAGCAATTTCAGCCGCGAGGATCTGTCTGGCTTCATCACCGAGCATTACGGCCCCGAACGGATGATCGTGGCCGCTGCCGGTGCGGTGGATCACGACCGCATCCTGCGTCAGGTCGAAACGATCTTTTCGCATTCTCCGGCCCGCCCGCTGACTTCGCGCGAGCCTGCCCGCTGGCAGGGTGCCGAGACGCGGCGCGTCAAGAAACTGGAACAGGCCCATTTCGCGCTGGCCTTCGAGGGGCCGGGTTACATGGACCCGGATTTCTATGCCGCGCAAATCTGGACTTCGGCGCTGGGGGGCGGAATGTCGTCGCGCCTGTTCCAGAAGATCCGCGAGGAGCGGGGCCTTTGCTATTCGATCTTCGCGCAATCGGGTTTCCATGACGATACCGGCATGGTCACGATCTATGCCGGGACCTCCGGCGAACAGGTCGCGGATCTTGCGAACCTGACCATCGACGAGATGAAACGCGCCGCCGAGGATATGACCGAGACCGAGATCGCGCGCGCCCGCGCGCAACTCAAGGCCGGGTTGCTGATGGGGCTGGAAAGCCCGACCGGGCAGGCCGAACGGATGGCCCGGTCGCTGGCGATCTGGGGTCGCATTTCGGAACCTGCCGAAGTCGCCGAGCGTATCGACGCGGTGACTGTGGCAGATGTCCGCGCCCATGCCGAGCGTCTGATCCAGAATGCAAGACCGGCTCTTGCACTCTACGGCCCGGTGCGCTCTGCTCCGTCCAGAGAGAAGCTCAGTCAAAGGCTTGCTGCCTGATGTTCAACCGCCGCCGTCCGCCTCGTCTTGAAACCGAGCGGATGGTGCTGCGCCTGCCGGTCCATGCCGATTTCGAGGCATGGGCCGCGCTTCGGGTCCACAGCCGGGATTTCCTGACCCCTTGGGAACCCGTTTGGGCGCCAGATCACCTGTCCAAGAAAAGCTTCACCAACCGTGTCTATTGGGCGCAGCGGGCGAATCGGAATGGCAATGCACTTCCGCTGTTCCTGATCCGGAACGACGATGTGCTGCTGGGGGCGATCACGCTGGACAATATCCGCCGTGGTCCTGCCCAATCCGCAACCATCGGCTATTGGATCGGCGAGCCTCATGCCCGGCAGGGTTACATGCGCGAGGCCATCGCAGGGCTGGTCGGTCATGCGTTTTCCGTCATGGACCTCAGCCGGATCGAGGCGGCCTGCCTGCCCGAGAATGCAGCCTCTCGCGGGGTGCTGGAAAAGGCGGGCTTCAAATATGAAGGGGTCGCACAAAGCTATCTGCAGATCAACGGGCGCTGGCGGAACCACGTCCTTTACGCGAACCTGCGCCATGACCGGCGCGGCAAGACCGAGGTCCGCTGACCCATGGCGTCGCCCCTGAACCCTGCGGATCAGGCGCTTGCGGACCGGTTGCCGCCGGGTGTCCTGCGACCCGTCACCCCCGCCTATCTTGAAGAGCCGCGCGCCCGCTATCAGGGGCAGGCGGGATTGGTCGCCGCCCCCCGCACGACCGAGGAGGTCGCCCAGATCGTCCGGGCCTGTGGCGCGGCACGGGTCGGGATCGTGACGCGGGGAGGGGGAACGGGGCTGGTCGCGGGGCAGGTGATGCCCGACGGGCCCGCTCCGCTGGTATTGTCGCTTGAGCGGATGACAGCCCTGCGCGGCATCTGGCCCGAGGAAAACGTGCTGGTGGCCGAGGCGGGGATGACGCTTCAGGCCGTGCGGGACGCGGCAGAGGCGCAGGGGCGCCTGTTTCCGCTGTCCCTTGCCAGTCAGGGAACCGCGGCAATCGGGGGGTGCCTGTCCACCAACGCGGGCGGTGTGACCGCGCTGCGCTATGGCACCGCACGCGCTCTTTGCCTTGGGGTCGAGGCCGTGCTGCCGGATGGCAGCGTGGTCCATGATCTCAAGCGGCTGCGCAAGGACAATACCGGCTACGATTTGCGCGACCTGCTGATCGGGGCCGAAGGCTCGCTGGGGATCATCACCGCGGCCAGTCTGAAGCTGGTCCTGCCGCCGCCGAATACCGGCGTTGCCATGTTGCAGGTGTCGTCACCCGAAGCCGCGCTAAGCCTGCTCGCGCTGGCCGAGCGGCACATGGCCGGGGGTGTCACCGCGTTCGAACTGATCGGGGGCGAGGGGCTGGCCTTTCTGGCGGAAACCCTGCCCGAGATCCGACAACCGCTGCCGGGGGCGGCGTGGTCCGTCCTGATCGAGGTCGGCTTGCCGCAGGGCCTGCCAGCCGATGCCGCGCTGGAAGAGTTGTTCGAGGCGGCCTTGCAGCAGGATCTGGTGATCGACGGCGTCATTGCCCAGTCCGGGCAGCAGGCGGCGACCTTTTGGCACCTGCGCGAAAACATCCCCGAGGCGAACCGCCGCATCGGCGCGGTCGCAAGCCATGACATCAGCCTGCCTCTGTCGGAAATCGCGGGTTTCATCCGTGATGCCGGGCAGGCGCTGGCCGCGCGGGCCAATGTCCGGGTGAACTGCTTCGGCCATCTGGGCGACGGCAATCTGCATTACAACCTGTTCCCCGCGCCGGGTCGCCATCGCGCCGAATACGACGACCAGCGTGCCGCTCTTTCGCTGCTGGTCCATGAAATGGCGGTGGCGCGTGGTGGATCGTTTTCGGCCGAACACGGCGTCGGTCGCTTGAAGGTGGCCGAGCTGGAGCGTTGGGGCGATCCCGGCCGCCTTCAGGCCATGCGGGCGATCAAGGCGGCTCTTGATCCGTTGGGGATCATGAACCCTGGGGCGGTGCTTTCCCAAGCAACGGGCTAAGCTTTGCCCGCAGATGCTCAAGATAGGCGGTCAGCCGCGGGGGAATGAAGGGCTGCGGCAGGTAAAGCGCCTGGATGTCCAGCTGCGGTCCTGGGAAGTCCGCCAGCACCCGCTCCAGCCGGCCCTCGACAATGTCATGGTCGATGACGAAACGCGGGATCAGGGCGATCCCTGCACCCTCCAACGCCAGCTTGCGCACCGCTTGCGGGCTGTTCATCGTAATGCGGCCGGGCAGGGGCACGCTGATGGCCCTGCCGTCGACCACGAAGGTCGCACGGTTGGGCGAGGCCGCGTTGCTGTCGCGGACATTGGCATGGTCGCGCAGATCGTCGGGATGTTTCGGACGGCCATGCGTGGCGAGATACGCTGGACTGGCCACGGCAAAGGATTCCGTGCGCCCCAGCCTGCGCCCGATCAGGCTGGAATCGCCCAGCACCCCGATGCGCAGGGCCAGGTCGAACCCCTCGGCCGCCAGATCGACATAGCGGTCGGTCAATCGCAGATCGATCGAGATGCCAGGATGCGCCTCGATGAAGTCCCGTGTCAGGACAGGGGCGAACATCTCGCCGAAGGTGACGGGGGCAGTGACGCGCAACCGCCCGCTGAGCACACCTTCATCGGCGCGGGCCTGCGCGTCCAGCTCCTCGACCGCCGAAAGCACGCGCCGCGCTGCGACCAGGAAACGTTCCCCCGCAGGCGTCAACGACAGGGCACGGGTCGTGCGGTTGAGCAGCGTGATGCCCTGCTGCGCCTCGAGCGCCGCGACATACTTGCTGACCAACTTGTTCGAGATGCCCAGCCGATTGCCCGCCCGCGTGAACGAGGCGGCATCCACCACCGCGACGAAGGCGCGGATTCCGTCCAGTCGATCCATTCTATCCCCAAAGTGGCGACAATATTTCGTCGATAATGTCCGTTTCCGCGATAAGAGGAAAGCGCCATATCCCGGACATCGACAGCTTGTTCAAGGGAGTCTCCCAAATGTCCGATCTTTCACTTTCCGGAACGGCGACCGCGGAAAATCGCGCCGACATCGCCGCCTTCGTTCTTCGCGTCTCGACGGGCCTGTTCTTCCTGGTCCACGGCCTGATCAAGGTCTTCATCTTCACCCCGGCGGGCACGGCCGGATATTTCGAATCGATTGGGCTGCCGGGGGCACTTGGCTACCTGACGATCCTGATCGAGGTTCTGGGCGGGCTTGCCCTGATCGCGGGCCTGTATACCCGCTGGGTCGCGCTGCTGACTGTGCCGGTGCTGCTGGGCGCCGCGGTCTTTGGCCATGGCGGCAATGGCTTCACTTTCAGCAACCAGGGCGGCGGTTGGGAATACCCCGTGCTTTGGGCGGTGGTGATGTTCGCCCTGTCCCTGTTGGGTGACGGCGCCTGGTCGCTGGCGCGTCGCCGCTGACCTGACCCTTATGATCGTGACGGAAAAGCCGGCCTCAGGGCCGGCTTTTCCCTGCGTGCATGGCTGCCTTGATTTGTCAGTCACACGGCTTGACCATAATCACGCGGGAACTGGCGACGGAGGACGCGAACATGGCCGAGGACTATCTTCACCGCATCCGCAACAAGGCCCTGCGCGAGCGGGTGGTGACGGCCGAGAAGGCCGCCGACCTGATCCGGGACGGGATGGTCCTGGGGATGAGCGGTTTCACCCGCGCGGGCGAGGCCAAGGCGGTTCCGCTGGCCTTGGCCGAACGGGCGCGGCGTGCGCCGCTGAAGGTCACGCTGATGACCGGGGCTTCACTGGGCAATGACCTGGACAAGCAGTTGGCCGAGGCGCATGTGACTGCGCGCCGCATCCCCTTCATGTCCGATCCCTCGCTGCGCCGCGCGATCAATGCGGGCGAGGTCATGTATATCGATCAGCATCTCAGCGAGACGGTCGAACAGCTGCGCACCTGCCAGTTGCCGCCCGTCGACATCGCCATCATCGAGGCGGCGGCGATCACCGAGAGCGGCGGGATCATTCCCACCACTTCGGTCGGGAACTCGGCCAGTTTCGCGCTTCTGGCCGAAAAGGTGATTGTCGAGATCAACCTGAACCAGTCCGAGCAACTGGAGGGGCTGCATGACATCTATATCCCGACCTATCGCCCCAGCCGGACGCCGATCCCGGTCGTGACGCCGGAAAGTCGCGTGGGCTTTCCCTTCATCCCGGTTCCGCCCGAACGCATCGCGGCGATTGTCGTATCGACCAAGCTGGACAGCGCGGCGAACGTGTCCGATCCCGACGAGGGGACGCAGGCCATCGCCGGCCACCTGACCGAATTTCTGAAGAACGAGGTCGCGCATTCCCGCTTGCCCAGCCATCTGCATCCCCTGCAGGCCGGGATCGGAACCATTGCGAACGCCGTCCTGCACGGCTTCATCGACAGCCCCTTCCACGACCTGACGATGTATTCCGAGGTGCTTCAGGATTCGACCTTCGACCTGATGGACGCGGGCAAGATGATATTTGCCTCGGGCTCGTCGATCACGTTGTCGGCCCCGAAATACCGCCAGGTGATGGAGAGGTTCCAGGACTACAAGCCCAAGCTTGTGCTGCGCCCGCAGGAGATTTCGAACCACCCCGAGGTCGTGCGCAGGCTGGGCCTGATCTGCATCAACACCGCGCTGGAATTCGACATCTATGGCAACGTCAACTCGACCCATGTGATGGGCAGCAACATGATGAACGGGATCGGCGGGTCGGGGGATTTCGCGCGCAATGCCTTTCTGTCGGTCTTTGTCACCAAATCCATCGCCAAGAACGGGCGGATCTCCTCGGTCGTGCCGATGGTCAGCCATGTGGACCATACCGAGCATGACGTCGACATCCTGGTGACAGAGCAGGGCCTGGCCGACCTGCGCGGACTGGCGCCACGGGAACGTGCCCGCGTCATCATGGCGAATTGCGTGGACCCGGACTGGCGCGACGGGCTGGAGGATTATTTCATCCGCGCCCTGGTTCGCGGCGGCCACACCCCGCATCTGCTGGAAGAAGCGCTGAGCTGGCATGACCGGTTGCGTCGCACCGGCACGATGAAGCCCGAGTGAGGGGCCGGAAAGACGAAACGCCCCGCATCAATGGCGGGGCGCTCGATCGTGGCAAGGTTCCGAAATGGGTATTTTCGAAACGGTGAAGATCACCAGGCGGGAATGACCGCGCCGGTATACTTGTCCTCGATGTATTTCTTGACCTCGGGCGAGTGATAGGACTCGACCAGCGTCTTGGCCCAGTCAGCATCCTTGTCAGCGCTGCGCACGACGATGATGTTCGCATAGGGGCTTTCGGCCGCCTCGATCGCGATCGCGTCCTTCTCGGGGTTCAGGCCGGCTTCCAGCGCGTAGTTGGTGTTGATGACCGCGATGTCTGCATCGGCCAGCGCGCGCGGAAGTTGCGCGGCGTCGAGTTCCAGGAACTTGAGGTTCTTCGCGTTCTCGGTCACGTCCAGCGGGGTCGGGGTCAGGCCGGTGCCCTCGGCCAGCTTGATCAGGCCCTTTTCCTGCAGAAGCAGCAGCGCGCGGCCGCCATTGGTCGGGTCGTTCGGCAGCGCGACCTTGCCGCCTTCGGGCAGTTCGTCCAGCGATTTCAGTTTTTGCGAATAGACGCCCATCGGGGTGGTGATGGTCTTGCCGATCGAGACCAGGTCGAAGCCGCGGTCCTTGATCTGCTGGTCAAGATAGGGCTGGTGCTGGAAGCTGTTCGCCTGCAGGTCGCCGTCGTTCAGCGCCTGGTTCGGGACGACATAGTCGGTGAACTCGACGATGTCGATGTTCAGGCCCTTCTCCTTGGCCACCTTGGCGACCTGCTCCATGATCTCGGCATGTTCGCCGACCGAGACGCCGACCTTGATGTCTTCGGCCGAGGCCATGCCCGCGATCAGCGCGAGCGACGAGGCGAGGGCGACAATGCGAAGTTTACGCATGGATTGTCCTTTCGGGTTGGAAGGTTACCGGCCCCGGTTGCGGGGGGCGCGTTTGTCGAAGCGGGAGGCGATCCATTCCCCGCAGCTTTGGACAAGCTGGACGAGCAGGATCAGGATGACGACCACGGCCAGCATCACCTCGGGCATGAAGCGCTGGTATCCGTAGCGAATGCCAAGATCGCCCAGGCCCTCGCCGCCGACGGCACCGACCATGGCGGAATAGCCGATCAGGCTGACCACGGCGAGCGTGAGGCCCAGGATGATGCCGGGCATCGCTTCGGGGACCAGAACCTTGCGCACGATCTGGCCCGGCGTCGCGCCCATGGCGCGCGCGGCCTCGATCAGGCCGGCATCGACCTCGCGGATGGCAGTTTCGATCAGGCGGGCGATGAAGGGTGCGCTTGCGATGGTCAGGGGCACGATGGCCGCTGTCGTCCCGATCGACGTGCCCGCGACCAGCCGCGTGAAGGGGATGATCGCGACGACCAAAATGATGAAGGGGGTCGAGCGGGCGGCGTTCACCACCAGGCCGAGAACGGTGTTCGCGACCGGCGCGGACAGCAGCTCGCCCCGGCGCGACGTGGCGAGGAAGATCCCCAGCGGCGCGCCGATGATCGTGCCCAGAAGCGTCGACATGAAGACCATGTACAGCGTCTGCAAGGTCGATTCCCAAAGGATCGGGATCAGGTTAGCCGACATAGCCGAGCACCTCCGTCACCAGCCCGTGTTCTTCAAGGAAGCGGCGGGATTCCTCCAGCCTGCCTGCCGGGATGCCGACGATCAGGCTACCGAAGGGCTGGGCCCCGATTTCCTCGATCGCGCCGGCAAGGATGTTCACGCTGACGCCGCGCTCGGCCGTCAGCCGCGCCAGCATCGGGTCGGTGGCATGCCGGCCGGTGAAGGTGATGTGCAGCACCGCCTCGGCGTCCGGGGCCTGCGGGGCGGGGCGCAGTTGGCCCGCCACGAATTGCGGCACCGCGACCCCCGTGACGCCCTGCAGGAACGAGCGGGTCGTCGGGTGGGTCGGGCGCGAGAAAACGGCATAGGTCTCGCCCGCCTCGACGATGCGCCCGGCCTCGATCACGGCGACATGGCTGCAGATGTCACGCACCACGGCCATTTCGTGGGTGATCAGCAGGATGGTCAGGCCAAGATCGCGGTTGATGTCGCGCAGAAGGTCAAGCACCTGCCGAGTGGTGTCGGGGTCAAGGGCCGAGGTCGCCTCGTCCGACAGCAGCACGCGCGGGCCGGTTGCCAAAGCGCGGGCGATGCCGACGCGCTGCTTCTGGCCGCCCGACAGTTCCGCCGGATAGCGATTGCGCTGCGCGCCCAGTCCGACCCGGTCGATCAGTTCGTCGACGCGGGGGGCGATGCGGTGGCGGTCCTCTCCCGCGATTTCCAGCGGCAGGGCGATGTTCTCTGCCACCGTCCGTGACGAAAGCAGGTTGAAGTGCTGGAAGATCATGCCGACCTCGCGCCGGATCGCACGCAGCGACCCGTCCGAGGCCGCGCCGACGTCATGGCCCGCGACGATGACCTGCCCCGATGAGGGGCGCTCCAGCCCGTTGACCATCCGCAGCAGCGTGGACTTGCCCGCGCCCGAGCGGCCGATGATCCCGGTGATCGCGCCCGCGGGCACGTCGAGCGAAATATCCTGCAGGGCCACGACATCACCCGCGCCGCCTTTCTGCGGATAGCGGCGCGTCACGTCCTGAAATGAGATTGCTGGCTCTGCCATGGGTCCGTCCTGAGTGTCAGGGCTGACCTATGCGCGGGATGGGCGTCTTTGCAAGGGGCATGGACCCCGCAAAACGGAAATGCCGTTCCCCCCGCACAGTGACGGAGAGAACGAGGTTCTTTTCCTGCAAATTACGCGGCGGAAAGTGCGGCGACAATGGGGCCGAAGTCACTGGCCTTGAGGCTGGCGCCGCCGACAAGCGCGCCGTTCACATGCGCGATCGAGAAGATTTCGGCCGCGTTACCGGGCTTGACCGAGCCGCCGTAAAGCAGCGCCATTTCCGCGCCGTCTGCAAAGCGCGTGGACAGGCGGTCGCGCATCAGGGCGTGAACCTCGGCGATCTGGTCGGTGGTCGGGGTGCGGCCGGTTCCGATGGCCCAGACTGGTTCATAGGCGATGACCGTATTGGCGGCGGTCGCGCCTTCGGGGATCGAGCCCGCAAGCTGGGACGCGATCAGGTCGAGCGTCTGGCCCGCATCGCGCTGCGCCTCGGTCTCGCCGACACAGATCACCGCGACAAGACCCGCCTTGTGCGCCGCTTCAGCCTTGGCGCGGACCTGTGCGTCGGTTTCTCCGTGATCGGCACGGCGTTCGGAATGGCCAAGGATGACGTGACTTGCACCCGCGTCCAGCAACTGCGCCGCCGAAATGTCGCCCGTATGGGCGCCCGAGGCGTTTGCGTGGCAATCCTGTCCACCGACGGCAATCCTGCCCGATGCCCGGGCGGTCAGGGCATGGATCAGCGTCGCAGGGGGGCAGACCAGGACATCACAGCCCGGTGCCGGCTGGTCGGCCAGAAGCCGGTCGATCTCGGCCAGGGCGGCCAGGGTTCCGTTCATCTTCCAATTGCCGGCTGCAAGCTTGCGCGGGGCCATCACCCTCTCCCATTTTCATCTGTTCCGACAGGGGATTAGGCAAGCCGAACCGCGCGATCAAGCCGCGCGGGGGATGTGTGCGCTAACGGTGGCAAGAAATTTCCGAAGGCGCGATCAAAGCTGCGCGCGGGTGCCTTCGATCGGGCCGAAGCTGACGGATTCGCCGCAGCCGCAGCTGTCGGTCACGTTCGGATTGCGAAACTTGAAACCGGATTCCAACAGGCTGGTTTCGTAATCAATCTCGGTCCCGAACAGGAACATCTGCGCGGTGGGGGCAATCAGCACGCGGGCGGCGCCCTGTTCCACGACTTCATCCCCGGGCTGGGCGGTCTCGGCCAGTTCCATCGTGTATTCCATTCCCGCGCAACCACCCTTCTTCAGGCCGATGCGCAGCCCGCTTGCGGATTTCGCGGTCATCAGCCGGGCAATCTGGCGCTCGGCCGCTTCGGTGATGGTGACAGGGGACTTTCCGGGGATCGAGAACATCGCATCTTCCTTGTTCGCTGCCTTTCATTTAGGTCGAACAGGCCCGCCGCTCAAGGGGTGCTTGACACTGGCGGCATCGCGGCTATAAGCGCCGCTTCATTGGTGTTGGTGGACCCCGCAAGGGGAACCCTGTCAGGCCTCGGCCAGAGGACAACGCCCTTCGACAACGCAAAAGAAGGAGATCAGCGATGACCAAACGCACCGCTGCCAAGTACAAAATCGACCGCCGCATGGGCGAAAACATCTGGGGCCGCGCCAAGTCGCCGCTGAACAAGCGCGAATACGGCCCGGGCCAGCACGGCCAGCGCCGCAAGGGCAAGCTGTCGGACTTCGGTACCCAGCTGCGCGCCAAGCAGAAGCTGAAAGGCTACTACGGCGATCTGACCGAGAAGCAATTCCGCCGCATCTATTCGGAAGCCGAGCGCGTCAAGGGCGACACCGGCGAGAACCTGATCGGCCTGCTGGAGCGCCGCCTGGACGCCGTCGTCTATCGCGCCAAGTTCGTTCCGACGATCTTCGCCGCGCGCCAGTTCGTGAACCACGGCCACGTGGAAGTGAACGGCCAGCGCGTCAACATCGCGTCCTACCGCGTCAAGGAAGGCGACGTCGTCTCGATCCGCGAGCGTTCGCGCCAACTGGCCATCGTGCTGGAAGCCGTCGCCCTGACCGAGCGTGACGTTCCGGACTATCTGGAAGTCGACCACAACAAGATGACCGCGAACTTCGTCCGCACCCCGGCCCTTGGCGACGTGCCCTATGCCGTTGTGATGGAACCGAACCTGGTCGTCGAATTCTACGCGAAAAACTGATCCTTTCAGGATTACCGGTTTCAGGGCCGTCCCTTCGGGGGCGGCCTTTTCGTTTGTGGCGCCGTTGCAGGGGGCTCGTGCATCACATTGCGCGGAAGACCCCTGCAGCACGGTTGCATCCTTTGCCGTCTTTGCGGATTTTCGGGCCGGATTCGACGAGTGGGGATGATGATGCTGCGGTCTTTTGCGGTTCTGCTTTCGGTGATGATGACGCTGCCGGCGGCAGCACAGGAGAAGCCAGCGCCGGATGAGCGACTGTGGACCTGCGAGACCTCGATCATGGGCGAGGCGACCGAGGTCAACTATGTCCGCGACGCGCAGTTTCGCGAGAATGTCGGCTCGCTGGAAAAGAACCTGTCAGGCTGGGGGCGGATCAGCTGCCCGGGTTATGTCACCCTTCGCGAGATCCTGCGCCGCAACGAGATGGAAGACGACGGCAGCTATTGCCTGCTGTGGGACAAGGCGGGCGACACTTATGTCGGCGCGCAGGTCGGCGTGCGCAAGGGCAATGCGGTCTGCCGCAAGACCTTCTGCGAGAAGGTGAACGGTGCGCGGTCCGCGACCATGCGCAATGCGAATGAACTGGCCGTCGCGGGCTTTGATGCCGTGACGCAAAGGCCGGGGGCCGCGATCCTGGCCGCCACCTCGGGTACGGTGGTCGGGACCATGCAGGCGGCGGGCGCCGCGGCGATGGGGGTTGCGGCCTCTCCGGTCGCGGTCGGCTCGCTGGTGGTGGGTACGGCGGCGGCGGGCGGAACCATGTGGTATTGCGCCGACGAATAGCCGAGAAGCAGGCCCCGAGCCTTCAGGGTTCACCGTTTTCCAAATACCCGTGCAACGATGCCGAAAACGAAAAGGCCGCCCCCGAAGGGACGGCCCTGAATTTGGCTATGCGGCAGATCAGGCTTTGGCGAGGTTGCGCAGCACGTAATGCAGCACGCCACCGTTTTCGAGGTATTCGATCTCGACTTCGGTATCGACGCGAGCTTTCAGCTGGATCACCTTTTCGGTGCCGTCGGCATATTTGATCGTCGCCGGGACCAGCGAAAGCGGCTTGAAGTCGCCTTCGAGGCCGTCGATCGAGATGACTTCGGTGCCCTTCAGGCCCAGCGTCTTGCGGTTGTCGCCGCCGGTGAACTCGAACGGGATGACGCCCATGCCGACCAGGTTCGAACGGTGGATACGCTCAAAGCTTTCCGCGATCACGGCCTTGACGCCCAGCAGGTTGGTGCCCTTGGCCGCCCAGTCGCGCGACGAACCGGCGCCGTATTCGATCCCACCCACGACGATCAGCGGAATGCCCGCATCCTTATAGGCCATCGCGGCGTCATAGATCGAGGTCTGCTTGCCGTCGGGGCCGGTCGAATAGCCACCCTCGACGCCGTCCAGCATCTCGTTCTTGATGCGGATGTTGGCGAAGGTGCCACGCATCATGACTTCGTGGTTGCCGCGGCGCGAACCATAGCTGTTGAAGTCCTTCGGCGCGACCTGACGCTCGGTCAGGTAGACGCCTGCCGGGGTCGTCGGCTTGAAGGAACCGGCCGGCGAGATGTGGTCGGTCGTGATCATGTCACCCAGCAGCGCCAGAACGCGCGCGCCGTGGATGTTGTGGATCGCGCCTTTTTCCGCACCCATGCCTTGGAAATAGGGCGGGTTCTGGATGTAGGTCGATGCCGCCGGCCAGTCATAGGTCTCGCTGTCGGTGACCTTGACGGCCTGCCAGCGTTCGTCGCCCTTGAAGACATCGGCGTATTTCGACTGGAACATCTCGCGCGTGACGATGGTGTCGACCAGGTCCGAAACCTCTTTCGAGGTCGGCCAGATGTCCTTCAGGAAGACGGGTTTGCCGTCCGCGGTATGGGCCAGCGGTTCCGTGGTCAGGTCGATGTTCATGTCGCCTGCGATGGCATAGGCCACGACCAGCGGCGGCGAGGCCAGGTAGTTCGCGCGGACGTCGGGCGAGATGCGGCCCTCGAAGTTGCGGTTGCCCGACAGGACCGAAACCGCGACCAGGTCGTTCTCGTTGATCGACTTCGAGATTTCCGGTTGCAGCGGGCCAGAGTTCCCGATGCAGGTGGTGCAGCCGAAGCCGACCAGGTTGAAGCCGAGCGCGTCCAGATCTTCCTGCAGGTTTGCGGCCTTCAGGTATTCCTCGACGACCTGCGAGCCGGGGGCCAGCGAGGTCTTGACCCAAGGCTTGCGGGTCAGGCCAAGGGCGCGCGCCTTGCGGGCGACAAGACCTGCGGCCATCAGCACATAGGGGTTAGAGGTGTTGGTGCAGGAGGTGATCGAGGCGATCACGACCGAGCCGTCATGCAGTTTGTAATCCTGACCTTCGACTGCGCCCTCGTTATAGCCTTCGTGATGGCCGGGCAGGTCCGACGGGGCAGGGGCGCCGCCTTCGGCGTTCCAGCGCTTCTCGCCATTGGCGGTCGGCTCGGGCAGCTTGCGGGTGCCGCAGATATACTTGCGGAACTCGAAGGCCGAGTCGGTCAACGGAACGTGGTCCTGCGGGCGTTTCGGACCCGAGATGGCCGGAACGACCGAAGCCTGATCCAGTTCCAGTGTCGAGGAATAGACGGGCGCATAGTCCGCCGTGCGCCAGAAGCCGTTCGACTTGGCATAGGCCTCAACCAGGGCGATACGCGATTCCTCGCGGCCGGTCTGGCGCAGATAGCGCAGGGTTTCGTTGTCGATCGGGAAGAAGCCGCAGGTTGCGCCATATTCCGGGGCCATGTTGGCGATGGTGGCGCGATCCGCCAGCGGCATGTTGTCGAGGCCTTCGCCGTAGAATTCGACGAATTTGCCGACGACGCCATGCTTGCGCAGCATCTGGACGACCTTCAGCACGAGGTCGGTGGCGGTCACGCCTTCCGTCAGCGCGCCCGTGATCTTGAAGCCCACGACTTCGGGGATCAGCATCGAGATCGGTTGGCCCAGCATCGCGGCCTCGGCCTCGATCCCGCCGACGCCCCAGCCAAGGACCGCAAGGCCGTTGACCATCGTCGTGTGGCTGTCGGTGCCGACCAGCGTGTCGGGATAGGCGACTTCCTGGCCGTTCTGGTCCTTGTCGGTCCAGACGGTCTGGGCCAGGTATTCCAGGTTCACCTGGTGGCAGATGCCGGTGCCCGGCGGAACCACGCGGAAGTTGTTGAACGCGTTCTGGCCCCATTTCAGGAACGTGTAACGCTCCATGTTACGCTCATATTCCAGCTCGACGTTCTTCTGGAAGGCGCGGGGGGTGCCGAATTCGTCGATCATGACCGAGTGGTCGATGACCAGGTCAACGGGGTTCAGCGGGTTGATTTTCTGTGCGTTGCCGCCCAGGGCCTTGATGCCGTCGCGCATCGCGGCCAGATCGACCACGGCGGGAACGCCGGTGAAGTCCTGCATCAGCACGCGTGCGGGGCGATACGCGATCTCGCGCGGGTTCTGGCCACCAAGGGTCGCCCATTCGGCGAATGCCTTGATGTCGTCCACGCTGACCGTGCGGCCGCCATCTTCGAAGCGCAGCAGGTTTTCCAGCACGACTTTCAGCGAGGCAGGCAGCTTCGAGAAATCGCCCAGGCCCGCTTCGGTCGCGGCGTCGATCGAGTAATAGGCGACGCTTTGGCCCGCGACCTCAAGCTGTCGGCGCGTCCGCGCGGTGTCGGTTCCAGTTTCGATGGGCATGACTCGGCTCCCTATCCTTGAAAAAGGTGGCTGAATGGCGGTCTGGCAGGCATTTGCCCGTTTTCCCCGATGGGATCAAGAGGGTCAGGTCGCCGTTGTATGCAATTGTATGCTGTAATTTTGCCGCGGCTGCAAGATGTGGGTTTGGCGCAACGATCACAAGCCTGACGCACGCGGCTAACAAAGCATTGATTTGTGACAGGTGGCCCTGTGGCGGTAGTCATGCTGCAATGTTGGCGGGAAATTTTCAGGAAATGGCGTCACGCTTGGCGGATACTTGCGCGCGGCAGGGTCAAAGACGGCTGCGCTGCAGGGGGCTGGTCCCCCTGTGGGCGTCGATCGCGGTCGCGGTCACGATGACGTTTGCCCAGGGCGCATTGGCCCAGGATGGGGGTTCCGGCGGCGCGGATGCCTCTGCGACGGATGGCGGCATGGACAGCGCCACCGGCGGCGGCATGGGCGAGGGGTTTTCCCGCTCGGCCCCTTCGGCACCGGGTGCCGGGATGGATCCTGGTGGTCATGACGAAGGCGGCGGAGGCAATATCGGCCTGATCGAGGCGCCCGAGGGCGCGCCGGGAATCGATGCCGACCTGCTGGCGGGGCCTGATGTCGGGCTGTTCGACGACAGCCCGATGGTATCGGCCTTTGCCGAGCGGCGGACCGCCCAGATGCGCAACCGCCAGTTCGGCCCGATCGATCATCCGCCCGTCGTGGTCGAGCTTTTCACGTCGCAGGGATGCTCGTCCTGCCCGCCCGCCGATGACATGCTGGCCGATCTGGCCGACCGCACCGATATCCTGGCACTGTCCTGGCATGTCGATTACTGGGATTATCTGGGCTGGGCGGATGAATTTGCCCGCCCGGAATTCACCCGCCGTCAGCAGGCCTACGCCCATTCCTGGGGCGAGCGTGCAATTTATACGCCGCAACTGATCGTGGGCGGGACCGACACCCTGATCGCCGTCCGCCCGGCCGAGTTGATGACGCTGCTTGATGCCCAGATGGCGCGGCCGGCTCCGATTGCGGTGACGTCGCGCCCCGAACAGGAAGGCTTCCAGATCGAGTTGACCCCGCGCGTCCAGATCCCCAGCGCCGTCGCGATCATGCTGGTGCGCTATGCGCCCAAGCGCGAGGTCAAGATCAAGGCGGGTGAGAACCGTGGCCTGACCGTGACTTATCGCAATGTCGTCCTGGGGGTCGAGCGGATCGCCGATTGGGACGGGCGGGCGCCGTTGCGCCTGAACGTCAAGGCGGGCCTCCCGTCGGGCGAAAGCTTTCCCGCCGACACGCGGCACGCCATCCTGGCCCAGCAGCTTAGCGGCGGGCGCGAGCCGAGGCCCTCGGGCGCGATCCTGGCTGCGATCCGGCTGGACTAGGGCCGCTTCGCGCTTGTCCCGCGCGTCCCCGCGCGTCAAAAGACAGGGCGGGTGATGCCGCCCCCATCCAGACAGACCCCGTTGAGGCCCGAATGTCCGAACCCCGCAAGATCCATCCCCTGCTGAAGCCCGCGCTGGAGATCGGCCCGCTGATCGTCTTTTTCGTCCTGTTCATGCGGATGCGGGACAAGACCGTCATGCTGGGCGGGACCGAATACGGCGGCTTCATCATCGCCACGCTGGTCTTCATCCCGGTGCTGGTTCTCAGCACGCTGGTGCTGTGGCGCCTCAGCGGGCGGATTTCGCCCATGCAGATCGCAACCCTGGTTCTGGTCGTCGTCTTCGGCGGGCTGTCGGTCTGGCTGAACGATCCGAAATTCTTCAAGATGAAGCCGACGATGATCTATCTGCTGTTTGCCGGGCTTCTTGGCCTAAGCCTGCTGCTGCGCAAGAACTGGCTGCAACTGGTGATGTCCGAGGCGCTGCCGATGCAGGACGAGGGCTGGCGCATCCTGACCTGGCGACTGGCAGCGCTGTTCCTGGCCCTTGCCGTCGCGAACGAGATCGTGTGGCGCGGAATGTCGGAAACCGCTTGGGTGAACTTCAAGACCTTCGGGCTGCCTGCGATCATGGTCGTCTTCTTCGTCCTGAACGCCCGCCTGTTCGAACGCCACGCCCTGCCGAAGGACGGCGAATAGCTCTGCCCCTTGCGCCATTGGCCGGGCAGGAGTAACCGGACCTTCCACGCACAGGAGACCGCCCATGTCCGACAAGCCTTTGCATCCGCGCACGCGCGCCGTCCATCACGGCATCCGTCGCAGCCAGTATGGCGAGATGGCCGAGGCTCTGTTCATGACTCAGGGCTTCTCATACGACAGCGCCGAGCAGGCCGAGGCCCGCTTCATCAACTCCGGTCCGGACGAATTCATCTATGCCCGCTACGGCAACCCGACCTCGCGCATGTTCGAGGATCGGATCGCCAATATCGAGGGGGCCGAGGACGCATTCGCGACCGCCAGCGGCATGGCGGCGGTGAACGGCGCCCTGATGGGCTTCGTGAAGCCCGGCGATCACATCGTGTCGTCCCGTGCGCTGTTTGGTTCGTGCCTGTATGTGCTGGACCTGCTGGCCCGCTTCGGGGTCGAGATCAGCTATGTCGACGGCACCGATATCGAGCAATGGCGCGCCGCGATCCGTCCCGACACCAAGGCGGTGTTCTTCGAGACGGTGTCGAACCCCACGCTTGAGGTGATCGACGTTACCGCCGTTGCCCAACTGGCCCATGCCGTCGGCGCGCTGGTCATCGCCGACAACGTCTTTTCGACCCCTGTCTATTCGCGCGCGATCGAACAGGGCGCGGATGTGGTCATCTATTCCGCGACCAAGCATATCGATGGGTCGGGTCGCTGCCTTGGCGGCGTCATCTGCGGCAGCCGCCATTTCGTGCGCGAGGTGGCCGAGCCCTATCTGAAGCATACCGGCGGCGCGATCAGCCCCTTCAATGCGTGGAACATGCTGAACGGCCTGACGACCATGGACCTGCGGGTCCGTGCCCAGACCGACAGCGCGATGAAATTCGCGACCGCGATGGAAGATGATCTGAAGCTGCCCCGCGTCATCTATCCGGGCCTTGCCAGCCATGCCCAGCACGATCTGGCCATGCGCCAGATGGGTGCGGGTGGGACCATGGTCGCGGTTGACCTTGGCAGCAAGGACGCGGCATTCACGGCCATGAACCGGATGCGGATCTTCCAGATCTCGAACAACCTGGGTGACGCCAAGTCCATCGTCACCCATCCGACCACGACGACCCACCAGCGCCTGTCCGAAGAGACGCGCCTGCAACTGGGGATCACCCCTGGCCTGCTGCGCCTGTCCATCGGGCTTGAGGATGCCGGCGACCTCATCGAGGATTTCCGGCAGGCGTTGGCCTGAAATTGGATGCCGCCCCGTCAGGGGATGTGGGCGGCGCCCCTTTGAATTTCCGGCTTCAGCCCCCAGATTGTTCCCGATTGCCGAGGGAGATGCCCGATGACCGAGTCCCGCCCGATCGCCACCGAGCGCGCCTATCCCGCGCTTTCAAGGGAATATCCTTCGGATTTCCGTGTCGATGCGCATTACAAGGACAGCCTGCCCGACCTGCAGAACGGTCCGGCCAGCCTGATCGTCGGTGCCCGCGCACCGATCCAGCATGTCGGGATTTCGAATTTCCGCCTGCCGATCCGCTACATGACGCGCGAAGGGGGCGAGATCACGCTGGAGACCTCGGTCACCGGCACCGTCAGCCTTGAGGCCGACCGCAAGGGCATCAACATGAGCCGCATCATGCGGTCCTTCTATGCCCATGCGGATGCGCAATTCTCGATGGGCGTGCTTGAGGCGGCGCTGGACGACTACAAGTCGGACCTGGACAGCCTGGACGCCCGCATCCAGATGCGGTTCAGCTTCCCCGTTCGCGTGGACTCGCTGCGTTCGGGGCTGAGCGGCTGGCAATATTACGACATCGCGCTGGAACTGGCGGAACGCGCGGGCGCGCGGCTGCGGATCATGCATTTCGACTATGTCTACAGTTCGACCTGCCCCTGTTCGCTGGAACTGTCCGAACATGCCCGGCAGATGCGCGGCCAGCTTGCCACGCCGCATTCCCAACGCTCGATCGCGCGGATTTCGGCGGTGCTTGAGGGCGAGCACATCATGTGGTTCGAAGATATGGTGGACCTGTGCCGCCGTGCCGTGCCGACCGAGACGCAGGTCATGGTCAAGCGTGAGGACGAGCAGGCCTTTGCCGAACTGAATGCGGCGAACCCGATCTTTGTCGAGGATGCGGTGCGCGCATTTGCCGGCGGACTGATGGCCGATCCCCGGATCGGCGATTTCCGCGTTGTCGCCAGCCATCAGGAATCGCTGCACTCCCATGACGCGGTCAGCATGCTGAGCCGGGGCGAGACTTTCGCCCAGGCCAGCCTTGACCCGGCGATTTTTGCGGGTCTGCGCGCCTGATTGGAACAACCCGTGAACATGGGCTTTCCCCATGCGACGGCAGGGGCTATGTTTGCACCATGAGCGAATTCGACGACACAGATGCCTTTCAGGCGGCGGCTTCGTCCCCCGTGCCCCTGTCGCAGCGCGCCTTGGGCGCGCGTCCGGCGCCCTATCTGGACGGCCTGAACACCGCGCAGCGTGAAGCGGTCGAGGCGCTGGACGGCCCCGTCCTGCTGCTGGCCGGGGCAGGGACGGGCAAGACCCGCGCCCTGACGACCCGCATCGCGCATCTGCTGACGCTGGGCAAGGCACGGCCCGGCCAGATCCTGGCGGTGACCTTTACCAACAAGGCCGCGCGCGAGATGAAGAACCGCATCGGCCGTCTTCTGGGCGAGATGGTCGAAGGCATGCCCTGGCTGGGCACCTTCCACTCGATCAGCGTCAAGATCCTGCGCCGCCATGCTGAACTGGTGGGCGACGCGACGCTGCACCTGAAGCCCAGCTTCACCATCCTGGATACCGACGACCAGATCCGGTTGCTGAAGCAGCTGATCGCGGCCGAGAATATCGACGAGAAGCGCTGGCCCGCCCGCCAGCTGGCCGGGATCATCGATGGCTGGAAGAACCGCTGCCTGACCCCCGTGAACCTTCCCAGGGGCGAGGAGCGGGCCTTTGACGGCTGGGGCGGCAGGCTGTACGCGGCCTATCAGCGCCGCCTGCTGGAGCTGAACGCCGTCGATTTCGGCGACCTGCTGATGCATTGCGTCTCGATCTTTCAGGCGCATCCTGACGTGCTGAAACAGTGGCAGGACCGGTTCCGCTATATCCTTGTCGACGAATACCAGGACACCAACGTCGCGCAGTACATGTGGCTGCGGCTGTTGGCCCGCGCGCATCGCAACATCTGCTGCGTCGGCGATGACGACCAGTCGATCTATGGCTGGCGCGGGGCCGAAGTCGGCAACATCTTGCGGTTCGAGTCGGATTTCCCCGGCGCCAAGGTCATCCGGCTTGAGCAGAACTATCGCTCGACCCCGCATATCCTGGCGGCAGCCTCGGGTCTGATCGCGGCGAACAAGGGACGGCTTGGCAAGACGCTGTGGACCGACGCTGACGAGGGTGAGCCCGTCCGTCTGATCGGCCATTGGGACGGCGAGGCCGAGGCGCGCTGGATCGGAGAAGAGATCGAGGCCTTTCAGGGCGGGCACCGCCACGCAATCGGCCGGCGCAGTCTGAACGACATCGCGATCCTTGTGCGAGCCTCGCACCAGATGCGGGCGTTCGAGGACCGGTTCATGGCCATCGGCCTGCCTTACCGGGTCATCGGCGGTCCGCGCTTCTATGAACGGCAGGAAATTCGGGACGCGATGGCCTATTTCCGGCTGGTGGTTTCCCCCGCCGACGATCTGGCATTCGAGCGGATCGTGAACGTGCCGAAGCGGGGCCTGGGCAAAGTGGGTATTGAGACCATTCAGCGCGAGGCGCGCTCACGCGGCCTGTCGCTGCTGGAGGGTGCGGCCTCTGCTGTCGCGACCGGCGCGCTTACCGGCAAGGGCGCCGCCGCGCTGCGCGTCTTTCTGGAAGGCATGGGCCGCTGGCACGCGGATGCGCTGGACGATCGCGTCAGCCATGTCGAACTGGCCGAGCGGATCCTGGACGAATCCGGCTATACCGCGATGTGGCAGAACGAGAAATCGCCCGACGCGCCCGGCCGCCTGGAAAACTTGAAAGAGTTGATAAAGGCGCTGGAAGAATTTGAAAACCTTCAAGGTTTCCTCGAGCATGTGGCGCTGGTCATGGACAATGACAAGGGCGAACAGGCCGAGGAGGTCAGCATCATGACGCTTCACGCTGCCAAGGGGCTGGAATACCCGATCGTCTTCCTGCCGGGTTGGGAAGACGGCCTGTTCCCCAGCCAGCGCAGCATGGACGAAAGCGGCATGAAAGGGCTGGAGGAGGAGCGCCGCCTTGCCTATGTCGGGATCACCCGCGGCGAGGCGCTGGTCACGATCAGCTTTGCCGGGAACCGCCGCATGTACGGCCAGTGGCAATCCAGCATGCCATCCCGCTTCATCGACGAACTGCCCGAGGATCATGTCGAGGTGCTGACGCCACCAGGGCTTTACGGCGGTGGCTATGGCGCGGCGGCGCAGCCCTTTGCGCAATCCTCGATGCATGATCGCGCGGCCCATGCTGATGTCTACAACTCTCCGGGCTGGAAGCGGATGCAGCAGCGCGGGGCTGAACGTGCCCAGCCCGTGCATCGCACCCCGATCACCATCGATGCCGAGCCTGCGGCGAAATACGCGGTCGGGGATCGCGTGTTCCACCAGAAGTTCGGCAATGGCACGATCATGGGGATTGCCGAGGATACGCTGACCGTCGAATTCCCGACCGGCTTCAAGACCATCAAGGCGGGCTATGTCCAGCCTGCGTCCGAGGCCGGGGGCAGGCTGGACGACGTGCCTTTCTGAGAACCGGGAAGCCCGTTCGCGCGTTGTGACCTGCCTTTAGGAGGAGGTTCCGCAATGCTGAATATCGAGGTCGATACTGCCCGCAACGTGGTTCTGGCGCGGCCCGAAGGCAGCCTGTCCGCTGCCGATTTCGAGAAGCTCGGGCAGGAGATCGAAGCCTATGTCCGGGAACGCGGCCGCTTGCCGGGGCTGGTCGTGTTCCTGAAGGGTTTGCCGCATTGGGAGGGGCTGGCCGCGCTGCGCGCCCATTTCGACCTGGTGCGCAAGCAATCCGCCGTGCTGCCGCGGGTCGCAGTCGTGACCGATGTGATGGGTTTGTCCCATGTTCCCGGCATCGCCAATGTCTTTGTACGCGCGCGGCTGCGCCAGTTCGACCTTCGCGAACAGGAACAGGCCATCTCCTGGGCCGGATCGCCCGAAACCGCGCCAGAAGGGTATCAGCTGCTTGATGGCTATCCCGACAACGTCATCGCGATCCGTGCCTCGGGCGAGGTCACGTCGGGCGATTACGAAGACAAACTGATCCCGCTGGTGCAAGAGAAGTCAAAGCTGGGCAAGCTGCGGCTGCTGATGGTGATCGGCCCGGATTTCGAGGGCTACAGCGCGGGCGCGCTGTGGGACGATGCGCGGCTGGGCGTCACCCATTGGCGCAGCTTCGAACGCGTGGCGGTGGTGACCGATATCGGCTGGATCACCCGCTCGCTGAAGCTGTTCGCGCCATTGATGCCCGGCGAGGTCGCGGTCTTTCCGCTTGCGGCGCAAGATGCCGCCAAGGCCTGGATCAGCGGCGACGGCGCCCCGGCGGCAGGAAAGCCCGGAACCGATGCCTGAGGCCCATGGCGACGCGCCCGCTTGACCGCCCGCGCGGCGCGGCTTATCTGCCCCTTGCGCGGATGGCCGGATGACCGCGGCGAGCAATCGTCGAGGAAAGTCCGGACTCCATGAAGGCACGGTGCCGGGTAACGCCCGGCGGGGGTAACCCTAGGGAAAGCGCCACAGAGAACAGACCGCCCATGCTTGCATGGGTAAGGGTGAAACGGTGGGGTAAGAGCCCACCGCGGGACTGGCAACAGGACCGGCAAGGCAAGCCCCACCGGGAGCAATGCCGAATAGGGACCGCGTGTCGCAAGACAGGGCTGCTTTCGCCCCAGCAGGTCCGGGTTGGCAGCTAGATCCCGTCAGTAATGGCGGGGCCAGAGGAATGGTCATCGAAGGGGGCAACCCCGGAACAAAATCCGGCTTACAGGCCATCCGCGCGTCATGGCCCACAGCGAATCACGGATCGCGCGTCCCATCAGGTTGGTGACGCGACGACGTGGCGCATCTGCCCGCCCAAAGCGGGATTTCCCCCAGAAGCGGCCTGATTATCCCTGATTCCCGGTTGACTTCGGGCGTCCTGCGAGTAAAAGGCGGGCTCCAAGAGATTCCACGGGGTTTGCACTACGCGTTTTGCCCCGCAGCAGGAGCGAAACAAATGGCGAAGCCGACGACGATCAAGATCCGCCTGAACTCCTCGGCCGGGACGGGGCACTTCTACGTGACCAAGAAGAACGCCCGCACGATGACCGAGAAGATGGCGGTCAACAAGTACGACCCGGTTGTGCGCAAGCACGTCGAGTACAAGGAAGGCAAGATCAAGTAAGATCTGCCGATCCGAATGATCATGCGAAAGAACCGCGCCCTGACCGGGGCGCGGTTCTTTTCATTTCAGGTTGGCGCCTGTCGCGCGACCTTGCCGTGTCAGGGAAAAGGGCGCCCGAGGGCGCCCATGTCGTTTGCATCCGCGGGGATGGCTCAGAACGGGATTTCGTCATCGAAATCCGGACGCTGACCGCCGCCCGACGACGAGCCGCCGCGACCACCGCCCGAGGAATAGCCGCCACCGGACGAGCCGCCCGACGACGAGCCGCCGTCATAGCCGCCTCCGCCGCCATAGCTGTCGTCGCGACCGCCCCCGCCCGAGCCGCCACGACCGTCCAGCATGGTCAGCTCGCTGCGGAAGGGGCGAAGCGCCACTTCGGTCGAGTAACGGTCCTGACCGCTTTGGTCCTGCCATTTGCGGGTCTCAAGCTGACCCTCGATATAGACCTTGGCGCCTTTCTTCAGGAACTGCTCGGCCACGCGGACCAGCGGTTCGGAATAGATCGCGACGGTATGCCATTCGGTCCGCTCACGACGCTCGCCGGTATTGCGGTCCTTCCAGGTCTCCGAGGTGGCGATGCGCAGATTGGCGACCTTGCCCCCGCTGGGGAAGGTGCGGATTTCAGGGTCTTGACCCAGGTTGCCAATCAGGATCACCTTGTTCACGCTGCCTGCCATGTGAACGTCCTTTGTCTTCTAGCATGTTTCTTTGTCGGCTGATGTAACGCCTTGGGGCCCGTCGCGGCAAGGGGCTTGGCCCTTGGGAATCTGCTTGCCAGGCTGGGGATCGGGGTGAAGACTGTGGCGAGAATCCGCCGAAGCCTGTTCGGCCGTGGTGGCAGAACTAAAGGACTTGCGGCAAAGCCGGGCCGCTGCGCTATACTGCTGCGCAAAAAACATGTCGGCATGAGGGACGAGAGATGGTTTCACCTGAACGCGCTCGGCTGCGCTACCTGACACGTGTGGCCCTGGCGGTCGTCGTGGGATGCGGCCTTGCGGCCCCGGCCATGGCCGATGGATTGCGTCTGCAGAAAAGCGGCAAGTCCCGCATTGCCCAGTTCGAACGCCAGACCCGCCTGATGGACAGCCGTCTGGCTGGCCAATATCAACAATCCTCGCGGTTGCGGCCTGGCAGCGCCTCGACCAAAAGCGTGGTCGACCTGAATCTTCCGGGCGTCATCCCGGCCTACAGCGGAAATCGTCGCAGCCAGTATCTGCCCCACGCCAAGGCGATGGCCCGCAAGCATGGCGTGCCCGAGGATCTGTTCCTGCGCCTTGTGCAGCAGGAATCCGGCTGGAACCCCTCGGCCCGGTCGCACAAGGGCGCGCAGGGTCTTGCACAGCTGATGCCGGGCACGGCGGCCAAGCTGGGCGTCAATCCCAGCGATCCGTTGCAGAACCTGGAAGGCGGCGCGCGTTATCTGCGGATGATGTACAATACCTTTGGCAGCTGGCAGCTGGCGCTGGCGGCCTATAACGCGGGTCCGGCGGCGGTTGCGAAATACGGGGGTGTCCCACCCTATCGCGAGACCAAGAACTATGTCCGCATCATTCACGGCGGCTGATCCGGCCTCCGTCTTGCGAAAAGGCCGCGGCAGTGCCGCGGCCTTTTCGATTCCGTGCCTTGGTGTTCAGCCTTAGAAGGTCGAGGGGATGACGCGGCTGTATTTCGTGCCCGCGATCGACGCGCCGGCCATCAGCCCGGACTGGCCGAAGATCATCGCGACCACCGGCTGCTGGGCCGTGATAGTGTCGGTCCCCAGTGCCAGTCCGCGCGTGGGAAGCGCGTAGTAAGCATCGGCCTCTGCCACCCAGCCCGGCGCGCGGCGGAAGTCGGACAGCGCCGCATCCGTCTGGAAGATCAGGACATGGGCATATTGCTGTGCGCCCAGCTGGAAGCCGACACTGGCTTGCGTCGCTGAATAGTAATCCACGGTCGCGTTGTTGATGCGAAGCGCGCCCTGACCATAGGCGCCACCGACCCCGAATCCCGCTTCGGTCATCAGCGGCATGTAAAGAACGCCCTTGGCGTTCTCGATCATCGGGCCGACGCCGGGATAGTTCTGCAGCAGATAGGCGCGGGTCGCGTCCACCCTTGCATCCAACCGGGCCGAGGCGTTCTGGCCGACCGCGTTCGTGCAGGCCGCCAGCCCCATCGCGGCGCCCGCCAGAAGCAGATGCCGCCTGTTCAACCCATTGGAGAATTTCATCTTTCCCTTATCCCTTTGTCCGGCGGTTGGTTCCGCGCTTTGACCGGCGATGATAGGGATTTTCGCCCCGTCATGCCAGCGCTTCGGCCACCTGCGGGGCGTAATAGGTCAGAATCCCGTCGCAGCCGGCCCGGCGGAAGGCCAGCAGGCTTTCCATCACCACCCCACGCCCCAGCCAGCCATTGCGGATCGCGCCTTCGATCATCGCGTATTCGCCGCTGACCTGATAGGCATAGGTCGGCGCGGCAAAGCGGTCCTTCACCATCCGGCAGATGTCCAGATAGGGCATGCCCGGCTTGACCATGACCATATCCGCACCCTCGGCCAGATCGCGGGCGACGCAACGCATCGCCTCTTCCTTGTTGGCAGGATTGATCTGGTAGGTCTTCTTGTCCCCGACCAGCCGGCCCGAGGCGCCGACCGCGTCCCGGAAGGGGCCATAGAAGCCGCTGGCATACTTCGCCGCATAGGACAGGATCGCCACGTCCTTGTGGCCGTTCGTCTCCAGAAGCTGGCGAAGCGCGCCGATTCGGCCGTCCATCATGTCCGAGGGGCCAAGGATGTCCGCACCGGATTCGGCCTGCACCAATGCCATGCGGCCAAGCGCCTCGACCGTCTCGTCGTTCAGGATCACGCCGTCCCGCACCAGCCCGTCATGGCCATTCGCGTTATAGGGATCCAGCGCGATATCGGTCATCACGGCAAGCTCGGGCGCGACTTCCTTGATCGCGCGGATCGCGCGGTTGCCGATATTGTCGGGATCCCAGGCGCGCTCGCAGCTTTCGGTCTTAAGGTCGGGGTCTGAATGGGGAAAGATGCAGACCGCAGGGATGTTCAGGCGCATCGCGGTTTCAGCCACGCGCTTCGCCCCGTCCAGCGTCAACCGCTCGACCCCCGGCATCGAGGGGATCTCGCCCGCGCCATCCGCCAGTTCGGTGACGAAGATCGGCCAGATCAGGTTCGAAGGTGTCAGGTTCACCTCGGTCGTCAGGGCGCGCAGGGCAGGGGTGCGGCGCAGGCGGCGCAGGCGTGTGGCCGGAAACGGAGCGATGATCGGGTTGGGGGACATGATGGCCTTCTTCCTGACTGGGCGGCGGGGACGCGGCCCCGCGCGGCGCGGATCTGGCACGAAACTGCACCGTCAGTTGCAGCGACGCAACCCCGGCCGCCCCGTCGCGAAAGATCAAGGTTTTCCTTCGCATGTCCCGCGGTTAGGTTCCCTGCAACGCTTCAATGAACGAGTTGACCTTGACCCAAGGCATTCTGGCCATCCTCGACAGCAGATCCTTCGGGTCGATCTGGTTCTGGCTTCTGCTGACATTGTGCTGGACGCTGGCGGGGCGCCGCGTGCTGGGGGTCCCGTTCGAGGTGGTGGCCGCCGCGCGCCGGATCCCGAAACAGGGTGCAGACGACCCCGCCGCTCTGCTGCTGCTTGACTGGCTCTCGCTTGGCCTGCCGCGCTGGCAATTGCCAAAGGCCGAAGGAACGGTCCTGCTGGGCGTCGCCGCGTTTGGACAAAGCGCGCTGTTCCTGCTGGGCTTCGTCTATGGGCTGGAAATGGCGCAGGCGCTGGTTCTGCTGACATTGCCCTTCATCCTGCTTTACCCGGTCGAACTGCGGCTGGCGCGTCGCGTTGGCGCGATTGTCGCGGCGGCCGAGACGGGGGCGCTGCCCATCAACGACGCAGCGCGGCAAGCTGCCGGGTTGATGCGGGCGCATCGCCGCATCATCACGGTCCTGTCGATCATCGCCGTCGCTCTTACCGCCTATCGGGGGGCGATCTGGCTGATCCAGCATCCCTTCGGTTTCTAGGAACCCGACTTGACTTCGACTGCAGCCACTTTACCTGACGAGCCATGGCCGATCACCTGATCCTATCCGGAGCCCCCGAAGGGCTAGACGCGGCGCTGCTGCTGCGGGAACTGGCGCGCGGAGAGAGCGTCATCCACCTGGCGCGGGACGACCGCCGCATGGCCGCGATGCGGTCGGCGCTGGCCTTTTATGCCCCCGATACCGTCGTGCTGGAGTTTCCGGCCTGGGACACCACCCCCTATGACCGCGTTTCGCCCGCACCCGATGTGATGGCGGCGCGCATGGCGGTCCTGACCGCCCTGGCGCATGGCGCGATCCGGGGGCCTTTCGTGCTGCTGACGACACTGAACGCCGCCATGCAGCGCGTCCCCCCGCGCGAGGCGCTGCGCGAGGCCAGCTTTTCAGCGGCTGTCGGCGACCGGATGGACGAAGGCGGGCTGCGCGCCTATCTGGCGCGGATGGGCTTTTCGCAATCGCCGACCGTGACAGAGCCGGGGGATTTTGCGGTTCGCGGCGGGATCATCGACATCTTCCCGCCCGGTGAAGCCGGGCCGATCCGGTTGGACATGTTCGGCGATGTGCTGGAAAGCGCCCGCCGCTTTGACGCCGAGACGCAGCGGTCCATCGAAAAGCTTGACCGGGTGGAACTGGCGCCGATGTCCGAGGTGATCCTGGACGAGGCCGCGATCACCCGTTTCCGCCAAAACTATCGCGCCGAATATGGCGGTGGGGCCAATGACCCGCTTTACGAAGGGGTCAGCGCCGGCCGCAAGATGGCCGGGATGGAACATTGGCTGCCCTGGTTCCACGAGCGGCTCGAAAGCCTGTTCGACTATCTGCCGGGCGCTTCGATCATCGCGGATGACCATCTTGAGCAGGTGCGCGACGCGCGCTGGCACACGATCGGAGAGCAGTTTGACGCCCGACACGAGGCGCTGAAGCGCAAGGGCGGGACGGATGCCGTCTATCGCCCGGTTCCGCCCTCGGCCATGTTCCCCGACGAGGTCGAGTGGAAAGGCTGGCTTGCAAGCCACCGGATGCTGAAGTTGTCGGTCCTGCCGCAGCCGCCCGGACCGGGTGTGCTGGACGCGGGCGGGCGTGCGGGTCGCAATTTCGCGCCCGAGCGGCAAGCCGAGAAGGGAAACCTGTTCAAGGCCTTGGCCGAGCATATTCGAAGTCTTCTGGCACAGCGCCGGGTCGTCATCGCCAGCTTTTCGGAAGGCGCACGAGAGCGGTTGGCCGGGCTGATCGCGGATGAAGGGATCATCGGGGCCAAGCCCATCGCGCATTTGCGCGACCTGCCGGACCAGCCGGGCGCGCTGGGTCTGGCCGTCTGGCCGCTGGACGAGGGTTTCGTTTCCGACGGGCAGGCGACCGGGCCGCTGGCGGTCATCTCTGAACAGGATGTTCTGGGCGACCGGCTGATCCGCGGTGCGAAGAAGCGGCGGCGTGCCGAGAATTTTCTGCGTGACACCCAGACGCTGTCGCCCGGCGACCTTGTCGTCCATGTCGAGCACGGCATCGGCCGTTATACCGGGCTTGAGACGGTGATGGCGCTTGGGATTCCGCATGATTGCGTGGCGCTGGAATATGCCGGCGGCGACCGGTTGTATCTCCCGGTCGAGAATATCGAGCTTCTGACCCGCTATGGACATGAAGAGGGGCTGCTCGACAAGCTGGGCGGCGGAGCCTGGCAGGCGCGCAAGGCCCGGCTCAAGGAACGCATCAAGCTGATCGCGGACAAGCTGATGCGCGTCGCGGCGGAACGGCTGCTGCGTCCCGCCCCGGTCCTGGAACCCGAGCATCACGAGATCGAAAGCTTCGCCGCGCGCTTTCCCTATGCCGAGACCGAGGATCAGGCCAGCGCCATTGTCGATGTCGCCGAAGATCTCGCCGCAGGTCGACCGATGGACCGGCTGGTCGTGGGGGATGTCGGATTCGGCAAGACCGAGGTTGCGATGCGCGCGGCCTTCGTCGCGGCCTCGCAGGGGTATCAGGTCGCGGTCGTTGCGCCGACGACCCTGCTGGCGCGTCAGCATTTCCGCACCTTTGCCGAACGCTTCCGCGGCACCGCGATCAATGTGCGGCCGCTGTCGCGCTTTGTCTCGACCAAGGACGCGTCCGAGACCCGCAAGGGACTGGCCGAAGGCACGGTCGACATCGTCGTCGGCACCCATGCCGTGTTGGCCAAGCAGGTGCGGTTCAAGAACCTTGGCCTGCTGATCGTCGACGAAGAGCAGCATTTCGGCGTGGCCCACAAAGAGCGGCTGAAGGAACTGCGCAGCGACATCCACGTCCTGACCCTGACCGCGACGCCGATTCCGCGAACACTGCAATTGTCGCTGACCGGGGTGCGCGACCTGTCGATCATCGGGACACCCCCCGTCGACCGCCTTGCGATCCGCACCTATGTCAGCGAATTCGACAGCGTGACCATTCGCGAAGCCTTGCTGCGCGAAAAGTATCGTGGCGGGCAAAGCTTTTTCGTCGTGCCGCGCCTGACAGACTTGCCCGAGGTCGAGGACTGGCTAAAGGAACATGTCCCCGAGGTCAGCTATATCGTGGCCCACGGCCAGCTTGCCGCGGGCGATCTCGACACGCGGATGAATGGCTTTTACGACCGCGGCGCGGACGTGCTTCTGGCAACGAGTATCGTGGAATCCGGGTTGGATATTCCCACCGCGAACACGATGGTGGTCTGGCGGGCCGACATGTTCGGCCTTGCCCAGCTTTACCAGATCCGTGGCCGGGTGGGGCGGTCCAAGATCCGGGCCTATTGCTATCTGACGACGAAACCGCGGGTGCCCCTGACGCCACAGGCGATGCGGCGGCTGAAATTCCTTGGCTCGATCGACAGTCTTGGCGCGGGCTTCAACCTTGCCTCGCAGGATCTGGATCTGCGCGGGGCAGGGAACCTTCTGGGGGAAGAGCAGTCGGGCCATATCAAGGAAGTTGGCTTCGAGCTTTACCAGCAGATGCTGGAAGAGACGATCGCCAAGCTGAAATCCGGCGAGATCGAGGGCACGCCCGAGGACGAATGGGCGCCGCAGCTGAATCTTGGCGTGCCGGTGACGATCCCGGAAAGCTATATCCCCGATCTGGACGTTCGGCTGGGGCTGTATCGCCGACTGGCCGAGCTGACCACCAAGGTCGAGCTGGAGGGTTTCGCGGCGGAGTTGATCGACCGCTTCGGCCCGCTGCCGCGCGAGGTGAACACGCTGCTTTTGGTGATCCGCATCAAGGCGATGGCAAAGCGGGCCAATATCTCCAAGCTGGACGCTGGCCCCAAGGGCGTGACGATCCAGTTCCACGGCGACCGCTTCCCCAATCCCGCCGGACTTGTCGAGTTCATTCACGACCAGCGCGGACAGGCGAAAGTCACCGACAACAAGATCGTTGTTCTGCGCGACTGGCCGAGCGACGCGGACCGCATCAAGGGCGCCTTTGGGGTGGCCAAGGATCTGGCGGCGAAGATCAAGGAAGGGAAGGCGCGGGGCTGACTGCGCCTTGCGCCGGGGGCGCTGCCCCCGGACCCCCGGGGTATTTTCGAAACAGTGAAGGGATTGGGGCGGGCAGCTTTGCGGATGATTTTGGAATGAGAAAAGGGCGGCGCCTTTGCGCCGCCCTTTCTGGTTCTGGTCTGACGGTCAGTCCGCCGTCAGCAGCGGGGGTTTGGAATTGCTGATCCGGGGCGCCTCGGGACCGGTGATGTCGAAGACGGGTTTGTCATCCTCGATCCGGACCCGGACGACGCCGCCTTTGGTCAGGCGACCGAACAGCAGTTCCTCGGCCAGCGGCTTCTTGATCGTTTCCTGGATCACGCGGCCCAGCGGACGCGCGCCCATCTTGTCGTCATAGCCCTTCTCGGCCAGCCAATGGGCAGCCTCGGAGGTCAGTTCGATATGGACGCCACGGTCGATGAGCTGGGCTTCCAGTTGCAGCACGAATTTCTCGACAACCTGGACGATCACTTCGCGCGAAAGGGGCGCGAAGCTGATGACCGCATCCAGACGGTTGCGGAATTCGGGGGTGAAGGTCCGCTCGATCGCGGCGGTATCCTCACCCTCGCGGCGTTCGCGGCCGAAGCCGAACGCGGCCCTGGCCTGGTCTGCGGCGCCCGCGTTCGAAGTCATGATCAGGATCACGTTGCGGAAATCGACCTGGCGACCGTTATGGTCGGTCAGTTTTCCGTGGTCCATGACCTGCAGCAGGATGTTGAAGACATCCGGATGCGCCTTTTCGATTTCGTCCAGCAGCAGCACACAATGCGGATGCTGGTCCACGCCATCGGTCAGAAGCCCGCCCTGGTCGAAGCCGACATAACCCGGAGGCGCGCCGATCAGGCGACTGACCGCGTGTTTCTCCATGTATTCCGACATGTCGAAACGCAGCAACTCGACGCCCAGGGTCGAGGCGAGCTGCTTGGCCACCTCGGTCTTGCCGACGCCGGTGGGACCCGCGAAGAGGTAGTTCCCGATCGGCTTTTCAGGCTCGCGCAGTCCCGCCCGCGCCAGCTTGATCGACGAGGACAGCGCCTCGATCGCGGCATCCTGCCCGAAGACCAGGCGCTTCAGGGTGGCCTCCATGTCCCGCAGCACCGCCGCATCGTCCTTGGACACGTTCTTCGGAGGAATGCGCGCGATCTTGGCGACCACCGCCTCGATCTCTTTCGGGCCGATGGTCTTGCGGCGCTTGCTCTCCGAGATCAGATGCTGCGCCGCGCCTGCTTCGTCGATCACGTCGATCGCCTTGTCGGGCAGCTTGCGGTCATGGATGTAGCGCGCCGAAAGCTCAACCGCGGTCTTGATCGCGTCGTTGGTATAGCGCAGGTCGTGATGCTTTTCGAAGCTGGGTTTCAGTCCCATCAGGATCTTGATCGTGTCGGGCACGTTCGGCTCGTTCACGTCGATCTTCTGGAAGCGGCGGGACAGCGCGCGATCCTTGTCGAAATGCTGACGGAATTCTTTGTAGGTGGTCGAACCCATGCAGCGCAGCTTGCCGCCCGACAGCGCCGGTTTCAGCAGGTTCGAGGCGTCCATCGCCCCGCCAGAGGTCGCGCCGGCGCCGATGACGGTGTGGATCTCGTCAATGAAAAGAATGGCGTCGGGGTGATCTTCAAGCTCTTTCACAACGGCTTTCAGCCGTTCCTCAAAGTCGCCGCGATAGCGGGTTCCGGCCAGAAGCGCGCCCATGTCGAGCGAGAAGATGGTCGAACCGGCCAGCACGTCGGGGGTCTCGCCCCGCGTGATCTTCAGCGCCAACCCCTCGGCGATGGCGGTCTTGCCCACGCCGGGATCGCCCACCAGAAGCGGGTTGTTCTTGCGCCTGCGGCACAGAACCTGGATGCAGCGCTCCACCTCGTCCGCGCGGCCGATCAGCGGGTCAACATCCCCGCGCGAGGCTTTCTTGTTCAGGTTGACGCAGTATTTCGCCAGCGCGGATTCGTCCTTGGCCGGCGCTTGCTCCGCCTGGGCCTGCTCGCCCGGCTGATCGGCCCCCTGAACGGGACGGCTTTCCGAGAATGACGGATTCTTCGCCACGCCATGCGCGATGAAGTTGACCGCGTCGTAACGGGTCATGTCCAGTTCTTGGAGAAAGAATGCGGCATTGGATTCGCGTTCGGCAAAGATCGCGACCAGCACATTGGCGCCCGTCACCTCGGTCCGGCCCGAGGACTGGACATGGATCGCGGCGCGCTGGATCACCCGCTGGAATGCGGCGGTCGGGACGGCCTCCGACCCTTCGACATCGGTGATGAGGGTCGAAAGATCATCTTCGATGAATTCCACCAGCATCCGCCGCAATTCGTCCAGGTCGACGTTGCATGCCCGCATGACCTTCACGGCATCGGGTTCGTCGGTCAGCGCCAGCAAAAGATGTTCGAGTGTCGCCAGTTCATGCCGATGCTCATTGGCCAATGCCAGCGCGGAATGAATGGCCTGTTCCAGCGTGTTCGAAAAGGACGGCACGGTTCAGCTCCTGTCAGTCTGCTGGCGGTTTGGGCCACCAAATCTGGCGGTCCACCTGACCAGACTGTCACCATAAGGTTAGAATTTGGTGGAATTTCGCGCAATTCAAGCGGTATCTGCATCCGCTCATGCCGAAACTCCGGCGGTTGAATAGGATGTGATGTTCGGGTGCTGGCTTTTCAAGCATCCGCAACCGGGGTGGACAGGGGCAACATGGGGCGCCGCACCTGCTGCAATGCTTCTGGTATGCCGCAAGGACCGGGTCAGAACGTGTCCTTCATCGTGCGAAGTCTTGCAAAAACATCGGCATCCGATGCGCCTGTCATGCCCAGCCCGTCCCGCAATTCGCGCGGGCGCAGAAAGGGATTGGTCGCGCGTTCGTCATCCAGCGTCGCAGGTGCGCAGGGGCGGCGACCCGCAGTTGTGTCGTCCAGGCGTTGCCGCAATGCATCATTCCCGGAATCGACGGAAAGCGCGAACGCGCCGTTACCGCGGCAATAGTCATGCCCCGAACAGATGAGCGTCTGGCCGGGCAGGGCGTTCAGCCGAGACAGGCTTTCCCACATCATTTCGGCCGATCCCTCAAACAGGCGGCCGCAGCCCAGTGCCATCAGGCTGTCTGCCGTGAAGGCCATGCCGGACTGGGGCAGGTGAAAGGCGACATGGCCGATCGTATGGCCGGAAACATCGATCACTTCGGCGGCTTCGCCGCAGATCTCGACGCTGGCGCCGACCGCGGCCTGCAGGTCCAGGCGGGGCAGACGGGCGGCATCCGCGGGATTTCCCATGACCTTTGCCCCGGTCGCTGCCACGATCTCGGGGACGGCCTGGATGTGATCTGCATGATGATGGGTCAGCGCGATCAGGTTAAGCGTCCAGCCGCGCGCTTGCAATTCGGCCAGGATCGGCGTGGCCTCGGGCGCGTCGATCAGTGCGGTCTGCCCGTTTCCATGAAGAAGCCAGGCATAGTTGTCGGTCAGGCAGCGGACGGGAACCAGTTCCAGCGGCATTGGCAATTCCTTTACTTTGCAGCAGTCTGGCCCGACGGAACGAGAGGCGCAATGCATCAGGACGTGATCGAGCTGCGAAAGTTCTACTACAGCCGGGCGCTGGGGCGCGTGGTGCAAAAGGTGCTGCGCGACCGGCTGACGCAATCCTGGCCGCCCGACCAATCCGCGGGCATGACCGTGGCAGGATACGGCTTTGCCGCGCCACTGCTGCGACCCTATCGGGGCCGCGCGCGTCGGGTCATCAGCCTGATGCCGGGGCCGCAAGGGGTGATGGCCTGGCCGCCCGGCCTGCCGAACTGCTCGGTCCTGTGCGAAGAGACCGCGTGGCCGCTGGATACGGGCAGCGTCGATCGCCTGGTGCTGCTTCATGCGCTGGAATCCGGCGACAACCCGCAGGCGCTGCTGGCCGAGGCGTCGCGCGTCCTCGGTCCCGGCGGCAGAATGCTGGTCATGGCCACCAATCGGGCCGGGCTGTGGGCGCGTTCGGATGCGACGCCGTTCGGCTTCGGAAGAAGCTACACCGCCGGACAGCTGGAAGCGCTGGCGCGCAGCGCGGGATTCGTCACCGAGGCGACGGGGGCCGCGCTTTACATCCCGCCCTCGGACCGGCGCTTCTGGCTGCGCAGCGCACAGATGTGGGAGCGAACCGGACTGCGCATCAGCCAGATGCTGGTGGCGGGCGTGACCCTGGCCGAGTTCAGCAAGCAGGTGCAGGCCCCCATCGGCAAGACGAGACGCGTCAGCGTTCCAAGCCCGCTGGATGTGCTGGAAGGCATCGCCCGTCCGAAGCCCGCCACCGGGCGCGGAAAACACGTCCGCGAAGGCAAGGGACAGCTTTCCCGCGACGGTTGAATTTCGGCAAACTTCCTCTCGGAATGGTAAGTGTCGGCGGATCGTCGCGTGGCGTTAGCGCCACCGTTCTTCCATACCACGCGGCGTCATCGAACTAAGGGCGGAAACGCTCGCTTTTCCGTGTGCAATGCGGTTGCGGCACAAGAAATCACCTGCTAAGGACGCGGCAGATTTTCGGGAACGTTCGGTCGGGCACGGCTTGGAGTTCCTCTTGACCTGCGCTCCGTGACAGACCGGTTCCACTGACCGGCCCGCCAGCGGAGCTTGCGCAAACCGGAAGGATGACCGTGGCCAATTCCGCTTCGATTTCCGCTGATATCGCCGGGCGTTATGCACAGGCCCTTTTCGAACTGGTGAAGGATTCGGGTCTTGATGCCCTGTCCACGCAAGTCGACGACCTGGCTGCCGCCTATGGTGAAAGCGCGGATCTTCGTGACCTGACCGTCTCGCCGCTTTACGACCGCAACGCGCAGGAGGCCGCGATTTCCGCATTGGCCGAACGCATGGGGCTGTCGGTCGAGCTGGCGAACACGCTGCGCCTGCTGGCCCGGAACCGCCGGTTGTTCACGTTGCCCCAATTCATCGCCAAGCTGCGCGGCCTGATCGCCGAAGCCAAGGGCGAAGTCACCGCCGATGTCGTCAGCGCGCAGGAGCTGACCAAGGACCAGAAGACCCGCCTGGCCGAGACCCTCGCCAGCAAATCGGGCAAGAAAGTCAAGCTGAACACGCGCGTCGATGAGAGCCTCATCGGCGGCATGATCGTCAAACTGGGCTCGCAGATGATCGACAGCTCGATCCGCTCGAAGCTCGCCTCCCTCCAGAATGCTATGAAAGAGGTCGGATAATGGGAATCCAGGCAGCCGAAATCTCGGCCATCCTCAAGGATCAGATCAAGAATTTCGGTCAGGACGCCGAGGTGGCCGAGGTCGGGCAGGTGCTGTCCGTCGGTGACGGTATCGCCCGCGTCTATGGCCTGGACAAGGTCCAGGCTGGCGAGATGGTCGAATTCCCGGGCGGCATCCGCGGCATGGTGCTGAACCTTGAAACCGACAACGTCGGCATCGTGATCTTCGGCGACGACCGTTCGATCAAGGAAGGCGACACCGTCAAACGTACCGGCGCCATCGTGGAAGTTCCCGCCGGCAAGGGTATGCTGGGACGCGTCGTCGACGCGCTCGGCAACCCGATCGACGGCAAGGGCCCGCTGGAAAACGTCGAGCGCCGCATTGCCGACGTGAAGGCCCCCGGCATCATGCCGCGCAAATCGGTTCACGAACCGATGGCGACCGGCCTGAAATCGGTTGACGCCATGATCCCCGTCGGCCGCGGCCAGCGCGAGCTGATCATCGGCGACCGCCAGACCGGCAAGACCGCGATCGCGCTCGACACGATCCTGAACCAGCAGAACTACAACGGCCGCGAAGCCGATGGCATGAAGACGCTGCACTGCATCTACGTCGCCGTGGGTCAGAAGCGTTCGACCGTCGCGCAGCTGGTGAAGAAACTGGAAGAAACCGGTGCGATGGCCTATACGACCGTCGTCGCCGCGACCGCTTCGGACCCGGCTCCGATGCAGTACCTGGCGCCCTATTCGGCGACCGCCATGGGCGAATATTTCCGCGACAACGGCATGGACGCCCTGATCATCTATGATGACCTGTCCAAGCAGGCCGTTGCCTATCGCCAGATGTCGCTGCTGCTGCGCCGTCCGCCGGGACGCGAAGCCTATCCGGGCGACGTCTTCTATCTGCACTCGCGCCTGCTGGAGCGTTCGGCCAAGCTGAACGAAGACAACGGCGCCGGTTCGCTGACGGCCCTGCCGATCATCGAAACCCAGGCAGGCGACGTGTCGGCCTATATCCCAACCAACGTGATCTCGATCACCGACGGCCAGATCTTCCTGGAAACGGAACTGTTCTTCCAGGGCATCCGCCCGGCCGTTAACACCGGTCTGTCGGTGTCGCGCGTCGGCTCGGCCGCCCAGACCAAGGCGATGAAATCCGTTGCCGGCCCGGTCAAGCTGGAACTGGCCCAGTATCGCGAAATGGCTGCCTTCGCGCAGTTCGGCTCGGACCTGGATGCCGCCACGCAGAAGCTGCTGAACCGCGGTGCGCGCCTGACCGAGCTGATGAAGCAGCCGCAATACTCGCCGCTGACCAACGCCGAGATCGTGATCGTCATCTATGCCGGTACCAAAGGCTATATCGATGCCATTCCGGTCAAGGACGTGACCAAGTGGGAGCAGGGCCTGATCCAGTATCTGCGCAACCAGAAAGCCGATCTGCTTGATGACATGACCCGGAACGACCGCAAGATCGCGGGCGAGCTGGAAGCATCGATCAAGGCAGCGCTGGACGGTTACGCCAAGACCTACGCCTGAGGGGAGGGATAGATGCCCAGCCTCAAGGATCTAAAGAACCGGATCGGCAGCGTTAAGAACACGCGCAAGATCACCAAGGCGATGCAAATGGTCGCCGCCGCGAAACTGCGCCGTGCGCAGGAAGCTGCGGAAGCCGCGCGGCCCTATGCTGATCGGATGGCTGCTGTCATGGCCGGGTTGACCGCTTCGGCGGCCGGCTCGGACGCGGCGCCGCGCCTGCTGGCGGGAAGCGGCGACGATCGCCGTCACCTGCTGGTGGTGATGACCTCGGAGCGCGGGCTTGCGGGCGGGTTCAACTCGTCCATCGTCAAGCTTGCCCGTCAGCACCTTGCCGAGCTTCGCTCGCAGGGCAAAGAGGTGACCATCCTGACCGTGGGCAAGAAGGGCCGCGAGCAGCTGAAACGTGATTTCGGCGACCTGTTCGTCCATCACGTCGATCTGAGCGAAGTCAAACGCATTGGCTATGACAATGCGCGCGGCATCACCGACGAGATCCTGGAACGCTTCGACGCGGGCCAGTTCGACGTGGCCACGCTGTTCTACAACCGGTTCGAATCCGTCATCAGCCAGATTCCGACTGCCCGGCAGATCATCCCCGCCGTTCTCGACGAGACGGCCGAGGCCGGTGCCTCGGCGCTCTACGACTATGAGCCGGACGAAAACGCGATCCTGACCGACCTGTTGCCCCGTTCGGTGGCAACGCAGGTCTTCGCGGCGCTGCTGGAGAATGCGGCGTCCGAACAGGGCGCGCGGATGAGCGCCATGGACAACGCTACGCGCAACGCGGGCGACATGATCGACCGCCTGACCACCGAGTATAACCGCTCGCGTCAGGCTGCGATCACCAAGGAACTGATTGAAATCATCTCGGGCGCCGAGGCGCTCTGACACGTAGGGGTATAGCATGGCAGAGGCCAAAGGAAAAATCACGCAGGTGATCGGCGCCGTCGTGGACGTACAGTTCGACGGCCAACTTCCCGCGATTCTGAACGCTCTTGAGACCGAGAACAACGGCAAGCGCCTGGTTCTGGAAGTCGCGCAGCATCTGGGCGAAAACACCGTCCGCACCATCGCCATGGACGCGACCGAAGGTCTGGTCCGTGGTCTGCCGGTCACCGACCTGGGCGAGCCGATCATGGTTCCGGTGGGCGACGTGACGCTGGGCCGCATCCTGAACGTCGTGGGCGAGCCCGTCGACGAAGGTGCGCCGCTGACCGTCACCGACAAGCGTGCGATCCACCAGCCGGCTCCGGACTTCGCCTCGCAGGCGACGGCTTCGGAAATCCTGGTCACCGGCATCAAGGTCATCGACCTGCTGGCACCCTATTCCAAGGGCGGCAAGATCGGCCTGTTCGGCGGCGCAGGCGTGGGCAAGACCGTTCTGATCATGGAACTGATCAACAACATCGCGAAAGTGCACTCGGGCTACTCGGTGTTCGCGGGCGTTGGCGAACGGACCCGTGAAGGCAACGACCTGTATCACGAGATGGTCGAATCGGGCGTTATCGTTCCGGACAATCTGCCGGAATCGAAAGTGGCGCTGGTCTACGGCCAGATGAACGAGCCGCCGGGAGCCCGTATGCGCGTCGCGCTGACCGGTCTGACGCTGGCCGAACAGTTCCGCGATGCCTCGGGCACCGACGTTCTGTTCTTCGTCGACAACATCTTCCGCTTCACCCAAGCTGGTTCGGAAGTGTCGGCGCTGCTGGGCCGTATCCCGTCCGCCGTGGGCTACCAGCCGACGCTGGCCACCGACATGGGCGCGATGCAGGAACGCATCACCTCGACCAAGAAGGGCTCGATCACCTCGATCCAGGCCGTCTACGTCCCGGCCGATGACTTGACCGACCCGGCTCCGGCCACGACCTTCGCCCACCTTGACGCCACGACCGTTCTGTCGCGCGCGATCTCGGAACTGGGGATCTACCCGGCCGTCGATCCGCTCGACTCGAACTCGCGGATCCTTGATCCGGCGGTTGTCGGTGAAGATCACTACAACGTCGCGCGTTCGGTTCAGGGTATCCTGCAGAAGTACAAGTCGCTGCAGGACATCATCGCCATCCTTGGCATGGACGAACTGTCGGAAGAAGACAAACTGACGGTGACCCGCGCCCGGAAGATCCAGCGCTTCCTGTCCCAGCCCTTCGACGTTGCGAAAGTCTTCACCGGCTCGGACGGCGTCCAGGTTCCGCTGGAAGACACGATCAAGTCGTTCAAGGCTGTGGTCAATGGCGAGTACGATCACCTGCCGGAAGCCGCCTTCTACATGGTCGGTGGCATCGAGGAAGTGAAAGCCAAGGCTCAGCGTCTCGCCGCTGACGCGGCGTAAGGGGGCAACATGGCCGACACGATGCAGTTCGACCTCGTCTCGCCGGAACGGAACCTGCTTTCCGTTCCCGTGCGCGAGGTGCGCCTGCCCGGCGCCGATGGCGACCTGACGGCGATGCCCGGCCATGCGCCGGCCATCGTCAACCTGCGGCCCGGTCTTGTGACCGTGGTCAAGGCTGACGGGTCGGAGACGGAATTCGCGGTGACCGGCGGCTTCGCCGAGATCAACAACGAATCCGTCACCCTTCTGGCCGAGCGTGGCCATCCGCGCGCCGAAATGACGCAAGAGATCTTCAACGAGATGATGGCTCAGGCCCAGCGTCAGGTGAAGGTCGCGAAGGAGCGTTCGAGCACGGGAGAAGAGATCGTCGCAGCAGCCGTCAAGCTGCTTGCGGACATGGAGGCCCTTGGCACCCATATCGGTCTGGACCCGGAAAAGTCGAACTTCCTGCACTAAGCGGCGCTGCGATGCCAGACAACAGTAAGCCCCGGAGGTTCCGGGGCTTTACTAGTTTTGAAGGCAGCGTTGAAATATGCACCGGAGGTAACGGTTTTGCGGCGATTCGATCACTTCGCGGTCGGTGTGGCCAGCGGTGTCGTGGACATGTTCTCGGCATTCGAAGACGGCAGCGCGATGTGGACGGGCGAGGGGCCGCGACTGGAACGCCGCGAGGTTCGCTTTAGCGAACCCTTTGTCGAACCGCCGAGCGTGCAGGTGTCGATGGTAATGTGGGACATCGGCGCCAATGCGAACCAGCGCGCCGACCTGCGCGCGGCCGAGGTCAGCCGCGACGGTTTCCAGATCGAGTTTCGCACCTGGGGCGACACCCGCGTTGCCCGTGTCCGGGCCAGCTGGATGGCGATCGGGCCGTTGCGCCACAATGACGATTTTGAGGACGACTAGGTCTTTCAGGCGCGCTCAAGGTTCAGCCGGATCAACTCGGCCGTCTGGGTCGGATGCGTGATCGGCAGCATGTGCGAGGCGTCCTGAACCACGGCCCGGCCGACATCCTGAAGACGCGATGCCAAGGCCTGGGCGATCGAGGGAATCGAGTTCGGCGAATCCTGCCCCATGATCAGCATCACCGGTGCGTCGATTGATTCCAGCCCGTCTGGCCGCAGTATATTGGCGCTGTCATGCAGCAGGGTGTCATTGCCGGAAACGACCATTGCCATCTGCCGCGCCAATCGCTTGCGAGCAGCCGTGGTCTGCATGTCCCAATCGAGACCACCCCATATCGTAAGAAACCGCCGCGCCGCATCCTCGGGCGCACCATTTTGCGCCATCTCGCTGATTTCCTGCAATTCCTCGGTATCGTCGGGATCGGGCGAGGCTGCGAAAAGAACCGGTTCGATCAGTGTCAGGCTGCGCACGGCCTCGGGTGCTGCGACCGCGATACGCAGGGCGACCGTCGCGCCGATGCTGTGCCCGATCAGGTCCAGCGGACGCGTGATCAGCGCCGCTGCCTGCCGGGTGACGGTGGTGTGAAAGTCTGGTGGGCCGCCATCCCAGTCGGGACTGGCGCCGTGGCCGGGCATGTCGGGCGCAGTTATCTGCACCAGATCCTGAAGCTGCGCGGCGATGGGGCGCCAATAGCTGGCATTGCCCATCATGCAATGCAGCGCCAGCGCCGGGCGATCCTGGTTGCCCGGCCATGTTCTTGGGCTCATGTCGATCACAGCGCGGCGAGGTGCCGGTCCAGGAAGTCGAGCCTGTCCTGTCCCCAGAAACGTTCATTGCTTTCGCGCACGATATAGAAGGGAGCGCCGAAGACACCGGCTTCGACTGCTTCCTCAAGATTGCGCTCATAGACCTGTGCGCCGATGAAAAGCCCGCTGTTGACGAGACCCGGATCAAAGCCCGCGCCAGACAGTTTGGCGCGGATGACCTCATCATCGGCGATGTCCAGCTGTTCGGCCCAGACGGCGCGGACAAAGCTTTGCACCAGCCCGGCCAGATCCCCTCCGCCAGCCTTTTGTGCCGCGATCACGGCATAGGCCGAAGGAGCGGCATTTACCGGCCAGAAGGCGGGTCGCATGTTCAGGGGCAGTCCCAACAGGTCGGACCAGCGCCGCAATTCCTGATCGCGATACTCCAGCCGCGAAGGATGGCGGTTCGCCGGACGAACGCCGCCGGTCCGGTCGAAAAGCTGAAGCAGGTCGACGGGTTTGTACGTGATCTCGGCCCCGTGCCGTGCGGCGATTTCCTCAAGCCGGGCACCGGCAAGATAGGTCCAGGGGCTTTGTGTCCCAAAGTAATAGTCGATATGCGCCATAAGCGGGCCTCCGGGGTTTGCGGGCAAGCTAACCCGGTGATAAGCGGTGTGCAATCGCACGAATCCAGCAATAATCCAGCCAATTCTGATAGACGGAGCAAGCCATGCCGGCCATGACCGAACCCAAGCTTATTGCGGGCAATGCCAACCGGCCGCTGGCCAATGCCATTGCCCGGCGCATGTCGATGCATCGCGGCATGAACGTCGCTCCGATCGAGGCGCGCGTCGAACGTTTCAACGACCAGGAAATCTTCGTCGAGGTCTATGAGAACGTCCGTGGCGAGGACATGTTCATCATCCAGTCGACTTCGAATCCCGCGAACGACAACCTGATGGAACTGCTGATCATGACGGATGCGCTGAAGCGTTCGTCGGCGTCGCGCATCACGGCGGTGATCCCCTATTTCGGCTATGCCCGGCAGGACCGCCGCGCCAAGGCGCGCACGCCGATCAGCGCCAAGCTGGTCGCGAACCTGCTGACCGAGGCGGGCGTCGACCGGGTCCTGACGCTGGACCTGCACGCCGCACAGATCCAGGGCTTTTTCGATATCCCGGTGGACAACCTTTACGCCGCTCCTGTCTTTGCGCTGGACATCAAGCACCATTTCAAGGACCGCCTGTCGGACCTGATGGTGATTTCCCCCGACGTCGGCGGCGTCGCGCGTGCGCGCGAACTGGCGCAGCGGATCGGCGCGCCCCTGGCCATCGTTGACAAGCGTCGTGAAAAGCCGGGCGAAATTGCCGAGATGACCGTGATCGGTGACGTGACGGGCAAGACCTGCATCATCGTCGACGACATTTGCGACACGGCCGGGACGCTGTGCAAGGCGGCGCAAGTCCTGACCGAGCATGGCGCGGTCGAGGTTCATGCCTATATCACGCACGGCGTGCTGTCCGGCCCCGCGGTCGAGCGTGTGCAGAAATCCGTGATGAAATCGCTGGTCATTACCGACTCGATCGAGCCGGGCGACAAGGTCCGTTCGGCCAGCAACATCCGCATCGTGCCGACCGCACCGATGTTCGCGCAGGCCATCCTGAACATCTGGAACGGCACTTCGGTCAGTTCGCTCTTCGAGGTCGATACGCTCGGTCCGATCTACGAAGGTCTTTATACCGGCTTCTGACAGACGGTGTCGCGGCGTGGCCCATCCACGTCCGAAAGCCCCGGCGGCCAGATGGCAGCCGGGGCTTTTCCGTTGCAGGAAGATCCCGTTACAGGAAGCGCGGGAACTCGATTTTCGGACAGCGATCCTCGATCACAGTCAGGCCGCGGGCGCGCGCGCGCTGCGCGGCGGGCTCGTGAAAGATGCCAAGTTGCATCCAGATCGTCCGCACATCACGCAGATGGGCAAGCGCCTCATCGACGATCGAGGGGATGGCCTCGGCCCGCCGGAAAATATCCACCATATCGACGCGAATATCGGCGGGAATCTGCGCAAGGCTGCCAAAGACGGGCTCATCCAGGATCTCGGTGCCTGCATGAAACGGATTTACGGGAATCACTCGGTACCCTTGGGACTTCAGAAACCGTGCCACGCCCCAAGCGGGGCGCAACTCGTTCGGCGACAGACCGACCATGGCGATACAACGTGTTTCGCGGGCGATTCGTGCAATGTCATCGTCCATCGGCGAAACGCCGATGTCGCGAAGTATGGCATACTGCATGTGATCCTCCCCCAGATCTCAAACTAAAGTGGCATGGAAAAAGCGCCCGGTCCAGTGTATCTGGCCGGGCGCAAGTCGCGGAACGAGGGACAGTGATCTGAACATGAGCGTTCCGTGCCCATGTTCCCCAAATAAATGCGCACTGTGGCCCGAAAGTTCCACAGGCTTCACCATTTTGTGAAAAATTTACGGATGAAGGCGCGCCCAGACCGCCTTGGCCTGCATCAGCACGTGCTGCGGATCGGCCAGAAGGCGCCTTCGCGCCGCTTCAGACCGCAAAAGATAGGTCCGCTGGCCGATCACGGCGAAATAGCGCGGGTTACCCGGCTCGGACCGACCCTCGGACAAAGCCACGACGCAAAGCCCGCCCAATCCCGGCGCGAATGCACGGGGATTGGCCTCGAATGCGGTGCGGTTGTCCTCGGTCGCAAAATGCCAGGACTTGCCGCGCCACATGGTCACGATGTCCGAGCGTCCCGGGATCGCCGCGCCCTCACGGCTATAGGAAACGGGATCCATGCCGTCCAATGCCCAATCCTGCGCCTGCGCGGCATGGCTCGCGAAGGTCAGGGACAGAAGCAGGGCGATAGTTCGAATCATGGCAGTGAGGAGGGCAATGCGAATGGGGATATGCTATTGATCTGACAAATCCCCGCCCGAATCTCAACCTGCGTGGGGCACAGCTATCCGCGTTGTGATTCCTAGCCTCAGATGCGTGAGGCCGCGTACAGCCCGACTGCCGCCGCGTTCGAGACGTTGAGCGATCCGAAATCCGCAGCAAAGGGAATGCGCAGGATCTTGTCGCAGGTCTCACGCGTGCGTTCGCGCAGGCCGGGCCCCTCGGCCCCAAGGACCAGGCAGAGGGCGCGGCCGGACAGGGTGGCCAGCGCGTCGGGCAGGCTCTCTTCTCCGGTGCCGTCAAGCCCAAGGACCAGATAGCCCATCTCTTTCAATTCGATCAGTGCGTCTGCAAGGTTCCCCACCCGCAGATAGGGCTGTCGCTCCAGCGCGCCCGAGGCGGTCTTGGCCAATGCGCCGGTTTCAGGCGCGCTGTGGCGCGACGGCGCGATGACCGCGCGCGCGCCAAACACCTCGGCCGAGCGCAGGATCGCGCCGACGTTATGCGGATCGGTCACGCGGTCCAGCGCCACCAGCAGCGGCCTGCCCGGACCCGAAAGCGCCAGATCTGCCAAATTGCCCCATTTCAGGGGCTTCACCTCAAGCGCGGCCCCCTGGTGGACGCTTTCTGGGGGAAGGGGCACGGACTTGTCGAAGCTGCGCGCATCCGCGATCTCTGGTTCGATCCCATCGGGCAGGGGTCCCAGCCGGTCCAGCGCGTTCTGGGTCACGACAAGGCGCAGCTTTTCACGGGCGGGGTTGGCCAGCGCGTCGCGGACCGCGTGCAGGCCGAACAGCCAGACAGTTTCGGCGGCAGCGGCACGGCGCGCACGTTCCTTGTCGATTACCCAGGTGGGCTTCTTCGTTTTCTGCGGTTTCTCGGCCATGACGCTTCCTTGCTTGCGTTAGTGGTAGCGCAGAAATCGCCGACAAATGCAACCTTTCGCTGGGTCCTGCACAGTTCTTGCCGGCAGGATGATTTTTCCCCGTTTCAGCGCTTGACGCCCCCGCCCCCTATGGGTAATCACCCCCCACGCCGAGGCGTTCGGCGGGCGACGTGCTGCAAGGTGCGGCAGCGGACTGTAACTCCGCCGGGGAGACCCATGCCTGGTTCGATTCCAGGGTCGCCCACCATTTCCAAAAATTATACAATGATTTCAATGGTGGATGTGTCCCGCAAGGGGCGCACAGGGCCTTATAGAAATCAATCAGTTGCAAGATAGGTGTCCCGCAATAATTTGCCGGGCGCCAGCAATTGCTTGCAAGAACTGGTCCCACAATAGAAGCTTTGAAAAAATGAGAGGCCTGAGCAGATGAATCATCACTGGCGCAATGATCTCGGCACGACCATCCATACTGTAGGATACGAAAAGACAGATGTGCATGCTTATGTCGAATGCCTGAAAGATGCCTCGGTCCAAGTGCTCGTTGACGTTAGGGAGAGGCCCATCTCGAGAAAGAAGGGCTTCTCAAAGCGTGCGCTTGCCGAGGCGGTCGAGGCCGCGGGTATCCGCTACATCCATGTCCAGGCACTCGGCGATCCTAAGCCGGGAAGGGATGCAGCTCGCGCCGGGGAGCATGATCGATTTGTCGAGATCTTCTCCGGGCACATGAAATCTGAACAAGCGCAGGAGGCGCTGGCAAGCTTGGCCGAAGATATCGGGGGGCTTCGCATTTGCCTCACATGCTTCGAGCGCGATCACACGTGCTGCCATAGAACAATTGTCGCAGAGCAACTGGCGGCGCTTACCAATGGTAAAATCGAGCATCTGAAAGTATCGGTCTGACCTTTAAACATGGCGCGCTCGGTTACTTCCCACGAACAGGAAATCGACGTCGTAGTGCTGATTAAAGCTGCTCCCGAGATGGGGCGGAAGCACGGTGAAACCGTGTGCGTAGCGGGTGTCGATCTTAATGGCAGGTGGCATCGACTATATCCAGTTGCCTTCCGCGACCTCGATAAGAGCAGGCAATTTTACCGTTGGGATATTGTCCGAGTTCGTTGGCGCCGCCCACAGGACGATGATCGGGTCGAGAGCAAGAGAATTGATCCGTTGACACTCGCCGTAGTCGGGAACGTGAAGCAGCGGGAGCGGTTTGGACTGGTTGAGAGGTCTTTGATTTCCTCTCTTGAGGATGAGTTAAATAATGGTCGATCTCTCGCGCTGATAAGGCCAGACAACGTGAGATTTCATACTCCGAGAATGACGTCGGCGGAGTTGGACAAATCGAACCGGCGAAGGTCGCAACTCATCAACCAGGGCGACATGTTTGCAAAGTCTATGATCCCCGCGACTTCGCCCCCCGTATCCTTCAAATACACCTTCGACCACGGGGGGAAGCGCCGGACTCACTCTTGCATCGACTGGGAGACTGAGCGGACCTTTTTCAAGTGGCGCGAACTCTATGGGGAGGAGGAGGCGCTTCGAAAGATGCGTGCGCAGTGGGGCGAAGAAATGCCGGCGAGCGGCTTGGTGTTTGCGATGGGTACGCATCGAGTGAAAATGTTCAAGAAGTGGTTGCTGTCCGGGGTTTTGCAGGTACCAGTAGGCACGCAACCGTTCCTACTTTGAGGTCGGTGTTACCAATCCAGAGAAGCCAGCGCACGCACGCCATCAGCCGCAAGGATTCGCCTCTCAGCGCCCTTCGTATAGACCTCTGATGTCTTCGCTTGGGTGTGTGCCATCACCGCCATGATCTGATGCTGGCTGCATCCAGCTTCAGCCATCATCTCGGCCACGGCCTTCCTGACGCCATGGGATGATCGGCCAGGCAATCCGGCCGCATCACACCATCTCTGAACTCGGACCCGCAGGGCCTCGCTGCTGGAGAATGGCTTGCCCTTCTCGCTCAAAAGGTAGGAAGGTCCCACGACCTTTGCAGCGCGCGTTGCATCGTAAAACGGCTGCAGCATTGGAATGGACACGAATGCCGATCCCTTCTTCCGCGGTTGCCACTCCAGCCAGGTCTGACCAGCTCGGGCGACTTCCTGGTCGCGCCCGATCCAGATTGCATCCCCGATACGGCAAGCGGTGAAAGCCTGGAGAGTGAGCCATAGATGGGCGGTGGTTCCTGCGGGGTGGGCCTTCTTGAACTTCTTGAGGTCGTTCGGTGTCCATGGCACCGCTCCGCCCTTGGGGGCAGTGTTAATCACCGAGATCCCGGCGGCCGGATTGTGCGCGATCTCGCCGCGCTCCATTGCCCATCTGTAAACAGCGCGTACTGACTTGATGAGATTGTCGGCCGCGCCCGGGTGGGCGGCCCAAGCATCTCTGATGGCGACCAGCGCGCTGGTGGGGGCATCCATGTCCGATGCACCGTATCGATCTCCGTCGTCGTCCGTATGGTCGCAGAACCGACCCAGGACGCTGCGTCGCTGCTTCAGTGTGGCCGGCGACATCTGACCGGCCTCGACCATCTTGCTGAGAAAATCCAGGTACCGCTGGCAGAGCCAGTCCAGTGATCGTTCGGCATTGCGCTCGCGTGGTGGTTGCCACTGTTCGCCAGCTCGGGCGGCGTAGTAGTAGTTGGCAAACCCGGGATCCTCGGGGGTTACGGGGATCGCGATCCTGCGCGCCTTGTTGCCCTCGACCCGCACACGGTAACGCATGGTTCCGTTACGATGCCGCTCAATCAGCAGGCCCGGAAAATCAACTCGCAAATCGCTCACCTCTTGGCCCACTGTTTAGGCCGAAGAGGTTGCACCTTGCCGGGTTCGCTGTCCACCGGCGCTGTCATAGTTGTCACCTGGACGGTGCCGTCCTTGGAAACGGAAAAGCCTGTCACATTCAGACCGCAGGATTTCGCGGCTTCCAAGGCGCGTTGAATTGCGGCCTGACTCGCTGCGGGTGCCCCCATTACGCTGCCCTCCTGATCGCTTCCATGGCGTGTCCGCCCCATTGGTCGGCAGCGGCGTCCGCGACCCCCTCGAATGTTCTGCTGCGTATCTTCCAGCGATCCGGTCCGGGCGGTGCGCGGTGGACGGCATTCCACGCCTTCCAATCGTCGCTGCCCCGCTCTGGCTCCGCCAGCATGTCCGTTGGTGTCAGCTGAGGCAGGCCGCGCAGATAGAAACCGGTGTTCTTGTAGGCCGGTTCGCCGAACCAGAACGGTTGGACCATCTGGGGAGCGGGCAGATCCTCGGGCATGCGATCGCGCGCCAGGTCATTCATTTCCGGGTTCTCGATTGCGACTCGCTTGATCGGCGCGCGCCAGCAGGCGGTGAACAGCGCGACCCCTTCCTCGAACTCTGCCTTCATGCTGTCCCAGCTGCGGCCCTTGGGCAGCTGCTTTGGCGGTGTCCACTTGCCCGGACCGGACATCCAGCGGCGACCGGACCGGCAAAGCCGGGTGCAGGGCGGATGCATGACCGCGAGCAGATCCCATCCGTCATTCAGCAGATCCCGCACGTCACCGCGGATATGACGGTTGCTGCCATCCTCGGCCGCCAGAAGGTCGCAGGACCACACATCGTGGCCGCGCGCGGCGAAGGCCCGTCGCATAACGCCCGAGGTTTCGCAGGCGATGAGGACGCGGAGCGAGGTCATTTGTCCTGCTCCTTTGAGATCCGCGTGATCTTCCCGATATTAATCTTGGATGGGTTCGCCCGCTTGATGCCGCGCCAGCAGGTCCACCGGAACGGATGAAGGCAGGGCGGCCCTTCCGTCCATTCCCAGAAGACCAGGTCACAAGGTGCCCTGAGCCATCCAAGGCGGTAAGGAGTCTGTGCTGGTGTGGCGTGCGGAAAGAGACAAGGCTGGTCAGCCATGGTGAGCCTCCAGCGCGCGCGGGGCCGAACCATAAGTCATTAGACAAGCCATAGAGCTACGCGCGATAGTCAAACGAAGAATCAACCGGATTGGATTTGCAGGGTGGTTACGACCTACCGTTACATCGTCACGCGCAAGGCCGATGGATTCGTCTACCCAACTGAGACCATCACCGACATCGCCAATCAGGGGATGAAAGCAATGGTGGCTACGGTTCGCTCTGTGTTTGCTGTCAATCATCCACCAACACGGGGCGGAAGATCGGAGGAAATCGACGTCGAAATGTGGGAAGCTGTGCCGGGACGATAGAACTTTCCTATTATCCATGACGTGCTGCCTCTGCCGGCGCATGGCCTTCAAACAGCGGTATCCCTACGGCGGGCGAGGTAGTGTGCGCATGTTCGATCGCCTCGCCCTCGCGCGTCTTGCCCCACGCCCTGGCCTTGTTGACCGCCAGCTTCTCGCGGATGGCTTGGGCCAGCTGCTCGTCGCTGATACCAGCACGACGCTGCATGTCCCACAGCAGCATCCAGCAATCGGCATGCTCGATTGGGTCGCACGGTGCTGCGGCCACCTCCAGAGCCTCCTTCGACAGGTGCTTGGCGGGACCGACTGCGGAGACGTCGCCGAATTGGGCCTGCGACCATGCGGCGTGCTCAGCGCGCAGCTGGGCGAGATCGGCAGCGGGTGGGGTGCTAAGGCGGTTCATGGCTGTGGCTTTCGCGTGGTGACCTCTCTGGATGCCGGCGCGCACGGCGCCGGGCACCGGAAGGGTCAATCCGTGCTGGTGATCGTGACGTAGGGATCAGCGCCGACCGGGTTGGATGCTTGCCAATCCCCGGCCCGTAGGCGCTCAGCGACCCCGTCAAGAAGCCGGGCGGCTTGTTCTCTGGTGTCGAAGCTGCCCTGGACCTCGACATAGATCCGTTCGGTCTGGGTTTGCATCTCGGCCATCGTCAGGCCATCCCCATCGCGGCTTTGTACATTTCGAGGATGGCCTCTTCCTCGGCGATGTCGTCTTTGTCGCGCTTTCGCAGTGCGATGATCTTGCGCATGATCTTGGTAACGTAGCCGCGGGCCTTAGCCTCGGCCATCAACTCCTTCTGCTGCGTGACCACCTCAGCCTTCTCGACCTCAAGCTGCTCGAACTGCTCGATGAACTGGCGCAGCTCACTCGCTGCAACGCCATATGCCTGATCAGACACAGCGCGATCCTTTTGCGTTTCCTTCATCGGCGGTGCCTTCCGGCGCTTCTTGTCGGCATCTTTCATCGCCGCGCCGATAGCGGCCTGATCCACGGGCATGTTCATTTCAGCTCCTCATCAGGGCACTGTTGGAAAAAGGCTGGCCGCTGTCGATGGTGGAGGGAGGAGCGGCAGCGGCCAGCCAGTCGGGGTGCAGGCTTACGGCACCCATCTCGGTGGCAGGACTTGTGTCCTGCGGAAATCAGTCAGCCCCGGTCTGGCACCACGTTCACCAGGTGCGCGGGACCGAACTCGCGGTGCAGCGCGTCGATGACAAGGTTCGTGATCCGCAGAGCAGTGGCGGTATCCAGCTCGGCAATCGCGACAGTTGCCACGGTCGAACCGGTGAATTTGTCTACGATCACGCCGCCCTTGGTTTCGTGGAAACGCGTGCCCGCCATCACAGGCCTCCGCCTTCCGCCTGCACCATGCAGGCTTCAACGGAACCGCAAGCGGGCGCGGCCATGGCCTGCGGGGCAAAGACCAGCCAGCCGATGAACAGGCCAATGGCGAGGAACGTGCCCGCGATGACACAAATCACCGACGCCACGCCGCTCATCCTGTCCTCGGGCCGCTTCACCTGGGACTGGAAGGTCCTGATGTGGGGATAGTGGTCATCCATCCGTGCGATCTCCCATTCGGCGGGATGCCGATGGGTACTTGATACGTGTGAAGTATCACACGGTCAAGGTTAATGATGTGAAATATCACACATTGAGAATGACCCCGCGATTCGCCCCTGCTATCCTGCCGGCGGGTGGGCGGTAGCGCGAAACTGCCTGTGCCTCACTGCGACGCATGATCATCCCCCAAAAAAAGTGAGCACTCTAGAGATGAATGGTGAGTAAGCGCTTATACTTAAGCCCAATCTCCCAGTATATCCGCCCAGTCGCTCAGCATTCTGGCCGCGCCGAAGTCGCCGTGCTTTTCCCGCTCGGCGGCTGCCATTCTGAGGTAATGGGGGAGTTCAGTGAGAGGAATTACCCCCTTCTGCACCGTTTGGAGCCGCAGCAAACCGATCACCACACGCGCGGCGATTTCGATCTGTTCTGGATCCTCGCCGCCTTCGTCCATCACTTCGGCTCTTTGGCTTTTTCCAAGGCCTCGCTTGTGCGGGCGCGCAGTTCGGCCTTCTTGCATTTCAGCCAAAGCGTCACGAAGTCGTTGCCATCTTCGACTTGGAACCAGGACGCCCCAATCCGCGCGATTGTGGTCAGAACGTGGCGGGCGGCCCAAACGGCGATGGCCGTCCCAAGGATGAACCAGAACAGGGAGGTGAAGGCTTTCGCGGGGCCGTCGCCCGAGAACGGATCTTCGATGCGATGGAAGCTCGCGAAGGCCCCGAGCGTCATGCCGAACCCGGTGATGAATAAGATCGTCCTCAGCATGCTTGGCCTTCCATCTCATTTTTATATTTTATTTCAGATAGATATCAGAACAGTGCGGTGTCGTCTGGGCGCGGATAGTACTTTGATCGTATGGCTGGCGCTCTTCTTCGGGTTGATGGGTCGGCGAAAGCTTGCCTAGTGTTCTAGTAATGTTCCTGTGAGTCGGAGGGGTGATGGGGGATCTGGGCAAGGTGAGGGGCGCAAGCGAGTTCCAACTTATGTTGGCGCTGATTGCCCTGGCCCCGGCACCCGAGGAAGGCGCAAGATTGCCTCTGCAAGTCGCTCTTGCTCGGCTAGATCGTATTGCGACAGAAGCTCGAGCAGCTTTGGAGCAATAGCCTTTTGCGGCGCGTCTCCCGTCAATACGTCCAAGCTCACAGAAAGGGCCTTTGCCAATGCGTAAGCCGTGGAAAGCTTTGGGCTTTGGGCGCGCCCCTCTAGCAAGTCCTGAACCGCCCGCCGGTTCATCTCCGCACGAACAGAGAGGCTAGCCGGATTGAGGCCTTGCGCCTTCATTTCGGCTTCTAGTCGAAATCGGAAGGTTTGGTTCACATCCATGAGCCTTGAATAGCTGTGTGACGTATCACATGCGAATGTGAAGTTTCACCTTGATAGGTGTGAAATATCACACTATCCATGGTTTCATGACCGACACGCATTCCCTCCTTTTCGAAATGGAATCCGCCGCTGCGGAGCTCGGGATTTCTGTGAGCACGCTCGGTAGGTTGTCTGGGCAAGGCGGCAGATTTCATGAACGACTGCGCGATGGAAAAAGGGTTTGGCCGGAGACGGTGACCAAGGTTCGCACTGCGATTGAGCGAGAGCGGCTTCGTCGCTCCGAAACTCCCGAGGACGCGGCATGACCCTTCATCATCCCGCGTCCTCTCTCCGTTCTGGTGATCGTCCTTCTGCACGAGGAAACAACAGCACAGGGCAGTCTGAAATGTCTTTCCGAAAATGCGGTGGCGAGGAGGCGGAGCGCATGTGGTTTGCCGGTCTGCTATGGCGGGCCTTTCCCGAGGCGCGGTCCGAAAACGAACTGGCGGAATTGGCAGCGGATGTCCTGACCTCGGACAGCCGCCCGGTGACGCCACGCACGGTGCGCAACTGGCTGCGGCGTGAGAACGCCCCCCATTTCCGCTATGTGCTGAAGGTGATCGCCCTTGTCGGCGCCGAGGCTGTGTTCCAGGTCATCGATCCGGAGGTGCAGTAATGCGGGTCTGGTGGCGCATCGCGCAGCGCTTTTACGCGGCCCGTCATCGCCGGGCCATGCGGCTGGCAGAACAGTCAGCCGCCGAGGCCGATTGGTTCAAATTGCAGTCGGAAAAGTTTTTCAACAAGATCAAGGGGGCGCGGAAGCAGTGATCGAGAAGCCAGCCGCGCGTTCGTTCACGAGGATTGGGCATGACGCTCTTAATGCCTCACTCCAGCATATACCCAGTCCTGTGATTGGGCGCCGTCAGGTGCTTCCTCGTCCCAATTGGTGGGCTTCAGGTGCCACAGTGTCTGGCGAAGCATGCCCTCGGCAAGGGCATGGCGCGCAAAGATGGCTTGAATGGTGCCCGCATCGGTGTGGGCGCTTGGGGGAAGTTCCAGTTTCAAGAATTCGTCAAGGATTTGCGAAATGGCATCACTGACGTCTTCTTCCGGCCACCCTTTCAGCATCGTCCGCATGACTGCCGCAAGTAGGAGTTCATGGGATTGCAGACGAGTAAGTAGCTGGGTCTCAAGCTCGGGTGGCATGTGTGCGGCCTTTCAGGGGTCTCTTCTGGAACGCTGCCCACATCATTTTTCTCCCGCAATCATTTTTCTAACGCGCGTCCGGGCCGACGCGTCGGTGAGCAAGACTTCGCTACATCGGTTGGTTGCATCAGCGGTCTTGGGCTTCGGTCAGGTCATCGGGGGCGGGGCATGAGCCCCGACATCCCGCACGGCACCGCCAACGGCTACCAGCGATACAAATGCCGCTGCGATGGTTGCCGGGCGGCAGAAGTCGCGCGGCAACGCGAATGGCGCAAGCGGCACCGGGCTGGCAAAGTCCAGCACCGTCCCGACGCGACGGTCTGCGTGCCTGTCACCGTCCGGGGCAAGCTCTATCCCTCCATCTCGATGGCGGCGGCGGATCTTGGGGTCGCGCCGGCCACGATAAGTCACCAGTTGCGCACCTTCGGAACCGGCGACCGCGCCGGGTTAGGCCACAGCGCGCCCAAGCGGATCGTGCTGAACAATGTCCGGCCCTGCATGATCCATGGCCGCCAGTTCGCTTCGATCGAGGCAGCTATCCGATATCTGGGCGTAGGGCGGACGCATCTTTATCGCTCGCTGCGCAAGGGCGTCACACCGAAATACTCCGAATACCTACTGGCAAAGCTGATGGAAGCGGATGCGCGCGCCGGGAAAGCCTTTGCATGAGCCAGAACCGTAGCGCCGCCGTCATGCAACAGCGATCCGAGCCGCATGACAGTCTTGATGACTTCCCGACACCGCCTTGGGCGACGCGGGCGCTCTGTGAATGGCTGGCAGCGCAGACGGTCCTGACGCCCCTCAGCTCTATGATCGTGCGAGAGCCATGCGCCAATCGCGGCCACATGGTCGCGCCGCTGCGAGAGTTTTTCGGAGAAGTCGATGCGGCCGATATCCATGACTATGGCGCCGGCTTCCCGCTGCGCGATTACCTGTTCGGGCCGCTGCCTTCGGCGGTGCATTGGACATTCATGAACCCGCGTTTCCGCCTTGCGGAACAGTTCATCCAACGCGCCCTGGCAACATCGCGGGACGGTGTCGCCGCCATTGTCCGATCGGCTTTCCTCGAAGGTGCCGGACGTTACCGCGACCTGTTCCGCGCCTTCCCACCCAGCGACATCCTGCAGTTCACCGAGCGCGTGGTTATGCATCGGGGCAGGTTGTCCGAAAAGGGCAGCACGGCCACCGCCTATAGCTGGCTCGTCTGGCGCCGCGGCGCGCAGGCTGACCACACCCGCTTTCACTGGATTCCGCCCTGCCGCAAGCGGCTGGAGCGCAAGAGCGATTACCCGGCAGATGTCATTCCTGCCGCGACCGGAGGCTTGCTTTGAGCGTTTACGATACCGCGCCCGCCCGAGATGCCGTCCTTGGCGATTTCTGGGCCTATCCATTGCGTTACGGGGACCGGCTGCAGAGCTTCGACTGGATGCCGCTTTATGTCGAGCGGCTGCTGTCCTCGCGCTTCGTAGCCTCGGCCATTTACGAGGGCAGGCGCCAGGATATTGGCACCGCGCTGCTGCTCTGGTCCGCAAGCCTGAAGCAGAACCCGGCTGGAACCTTGCCGGATGATGATATCGAGCTGGCTCAGCTGGCGAGGTTCGGAGCTGACGTCGACGGCTGGCGCGAGGCCCGGGATGGGGCGCTTTACGGCTGGCGCGCGGTGCATATCGACGACGCGCCGCCCGGCGAGGGGCCACGCCTGGCGCATCCCCTGATCGCGGAAATCGCGGAGGAGCAGTTTAGGCGCAAACGCGGGCGGGAACGTGGGCGCGAAGTCGCGGCCTGGGCGACGATGAAATCCCGCGTTCGCTCCAAGCTCCGCGAGGCCAAGCACGGGCGTATCGCGGGCAACGATTATGCGGTCGAGCAGATCGCGAGCTGGATCAGGGACAGCGATCTCTATGTCACCTCCGAGAATGTGAGGGTGGCGATGGAAACGGTTCTCGGAACGCCGAAGGTCGTTGCGATGAACGGCGAAGGTATCTGAGGCAGTGGTCGGCGTGATGAACTGTAAGTAACTGTAATACGCTGAAATGTGACCGTTATTTACTGTAATGATTACAGTTAATTTCAGTCGGATTTCAGCATGATTTCAGGCCCTGAACTGTAATTGCCCTACAGGACAGAACATCACACCGACAACGACAAGGACATGAAATTCCTTACGGGCGGCAAGGGTCGCGCCTGTGGATAAGTCGGCAAGCTGAGAAAACGGGGATATGGCGATGACAGGGACAAAGGCGGAAGCGGAAGCTCGGGTTGATGCCTTGCTGCTGGAACCTCTGGCGGGGCTGAAGCGCGGGAAGGACGGCAAGGGCAGGCGCCTTAGCCCGGAAGGACATGACGCGATGCTGACGCGGCTACGCGGCTGGCTCGGCTATCTGAGTGATGAGCAGCTATACGGGTTGCGCGATCACATCGCGGCATTGGCCACGAATGGCGAATGGCCCAGCGAAGCTCATGTGCGCAACGTCGCCATCACAGCTTGCCCGCCGCCGCCGGAAACCTCGCCCTATCCGCGCAGCATGATGAAATCCGCACTGGGCCGCCGGGCGCTGGCGCAGGGTTGGGCCTTTGAGATGTATCAGGAAGTTGTGCGCTACGGGCCGCCACCGTTCGTCGAGGGCGGCTGGAAGGAAAAGCAGCTGCGCGAGGAGGCGGTCAAGAACGATCGCCGCCGGTTGATCATCGAAGAAAACATGGCGGCCGGCATGGCCACGGACGCCGAGGCAGCGTGGCTGCGGAACTGGCAACGCGCCATGGCGGAAATCGCTGCGATCCAGGCTGGGCAGGAAGGGACAGTACAATGACCGCGATCTGGCCGGTGCCCTCAAGGCTGCGCGAGATGACCATCCAGCAAGCTCTGGAATGGGCCTTTGCCGTTGAACATGCGCGGATCGATTTCGATGAAACCGGCGCGCATGAGTTCGATCGGGGGGGTGTTGATGCGATCTGGATCCTGCAGCGTCAACATGAACTCGGATGCCGCATCGATGGCGGCGGCTCCAGCGAGCCACATGATGACGCCCAGATCGTTGCTGCATTGGTCGCGCGGCTTCCCATTGAATATGGTGGCCGGCAAATGGCGTCGAAGATCGCCGAATGGGCGAGGTCGCGCAGCGCGCCGGACTGGCGAGTGGATGAGCGGCGTCGCATCGTGCCTTGCGGATGGGAGATGACCGACGCGGGGGAGTGGTGGTGGGCGACACGAAAATTGAAGGAAGTGACGTTTCGCGATAGCCGGAGCCGGATGAAGACCTATCGGCCAGAAATCTGCCCGGTGAGCCTCACCGGTTCGGCGACAGTGCTCGGCCAACGCAGGCGCGAATACCTCGCTTGGCACGGGGCGCTGACCTACCTGCTTTATGATCTGTCCTGGGTCCGATTCACATCCATCCGGATTGTGGATGGGCTTCCTGAACTTGCGCCGTGGAATAGCTGTTGACTTCCCCCTGGCTTCCTTGACATTCTGCCGTCACCACACGTGCGCCCGGAGGGGAAACCCTTGCGGGCGTTTTCCAATTCTATTCCGGCGCTCTCCCTGTCCAAATGGACTGGAACATGCGCAGGGGCACCGGGTTCCAAGCCAGAATGGATTGGAGCCAATCATGAAACACTCTGATGACAAAAGGCCCAGCCCGCGGCGGCTTGCTCGCGCAGGGGTCGCCGTGGTGTCAATCCTGGCGGCGATTGTTGTGGTCTTCTTTTTCGGCCGTCTGATATGGCATGATGAAGTGGAGGAAGCCGATCCGCTAAGCGTCCAGGCTCCAGACGACGCCCGAGGAAATGGTGGCGACCCCGGCGCGAATGGCAGTGTTACAAGCGAGCCTTGATCTTTTTCGGAGTATCTTGCTGAGATACGGGGCGCGGCTACTGCGTGGGGTCGTTGGTTTCTTCATCGGGGGCATTGTTGTCGATGTCGGGTCGTGGCCGAGATGTGGTCGGGTCGTCAATTCGAGCGTTGTCCCGTCGATCGATTGGGCGGTTTGTCGTTTCATCGGGGTCCGAACGCTCTTCCTCCATTCCCGCAGGGTAAGTACCTTCGTCCCGCGGCGGCTGGCCGGGTACGCGTTGTTCGTCCTCTTTGGGCCGGTCCATGGTTTTCCTCCATCTGGCTTGAATGCGTCAAAACCTTGGTGTCTCCGCGAATGTTCCAAAGGCATTTATGATGTTCACCCTCGCGCTGGATGACCGCGACCTGCAGGACAGCCTGTCCCAGCTCTCGGCCCACAAGGTCAAATGGGCGGCCAAGGATGCGCTCGACCTGACTGCTGCGGATGTGCTGGGCCATATCCGGGGGCGGGTCGACACGGTCTTCGATCGTCCGACCAGTTTCACCCGGAACGCCTTCGGAATGCGAAAGGCCCATACCGAACGGCTTGAGGCCGCGGTGTTCGAGATGCCGCGCCAAGCCAGGCGCGATTATTTGAAGGTGCAGGAAAGCGGCGGCCTGCGTCCGCGCACCGGGCTGGAGCAGCTGCTCGACGTCCGGCTGGCCTATGACGGCATCATTGCCGGGGTCGCACCCGCGCCCTTTGCCCAGCTCGATGCCTATGGCAACTGGGCAAGAGGGGAACGGACGCAAGCCTTGTCGGCGGTGCAGGCGCAGCGGGACAGCACGGCTAACACGACCAAGGCGTCGCGCAAGCGGAACCGGAAGCGGGCGGGCTTCTTCGTCCCGAGCCGGGACAGCCGCCTGCCTGCCGGGATATGGAAGCGGGATCCAGACGGCGTCATTTACCAGGTGCTGCGCTTCACCCGGACCGCACCGCATTACGAACAGCGGCTCGGCTTCTATGACGGTGCCGACGAAGTGTTCCGGCTGAGGCTGCCCGATCATCTTCGTCGCCAGATCGAGGCGCGCGCTGCCCGGGCCAGCGGGCGAGGATAGCCTGCCCGATCGGCCTCGGGTCCTTCCGGCAAGGATCATGCACGGGGGTAATTCGGGCCCCGTTAAATTCATGGCAGCAATGTCAACGGCTTACTGCTGTTGCGGTTGCTGTTGTTCATGTTGGGATTGTCATGTCAGAACTTCTCACGCTCTCGGACGGGAGCGTGCTCGATCTTGCACGCTATCCGCTACCCGATGGCGTCGAGGATGACGGCACGCCTTTGAACCGGGTCCAGCTCGCCGCTGCGTTCCGGGTGTCGGTCAACGCCGTCACCGATTGGGTGAACAAGGGCATGCCGGTCATGTCCAGCGGCCAGAACGGCGTCGCCTATGAGTTCCGGCTGTTGCATTGCTGGGCCTGGCGACAGGATCGCGACGACCGGACCAGGGCGACGAAGCTGCGCGCCGACGAGCTGGCCTCGCAGGCGGCCCTCGCGTTTCGCAACCTCGACGAGGATCAGGCGGAAGAGGAGGGGCACCTTTCTGCCGACGAGCTGCGCAAGCTTTCCGAAGCGGAGTACCATCGCAACCGGGTTGCCGAGCAGCGTGGCGATCTGCTGCGCGCCGACCGCGTCCGCGCTTTGACCGAGGACATGTTGGTCGCGTTCGGCACCGCGATGGATAGCCTGCCGGACTTCGCGGAAATGAACTTCGGCCTGACTGCGACGCAGGTGGCCCAGCTTGAGGACTATTGCGACCAGGTGCGCGGCGAGGCCAAGCGGCTGATCGAGGAGCGGGTTTCGCGCGCCGGTTCGGTCGTCGCGATCTCGGGCCGGCAATCGGAAATGGATCTCTGATCATGGTGATGATGCTCGATCGCGGGATGGGGCAGGTCAGTCGCATTCCACCGCTGCCTCCGTTCCTGACGCCCGAAGAACTGGTCGCGGACGCCCTGCCGCTTCTCGACCCGCCCAGCCGGGTATCGGTGACAGATGCCGCGGAGCGATCCTTGCGCGTTCCCATTGCCGGGCGCTGGGGCGGCTACGATCGGAATGTCGCGCCCTATACCGTCGAACCGCAGGACATCTCACAATCGCGCCGCTTCAAAGGCGTGATCTTCGTCGGTCCCTCGCAGTCGGGCAAGTCGCAGATGCTCCTGTCGGTGGCGGCGCATGCGATCACCTGTGCCCCGGGACCGGTACAGCTGATCCATATGACCAAGACCGATGCGGACGCTTGGGTCGAGGAGAAGCTGGATCCGGCCATCCTGAACAGCCCGCTGCTGGCGGAACGTCTCGGCAAGGCCCGCGAGGACAGCACCTTCAGCCGCAAGCGGTTCAAGGGAATGCGCCTCGGCATCGGCTATCCGGTCCCGAACCAGCTTTCGTCGCGGTCGCAGCGCATGGTGCTCCTGACCGACTATGATCACATGCCGCAGCGATTGGGCCCAAAGGATGCCCCGGAGGCTTCGCCCTGGGGTATGGCGCTGCAGCGGATCCGGACATTCCTGAGCCGGGGTTGCGTCTTTGCCGAAAGCACCCCGGCATTCCCGGTGGACGAGATGATGATGCGACCGGCGAGCGCGCTGGAACCGCATCTCCTCCCTGCCACGACCGGCGGCATCGTCAACCTCTACAACGAGGGGACGAGGGGGCGCTGGTACTGGCAATGCATGGATTGCGACGGGCTTTACGAGCCGAGCTTCGCGCGGCTCGATTACGACCGGGATCTCGATCCGGGCGAAGCGGGCGACATGGCGGTCATGGTCTGCCCGCATTGTGGTTCGGTCCTGTCGCACCGTCACAAGCCCGAGATGAACCGGCGCGCCATGTCCCATCATGGGGGCTGGCTGCATGAAGGCCGCGAGGTTGACGAAGAGACAGGTCAGCGCCGCCTTGTCCGGATCGACGATCCGCTGGTGCGCAACACGCCTTTTGCGAGCTACGCCTTCAATGGCGCAGCCGCCGCATTCTCGTCCTGGTCCGGGCTGGTCGAGCGCTACGAGACGGCCCGGCGCGCCTTCGAGATTTCCGGCGACGATCTGGACTTCGCCGGGGTGCATTACACCGAAATCGGCGTTCCGTATCAGCGTCCAAAGGATGATGATGAAGACGCGCTGACGCTGGAAATGCTGCAGCAGCATGCGCTTTCTCTGCCCAAGCGCATCGCGCCCAGCTGGGCGCGTTTCATTACCGTCCAGGTGGACGTGCAGGGCAACCGCTTCGAAGTCATGGTCATGGCCTGGGGCGAGGACGGCCAGCGGGTGGCAATCGACCGATATGCCATCCATCAGCCGCCGGATCACGCACCCAACGCCAAGGGCGACGACGGCAAATACCGCGCTGTCGATCCGGGGCGCTATGCCCAGGATGCGGATGTGCTCGCGGAGCTGGCCGATCTGGTCTTTCCAGTGGATGGCACGGACCGGGGTTTGAAGCCGCTCGCGGTGGTCATCGACTTCAACGGTCCGAAGGGCTGGTCGGACAATGCCGAGAAATTCTGGCGCAAGCAGAACCGCGAAGGGCAGGGTGGCAAGTTCTTTCTCTCGATCGGTCGCGGTGGCTTCAACCAGCGGGATCGGGTCTGGCACGAAGCGCCGGAGCGGTCGTCGGGCGGGGGCAAGGGCAGGGGCATCAAGCTTCTGAACATGGCGGTGGACCGGCTGAAGGATTCGGTGATCGCGGCGCTCGGGCGAACCGATACCCCGGTCGGCGCCCAGCATATTCCGCAATGGATGGGCGCGGAGCATCTGGCCGAACACCTCGCGGAGATCCGCGGCGAAAAGGGCTGGGAGCTGAAGAAGGGCGTGCTGCGCAACGAGAGCCTCGACCATTCGGTGCAGGGCCTGGCGATGGCAGAGCACAAGGGGCTGAACCGGGTGAACTGGGAGGCCCCACCCGAATGGTGCGTAGCAGGTTTGACCAATCTGAACGCGGTACCGCTGGCGCGGCCCAACGATGCGGAAAGCGCACGCGATGTTCCGACCCCAGAAATCCCGCGCAAGATCAATTTCCTCAGGAGGCGCTGAGCCATGTCTTATACACAGGCTGATGCCGATCGCCTGCGGGCCTCGATCGCCAAGGGTGCGGCCGAGGTCGAGGTCGCCGGCGAGCGGGTCAAGTTCCGCTCGCTCGCCGATATGCGCGCCACGCTGGCAATGATCGAGGCGGAACTCGCCGGTGCGCGCGGTCCTGCCTTCGGTGTCAGCTATCCCCGGACCACGCGAGGCTTCTGATGAACATTCTCGATCGGGCTGTCGGGCTCTTCAGCCCGGCGGCCGGACTGCGACGGGCCACGGCGCGTGCGCAGACCGCCATCGTCATGAACTACGACGCGGCCTCGCGCGGTCGGCGAACCTATGGCTGGAAGGCGCCGGCCACCGCGGCCGATGCCGCAGCCTTCGGCTCGCGCGCTCGGCTCAGACAGCTCAGCCGCGACATGATGCGCAACCGCGCCTACGCGGCGCGGGCGCGGGACGTCGTGGTCGCGAACGTCGTGGGCGAGGGCATCGCCCCCTCGATCCGGTCGTCCAGCGCGAACGCGAAGGCGACTGTCGAAGAGCTTCTGAAGCGGCACCTGCTGTCGAACGACATCGATACCCTGGGTGAATACGATCTCTTCGAGATGCAGCAGATCTGCATGTCGACCGTCTTTACCGATGGCGAGGTGCTGCTGCGGCGGCGCATGCGCTCGCCACGGTTTCAGGGCAATCTTGCGCTGCCCTACCAGGTCGAACTGCTTGAGGCGGATTGCCTCGACATGGCAATCCAGAGCCACGGCGATAACCTCGTCTTTGAGGGGGTGGAATATGGTCCGACCGGTGCGGTCGAGGCCTACCATTTCCTGCCGGAACATCCGGGTGCGATCCGTCATAGCAAGCCGCAGGAATCGACGCGGGTGCATTGGTCGGATGTGATCCATATTCGTCGCTTCGAACGACCGGGCCAGCTGCGTGGGGTGCCGTGGCTCGCGCCCGTCATGATGACGCTGGGCGAGCTCTCCGATTACCAGGAGGCGCAGATCCTCAAGCAGCGGATGTCGGCGCTGCTGGCAATCATGCTGAAATGGGCAGTCGGTTCGACCCGGAGCACGAAGGCAGGGGCTGGGCTCGAGGCGCTGGAACCCGGCGCCATCGTGGAACTGCCCGAGGGCGCGGAGCCGGTATCGACCAATCCACCCACGGTCGAGGGCTATGGCGAGTTCATGGAAACCGGGCTCCGGACCATCGCCGCGGGACTGGGGATCACCTATGAGGCTTTGACCGGGGATCTTCGCCGCACGAACTTTTCATCCGGCCGACTGGGCCGCAACGAAATGGATCGGTTGGTCCGCATGTGGCAGCGCGGGTTGATGATCGCCCAGTTCGGTGCCGGGATGGAGCGCTGGTTCCGTGAGGGATTGGCGCTGGTCGGGCATCGCGGCATCGACTTCACCATCGACTGGACGCCGCCGCGCCGCATCCTCGTCGATCCGACCAAGGAAATCCCCGCAATGATCGAAGAGGTCGATGCCGGGCTGAACAGCCGGCAGGGCGTGCAGCGCGAGTTGGGCCGCGATCCGGACCGAATTCGGGAAGAACGTCTGGCAGATCAGCAGGCCGATGCCGCCGCGGGTCTGAAGCCGCCCGCCGAGCAAGAGTCGAAAGCGAACGCCGCCGAACCCACGGACACAGAGGATAAGCCAGATGCGGACAGGGGCTGACCTGATCTCGAACGATGAGTTGATCCTGTCCGGGAACGTCATCGACGATTCCTGGATGAGCTGGATGTGGGACGAGGACGTGTTCTTCAGCCCGTCGATGGTTCGCAGCGCACTGGCACAGCTTGGCGCGGGGCGGATTACTGTCCGCATCAATTCGCTGGGCGGTCATGTGAATGCAGGCGAGCAGATCCGCGCCATGCTCGCCGGCCATGCCGGCGGCTGTCGCATCATCGTCGAGGGCGTGGCGGCCTCGGCGGCTTCGATGATCCTCATGGCAGGGGCTGAGCGGCTCCTGTCAGCTGGCTCGCATATCATGATCCACGATCCGTCCGGGGCAATCTTCGGGACAGTGGATGAAGGCCGCCGTCATCTGGAAGGACTCGAGGTCACCGCCTCGACCTATGCCTCCGTCTATGCCGCAGCCTCGGGCAAGACCCCAGAAGAGGCCCGGAAGATCATGAAGGCCGAGACCTGGTATGGCCCCGATGCGGCCATTGCCGAGGGCTTTGCCGATGGTCTGGCGGATGATGCTACATCGGCACCCCCTGCATCGGCGACCCTCGAGGCCGCCCGCGCCGCCTTTATGGGTGCCAACCGCGTGCTGATGGAACGCATCAGTGCCGCGAAACAGAAACCGGCAACGGATCGGGCCGCGCGGCCCGACCAATCCCCCGCCGCTGCGCGCGGCAATCAGCAAAAGGAGGCCGCGATGGCCAACGAGACCCCGACCGACGCGCCGCAGGCGGATGCCCCGGCCACCATGCAGGCTCCCGCGGTAACACCCCCCGCACCCTCGCCCTCGACCATGCAGCAGCCGAGCACCGCCGACGTCCTGGCCGGTGAGCGCGCCCGGACCCGTGCCATTCGCGAGATGGCCGCGCCCTTCGTCTCCTCGGGCCGCCTGATGCAGGCCGATGTCGATGCGCTGGTCGATGAGGGCGTGTCGGCCGAGGTCGCGGGTTCGCGCTTCATGGCCACCATGGCCGCTGCCGAACCTGCCGGGCGCACCGTCGGCCAGCGCGCCACGATCACACGCGACGATACAGAAACCCAGCTGGAGGGCATGATCGGCGCGATGATGGGACAGGCCGAGGGCCCGGCCCAGCAGTTCCGCGGCATGCGCATCCGCCACCTCGCCATGGAGCTTGCGGGACCCTCGCGCGGCTTCAATGACCCCGATACCATCCGCCGCGGCATGCGGTCGACCACCATGATGGGCGGTGCCTTCGGGGTCAGCGACTTCGCATATGTCACCACCGAGGTGATGAACCGCACCCTTCAGGCAGCCTATCAGCGCCGCGCCGCCACCTGGCAACTGGTGACGGGCGCGCCGCTGACCGCGACCGACTTCCGCGAGCTGCATTCGGTTCGCTTCGGCGGTGATTTCTCGTTGAAGCCGGTGGCCGAGAATGGCGAATACCAGTCGGCGGTTCTGGCGGATGAGGCCGAGGGCCTGAAGGTCGAACGCCGCGGGCGCACGATCAAGCTGACCTTCGAGGCGGTCGTGAACGATGACATGGGTGCCTTCCAGCGCATTCCCATGGAATTCGCCATGGCGGCGCGCAGCATGGAAAACTCCATGGTCTGGGCGTTGATCCGCGCGAACGCCGCGCTGAAATCCGACAATACCGCACTGTTTCACGCCAGCCACAGCAACCTGGCTTCCGGCGGTGCGGCAGCGGCGATCTCGGCGGTCTCGGTCGCGGCGGCGCGCAAGGCGATGTGGGAACAGCGCGCTTTCGGCACGAAGGACAAGGACGATTTCATGCAGGTCGAGCCCGACCGGCTGATCGTCCCCCCGGCACTTGAGCTGGTGGCGCTGCAATTCGCCACGGCAGTGACCCCCGCGGTGGACGGCAACGTCAATCCCTACAAGTCGACCCTCGCGCCCAGCGTGGTGCCGAACCTGGGGGCGGCTGCGGGTGGCTCGGACACCGCCTGGTATCTGATCTCCAGCGACCTCCCGCCGATCGCGCATGCTTATCTCGAAGGCTACAATGCGCCGACCGTCCAGACGATCGAGGGCATGAACCCAGACGCGGTGACCATGAACGCGCGCCATATCTTCGGCGCCGCCGCGGTCGAGTATCGCGGATCCTTCAAGAACAACGGCGCCTGAGCTCCGGTCAATTTCCTGATGAAAGGGCGGCTTAGGCCGCCCTTCGTCGTTTCCCTTTCATGGAGAGAAGATCATGAAAAACTGGATCCAGCCGGGTGAGCACATCACCTTGGCAATGGCCGCCGCTGTCACCAGCGGTGCGGGTGTGCTGGTCGGCGACATCTTTGGGGTTGCCCAGGGCGACGCCGGGATCGGCGAAGCGGTCATTCTCGTGCGCCGTGGCGTCTTCGAGCTGCCGAAAACCTCGGCCCAGGCCTGGACGGCCGGCGCCAAGGTCTATTGGGACGATACCGGCAAGGTCGTCACGACCACTGCCAGCGGCAACAAGCTGATCGGCGCCGCAGTGGAGGTGGCGGCGAGCCCGTCGGCGACCGGGATCGTGCTGCTCGACGGCGTCATCCGCTGATGTCGATCTTCGACGGGATGACCGGCATCCTCTCTGGCATCCTGGGCGGGACGGTGGGCTATGTCCCTGCGACTGGATTCTCGCGCCAGATCCAGTCGATCTTTCGCGAAAGCCCGATCGAGGTCGAGGGTGCGGACGGCCAGATCGTCCGCATCGATGCGCCGACCTGGCGGGTCGGGCGCGATCTGGCGCCGGAAACCCGGCGCGGCGACCGCATCACCGTCCCGGACGGTCGGACCTTCCAGATCATGGTCGTGCATCCGAACGGCTCGCCGGCAGCGGATGCCTTCCTGATCTGCGAGTTGCAGATCGTCGGCAGCTGAGGGAACGGCATGGCACATTTCCGCACCGAATGCCGGACCGCGGTCCGCGACGCGCTGCAGGCGCACGCCCATTTCGCGGGTTGCACCGTCCTGCGGGTCTGGTCGGGCGCCATCGATCACGACACGCTGCCGGTCTTCGGCGTGCTGACGCCGCAGGATCGCTGCGAACAGGACAGCATGACCAGCACCGCGCGCCGGACCCTGCTGCAGGTCGCGCTGCGCCGCGCCGGCGCTGACGAGGTCGAGGATGTGCTCGACCAGGACAGCGAGGTGATCGAGGCGCTGGTCATCGCGACGCTGCGGCGTCCGGACCGGGCCTGTTTCCTCGACGAGACCACCGTCGTCACCAATACCGACGGCATGCGCAATGTCGGCACCCTGGTGATGAGCTTTCGCGTGACCCAGTGGCTGCCGCCCGCAACCCTGCCGATCACCCCCGAGGGGTGACGGCCCCCATCGATCATCATCAGGAGGGCAGATCATGCCTGCGACCGCCGCCCAGATCGGCCTCGGATCCAAGTTCGGGATCAAGAATGGTTCGACCTATTCCGACACCGCCGAGGTCACCAACATCACGCTGCCGGGCTGGACCCGGAACACGGTCGATGCCACGCATCTGCAAAGCCCCGAGGGCTGGGCCGAGTTCATCGCCGGGCTGAAGACCGCCTCGGACTGCACCTTCACCATCAACTGGATCCCGGCGATCTCGGACCCGCTGCTGACCGCCTTCGATGCGGGCAAGGGCGATTTCCAGGTCATCTTCCCGTCCGGGACGCTGGCGATGCAGTTCACCGGCATCGTCACCAATTACACGCCGGGCGAGGTCTCGCCCGAGGGCAAGCTGACCGCGCAGGTCACGATCAAGCCATCCGGCAAGCCGGTGCTCGCGACCGTCACGCCGGCGCCGTAAGGAGGGGCCATGAACCTGAACGGAGAGGTGCGCCTGACCCACAAGGGCCAGGTCCATGCCATGACCATCAACTTCGCCGCGATTTGCACCTATGAGGCGGAGACCGGCAAGAACGGCTTCACCCTGCTGCGGCTCTTGGCGCAGGGGGGCGTCAATGCCGGCCTGGTCAGCGCGCGCGACATCCGCGCGCTTTTCTATGGCGGGCTCAAGGCCCATGATCCCGGGATGACGATCGAACTCGCCGAAGAGATCATCGACGCCAACCCGGACATGCTTCTGCAGGCGCTTGGCGCGGCGATGCCGGTCGAGGGCGATACACCCGCGCCAAAGGCAAAACCGGGAAAGGCGAGGCGTCCGCGGAGGCGGCGGGCGAAGACGTAACCCTGGCGCAGCTCTACCGGAACTTCCTGAAGGCGGGTTACGCCGGGGAGAGGTTCTGGGGGCTGACGCCGCGCCTCTATGCGATCGAGATCCATGCCGCTCTGGAGCGGTTGCGCCTGGAAATGACCATGCGCAACCGCACGGCCTGGAACACTGCCGCCCTGGTCGGGGCGGCCATGGCCGGCAAGCTGCCCCGCTATGACGAGTTCTTTCCGGTTGAGGTCGAGGCGGAGCGCTCGACCCCGCAAACCGCCGAGCAGCTGGAAGTGGCCCTGCGCGCCCTGGCCGCGTCATGGGGCGCGTTGCCTCCGGCTGTCGGATAGGCAGCTTGGATTTCAGGCCGCAGCCAGCGGCTGGATTCCGGCCACTTCGGGATCCGGCTGGTTGGTGATGAGGTCGTAGTTCAGCTGAAGGTTCATCCAGAACTCGACCGAGGTGCCGAAGGCCTTGGCCAGGCGTTGGGCCGTATCCACGGTCATGGCGGTTTCTTCCTTGACCAGGCGCTCGATGCGGGTGCGCGGCACGTGGATATGCCGCGCCAGTTTGCCGGCGCTGATCCCCATCTCGTCCAGGAATTCGTGTTTCAGGATTTCGCCGGGATGAACCGGCACTTGCAGCGTGGTCATGGCGGCTCCTTTCAGTGGTAGTCCACGATTTCGACGTCACTCGGACCGTTCTCGGTCCAGGTGAAACAGATGCGCCATTGGTCGTTAATCCTGATCGAATGCTGACCGGCCCTGTCACCCTTCAGGACTTCGAGGCGATTTGCGGGCGGCGCCCGAAGATCGTCCAGCAACCGTGCCGCATGCAGCATCGCGACCTTGCGCACTGCGACCTTGAAGAGGTTGGCGGGAAATCCCTTGCCGGGTCGCCCGGCCAAGACTTGTTCGATCAGGGTGCCTTGGGTGCTCTGTATCATTATGTGATACGTATCGCCGCGTGAGACATTCGTCAAGAGGCGCAGAAGGGATCAAGGCGATGACCGCGAATGTCGGCAACCTGAAGGCGACGCTCAGCCTCGACACCGGCGCCTTCGCGGCTGGGGCGGGCAAGGTCAAGACAGAGATCAAGGGTCTGAAGGACAGCGCGGCGACGGCCAGCCGCGACCTGCGCTCGGCAGCCGGTGCCAATGCCAACCTGGTGTCGCAGTTCAACGATATCGGCGTCATGCTGGCGGCCGGGCAAAGCCCGCTGCAACTGGCGCTGCAGCAGGGCACTCAGATCAGCCAGGTGCTGACCCAGATGGGAGGCGGGGTCGGGGCGCTGCGGGCGCTCGGTTCGGCCTTCGTCGGCATGCTGAACCCGGTCTCGCTCGCCACCATCGGGGTCATTGGTTTCGGCGCGGCGGCGATCCAATGGCTGATGCCGGCGCAGGAAGAGGCAGGCAAGACCAGGGACGCCTTCGAGGCGCTGAAGGACAGCATGTCGAGCTATAACGATGCGCTGAGCTTGTCGCTGCTCTATACCGGCGACGCCGAGAAGAAATACGGCGACGAGGCCCAGAAGGGTGCCGAGATTGCACGTCGCATCATGACGATCGAGGCGGAAAAGACCCGCTCCTCGATCTCCGGCATCCTGTCGAAGGCCTATAGCGATATGGGCTTCGATGCCTTCGGCGAGCGCGGCATCTCCGGCGCCGGCCGGATCGAATCCTCGAACCTCGCCGAGGCGGCCGGCAACCTCGGCTTCAAGTCGAGCTGGAGCGACACGCTCTTCGGCTATGGCGGGATCAGCCAGGAAAACCTCGCTTTGGCCGAGAAGCTCGGCAATGCCATGCGCGAGATCAACCGCTATGTCGCCCAGCCGATCCCGGAAGGCGGCCTCGACGACTACCTGGTCGGGCTGCGCCAGCGCCTCGATGATTATACTGCCCAGCTCAATGCGCTGAAGAAGGCGGGCGCGGACGAGGGCGCGCTGAACGCCATCAACGAGAAGATGGTCCCGCTGCAGCAGGCCTTGCTGGAGGGCGAGGCCAAGCGAGCGGCCATTCGCGCCGCGGACGCGGCCAAGGCCGAGGAATTGCTGGCGACGCTGGAAAGCCAGCTCGCCATGAACCAGCTGATTGCCGAACATGGCAAGGAATCGCTGCAGGTGCGCCAGGCCGAGCTGGACGCCGAGTTCGAGAAGCAGGCCGCCGCGATCGAGGGGCTGAACATCACCGATGCGCAGAAGGACGCGCTTTATGATGCCCTGGCTGCGCTCCATGACAATGAAAGCCAGACGCTGGCCTGGGCCGATGCCATGGCGCAGGTCAATGCCGAGCTGCAGGGCGCCTATTCGCTGATCTCGGCGATTGGCGGCGGCATGGTGATGAATGCCAGGATCAACGCCGCGAGGGCGGTGCGCGATGCCGGGGGCAATGCGCTCGATGCCCGCCGCGCCGGCGAGATCGCCGGCCGCAAGCAGGAGATCTTGAACGGTCGCGATACCTTCGGTTCGGAGTATTTCGGGATGTCGGATGCCGAGTTGCAGGGCCATCTCGACCAGGTCGACATCGATGCCGGGCAGCAGGACGCATGGCGCGACCTGACCACGGAAGCCCGTCGCAGCTCGCGCCGGTCCGGTGGGAAGCGGGGGCGGCGCGGTGGTCGGGGCGGGCGGGAACGGCAGAACGAATACCAGCGCAGCGTCGCCGATATGCAGGGCGAGACCGCCGCCTATCAGCGCCAGGCCGAGGCCATTGCGCAAGTGACGGCGGCGGGCGGGGATTGGGAACATGCGCTCTCGGTGATCGAGGAGGAGCAGAAGCTTCTGACCGCGGCACAGAAGGCGGGGGTCGAGATCACGCCCGAGGTCCGCAAGGGCATTACCGACATGGCCGAGGCCTATGTCGATGCCGAGGAAAAGCTGGAAAGCCTGCGCGACGCGACCGATCGCGGCCAGGATGCCTTCCGCGGTCTCTTCGGCTCGGTGCTCGAAGGGGCCGACGCCGCAAAAGACGCGATCGCGAACCTGCTGGCCGAGATTGCCAAGGTGCAATTCGCCAAGGGCGCGCTTGGGGTTCTCGGCGCCACCAGCTGGGGCTCGTCGCTGATCTCGACCGTGGGCGGGCTCATGTCCTTCGACGGCGGGGGCGACACCCCGGATGGTCCCCGCTCGGGCGGCCTCGATGGCAAGGGTGGCTTCCTCGCCATGATGCATCCCCGCGAACGGGTCCAGGACCTGACCCGGGGGCAGGGTGGGGCACTCGGCATCGCCATGGAGGCCTCCGAGCTGACGCTGAGCGATGACGGCAAGATCATGGCGAGTGTGCAGGCCCGCATCGTCCAGGCGCAGGCCGGAAGCGTCCAGCGCTCGGTCCAGGTCGTCAGCGCCATGAACAAGAAAACCAAGAACTGGTAGGGGCTCATGCCGATCAAGGTCTATCCCTGGCCGCCCGTCGGCGCGATCGGGGGCGAGTGGACATCGGTGATGCCCACCGCCCGGCTGCGCTCGCTCCTGACCGGGCGCGACCAGATGCAGGCATCGCAACGGCGCCGCCGCATGGCGGTGCTGCAGGTCTCGGCGCTGGCCAATGGCCGCATGGGCGCGGGCTATTGCGAGATGCTGAAGGACCTGCTGGAAGGCGGCATCCATGCCGTCCGCCTGCAATCGACACCGATCAACTGGTGGCTCGACGAGCTCGATCGCCGGGGTGTCATCGGGACCAGCGACGAATTGCGCTGGCGGACGGCGGCTGGCGATCCGCTGGCCTGGCGGACCGCCGCGGGAGATCCGCTCTACTGGTTCACCGGCCGCCCGCTGATCGGGCAGCTCGACACCAGCGGCGGTCGGCCGCTTCTGACGGTCGGGGCGGCGGGTGGCAGCCTGCCTGCGAACACGCTGGTCGGGCGGCCGGGGGATTTTATCCGGGTCTATAACCGCTCGGACGCGTCCATCTATGCGGTCTGCCGTTTGCTGCGCCCGGCCCGGACCAATGCGGATGGTGTCGTCACCCTGAAACTCGACATCAGCCCCGGCATCCAGGGCGGTCGGGTGGCGCTGGCCGGGCAGGACGAGGCGGTGTTCCGGGTCGAGGGCGGCATGCCGCGGGCCCTGCAGCCGGTCAGCGGCGACTGGACCTATACCTGGACCTTCCGCGAGGTCTTTGCCGACGAGGTCGGCGGTTTCCAGGAGTTCCCCGGCATATGGACCTGATCCGCAACACGCCCGCGGCGCTGCTCTCGGCGATCAGCGGGCCGTATTTCTTCCCGGTGGTTCTCTTCTATCTCGACTGGCCCGGCGCGCCGCTCCGCGCGCACAGCAATCTCGGCGACATCACCTGGGGCGTGCAGACCTGGACCGGGGTCGGCAAGTTCGGACGCCTGGAAATGCCCGAGGAGACCTTCGGGGGCGTACCGACCGAGTTCACCGCGACGCTGGTCTCGGACTTTCCGGAGCTTGAGACCTATTCGAATACCGCGATCAAGGGCGCGGTCTGTCGCGCCTATCTCGGTGCGGTGACCGAACGGGGCGGCAACACCCTGCTCGGGGCGGTCGAGATTGCCGCCGGCATCGCCGACGCCATGGGCATGTCGCCGGAAGAGGTCGAGTTGGAGGATGGCGCGACGACGCTCATGTACGGGCTGCGCGTCACCATGACCACCGGCCCGTCCTATCGGACCATGGCCGCGATCGCGCATAGCCATGAGGACCAGCTGCGCAATTATCCCGGCGACACCGCCGGCCGCCACCTGATCCTGGCGCAGGCCGAGGCGCAGAAGACGCTTTGGCCCGAGCCATAATGGGCCTAGCTCTTCGAAGTCATGGCCTGGATGCCGGCGAGGATTTCCTTGAGGACTTCGCGAAGCTTCTCACGGTCAGGCGTTCCCTCATCCTGCTTAATGGTTGCAAGGATGTGTTTCGCTCTCTCGAGATGCTCGGCAGCCTCGCTGGGTTTCACCGTAGAGCGCTTCGCCGCCATGTTGAGATCCATCTCTTATTTTCACGGGGAGCGCGATCCATCCAGTGTTGGCGGAGAATCAGCGGTCATGTCGAGAGCGGTTTCAACCCCGGAGGTCATGGCCGAGGTCGAGCGGGTGATGTCGCGCCCCTTCGAATGGGGGCCATGCGATTGTTGCAGCGCCGCCTGCACGGTCTTCGCCGGGCTCTGGGGCTTCGATCCGATGGCGCCGGTCCGGGGCTATCGAGGGGCATTTGGCGCTAAGCGGATGCTGGCCCGGCATGGCGGGCTTGGCGCCCTCGCCGACGATCTGGCCGCGCGCGCGGCGCTGCTTCCCGGCCATGCCGTGGGCGGGCTGGCCCTCGGCGACATGGGGCGCGGGCCGGGCTCGCTTCTGATCTGCATCGCGCCCGGCATCTGGGCCGGGAAATCCATGGCCGGATTCGCGATCCTGCGATCCGCCGAGAAGGGCTGGCATGCGTAAACTGCTGTTGATCACCACCGCGCTCCTCGGCTTTGCCCTGCCCGATCCCGCCGGCGCAGCCCCCATCGGCGCCTGGGTCGCGAGCGCGATCTTCGGCGCGGCGGCAGCCGGGTCCTTCGCCTATGGCGTGGTCGCGGGCATCGTCTCGATGGCGGCCTCGGCCGGGCTCAGCATGGTCGTGGCGAAACTCAGGCAGCAAAAGCCCCGCCAGGAAGCCGTGCGCGGGGAACTGGCGCGGCCGACCTCGCTGCCGGCCTATCGCTACGTCTATGGCAAGACCTGGGCACCGGGCACGCCGGTCGGCTGGAAGGTGCGCGGCAAGCTGCTCTATATCTGCTACCTGCTGAACAGCCGCCCGAGCGCGGGTCCCTTCACCGTCTATCTCGACAAGCGAGCGGTCCAGAAATCCGGCAATGAACATGACTTCACCGCCGGTGGTGGCGCCTGGGGAACGAATGACGTCTTCTTCTCGGACGAGGTCGAGATCGCCGGCCGCGAGACCTATGTCCGCTACTGGATCGGGACCGGCAGCCAGACCGCGCCGCCGGCCGATATCGTGTCGGGCAGCGGCGGGCATTTCAGCGCCAATGATGCCTGGCGCGGGCGCACCGTGCTTTGGGCGATCATGCATTGCGGCGGCGATGAGGCGCGTCAGCAACGCTGGCCAGCCACGCCGCCCGAGCTGAATGTCGATGGCAACTGGTCCTTGGTCTATGATCCGCGCGACGGCGAGACCAGGTTCAGCCGCAACCAG
>Ga0160446_100059_pt1 | contig 114768 bp, 117 predicted proteins | sample HID1973I_E1MG_FD_108200 | JGI IMG/M metagenome (GOLD analysis project Ga0160446, IMG submission 108200) | Enriched mosquito-associated microbial communities from UW Madison campus, WI, USA - HID1973I_E1 MG | ecosystem: Host-associated > Arthropoda: Insects > Digestive system > Unclassified ...
AGGTGGGCGCAACAACCCGGCTGGGCCTGCTGACCACGCCCCTGCGCGACCGCTTCGGCATCCCGACCCGTTTGCAATTCTACACGATCGACGAGTTGGACCTGATCGTCACCCGCGGCGCGCGGCTGATGGGCATCCCTTCAGAACCGGCCGGCACGCGCGAAATTGCAAAACGCGCGCGCGGCACGCCGCGGATCGCGGGCCGCCTGCTGCGCCGGGTGATCGACTTTGCCCTGGTCGAGGGTGACGGCCGCCTGACACGAGAGATTGCGGACAGCGCCCTGACCCGGCTGGGCGTCGATCATATCGGGCTGGACAGCGCCGACCGCCGTTACCTGACGCTGATGGCCGAACATTACGGGGGCGGCCCGGTCGGTGTTGAAACCTTGTCCGCCGCCCTGTCCGAAAGCCGCGACGCCATCGAAGAGGTCATCGAGCCCTTCCTGATGCAGCAGGGGCTGGTCAGCCGCACCCCGCGTGGAAGGATGCTGGCGCGGCTGGGCTGGCGGCATCTGGGGCTGGACGCACCACGGATGCAGGACAGCCTGTTTGATGACTGAGGTCGAAACCCGCATCCGCGACAGCTTCGACCGCCAAAGCATGATGCTCACTCTGGGCGCGACCTTGGCCGAGATTGCGCCGGGCCGGGTCGTCATCCATGCGCCGATCCTGCCCGGATCGCTTCAGCAGCACGGGGCCGGCCATGCGGGGCTGGCCTTCAGCATCGGAGATTCCGCCGCGGGCTATTCCGCGCTCAGCCTGATGCCCGAGGGTGCCGAGGTGATGACGGTCGAAATGAAGATCAACCTGATGTCCCCGGCCATTGGGGACCGGCTTGAGGCCGAGGGGCGGGTCATCCGCCCCGGCCGCCGCATCATGGTCGTGGCCGCCGATGTCTGGGCCGTCAGCAACGGCACCCGAAAGCATGTCGCGATGCTGCAGGGGACGATGATCCCGGTCTAGCCTTCGGCACCGGGCGGAGCGGACAGGACACGATCCTCCTGCGCGATGAAATGCTCCATCATCAGGCGCCACAGCGCGTCGGCAAGGCCGGGATCCAGCCCCTCCTGCGTGGCAAGGCGACGGGCATTTGCCGCAACCTCCTCGACCCGGCTGTCGATCCGGGCGGGCAGGTGTTCACGGGTCTTGATGCGCGCGGCCTGATCGATCAGGCGCGACCGCTCGGCCAGCAGCGCGATCAGCCGCGCGTCCAGCGCGTCGATCCGGCGGCGCAGCGCGGGCATCTGGGAATCGGGCGAAAGCTTCGGTTCGGTCGGGTTCATGCCGTGCTTTTACGCCGGAACGCCCCGCCGCCGCAAACGTGCATGATGCCTGACTGTGGCCCCGCTGCCATGCGGAACGGCGCATTTCCGCCGGGCCGGGGAACGCTCGCCACGCGTCAGGGTTGATCTGGACCGGGGGAAACAGGCCCCCGTCCAAGAAGGAGGAGACCGATGAAGGCAGCAAGTATTGCGATCAATATCGGTTTCGGCCTCAGCATCGCACTGGGCGCAGTGGCGCTTCTGGTGCTTTGATCGCGGTCGGACTCTGACCGGACACATGCAAAACCCCCGGCCAACAGGTCGGGGGTTTTTCGTTTCAGGTGATCGCAGATCTCAGCCCTGCGGCTGGGGTGCCGGGGTGGCGTCGGCCGGTCCCGCCGTTACGCCCGCGCGCGGGATCGAGGTGACCGACGGGATCGAAGAGCCGGGCGTATCGTCGTCCCCGCCCAAAGTCTCGCCCCGGATGATCTTTCCGATATCCTCGCCAGTCAGGGTCTCGTATTCCAGCAGCCCCTTGGCCATGCGCTCGAATTCCTCGGTCTTCTCGGTCAGGATCCGATAGGCGTCCTGATAGCCCTGTTCGATCAGGTCATGGACTTCCTGCTCGATCAGTTCCTTGGTCGCTGCAGAAACCGAGAAGCCGCCGGTATTGCCCGAATAGCCCTCATGCGCCTCGGCATAGTCGATATTGCCGACCTTGTCCGACATGCCCCAGCGCATCACCATGGCGCGCGCAAGCTGGCTCGCCTGCTGGATGTCGCCCGCCGGGCCGTTCGAGACGCCCTCTTCCCCGTACTTGATGATCTCGGCCGCCTTGCCCGCCATGGTCATGGCCAGCTTCTGCTTGGCCTCGTCCTTGTGATAATTCAGCCGGTCCATCTCGGGCAGGCTGACCACCATCCCCAACGCGCCGCCGCGCGGAATGATCGTCGCCTTGTAGACAGGGTCGCATTTCGGCAGGCTCAGCCCGACGATGGCATGGCCGGCCTCGTGATAGGCGGTCTTTTCCTTTTGCTCGGGCGTCAGGACCATGCTGCGGCGTTCGACGCCCAGCATGACCTTGTCCTTGGCATTCTCGAAATCCTCCATCGCGACGAAGCGACGGCCCAGACGCGCGGCCATCAGCGCGGCTTCGTTCACGAGGTTCATCAGGTCCGCGCCCGAGAAGCCGGGCGTGCCGCGCGCGATGATGCGCAGGTCCACGTCGGGTCCCACCGGCACCTTGCGGCTGTGAACGGCCAGGATCTTCTCGCGCCCCTTGATGTCCGGGTTCGGGACATAGATCTGGCGGTCGAAGCGGCCGGGGCGCAGCAGCGCGGGGTCCAGCACGTCCTTGCGGTTGGTCGCGGCGATGATGATGACGCCTTCGTTCGCGTCAAAGCCGTCCATCTCGACCAGAAGCTGGTTCAGGGTCTGCTCACGCTCGTCATTGCCCCCGCCGATGCCCACGCCACGGGCACGGCCCACGGCATCGATCTCGTCGATGAAGACGATGCAGGGGGCCGATTTCTTGGCCTGCTCGAACATGTCGCGGACACGGCTGGCGCCGACGCCGACGAACATTTCGACGAAGTCCGAGCCCGAGATGGTGAAGAAGGGCACGCCCGCCTCACCCGCAATGGCGCGGGCGAGCAGCGTCTTGCCGGTGCCGGGCGGACCGACCAGCAGCGCGCCTTTCGGGATCTTGCCGCCCAGGCGGCTGAATTTCTGCGGGTTGCGCAGGAATTCGACGATCTCTTCCAGCTCTTCCTTGGCCTCGTCGATGCCTGCGACATCGTCAAAGGTCACGCGGCCATGCTTTTCGGTCAGCAGCTTGGCCCGCGATTTGCCGAAGCCCATCGCGCCGCCTTTGCCGCCGCCCTGCATGCGGTTCATGAAGAAGATCCAGACGCCGATCAGCAGCAGGAACGGCAGCCAGACGCCCAGAAGCGACATGAAGCCGGATTGTTGCTGGCGTTCGACGCGGACTTCGACGCCCTTGTCGATCAGGCGGTCGGCGATTTCCTCGCCTTGCGGGCGGACGGTCGAGTATTGTTTGCCGTCCTTGGCGGTGATGCCGATGGTTTCACCGTCAATCGTGACGGCGTTCACCTCGTCCTTGTCGACCCGCTGGATGAAGTCGGAATAGCTGATCTGGCGGCTGTTCATCTGCGACGAGCCGTCGCTGAACAGGTTGAACAGCGCCAGAATCATCAGGAACAGCACCACCCAGAAGGCGATATTGCGCGCGTTGCCCAAAGGCATATCCTCCACGGGTAGACAGGCTTTGGCCTGAAAATAGGGATTCCGGCGTCAGGTTCAATGAGTATACAGCAAAGCCATGAACTCTGGGACGCCGGCAAGCGGTCTTGCGGTCATTTCCGCCCGCGATTCCAGCAGCGGTGCGGCGATCAGTTGGGCCCCTTTCCAAATGCCGGGGCTGGCTGCGGCCTCGTCGCGGGCAAGGCCTGACAGCCGCCATTTCAGCCCCGGCAAGGGATCGTATCCCAGCGCACGGACCTGCTGTTCGGCGCAGAGGCCGGACAGAAGCCAGCGCCCGTCCCAGCGGCATTCCCCCTGCGCATCCGGCACGCCCGGCGCCCCACGGGCCGCTGCCACAGGCTCACGCATGATCCGCAGCCAGTCGCCTGCCGGCTCGGCGATCGCACCCTCCAGCGTGGCCCTCGCCCCCGTCAGGATGGCGGTCAGGGCGCGGAGAACGGCCTCGCGCCGCGGCGGGTAGTCGGCGCCTCCGACAAGACGCAGCCCCGCGACAATTAGTCGCCGCCTGACTTCTTGCGGCGCGCGGCGAAAGGGCGTCCAGGGCAGATAAAGGCTGCCATTGCGAATCTCGGCACCGGATGCCGCAGCCGCAGCCACGTCTTGCAGGGCATCCCGCGCGCTTGCCAGATTCGCCGCCGATTGGGCAATCTGCGCGGCGGGCAGGCCAAGGGCCTCAACCGCCTTGCGAATGCGGACACGGTCGTAGTCGGCATTCTCGTTCGACGGATCATCAACCCAGCCGATGCCCCTGGCGGTTAGCCAGTCGCGCAACTCGGCGCGCGAGACGGCCAGCATCGGCCGCAACCAGACGGTGCCGTGTGCGCGGCGGCTTGCGGACATGCCAGCCAGCCCGTCGACGCCCGCGCCCCGAGCCAGCCGCATCAGCACGGTTTCCGCCTGATCGTCCAGCGTATGCCCCAACAGGACCGCGTCCAGCCGGTTCTGCGCCGCCCAGTCGGACAGCAGCCGCAGCCGGGCATCCCGCGCCGCGGCCATCAGGTTGCCGGAAGCGGGCCCCCGCTGCCAGGAAAGGGTCGCATGGTCGATCCCCAGCGCTGTCGCCGCGCGGCCCGCCTCCGCCGCCTCGGCCGTGGATTCGGGGCGCAGGCCATGATCGATGGTCGCGGCCATCAGGCAGCGGCCCCGCGCCCAGCCCTGCGCAAGATGCAGCAGCGCAGTCGAATCGCCCCCGCCGGACAGCGCGATGCCAAGGCGCGACATGTCGCCCGCCAGCCGGTCAAGGGCAGCGTGGACCCTGCGCGTGACGGGGTCGTCGGTCGTGGGGTCGGGGTCTTCGTCGCAAGGGCCTGCGGGATCACATCCCATCGGCCATGTCCGCCGCCTCTTCCGGGTCCATCATGGCCGGATCGGTCGCGTCATTCATGTCGGCACCCAAGTCGACGCCCGGCTCGGCACCCATGCCGGCATCGGGCTGGGCCGCGCCTTCGGTCACGGCGGCGCATTGCGCATCGGCGATCCGCTTTTCCGCCTCGGCCGCTTGCGGGGCATCGGGGAAGCGGGCCAGGATTTCCTGAAGATAGAAGCAACCTTCCTGCGGGCCACCCTTGGCGCTCATGGCGCGGGACAGGCCCAGAAGGGAATCGGGTGCCTGCGGCCCGTTCGGATTGGCAGCGAAGCTTTCAAGCCAGGCGATGCCTGCCCCGGACAGATCGCCCGCAGAATCCAGCGCCGCCCCCCGCAGGAACAGCGCCTCGGCGGTCAGTGGACCGCCAGCATGGGTTTCGGCGACGGCCGCGAAGAGGTCCGCAGCACGACGAAAGTCACCTTGACCGAGCACCTCCCGGGCCCGGTCAAAATCGGCCCGTTCCGCCGCAGTGGCGACCCCGGCCGAGGGGAGCTTGGTGGCCGGACCGGTCAGCGCGCCGCCCCGGTCCGAGGGTGGCATGGGCGACGAGGCACCGCTCTGCTCGCCCAGTGTCGGTGTGGTCAGGCTGCCAAGGTCGCAGCCCTCCTCCATCTCGCAAAGCCGGAACTCGATGTCGCCGATGCGGCTGGTGCCGTCCTTGACGATGCGGTCGACGCGGTTCTGCAATTGCTCGGTCTGGCCGGTCAGTTGCTGAAGACGCGCCTCCATCGTGTTCATGCGGTCGATGGCGCTGTCGCCGCCCGCCGCGGCAAAGCCCGCCGGGCCCGAGGCGACCAGCTCGCCGCGCAGCCCCTGAAGGTCGGCGGTCAGCTGGTTCAGCTCGGCGCGGATGTCGGCCAGGCTTTGCTTGTCCTGCGCCGCGGCGGGCAGCGCGGCCAGCACCAGCCCCGCCGCAAGCATCATGCCCCGAAGGCGGCCCATCACATGCCCGCCCCTGGGCTGACCACGGTCACCGCGCGGCGGTTCTTGGCATAGCAATCCTCGGTCGAGCAGACGGCAAGCGGACGCTCTTTGCCATAGCTGACCGTGCGCAGGCGACCCGAAGCCACGCCTTGCGAGATCATGTATTCCTGGACCGAGTTCGCACGCCGCGCGCCAAGGGCCAGGTTGTATTCCCGCGTCCCCTGCTCATCCGCGTGCCCCTCGATCAGCGCCGAGAAGCCCTGGTTCTGGTTCAGCCAGCCGGCCTGGTTGGCCAGGATCGTGCGCGCCTCGGGGGTCAGCGTCGACTGGTCGACCGGGAACAGGACGGTATCGCCCGCCACCGCCTTGAAATGCTCGGCCGTGCCGGGCAGCACGCCGGTCCCGACCCCGCCTGCGCCCATGTTCGCATAGGGGTCGTTCACCATCGCCCCCTGCTGGGCCGGGCGCGAACAGGCCGCCATGGTCAGCATCGCGCCGATGGCGGCAATTTTCACGAAAGTCTTCATCATCCTGTCCCGTTCCCGCGGTTACGGCAGCAACGGACCCCAGTCGGGATCCGAGGCCGCGCCATTCAACTTGACCGGGCGCATGTTCCGCCCGGTGATATCGACCGAGTGCAGGCGAGGTTCGCCGTCGCCGCCCGGAGTGACGCGCGTGAACATCACGACGCGCCCATTGGGGGCCCAAGTCGGGCCCTCGTCAAGGAACGATTCTGTCAGCATTTTTTCTTCCGATCCATCGGTTCGCATGACTCCGATGTGGAATTTTCCGCCCACCTGCCGGGTAAAGGCGATCATGTCCCCGCGCGGCGACCAGACCGGCGTGCCATAGCGGCCCTCGCCAAAGCTGATGCGCTTGGCGTCGCCGCCATTGGCCGACATGATGTAAAGCTGCGGCACGCCCGAGCGGTCGCTTTCAAAGACGATCTGCTTGCCATCGGGGCTGAAGCTTGGCGAGGTCTCGATCGAGGGCGCGTTCGTCAGCGGGCGCTGCGCGCCGCTGCCGGCATCCATCTGGTAGATGTCGGTATTGCCGTTCTTCTCCAGCGAATAGACGATCCAGCGCCCGTCGGGCGAGAAGCGCGGCGAGAAGCTCATCGTGCCCTGTTCGCCCGCCAGCGCCCGCACGCCCAGCGAATTGACGTCCATCAGCATCGCCTGCGGGAAGCCGCTGGCATAGCTGGTGTAAAGCAGGCGCGAGCCGTCGGGCGAGAAGCGCGGCTTCAGCACCAGCGTGGAATCATCGGTCAGCCATTTGATGTTGGCCCCGTCGTAATCCATCACGCCCAGCCGTTTGCGGCGGGCGTCCTTGGGACCGCTTTCCTGGACAAAGGCGACACGGCTGTCGAAATAGGGGCCTTCGCCCGTCAGGCGGGCATAGACCTGGTCCGCCGCCTTGTGCGCCGCGCGCCGCCAGTTGCCGGTCGAGGCGTCGAACTGCATCCCGTCGCCCAGGGGCTGGCCCGCGAAGACGTCGAACAGGCGGAACTTGACGATCACCTTGCCACCTTCGACACGCACCGCGCCCGTCACCAGCGCCTGCGCATTGATCGCCTTCCAGTCCTCATAGGAGACCGGTGCGTCAAAGCTTTCGGGGCGCGCAATATGGGCGCTGGCCGGGATCTCGCGGAACAGACCGGTGCCGGTCAGGTCCGCCGCGATCAGGTTCTGCACCTGCGCAAGATATTCGCCCGCGCCGCCCTCGTCATGGAACTTGGCAATGGCGAAGGGCATCGGTTCGACCACGCCGTCGGTGATCTCGATCCGCAGGGGCCCGTCCTGTGCCAGAACCGGCGCGGCAAGGCCAAAGCTGGCCAGGATCATGACCGGAGCCATGACGGAGGTCGTCAGGAATTTACGCAACATGTATCGCCTCTGAAGGTCTGGTTGCAGAATATCGGGTCGGTCGGCTGCTTTCCACCGTCACTGGATGCGAGCCCCACCACCAGGGTTGAAGTCAATGATCGTTGTCTTCCAACGGTTATATTTCTCGGAAGGCAGCGGATAGCCGTCCTTCTGGCAGCGCAGAATGGCGCGCCGCGCCGCCTCATAGGCCTGTTTCGCCGCCGCGTCCGACCCGCCGGAATGGTCGATCATCTTCAGCGAATTCGCCTCGACCCGGCCGTCCGGCGACATCGAGAACTGCACCGAGACCTTGGTCCGTGATGCCTCGCTGGACAGCGAGCCAATGTTCCAGCACGCCTCGACCGCGACGCGGAAGCCGTCCTTTTCGCCTTGGTTCAGCGGTGGGCCACTGGCCGCCGCACCGCCCCCGCCCGTACCGGCGGCGCCTTCCTTGTCCTTCTTGGCCTCGGCCTGTGCCGCCTTCTTCGCGGCCGCATCCGCGGCCTTGCGCTCGGCCTCGGCCTTTTCCTTGGCCTTGGCCGCAGCGGCGGCCTCTTCGGCTTCCTTCTTCTCGGCGGCGCGTTTTTCCTCGGCGGCCTTTTCGGCGGCGGCCTTTTTCTCGGCCTCTTTCTTTGCCTTGGCGGCAGCTTCGCGCTTTTCGGCCTCGGCCTTCTCTGCAGCGGCTTTCTCGGCCTCTGCTTTCTCGGCAGCCGCCTTCGCGGCTGCGGCCTTGTCCGCGGCAGCCTTTTCTTCTGCAGCCTTGGCGGCCGCCTTTTTCTCGGCCGCACGTTTCTCGGCAGCGGCCTTTTCCTCTGCGGCTTTCTCTTCGGCAGCTTCGGCGGCCTCGGCTGCGGCCTGACGGCGCGCGCGCGCGTCGGCCTCGGCGGCCTTGCGGGCGGCCTCTGCCTCTTCGCGACGCTCGGCGGCCTCGCGGCGTTCTTCCTGCGCGCGCTCCTCGGCGGCACGGCGTTCGGCTGCTTCCTCGCGTCGCTTGGCCGCGGCTTCGGCGGCGGCGGCTTCAGCCGCCTCGCGTGCCAGCACCTGCTCGCGCTGACGCGCGGCCTCGGCGGCTTCCTGACGGGCACGGGCCGCATCGGTCACACCCTGCGGGCGGCCGTTCGGACGCGACGCCGCAATCGGCGCATCCACCGAACGCTGAGGAATCGGGGCCGGAGCCTGTGGTTGCGCCGCTTCGCGCGACGGGTTCGGACGCGAGGCATCTTCCGGAAGCGCGGCCGGATCGTCGGACGCTGCGGGCTGGTTCGGCTGCGGTGCCAGAGTCGCGACCGCGACGGGTCGGGCCTGATCCTGAAGATCCGACAGATCGGGTTGCGCCTCGGGTCGTTCGGCGGGGGCCGTCAGCTCGGCCGCATCCGAAACTGGCGCGGGCGGGCTTTGCGCTTCGGGCGCACCGGTCACCACCTCGTCAGCGGGCGGGCGCGGCTGGGCCGGGGTGGACTCGGCCAGATCGGCAAGGGGGGCACTTCCCTCGGCCGCCGAGGCCAGGGCCTGGAATTCGGCCTCGGACATGGTCGAGACCTCGGCCATGCGAATCGCGTCATGCGGTTGCGGACGGAACAGCGCCCCGCCCACGATCGCAAAGCCCAGCAGGCCGACATGCGCGACGCCCGAAACCCAATAGCCGATGCGATCGGCGCGATCCATGGCGTCAGCCTTCGGGGTTCTGGCCGTCCATCCGGGGCCCGCCCGAATCCGTCACCAGCACGATGTTGTTGAAGCCAGCCGCGTTCAACGCCCCCATCACCTCCATGATGCGGGCATAGGGGATCGAGCCGTCGGCGCGCAGATAGATCTTGTCGCTCTGGCGCTCTTCGGCCACGGCACGCAAGCGCGTGACCAGCTCATCCTCGGGAACCTCGGTGGTCATGACCATGATCGGACCCTCGGGCGTGACGGAAACCGACAGCGGCTCCTCAGGCTCGGCGGGCACCGATTGCGCGGCAGTCTTGGGCAGCTCCAGCGGAACGCCCACGGTCAGCAGCGGCGCGGCGACCATGAAGATGATCAGCAGCACCAGCATCACGTCCACGAAGGGCGTGACGTTGATTTCGGCCATGGGCTGGGACTTGCCGCGCCCCCTGCGCCCGCGGCTGCTGCGCTTGACGACCCCGGCCCCCATCAGTCGTCTTCCAGCTGGCGCGACAGGATGGTCGAGAACTCATCCGAGAAGGATTCGTAGTTCCCGACGATGCGGTCGGAATCGGCGCTGAGCTTGTTGTAGAAGATGACCGCCGGGATCGCGGCCAACAGGCCCAAGGCGGTCGCGACCAGCGCCTCGGCGATGCCGGGGGCGACAACGGCCAGCGAGGTATTCTGCGAAATCGCGATTTCCTCGAAGGCGGTCTTGATCCCCCAGACGGTACCGAACAGCCCGATGAAGGGCGCGGTCGACCCGACGGTCGCAAGGAAGGGCAGCCCGCGGGTCAGGCGGTCATTCTCGCGGTTGATCGCGACGTTCATCGCGCGGTCGATCCGCGCCGTCGCACCGGCGATCAGCCCGCCATCGTCGCGGTGGCTGCGGCGCCATTCGGTCATGCCCGCTGCGAAGATCCGCTCGGACGCGCCCGAAGGCTCCTCTCCGACACGGTCGAACAATTCGTCAAGCGGCTGGCCCGACCAGAAGGCACGGTCGAACCGCCCAGCTTCGCGCTTGGCGGCAGCAAAGCTGATGAATTTCTGGATGATGATCGCCCAGGCCCAGAACGAGGCCAGAATCAGCATGATCATGACGATCTGGACGGTCAGCGACGCGCGCGCGAAAAGAGCGATCAGTGAAAAGTCGACCGGCTGACCGGCTCCGACGATTTGTTCCATGAAATAGGCCTGTGCTTTTTGCACCGCTGCGCCGCGGCTTCTGGCGTCGATTACCAGAATGCCCGCAACAGACAAACCCCAACAGCGTCAATTCTGCGTCAGATGCAGCCCTTTGCATCACCGGGAAAGACCGCGGCGATGTCGGCGGGAATCCGGACAGGCCGTCCGGCATCGTTGATGCAGACGAGCGTCACCACCGCCTTGAACAGCACTGCCCCGTCCCGCATCACCTTCTGGCACATCGAGATGCGCGCCGCGCCGCAATCTTTCAGGGTCGAGACAACCTCCAGCACATCGTCGAACCGCGCTGGAGAGATGTAATCGGCCTCGATCCGGCGCACGACAAAGACCATGCCCCGCTGCTTCAGGCCAACCTGGTCTATCCCCAGCGCGCGCAACCACTCGCTGCGGCCGCGTTCGATGAAGCGCAGATAGTTCGCGTAATAGACGATCCCGGCAAGGTCGGTATCCTCGTAATAGACGCGGATGGGAAAGCTGTGCATCGGGACAATCCTCAGACAGGCAGCCGCGCGGCCAGACGCAGCGCGTGCGACGCATCGCGCGCAACCACCGGCAGCGCCGGATCATAGGCGGCGCGGATCAGGTCAGCGACCTGCCGCGAAGGTTCCACATCCCGCGCAAAGGTCAGCAGCGAACGCATCACCATCGTCTCGGCCAGCCCGGCGGGGTGCGCTTCTGCCAGCCCCCCACCCATGTTCACAAAGTTCATGCAGGCCCTGATCCCACCATCGGCATCAAACCGGAAGATGCGGTACTGGTCCGCGGCCTGGGTGGTCAGCCGCTCGACAAGCTCGCCCTGCCCAGTCAGCCGCTCAAGATCCGGCATATCCGCCAGCTCCTGCCAGTCGCGCACGAAAAAGGACAGCATGTTCGCGCCCATCTCGGGATCGGTCTCGGCCATGGGATGACCGGCATGGGCCAGCGCGGCGCGGGTCACGGCGCGAAAGATGTCCAGCGTCTCGTCGGCAAGACCGAAGATCACCGGGACGACCGGCCGTCCCCAGCGCGCGCAAAGAAAGCGCCCGTCACGGGTGAACAGCCCGGCGATCTGGTCGGGATCAAGCACCACGGTCCCTCATCATCCTTTTCCAAATACCCTCGGGGTTGAATTGCGGCAGGGCCGCAAGAGGGGCTGAAAGCCCCTAATGCCGATCCCTGCGAAACTCAACCGACGATCGTGGCCTCGGTTGCCGCCCGCAGCTCGTCCTCGGTGACGCCATCCGCCAGTTCGACGATCCGCAGCCCGCCCGGGACGACATCCAGCACGCCAAGGTTGCTGATGATGCGGTTGACGACGCCCTTGCCGGTCAGGGGCAGCGTGCATTCGCGCAGCACCTTCGATTCGCCTGCCTTGTTGGTGTGGTCCATGACCACGACCACGCGCTTGACGCCCGCGACCAGGTCCATCGCACCGCCCATGCCCTTGACCAGCTTGCCGGGGATCATCCAGTTTGCCAGATCGCCATTCTCGGCCACTTCCATCGCGCCAAGGATCGCCATTGCGATCTTGCCGCCCCGGATCATGGCAAAGCTTTCCGCGCTGTCGAAGAAGGCGGTCTGCGGCAGTGCGGTCACGGTCTGCTTGCCCGCGTTGATCAGATCGGGATCTTCCTCGCCCTCGAAAGGAAACGGCCCGATCCCCAGCATCCCGTTTTCGGATTGCAGGGTCACGTGGACCCCCTCGGGGATATAATTCGCGACCAGCGTCGGGATACCGATGCCAAGGTTCACGTACCAGCCGTCCTGCAGTTCCTGCGCGGCCCGCGCCGCCATCTGGTTGCGGTCCCAGGGCATCACGCGGTCTCCTTTTTTCGGGTCGTGCGCTGTTCGATGCGCTTTTCGTGCTGCCCTTGGATCAGGCGATGGACATAGATGCCGGGCAGATGGATCGCATCGGGATCAAGGCTGCCGGTGGGCACGATCTCCTCGACCTCGACGATGCAGACCCGCCCGCATTTCGCCGCGGGCACGTTGAAGTTGCGCGCGGTCTTGCGGAACACCACATTGCCGGATTCGTCGGCCTTCCAGCCCTTGACGATGGCAAGATCGGCGATGATCCCGCGTTCAAGGATATAGGTTTCGCCGTCGAAATCCTTGTGCTCCTTGCCCTCGGCGATCACCGTGCCGACGCCGGTCCGGGTGTAGAAGCCGGGAATGCCCGCGCCACCCGCCCGCATCCGTTCGGCCAGCGTGCCCTGGGGGTTGAATTCAAGCTCAAGCTCACCCGACAGGTACTGGCGCATGAATTCCGCGTTCTCGCCGACATAGGACGAGATCATCTTCCGGATCTGGCGGCTGTCCAGCAGGATGCCCAAGCCGAACCCGTCGACGCCGCAATTGTTGCTGGCGACGGTCAGATCCTTCGTTCCCGCCTCGTGGATCGCCCCGATCAGAAGTTCGGGGATGCCGCACAGGCCAAAGCCCCCCGCGGCGATCAGCATTCCGTCCTTCAGGACCCCGTCCAGCGCCTCAGTCGCGCTGCCATAGATCTTCTTCATCCGCTCCTCCGCCAATGCCCGGAAATTTTTGGCGGGCTTGCGTGCCGGAGTCAACGCGCCGCACCGCCGCGTGACGGTTGCATATGCAACCGTCCGCGGGATGCCACGATATCGGGCTTCTATTCGTCGGCAGGCTTCGCCTTGGGCGCGGCCTTCTTCGCGGCGGGCTTCTTGGCCGCGGGTTTCTTGGCCGCAGGCTTCTTCGTGGCGGGCTTTTCAGCCTTGGCCGCCGCCTTCTTCGCCGGTTTCTTGCCGGATTTGGATGCCTTTTCGGCAATCAGTTCCAGTGCGCGCTCCAGCGTGACGGAACCCGGCTCCAGGTCGCGTGGCAGGGTCGCATTGACCTTGCCCCATTTGACATAAGGCCCATAGCGCCCGCTCAGCACCTGGATCGGCCCGCCTTCGGGATGCTCGCCCAGTTCCGCCAGCGGCGCGGCGGCGGCGGCGCGACCACGCACCTGCTTGCTGGCAAGTACCTCGACCGCGCGGTTCATGCCGATGGTGAAAACCTCGTCCACCTCGGGCAGGTTCGCATATTTCGACCCGTGCTTCACATAGGGACCATAGCGGCCGATCCCGGCCTCGACAGCGACGCCATCCTCGGGATGCGGCCCGATCTCGCGCGGCAGCGCCAGCAGCGCCAGCGCGCGCTCGAGATCGATCGAGGCGATTTCCCAGCCCTTGGGGATCGAGGCCCGCGGCGGCTTCGGCACTTCGGCCGTGGCCTCGCCACGCTGGACATAGGGGCCGAAGCGGCCGTTCTTCAGGCTGATCTCGTCGCCCTTATCCTCGCCCAGCACCGTATCGCCGACGACCTCACCCTCGGGGCTGCTGATCGGGCGGGTGAAGCGGCACTCGGGATAGTTCGTGCAGCCGATGAAGGCCCCGCCCGACCGCGCCGTTTTCAGATGCAGCCTGCCCTTGTGGCAAAGCGGGCATTCGCGGGGATCGCCACCATCGGCGCGCGGCGGATAAAGATGCGGTGCCAGCGCCTCGTCGATCGCCTCCAGCACCTCACTGATGCGCAGCTCGCTGGTCCCTTCCAGCGCCGCGGTGAAGTCCTTCCAGAAACGGCGCAGCACCTCGCGATAGGCGCGCTCACCCGACGAAATGTCGTCAAGCTCGCCCTCAAGGCTCGAGGTGAAGTCATAGCTGACATAGCGCGGGAAATATTTCAGCAGGAAGATCGTGACCAGCCGTCCCTTGTCCTCGGGGATCAGGCGGTTCTGCTCCTTGCGGACGTAGTCGCGGTCCTGAATGGTGGTCACGATGCTGGCATAGGTCGACGGCCGGCCGATCCCCAGCTCTTCCATGCGCTTGACCAGCGTCGCCTCGGTATAGCGGGGGGGCGCCTGGGTGAAATGCTGCTCGGGGCTGACCGAGCGCTTGTCGGCCTTTTCGCCTTCCTTGATCAGCGGCAGACGGCGGCTGTCCTCGTCTTCCTCGTCGTCGCGGCCCTGATCGTAGACCTTCAGGAAGCCGTCGAACATCATGACCTGGCCATTGGCCCGCAGACCGACCTGCGCGTCGGCCGACGCAATCTCGACGGTCGTGCGCTCCATCCGCGCCGATTCCATCTGGCTGGCAATGGTGCGCTTCCAGATCAGGTCATAAAGCGCCTTCTGGTCCTTCTCGGCCACCGGCAGCTTGTCCGGCGACATGAACATGTCCGTCGGCCGGATGCATTCATGGGCTTCCTGGGCGTTCTTGGCCTTGTTCTTGTACATGCGCGGCGATTTCGGCAGGTACTCCTCACCGAACCGCTTCTTGATCGCATCGCGGGCGGCCATCACCGCCTCGGGGGCCATGTCGATGCCATCGGTCCGCATATAGGTGATATGGCCGGCCTCATACAGCCTCTGCGCCGCCGACATGCAGGCCTTGGCACCCATGCCCAGCTTGCGGCTGGCCTCCTGCTGCAAGGTCGAGGTCATGAAGGGCGGCCAGGGATTGCGGCTGGCGGGCTTGGCAGTGACGCTTGTCACGTTCAGGTCGCGCGCGGCAATGGCCGAAACCGCCAGCATCGCATCCTTCTCGGTGGCGATGTCGAAACGCTCCAGCTTCTTGCCGCCATAGACGGTCAGTGTCGCGTCGAACTGGTCGCCGCGCGGGGTCGCCAGCTTGGCATGGACCGACCAGTATTCGCGGGCCCGGAACGCCTCGATCTCCATCTCGCGGTCGACGATGACGCGCAGCGCGACCGATTGCACCCGACCGGCCGATTTCGCGCCGGGCAGTTTGCGCCACAGCACCGGGGACAGGTTGAAGCCGACCAGATAGTCCAGCGCGCGGCGCGCCAGATAGGCATCGACCAGCGGCTGGTCGATCTGGCGCGGGTTGGCCATCGCCTCGGTCACGGCGTTCTTGGTGATCGCGTTGAAGGTGACGCGGCTGACCCCGGCGCCCTTCTTCAGCGCGGGTGCCAGCGTCTCCAGCAGGTGCCAGGAAATCGCCTCGCCCTCGCGATCGGGGTCGGTGGCAAGGATCAGGTTCGGATCGGATGCCAAGGCATCCTTGATCGCCTTGACGTGTTTCTTCGACTCCGACGCAACTTCCCATTTCATCGCGAAATCGGCTTCCGGATCGACGCTGCCATCCTTGGGCGGCAGGTCGCGGACATGCCCGAAGGACGCCAGAACCGTATAGTCGTCGCCCAGATACTTGTTGATCGTCTTGGCCTTGGCCGGAGATTCGACGACGACGACAGGCATGGATAATCCTTCGAGATGATTCGGGCCGGAAAAATGAGCATAGCCCGGCGCAGTGTCAACGCCGGGCATTCATCGTTTCAAAAATACCCCACGGGGGTCCGGGGGTGTGAAACCCCCGGCAGCCGCCTCAGACGCCGTCGCCGACAAAGGCCTTTTCGACCACGAACTCCTTGGGATCGCTGTTGGCGCCCTCGGTCAGGCCAAAGCCTTCCAGCACCGCTTTCACGTCGACGTTGAAAGCCAGGCTGCCGCAGACCATCGCGCGGTCATTGGCAATATCCATGGGCGGCAGACCCAGATCCTCGAACACCTTGCCCGAGGTCAGGTTGTCGGTGATCCGGCCCATGAAGGGGCTCTCTTCGCGGGTGGTGGTCGGGTAATACAGCAGCCGGTTGGCGAAATCCTCGCCATAGATCTCGCCCAGCAGCGGGTCATGCTTCAGGTTCTCGACCAGCTCGCGACCATAGGTCAGCTCCTCGGCGGTGCGGCAGGTATGCATCATGATGACCTGCTCGTAACGCTCATAGGTTTCCGGGTCGCGCATCAGGCTGGCAAAGGGCGCAAGCCCGGTCCCGGTGGCCAGGAACCACATCCGCTTGCCCGGCAGCAGCGCGTCCAGCACCAGCGTGCCGACCGGCTTCGGACGCAGGATGATTTCGTCGCCCGGCTCGATCAGTTGCAGCTTCGAGGTCAGCGGCCCGTCCGGCACCTTGATCGAATAGAATTCCAGCTCATCATCCCAATTGGGCGAGGCAATGGAATAGGCGCGCAGGATCGGCTTGCCGTTGTCGCCCGGCAGACCGATCATCACGAACTCGCCCGAACGGAAACGCAGGCTGGCGGGACGCGTCACGCGGAACGAAAACAGCGTATCGCTCCAATGCTGGACCGAGGTGACGGTCTGGGCATCAGGCAGGGTCTTGGCGGGTTTCACGGCAACATCGGCCACGGAGAGATCCAGTGTCATATCAGGGTCCCGGTCTATCTAGGTCATCAGGAAGCCGGGGAAAACCCCGGCAAGCTCAGCCGGCAAGGCGCGAACGGTGATCCCATTGCTGCCAGTCGGCGCGGTACAGCCACTGTTCTTGCGGCTGGCGAGCCGCCAGGGCCGCTGAGATCCGCACCTCGTCGAAACCGACGCGGCGCGCCATGGCATATTGGTCCGAAATCATCCCGCCAACGGCGCGCAGCCGCCCCTTGTAGCCCTTTTCGCGCAGGATGCGCGCCAGCGAAAAGCCGCGTCCATCGCTGAACGAGGGGAACTCGATAGCAAGAAGATCGTGGTCCAGATAGTCATCCAGCGTCGCCGGATCAACATCGGGCGCCAGCACGACAGGCTCGGCCCCGTCATCGGGGTGGAAGCCGTCATCGCGGACCAGATAGAAATCGCTCATGAAGTCGCTCCTGCGCGGACCATGCGCCCGCCGATGAAATGGATGCCGCACTCGGTCTTCTGGCTGCCACGCCAGCGACCGGCCCGCGGGTCTTCGCCCGGCTTCACCGGCGAGGTGCAGGGGGCGCAGCCGATCGAGGCAAAGCCCTTGGAGACCAGCGGATGCCGCGGCAGGTTGTTTTCGGCCAAATAGTCCTGAACGTCCTCGGACCGCCAATGGGCCAGCGGGTTGATCCGCAACCGGGCCGGAGGCTCGGCCTCGAAGAACTCCAGCTGCTGGCGCTCGCCACCCTGGAACCGTTTGCGCCCGGTGATCCAGGCATCGAACTTGCCCAGCTCGCGTTCAAGCGGGACAGTCTTGCGGAAGTTGCAGCAGGCATCGGTGCTGAACTGGTGCAGCGTGCCGTCGGGATCGTTCAGCGCGACCTCGCGTTCGGTCGCACGGACGACGCGCACATCGGTCAGCTTCAACCGTTCGGTGACCTCAAGCTGATAATCCAGCGTCTCCTGGAACAGCATCTGCGTGTCGATGAACAGGACCGGCGTGCCCGGCGCCACGACCGAGACCATGTGCAGCAGCACCACCGATTCCGAACCGAAGGACGACACCAGCGTCACCCGGCCCAGATCGGGGTCGTTGAGGGCACGCCGCAACACCTCGGTCGCGGCGTGATGCTTGTAGCGGTCGTTCAGAAGCGCCGCGCGATCGTCCAGGCTTCCATCAAGCATCGGCCGGATACAGCGCCGCCTTGAACGGAGCTGCCCCTACGCGACGATAGGCGTCGATGAAGCGTTCCTCGGCCGAGTCGCGCAGGTCCAGATAGGTATCGATCAGGCGGTCGATGGCGCCCACCACCTCCTCGGCCGGGAAGCCCGCGCCGGGCTTCTGGCCGATGGCGGGAATGTCGTAGCCGTCTCCGCCCAGCGTGATCTGGTAATTCTCGACACCGGCACGGTCCAGGCCGAGAATGCCGATATGGCCCAGATGGTGGTGGCCGCAGGCGTTGATGCAGCCCGAGATGCGGATGTCGATCTTCCCGATCTCGTCTTCGATGTCACGGGCGCGGAAATGATCCGCGATTTCTTGTGCGATCGGGATCGAACGCGCGGTGGCAAGGGCGCAGTAATCCATGCCCGGGCAGGCCACGATATCGCTGATCAGCCCGGCATTCGCAGTCGCCAGCCCCGCTGCCTTCAGCTCTTGGTAAAGCGCATACAGGTCCGACTTGTGGACATGCGGCAGGACGATGTTCTGGTCATGGCTGACGCGCAGGTCGTGATGGCCGTAACGCTCGGCCAGGTCCGCCAGCAGGCGCATCTGTTCGGCCGAGGCGTCGCCCGGCGTCTGGCCCGGCGCCTTGAAGGTCACCATCGCGCTGGCATAGCCCGGTGCCTTGTGGGCCGAAAGGTTGGTATCCGTCCAGCTGCGGAAACCCGGATTTGCAGCGCGCTGCGCTTCGAAATCGCCATCTTCCTCATTGCGGAAGGCGGGGGGCGAGAAAACGGCCTTGAACTCGGCCAGAAGCTCCTGATCGGCGCCGGTGAAGGTCGAGCGACGGTTCAGGAATTCCGCCTCGATCTCGTCCCGCATGACGTCAAGTCCGCGCTCGGCGACGGTGATCTTGATGCGGGCCTTGTACTTGTTGTCGCGACGGCCCGACAGGTTGTAGGCCGAGATGATCGCCTCGACGTAGGGAAGCAGATCACCCTCGGGCAGGAACTCGCGCACGACCTGACCCAGGATCGGGGTCCGGCCAAGGCCGCCGCCGATCCAGACCTGGAAGCCCAGCTCACCCTGCTCGTTGCGGCGCAGGCGCAGGCCGATATCGTGGGCTGCGATGACGGCGCGGTCCTTTTCGCCGCCGGAAATGGCGATCTTGAACTTGCGCGGCAGGAACTGGAATTCGGCGTGATCGGTGGACCAGGCGCGCAGCAGCTCTGCATAGGGGCGCGGATCGATGACCTCGTCGGCGGCCGCGCCGGCATAGGCGTCGGTCGTGACGTTGCGGATGGTGTTCCCCGAGGTCTGGATCGCGTGCAGCCCGGCATCGGCCAGCGCATCCAGCATGTCCGGAATGTCCACCAGCTTCGGCCAGTTGTACTGGATGTTCTGCCGCGTGGTCCAATGGCCATAGCCTTTGTCCCATTTCCCGGCCAGCAGGGCCAGCGTACGCATCTGGTCGGGGCTGATCGTGCCATAGGGGATCGCCACGCGCAGCATATAGGCGTGAAGCTGCAGATAGACCCCGTTCATCAGGCGCAGCGGTCGGAACTCGTCCTCGGTGAGGCTGCCGTCCAGGCGGCGCTCGACCTGCTGGCGGAACTGCTGCGCCCGGTGGCGCAGATATTCGTTGTGCTGGGGACGGGCATCAAACATTGCTGGCCTCGAGATCGGCTTGCTTGCCATGGAAATAGTTGGACGGACCGCGGCGACGGAAAGCCTCGCGGAAATGGGTCGGCTCGGGGCGGCCATCTGCGCCGCGCTTCGCCTCGGCCAGATAGGGGCCAACGACGATGCTCGCCTGCCCGATCGCGTCCAGCAGGGCGAGATCGGCGATGGCCTCGTCCTCGAAAAGCTGCGCCTCGCGCGGATCGGCGGTCCAGCCACCGTCACTCATCCAGACGCAATGGCCCATGCGCAGATCATTCGCGGTGATGACGGCGGGTCGTGCTTGCGTGGGGGTGAAGGTCTTGGACATGGCCTTTTGCCTTTCGGATTGGGTCTGTCTTATATAGAAAATTCTCCCCCATATTGACGAGTGGGGCAGAAAAATAAGAAACCGTTTCCAGTAACCAGCCATGCAAACAGGACCAAATTTCGCGATGAGCCAAGACAGACAAACTCCGGTCCGGCTGGACGACACGGATCGTAAAATCCTGTCCCTTCTGCAGGAGGATGCCACCCTGTCGCTGGACGATATCGCGGCCCGCGTGGGCGCCTCCAAGACCCCGGTCTGGAACCGGATTCGCAAGCTGCGCGAGGCGGGGGTGATCCGCGGGCAGGTCGCGCTGCTTGATCCGGATTCACTGGGGCTGGACGCGTGTTTCTTTGTCCTGATCCGAACCAGCGAACATGACCCGGATTGGGCGCGGAAATTTCTGACCGCCGTGCGCGCCCGCCCCGAGGTGATCGAGGCACACCGGCTGGCCGGCGATATCGACTATATCCTGAAGGTCCGGGTCCGGAATGCGCGCGCCTATGACCGCTTCTATCAGGCGCTGATTTCCGAGGTGAAGATCCACAACGTCACCGCGCTTCTCTCGATGGAAGAACTGAAGGCGACGACCTCATTGCCGCTCGACTGACCCGCGCGACTGCAAGCGCCGCGGGGGTATTTGGAAAAACGGTGAAGCGCGCAGGCCGGCGCGCGTCAGGCGGTGCGCGCGCGCGTCAGTGCCAGGGGAAGCGCCTCGGCGAAGGCTGCCAGCTCGGCTTCCGGCCCGCAAGAGATGCGGATGCAACGGTCCATCGGCGCGACACCGGGCATCCGTGCAAAGATGCCCTGTGCCTCAAGCGCCGACAGCACGGCACGGGCGAAGCTTCCATCACGCCCGCAATCGATGGCGACGAAATTGGTGGCCGAAGGCAGCGCCGACAATCCGTTGTCTTGCGCAATCCCGGCGATCCGCAAGCGGGCAGCGGCGACATTGGCGCGGGTCAGTTCCAGCCAGGCCTTGTCCTGCAACGCAGCCAGGGCCCCGATCTGTGCGGTGCGGTTGATCCCGAAATGGTTACGGATCCGGTCGAAACCCGCGATAAGTTCGCGCGGGCCGATGGCATAGCCGACACGTGCGCCCGCCATGCCATAGGCTTTCGAGAACGTGCGCATGCGGATGACGCGGTCATCCTCGGGATCGATGCGGGGAATGGCATCTTCGGGCGCAAATTCGGCGTAGGCCTCGTCCAGGACCAGCAGCGTTCCTGCCGGCAGGCGATCCAGCATCGCCAGGATCGTCGCTCCGGAATGCCAGCTGCCCATCGGATTGTCGGGATTGGCGAAATAGGCCAGCCGCGCCCCCGCGTCATGCGCAGCGGCGACCAGCGCGTCCGGATCCTCGGCATCGCCACGATAGGACACCTTGTGCAGCCGCCCGCCGAACCCCGCCACGTGGTAATTGAAGGTCGGATAGGCCCCGTCCGAAGTCACCACGATCTCGTCCGGTGCAACCGTCAGCCGGACCAGAAGACCCAGCAGCCCGTCGATCCCCTCGCCCAACATGATCTGGCCAGGATCAATGCCATGCAGTTCGGCCAGCGCGGCGCGCAGGTCATGGCTGTCGGGATCGCCGTATTTCCAGACTTCGGCAGCGGCACGCGCCATCGCCTGGACCGCCAGGGGCGAGGGGCCAAACCCGTTCTCGTTCGCGCCCAGCCTGGCACGGAACGCGGCCCCCCGGCGGCGCTCCAGCGTTTCGGGGCCGGTGAAGGGAACAGAGGCGGGAAGGCTGGCGGGGATCGGGGCAAAGCGAAGGCGTGTCATGGCGAAACCAGAACCTCAATTGGCCCGCGGGTGCAAGGGGCGCGAACGGCGCGGCCCGCCCCCTGCGGCATGGCTTCACCGTTTCTCAAATACCCCTTCAACGCCGATCGCAGGTGCAGGTTCAGCCTTCGGGCCCCGACCTCTCGCGCGCACCGTGCCGGATCAGGCGGCGATCCTCGTCCATTTCCAGCCACATCGCGTTCAGGACCGCAAAGCCCGCGGCCAGCGGCAATCCCAGGATCCAGGCGAAATACCACATCGCATTCTCCTCAATAGGCGTGACGTTCGGGGTCCTCGACATCCTCAGGGCCGACCTTGCCCCAAAGCACGCGATAGACCCAGGCCGTATAGGCCAGGATGATCGGCAGGAAGATCAGCCCCGCCACCAGCATCACGAACAGCGTCTGGTGCGAGGAAGAGGCATCCCAGACCGTCAGCGAACTGTTCGGATCGGTCGAGGACGGCAGGATGAAGGGAAACATCACCAGCCCGACCGACGAGATCACGCCGAAGATCGCCATCTTCGACCAGAGCAGCGGCGAAAGCTCTCCCTGCCCCGACAGCGCGCGCCGCGCCATGAAGGTGCCAAGGAACCCCAGCACCGGGGCAATGATGATCCAGGGCCGGGCGGAATAGGCTGCAAGCCAGCTTCCCGTGCGCGTCACCTCGGACAGAAGCGGGTTCGACGGCCCGTCATGGGGAGGCTCGGTGACGAAGGCAAAACCGCCGATCCCGAAGGCCAGCCATAGCCCGGCAAGGGCATAGCCCGCCATGACGATCAGCGCCGCCGTCTGGCCAAAGCGTCTGGCGCGCGCCTGCACGTCTCCGGTTGTCTTCAACACCAGCCAGCCCGCGCCATGCATGACCAGCATCGAGATCGACACGATCCCGCATAGCAGCGCGAAGGGGCGCAACAGCCCGAACAGCTTTCCGAAAAGCCCGCCTTCATAGATTGGCATCAGGTCGGGGGTCAGATGGAAGGGCACCCCCAGAAGGACGTTCCCCACCGCCACCCCGAACAGCAGCGCGGGCAGCGCGCCGCCGAAGAAAAGCACCCAGTCCCAGAAATTGCGCCAGGCCGGGTCCTCTCGCTTGCTGCGATACTTGAACCCGACCGGACGCACGATCAGCGCGACCAGGATCAGGAACATCGCCAAATAGAAGCCCGAGAAGCTGACTGCGTAAAGCGGTGGCCAGGCAGCGAAGATCGCCCCGCCGCCCAGGATGAACCAGACCTGGTTGCCCTCCCAGACCGGGCCCACCGTGTTGATGACGACCCGTCGCTCGGTGTCGGTCTTGGCGACGAAGGGCAGCAAGGCCCCCGTCCCCATGTCGAAGCCGTCGGTCAGGGCGAAGGCAATCAGCAACACGCCCAGCAGCAGCCACCAGATCACGCGCAGGTATTCAAACGGAATAAGCTCGAACAGGATCATTTGCGCACCTCCGCACCGGCGGTCAGCAGGCTTTCATGCCGCTCGACCCAGGCCCGCGTGAACTCGACATCCTCATGCGGGCCCTTGCGGATGTACTTCAGCATCAGGCCCATCTCGACGACGAACAGCGCGGAATAAAGCAGGAAGAAGCCGCACAGCGTCAGCGCCACCTCGGCCACGCTGAGGTGGCTGACCGACAGCGCGGTTGGCAGCACCTCGGCAACCGTCCAGGGCTGGCGCCCGTATTCGGCCACGATCCAGCCCATCTCGACCGCGATCCACGGGGCGGGGATCATCAGGACTGCAAGGCGCAGCGACCACCGCGGAAAGCTCATCCGCTTGAACGAGGCCCGCCAGAAGAAGAAGGCCATCGTCGCGATGAAGCAGAAGCCAAGCCCCGCCATGATGCGGAAGGCCCAGAAGATCGGCCAGACGGTCGGGATGGTGTCCATCGCCGCCTGCTGGATCTGCGCCTCGGTCGCCTGCCGCGGATCGTCCAGATAGCGCTTCAGCAGCAGGGCATAGCCCAGGTCGCCTCCATGTTCGCGGAACTGCGCGACCAGCGCCGGATCGACATCGCTGCTGCGCTGATCCTGGATCTGCATGAGCAGGTCATAGGCGATGATTCCGTTGCGCACCCGGACCTCGGCCTCGCGCTCCAGATCGGCGATGCCCCGGATCTCCTCGGTCAGTGACCGGGTTCCGATCAGGCCCATGACATAGGGGATATGGATGCCCCACTTGGTCTCTCGGGCGTCCTGATCGGGCCAGCCGAACAGCGTGAAACTGGCGGGCGCGGGTTCGGTTTCCCACATGGCCTCGATCGCGGCCATCTTCATCTGCTGGTTCACCCCGGCATCATAGCCGGATTCATCGCCCAGCACGACGACCGAGAACGCCGCCGCCAGCCCAAAGGCCGACGCGATCCCGATCGAGCGTCGCGCCAGATCGACATGGCGGTTCTTCAGCAGGTACCAGGCCGAAACCCCAAGCACGAACACCGAGGCCGTGACATAGCCTGCGCTTACGGTATGGACGAACTTCGCCTGCGCGACCGGATTGAAGATGACGTCGTAGAAACTGACCATCTCCATCCGCATCGAGATCGGGTTGAACTCTGCGCCGACCGGGAACTGCATCCAGCCATTCGCGATCAGGATCCACAGCGCCGAGAAGTTCGACCCCAGCGCAACCAGCCAGCCGACGACCAGGTGTTGGCGCTTGGACAGTTTTTCCCAGCCAAAGAACCACAGGCCGACAAAGGTGGCCTCAAGGAAAAATGCCATCAGACCTTCGATGGCCAAGGGGGCACCGAAGATGTCCCCGACATAATGCGAGTAGTAGGACCAGTTCATACCGAACTGGAATTCCATCGTCACCCCCGTCGCCACACCGATGGCGAAGTTGATGCCGAAAAGCATGCCCCAGAACTTGGTCATCTGCCGCCAGATCGGGCGATCGGTCATGACATAGACCGTCTCCATGATCGCGACGATGACGGACAGGCCAAGGGTCAGGGGAACAAACAGGAAGTGAAATAAAGCAGTGGCAGCAAATTGCAGACGGGAAAGCTCGACGACTCCGAATTCCATGGCTCTCTCCTCGGGGAATCGGGAAAAAGTCTAGTCCAAGGCAATGAATTGGGTAGCGAGGGCAAGGTCGCAGCGACGATGTGACGCAACCACCAGCGGAACATCGCATGAATATCGCGCAATTGCAGTCATAATCTGTACGGCAAGGGCGTCGTCCAAGCCTTCGGTGGGTTCATCCAGCAACAGGATTGCCGGACGTTTCAGCAGAGCGCGCGCAATGGCGACGCGCCGGGCCTCGCCCCCGGAAAGCGGCGCCCCCCCGTCGGCCAGGCGCATGTCCAGCCCGCCCGGCAGATGGTCCAGCCGCATTGCGGCCAGCATTCCGGCCAGTTCTTCCTCGCTTGCCCCGGGCGCGGCCAGGGCAAGGTTCTCGCGCAGGGTTCCCGCGACCAGCGCGGTTCGCTGCGGCACCAGCGTCAGGACGGTGCGCAACTCGTCCTCGGGCCAGTTCTGGACCTCGCGCGCTCCAAGGATGATCCCGCGTCCCGCCGGCGGGATCAGCCCGGCAATCTGCGCCAGCAAGGTCGACTTTCCGGCGCCGCTTGGCCCGGTGATCCCCAAAATGTCGCCGGGGCCAACCGTGACCCCGTCCACGACCAGCGGCACCGGATTTCCTGCATTTTCCCTTACCCGCGGCATGGGCTGTTCGAGAACGGGCGCGACTCGCAGCATCGCCTGCCGGATGCGGCCCCAATCCCCGACCGCGCGACGCAGCGGCGCCACCGCCTCGGACAGGGCCAGCGCGGCAAAGAAGCACATGGCGGCGATCGCGGGATCCAGCGCCCCTTGCGCGACGGCGCGGCCGCCAAGGACCAGCGCCCCGACCATCGCCGCAAGGCGGCCCAGTTCCTGCACCGCCACGACTGCGCGCTCGGTCGCCTCGATCTCATCGGCAAGCGCCCCTGCCCGCCTTTCCGCAGCCATGGCCTGCGCGATCTGCGCATCGATGCGGCCGTGAACCAGCAGGTCGTCCCGCGCTGCGGCAAGATCCAGCGCGTGGCTGCGGAAATCGCTCTCGGCATCGTCAAGCGGACCGCCGAGGCGTGCGGACCGGGCAAATCCCCAGGCCCCGGACAGGCCCGAGGCAAGCAGATGGCAGCCGCAGATCCACAGCGCCATGACCCAGCCGGCCAGCCAGCCCAGGACCAGCAGCGACAGCAGGATCACCACCGCCGCCGCGACCCCCGGCAAAACCAGGCGCAGCGGCAGGCCGTCAAGGCGGTCGGTATCGGCGATGACCCGCGCCAGCGCCGGGCCGCGCCGCAGCATCAGCAGCCTTTGCCAAGGTAAGTCCGACAGACCCGACAGGACCGCGCCGCGCAGGTCGACGACCGCCCGCAGCGTCGCATCGTGGCCCAGCATCCGCTCGCCATAGCGTGCGGCGGTGCGGATCAGGGCCAGACCGCGCACGGCGGCGGCCGGGCGGAACACGTCGAACATGACGGCACCCCCGGCATAGCCCGCCAGCCCGGCCAGCGCGGCGGCGCTGATGAACCAGCCCGACAGCATCAGCAGCCCGACGCCCGCCAACAGGACCAGCACCGCCAGTCCCATCGCCCGCAGCATGGCAGAGGAACGGGCCATGACCTTCCACAGTTGCCACATCACGCCGCCCCGATCCGGTATTCGCGGCCGATGGCGCGGATCAGAGCGCCGTCATGGGTGGCGATGACCAGCCCCGCCCCGGCGCGGTGTGCTGCCAGCAGGCCCTGGATGACGCGGGCCGCCGTCTCGGCATCAAGGTCAGCGGTCGGTTCATCCGCAAGGATCCAGTCAGGCTGGCCATGCAGTGCACGGGCCAGCGTCAGGCGCCGCCCCTCGCCGCCCGACAGGCCGGCGCCACGCTCGCCCAGCCGCGTCTCCAGCCGCTGCGGCAGGACATCGACCAGATGCGCCGCCTGCGCCCCCGCCAGCGCCGGGCCCAGATCGCCGCCCCTTCCCAGCCGCAGGTTGTCCTCAAGGCTGGCGTCCAGGAAATGAACCGACTGCGGCATCCAGCCCAGGCGCGCGCGCGAAGGACGCATGACCTCGCCTCCGTCCGGCGTCTCCAGCCCGGCCAGCAGGCGCAGCAGCGTGGTCTTGCCCGCACCGCTGGGTCCAGTCACCACAAGCGCCTCGCCGGGCAGAAGCTCAAGGTCGGGATAGTCAAGTCCACGCAGCGACACCCCCCGCAGTGCAAGGCCGCTTGGCCCTTTGGCGGCAGCGTCGCGTGGCAGCATCTTTGCCGGGGCAAGCTCATCGACCAGAATATCTGCTGCGGCCTCGGCGGCAGCACGGTCATGCCACAACCCGGCCAGATCGCGCAGCGGCTGGAAGAATTCGGGCGCGATCAGCAGCAGAAACAGCGCCGGGCGGATCCCCAGTGGCCCGCCCCAGGTGCCGGTGCCGATCTCACCCAGCACCGAAAACCCGCAGAACACCGCCATCATCGCGATCCCCAGCGCCGCGAACAACTCCAGCACGGCCGAGGACAGGAACGCGATCCCCAGCACCCGCATGGTGCGCCGGCGCAGTCGATCGGCGGCCATCCTGAAGCCACGGGACAGCGCGGGCACGGCATCCAGCAGCCGGATATCGGGTAGCGCTCCGATGCGGTCGGCCAACAGCGCGCCCATATTCGCCATCTCGCCCAGTTGCGCGCGGCTGGCACGCCCCGTCGCCTGTCCGATCAGGACCATAAAGACGATGATCGCCGGCCCCGCAACCAGCAGGATCAAGCCCGCCGCCCATGCACTTGCAAATGCAGCCGCGCCAACCGCCAGCGGCACCGCCAGGCTGCGGTCGCGGATCAGCGCATTGCGCGCGGCGAATGTCCCCAGCAAGGCCAGTTGATCCCCCGCAAGCGTCGCGATCGCCCCGGCGCGCGATCGCGCGGCCCGGAGGGCGACATGCTCCAGCAGCTCGCCCCGCAAGCGTCCCACGGCAATCCGCCCGGCACGCTGCGCCAGACGTTCGGCGACCAGCGTCAACGCCAGCCGCAGCAATCCGGCCCCGCCCAGCAGCCAAAGCGAGGCCGGACCCGCAGCCCGTTTCTCGATCATCGCCGACAGCATATCCGCGGCCCCCCAGGCCATCGGCAACCAAAGCAGCCCGGCCAGCACCGACAGGGCCGAGGCTCGACGCAGCAGGACAGCCTCGGACGCGAGCAGGCGCGCAGCAGAACCAGATCGCGCGTCAGGCATGAACGCTCACCCGGCTTCGCCGTTTCGGAAATACCCCAGGGGAGTCGCGCGGAACGCGCGGCGGGGGCAGCGCCCCCATGCCCTCGCCCCCCGCTCAGAACGCCTTGAAGGTCATCGTCGTCAACGTGCGCGAGATATGGGGAATGTCGAACAGGTTCTCGGCCAGGAACCGGCCGACATCCTGATCCTCGGGGACATAGATCTTGGCAATCAGGTCGTAATCGCCCGAGGTCGAGTAAAGCTCGCTGACGATTTCCCGGTCGTAGATCGCATCGGCAACCTCATAGGTCTTGCCGGGCGTGCAACGAAACTGGACGAATACCGGACGCATGGCGAACCTCCTGGGCTTGGCGCGGACAACCTAGACCGCGCTCGGCGCCGGGGTCCAGTCCCCGCGCGCATGGCCGCGCCAGAACCGGCGCATCAGCAACGTCGCGGCAAGGGTCAGGCCTGCGACCAGCCCCAGCCACAGGCCCTTGGGGCCCAGTCCCAGCACAAAGGCCAGGCCATAAGCCACCGGAATCCCGACCAGCCAATAGCTGATCCCGGCAATGACCATCGGCATCCGGGTGTCCTGCACGCCGCGCAGCAGGCCAAGCGCGATCACCTGCAGCGCATCGGCCATCTGGAACAGCGCGGCATAGAACATCAGCCCGGTGGCGAAATCGATCAGGGCCGGCGTCTCGGGATGGTTCACGTCCAGATACAGGCCGACCAGCGCGCGCGGGAACAGGATGAAGGTAGCGACCGCGATCAGGGCGATGCAGACCGAAACCACGGTGACCGTTACCGCGGCATCGCGCATCCAGCCGCCATCACCCCAGCCCTTGGCCTGACCGACACGCACGGTCGCGGCATTCGACATGCCAAGATGCAGCATGAAGGTGATCGAGGCCAGTTGCAGTGCGATCCCATGCGCGGCCAGTTCGCGCGTCCCGATCCAGCCCATCATCACGTTCGAGCCGACGAACAGCCCGCCCTCGGCCACCATGGTCAGACCGATGGGCAGGCCCAACAGGAAGACCTTGCGCATATAGGCCCAGTCAGGGCGCCAGAAACGCTTGAACAGGTGATACTTGCGCGCCACGGGCAGCCATGCCGCATAGGCGGTGATCGCGGCCAGTTGCAGGAATTGCACGATGATCGCGGCGACGGCCGCGCCTTCGACCCCCAGCTCGGGTACCCCAAGGTTGCCGAAGATCATCACCCAGTTCAGGAAAATCACCAGTGGCAGACCTGCCAGCGTGATCCACAGCACGACCTGCGGACGCTCCATCGCGGCCAGATAGCTGTTCAGCGTCAGTTGGCACAGGACGGCCAGCAGGCCGAATCCGGCAATGCGCAGATAATCCTGCGCCAGCTCGGCCACGACGGGGGCCTGGCCGATGGCCAGAAGGATCGTCTCGGAGTGCCACAGCAGCGGCAGCATGACGATGGCATGGATGATCGACAGCCACAGCGCCATCCGGGCCGAGCGGCGGACCTCGGTCTCGTCATCGCGGGCGATCGCGGCGGCGATCACGCCCATCACACCGATGCCGAATCCCATGCCCAGGAAGAACAGGATGTTGAAGAACGAAACGGCGATGACCAGCGCCGCCAGTTCGTTGACCCCGTACCAACCCACCATGATGGTATCGGCGACGCTGATCGCCATGCGCGCAAGATGGCTGCCGACCAGTGGCAGGCCGAGCGCGAGCGTCGCGCGCAGATGGGGGGCATAGCGATCAAAGGTCATGCCCCTGCCTTATCCTTGGGCAAAGGCCAGAGCAAGCTGCACGTTTCAGGGCCGGATCTCGACCTCGGTTCCGATCCTCGCCAGCGCATAGATTTCCTCGATCTCGTCATCCAGGATGGCGATGCAACCTTCGGTCCAGTCGCCCCGCACGCGATAGCCCTTGGGGATCTGGTTCGGCTGTCCGTGGATCATGATGTCGCCGCCCGGATCGATCCCGGCCTTGCGCGCGGCCTCGCGGTGGCGGCGCTGGGGATAGTCGATGCCCAGGGACAGGTGAAAGCGGCTGCGATCGTTCAGCCTGTCGATGCGGAAAACCCCCTCGGGCGTCCTGCCGTCCCCTTGCCGCGACTTGTCGCCGCGTGGGGATGAACCCAGCGCGACGCGAAATGTCTTGGGCGGCCCGTCCTGCTGAAAGACGGTCATGCGCCGGGCGGCCTTTTCGACAAGGATCCTCTCGATGGGCGATGTCAGGCGGGCGGGTTCCTCGGGTCCGGTCTGGGGGACATAGCCGCCCTGTCCGGGCCGCGTCGGAAATTCGGGCAGGCGCGCCATGATGCCCGGATGCGGGCGCACCAGCATCCACCCGCTCCAAAGCAGGAAAAGCACGGCCAAGGCCGAAAACAGCGCCGCCAGCCTTTTCATCGCTCGCTTCCTTCAACCTCCTGCTATTGCAGGTCGGCAAAGGCCTTTTTCAGACGGGCCACGGCCTCGACCACGCGCCCCCGCGGCGTCGCCAGATTGAACCGCAGGAAGCTTTCGCCCCCGGTCCCGAAGGTCGGCCCATGATTCGCCGCGATGCGCGCGCCCTGTTCGACGCGGGCAGTGAATTCGGCGGCAGTCATGCCCGTCCCCGAAAAATCGACCCAGGCCAGATAGGTCGCCTGCAGCGGCATCGAGCGCAGACCGGGGATCGCGTTCACGCCCTCGTCGAAGATGCGGCGGTTGCCGTCCAGGTATTCGACCAGGGCATCGACCCATTCCGCACCCTCGGGGGAATAGGCGGCGGTGACCATCTGCGGGCCGAACATGTCCGGCTTGACCCCAAGCGCCAGCAGCCGCTGCCTGATCCGGTCGCGCAGGGCTTCATCGGCGATGATCATGTTGCCGATATGCGCGCCCGCGATATTGAAGGTTTTGGTCGCGGCATTCAGCGTGACCAGTCGCGGCGCCAGTTCCGGCACGACTTTCGCAGTTACCAGATGACGCGGCGCGCCCGGCATCACGAGGTCGCTATGCACCTCGTCCGAAATCAGGATCAGGTCATGCGCCTCGCAGAAGGCGGCGACTTCGCGCAACTCCTCGGCCGACCAGACACGCCCGCCGGGATTGTGGGGCGAGCACAGGATCAGCATCTTCTCGCGCCCGGTCATCAGCGGGCGCCAGTTGTCCCAGTCCATGCGGTACTGGCCGTCGTGCATTGCCAGCGGCAGTTCGACGACCTCGCGCCCCGACGCGCGGGCCACGCGGGCAAAGGCGTGATAGACCGGGGTCATCAGCACGATCCCGTCGCCCGGTTCGGTCAGCGCGTCGATGCAAAGCCCGGTCGCGTTCACCAGCCCCTGCGTGGTCAGGATCCAGTTCGCCTCGATCTCCAAGCCGTGGCGCGTCTTCAGCCACCAGCGGATCGCGTCGCCATAGGCGCGGGTGTCGGACGGATAGCCATAGACCCCGTGGGCGGCGATCGCCTCGACCGCACGCTGGACCGAGGTCGGGGGGCGGAAGTCCATGTCGGCGACCCACATCGCGATGCCATCCGAGGCGGACACGCCAAAGCCCTGTTCCATGTCGTCCCATTTGGAACAGTCGGTGCCCACGCGGTTGATGATCTCGTCGAAATCGGGTCTGGTCATGGCGTCGCTTTCTCTCAATTCCCCGCGCCACCATAGCGGCTTGTTGCGCAAGGCCAAGGGTTGCCCTAGATCACAGTCATGACATTGCGCAGCATCATCCTTCACCCCGATCCGCGGCTGAAAAAGCCTTGCGACCCCGTCGCCCGCATCACGCCCGAGATCGAGACCCTGGCCGCCGACATGCTGGCGACCATGTATGACGCACCCGGCGTCGGCCTGGCCGCACCGCAGGTGGGCGTGATGTCGCGCCTTTACGTCATGGATTGCGAAAAGGATCCGGACGCGCCGCACAATCCGATCGTCATGGTGAACCCGCAGATCACCTGGACCTCGGAAGGGCTGAACACCTATGAGGAAGGCTGCCTGTCTATCCCCGACCAATATGCCGACGTGACCCGCCCGGCCGAGGTCCGCGTGGAATGGCTGGGCCTTGACGGCAAGACGCATGAACGCGAATTCGACGGCCTTTGGGCGACCTGCGCCCAGCACGAGATCGATCATCTCGACGGGCGGCTGTTCATCGACTATCTCAGCCCGATGAAGCGCCAGATGATCACCCGCAAGATGGTCAAGCTGAAGCGCGAGCGCGCGCGCCCCTGACCGCAGCCGCCTCTCAACGACTTATGCAAAGGCGCCGCAGATGACCGTCCGCCCGTTCATTCCCTATTCCGATCGCCGTCTGCATGTCGCGGCCGAACCCGTCGCCGCGATCACCGAGACGGTGCGCATGATCTGGGACGACATGATCCACACGATGGACGCGATGCCCGGCGTGGGACTTGCCGCGCCGCAGATCGGCATCATGCAGCGCCTGGCGGTGGTCGACGCCTCGGACAAGCGCGGGCAGGCCGTCCGCATGGCCAACCCCGAGATCCTGCACGCCTCGGTCCAGTTGCGCGCCCATGACGAGGCAAGTCCGAACCTGCCCGGAGTCTTTGCCCGGATCGAACGCCCCCGCGCCGTCACCGTCCGGTTCCTGAACGACCGCGGCGAAGTCGAGGAACGCGATTTCGTCGGCCTGTGGGCGACCTCGGTCCAGCACCAGATCGACCACCTGAACGGCAAGCTCTATGTCGACCACCTGTCGCCGCTGCGCCGCAAGATGCTTGTCGCGAAATCCGCGAAGCTTGCCCGCGCCTGACACGTCAAGCGCGCTTTCCTTTGCCAAAGGCGCCGTCTAACCTTGCGCCGATGCGCCCGTCTACGCGGGTCCGATCCTGAAGGAAGGGACCGAAATCCGCATGATTTCAGTTTTGCCTTTGCTTGCCGGGCTGCTGCTGGCCGCCGCTTCACTGACGCCATCGCTGATTCCGCGTGACTGGGTCATGCAGGGGGCGCTGGCCGGTATCTCGACCGCGGCCGGTTATCTGGTGACGGTTTTCCTGCTGGCGCTGTGGCGCACGCTGCAGATCCCGATCTTGTCGCGCAAATGGGCGATGATCTGCCATTCCGTTCTGGCTGTCCCTGTGCTGGCGCTGCTGGTCCGCTGCATCGCGCTGTCCGACGACTGGCAGAACAGCATCCGCGAACGCATGCAGATGCCCCCGCTCGAGGCCGCGAACACCACCAAGATGCTGCTTCTGGCGGCGGCGGTCTTTCTGGTTCTGGTGGTGCTTGGCTGGACGCTTCAGGGGTTGTTCAACCTGCTGCGCAACCGCCTTGCCCGCTATATCCCGGCCGCCAGCGCCAACGTGCTGGGCCTGCTGCTGGCGGCGCTGATCGTGGTGACGATCACCCGAGACGGCGTCGTGAACTGGGCGCTGAAAGTGGCCGACAGTTCCTATGCCGCCGCCCAGCACCTGACCGATCCCTCGACCGCGCCGCCGACCGAAGGCTGGCGCTCGGGCGGGCCGGGATCGCTGGCGGACTGGGATCTGATGGGCAAGCCCGGCCGCGACTTCGTCCTGGACGGGCCGCGCGCCGCCGCGATCCAGGCCTTTACCGGCCGCCCCGCGCATGAGCCGCTGCGGATCTATGTCGGCCTTGCGCAGGAAAAAAGCGCCGAGGCCCGCGCCCGCGTCGCCTTGGCCGAGATGATCCGCGTCGGCGCCTTCGACCGCAAGATCCTGATCGTCTCCAGCCCGACCGGCACCGGCTGGATGGACCCGGCCAGCTATGACGCGCTGGAATACATGAACGATGGCGATGTCGCGACCGTGGCGGTGCAATATTCCTATCTGCAAAGCCCGCTGGCGCTGATCTTCGAAACCGAATCCGGGCTTGAACAGGCGACCGCCACCATGCGCGCCGTCTATGACCATTGGCGCGAACTGCCCGCCGACGCCCGGCCAAGACTTTACCTGCACGGCATCTCACTGGGGGCGTGGTCGTCGATGTATTCGATGAACCCGTTCCAGATGATGAACGAGCCGATCTCGGGCGCGTTCTGGGCCGGACCGCCCTTCCCGTCCGAGCTGTGGCGGCAGGCCAACACCGCACGCCGCCCCGGCAGCCCCTTCATCCTGCCCGAGGTCGATGAGGGAGAGGTGATCCGCTATGCCAGCCAGTTCGCACCGCCCGACCGTTCGGGCCGGCCCTGGGGCAGGCTGCGCATCCTGTTCCTGCAGCATGCCAGCGACCCGATCGTGTTCTACAACCCCGCATCATTGTGGCGCGCGCCGGAATGGATGCACGAGCCGCCCGCGCCCGATGTCTCGCCCCGGCTCAGCTTTACGCCCATCGTCACGCAGCTTCAGCTTGCGGTGGACATGCTGGTCTCGACCTCGACCCCTCCGGGATTCGGGCATATCTATGATGCCGATGAATATATCGACGGCTGGGTGTCGATCACCGCACCCCAAGGCTGGACTGCCGAGGATACCGCGCGGCTGAAGGCGAAATGCGGCAAGGGCGGGCTGATCGGATGCGACAACGGTTGATCGTGATGGGCGGAGCAGCGGCGGCAATCATCCTTGTGATCCTGGGGCTCAACACGGCGCGTAACGCGGCCGGGTGGCAGCCGATCACCCAGACCCCGGCAGAGCGGGAAGCGATGCTGGCTTCGGCGTGGGAAATTCGCCAGCCGCCGACGCCCGGCCCCCACAAGGCGGCCGTCCTGCTGTCCGGCTGTGACGGGGTCCATGACAACATGGATTACTGGGCCAATGTCCTGCTGGGCCAGGATCGCACGGTGATGATCCTGGACAGCCATTCACCGCGCAAGCTGGACAAGGTGCAATCCTGGCGGGCGGTCTGCGCGGGCCAGATCCTGCCCGGCTCGGAGCGCGCGGGCGATCTTGCGGTGGCCATGGCCGCGCTGCGCCGGATGCCGGGGATCAGGCCCGAAGACACGATGGTCCTTGGCGCGTCACATGGCGGCTGGACGGCGATGGAATTCATGGCCGAGCTGGACAGCGACAAGCCCCCGCCCGGCCTGACCGAATGGCCCGAGGATCCCCACTCCCTTGCCGCCCGCGTCGGCCCGGTCGTGCTGCTTTACCCCTATTGCGGGTTGCTCAGCCGGGGCGAGGAAGGCCGCTGGCCCGAGGGCGCGCGCGGTTTGATGATCCTTGCCGAGAAGGACAGCATCACCGACCCCGATGCCTGCCGCCTGATGGCGGACAAGCTGGTCAGCAAGGGCGTCGACCTGCACAGCATCACCCTGCCCGGCATCAATCACGGCTTCGACCAAAGCGAGCGGTCGGCCCTGTCCTCCTTGCAACTGGACCCTGCGGCGCGGAAGAAAGCGACAAGCCTTGTGACGCGGTTCCTGCAGGGTTTTGCATTGCGCAAGGCCGGTCTATAGGGGCCGGATCAGCACAAGGGCCAGGATCATGCGCGTCGTTTTCATGGGAACTCCGGATTTTTCAGTGCCCGCGCTGCGCGCCATCGCGGCCCGGCACGAGGTCGTCGCGGTCTATTCCCAGCCGCCGCGCGCCGCCGGACGCGGACAGAAGTCCCGCCCCTCGCCCGTCCACAAGGCGGCCGAGGAACTGGGGCTGACCGTCCGGGTGCCCGAAAACCTGAAATCGCCCGAGACTCGGACCGAGTTCGCGGCGCTGGCCGCAGATGTCGCGGTGGTCGTGGCCTATGGCCTGATCCTGCCCCGCCCCGTGCTGGACGCGCCGCGGCTGGGCTGCCTGAACATTCACGCCTCGCTGCTGCCGCGCTGGCGGGGGGCCGCACCGATCCATCGCGCGATCATGGCCGGGGACGCGGAAACCGGCGTCGCCATCATGCAGATGGAGGCGGGGCTGGACACCGGCCCCGTCCTTGCCGAAAGCCGTACCTCCATCGGCACCGACGACACGACCGCGGACCTGCACGACCGGCTGTCCGACATGGGCGCGCAACTGATCGTCCAGACGCTGGACCGCCTGCCCCTGCCCGCGACGCCGCAGCCCGAGGCGGGCGTGACCTATGCCGCCAAGATCGACAAGGCCGAGGCCCGGATCGACTGGACCCGGCCCGCGGCTCAGATCGACCGCCAGATCCGCGGCCTGTCTCCGTTTCCGGGTGCGTGGTGCATGATCGGCGAGGAAAGGGTCAAGCTGCTCCGCTCTCGACTGGCAGAGGGGTCGGGACAGCCGGGACGCGTGCTGTCGGACTTCACCATCGCCTGCGGCCAGGGCGCGGTCGAAATCGTCGAGGCCCAGCGCGAAGGCAAGCGCCCGATGCCCGCGACCGAGATCCTGCGCGGCCTGACCCTGCCCGATACGCTGGGCTAACCCGGCGGCTTTGCTGCATTTTCATCACAGGCGCTGCGTGAATTCACCCGGCGTGGGCGCGGCGGCAAAAGCGCGTGCTATCCTCTTGCAGGTTTGAACCCAAGGAGGGGCTTTCGATGGACGATTTGGTCCGCATGATGGCTGCGAACTGGTGGATGGTCCTGTTGCGTGGGATCGCGGCGGTGCTGTTCGGCATCATCGCGCTGGCCTGGCCCGGCCTGACGGTCTATGTCCTGCTGCTGACCTTCGGCGCCTATGCGGTTTTCGACGGCATCCTGGCGCTGGTCACGGGCTATCAGCGGCGCAACACCGACGAACGCTGGTGGGCCTGGGGGCTGGAGGGGCTGCTGTCCATCGCGATCGGCCTGATGGCCCTGTTCTGGACCGAGGCCACGGCCTTGGCCTTCATCATCTGGATGGCGATTTGGGGCGTCATCGCGGGCGTCTTCCGCATCGTCGCCGCGATCCGCCTGCGTCACGAGATCGACGGCGAATGGGCGCTTGTCCTCAGCGGCGTGCTGCTGGTCATGTGGGGCCTTTTGATGGCGATGCTGCCGGCCGCGGGCCTGCTCAGCATCGCGTGGCTTCTTGGAATCTTTGCGGTGCTGATCGGGATCACCCTGATCGCGCTGTCGCTGCGCCTGCGCAAGCTGAACGCGGGCTAGGTTCCGCGCGGTTTGGCCCGCGTGGTCGGATCGGCCTCCAAGGGATTTTCGGGCCAGGGATGGCGCGGATAGCGGCCCCGCATGTCCTTGCGCACATCGGCATAGCTTCCGGCCCAGAAGCCGGGCAGGTCGGTCGTCACCGCGACGGGCTTGCCCCCCGGTGACAGCATCGAGATGCGCAGCGCCCGCCCGCCGACGACCGGATGCTGCGCGACCCCGAACAGTTCCTGCAGCTTCAGTTCGATTGAGGGGGTCTCGTGGTCATAGTCGATGGGCACCTTGCGGCCCAAAGGCGTCACGAAATGCGCGGGCGCGGCGCGGTCCAGCCGTTGCTGGCCGTCCCAGCCGATGCGCGCCTTCAGCGGCTCGGTCAGGTCCAGCCCGCGCAGGTCCGCGGCGGTCCGCACCTTGCCCAGCCAGGGCAGCAACCATTCGGGATCGGCCAGAAGCGTTTCGTCATCGACCGGGCCAAGTTCCGGGATCAGCGCGACGCGCGCCCGCAGCCGGGCCGCACCGGGCGTCCAGTTCAAGCCCGACGCACGCAAACCCTCGACCGCCGCGCGGGCGATCGAAGCCGGTTCGGGGCTGTCCAGCGCGTGATCTGCCAGCACCAAGGCCCCCAGCCGCTCTTGCCGCCGGGCCAGGATCCGGTTGTCGCGCCGCGACCATTCGACCAGTTCGACTGACCGGATCAGGTCGGGAAACAGCGCGCGAAGATCGCCTTCGTCGACGGCGGCGGCCATACGGACCCGGGCCTCGCGCGCATCTCCGTCCAGATCGGTCGCCACGATAAAGAGGGACGCGCCCAGCGCGTCGCCTTCGGGCAGGATCGCCCCCTTGCCGCCCGACAGGACATAGCGCGGCTGGTCGCCCTTGCGGCGCTGGCCGATGCGGTCGGGATAGGCCAGCGCGGCCATGGCGCCCGCCGCCATCCCCTGCCCCTCTGGCGCAAGACGACGCAGGCGGCGGGCCTCGTCGCGGATGCGCTGGACTCCCCCGGCATTGAGCGGCCAGGGATGGCGCGCCTCATAGGCCCGCGCGTCGCGGATCGCGGCAAGGCGCAGGGTCAGATCGACTGGGGCGCCGGTCAGGGGATCGCGCTCGCCCATCAGGGCGGCAAGATCGGCGGCATCCTTGCCGGCAAGAACCAGCATATGCGCAAGCCGCGGATGCAGCGGCAGGGCCACCAGCGCGCGACCATGCGCGGTGATGCGGTCACCTGCGTCCAGCGCGCCAAGATCGCGCAAAAGCGCCCTTGCCTCGGCCATTCCGGCTTCGGGCGCGGGCGTCAGAAAAGCCAGATCCGACCCGTCCGAGCCCCAGTTCGCAAGCTCCAGCGCCAGCCCCGCAAGATCGGCGACCGCGATCTCGGGTGGGGCGAAAGCGGGCAAGGCGCCTTCTTCGGCGCGCGCCCACATGCGATAGCAGATGCCCGGCGCGACCCGCCCCGCTCGACCGCGGCGCTGTTCGGCTTCGGCCCGGCTGACACGCTCGGTCACAAGCCGCGACATGCCCGAGCCGGGATCGAAGCGCGACCGGCGCGCCCGACCGGCATCGACCACCACAGTCACGTCGGGAATGGTCAGCGAAGTCTCTGCGATCGAGGTCGCCAGCACGATCCGGCGCCGCCCGCTGGCGGGGCGCATCACCGCGCGCTGCGCCTTGAAATCCATCGCGCCGAACAGCGGCGCGACCTCGGCATCGACATCCCCCAGCATCGCAGCGACGCGCCGGATCTCTCCCTCGCCCGGAAGGAAGCACAGCAGGGTGCCGCCGGTGGCGCGGGTCTCGGCCTCGGCGTGACGGACCAGCCGCGCGGCTTCGGGCACCAGCCGGACGCCTGCGGGCAGCGGACGGTCCAGCCAGCGCGTCTCGACCGGAAAGGCACGCCCATCGGACCGGATCACGGGGGCCGCGTCCAGAAGTGCCGCCACGGGTTCGGCATCCAATGTCGCCGACATGACCAGCACGGCAAGATCGGGCCGCAGCGCCTGACGCGCCTCCCATGTCAGGGCAAGGCCAAGATCGGCATTCAGATTGCGTTCGTGGAATTCGTCGAAGATCACGCAACCGATCCCCTCAAGCGAGGGGTCGGACTGGATCATCCGGGTCAGGATGCCCTCGGTCACGACTTCGATGCGCTGACCCGCGACGGCCTCGCCCCGGATGCGATAGCCGACGGTCCGGCCCACCGGCTCGCCCAGCGTCTCGGCCATGCGTTCGGCGGCGGCGCGTGCGGCCAGCCGGCGCGGTTCCAGCATCAGGATGCGGCCCGCGACCACCGGCAGCAGCGCCAGCGGGACGCGCGTCGTCTTGCCCGCGCCGGGCGGGGCCATCAGGACAGCGCGACCCTGCGCGGCAAGCGCGGCGGTCAGTTCGGGCAGGACGGCGTCGATGGGCAGGGTCATGCATGGCTTATGGCAAAGCCATAACGGCGCGAAAAGCCTTCACACATCCGATTGACTGGGTTCGCGACGAATGTCCGAATACCGACGCACAACTTTGTCGGGAGGCATCGTGGAAAGCCTGCTCCTGCTTCTGATGGTCCCGCTTGGTGCGGCGGCGCTGGCGGAGTTGTTCAACCAAGATGATGAGCATGTTGACGGATCAAGGACTGAGCCCGAGCCAGAGCCAGAGCCGGAACCACAGCCGGAAACGGTGATCCTTGGAACCGAGGGCGATGACACCATTTGGGCGACCGATCCCGTGACCGAGGTTCATGCTGGTGACGGAGACGACTTTGTCGGGATCCGCGGATCGATCCTTGTCGAGGGGGGAAATGGCGCTGACCTTCTCACCAACGACTACAGCCACGCGGGCCACTCGACCCTGTCCGGTGGCGCGGGGGATGACACAATCCGCGGGAATGACGGGATGGGCTTTCACGCCTCCTCTCAAGTCGACCAACATTCCTGGCATGTGGGATTGTCCGACGACGTCCTGCGGGGCGGTGACGGCGACGATATCATCGGCTTTGACCGCGCGGACACCGTCACCGGTGGCGCGGGGGCCGACGTGATGGACGGTTTTGTGAATCAGGGCCACATTGCCCACGTGACCGATTTCGACCCCGCCGAGGATCGCCTGCGGATCAATGTCGACCCTCAGGAATCGGCGCAGGGATCCGATCCATTCGGACGCGTCTCTGTCGTCGAGGTCAATGGCGATACCGTAATCCGGCTGGGCGGCGAAGACGTGGCCCGGATTGCCGGGCGCACTGGCCTGAATGTCGGATTCGAAACGAACTGGTATAGCGAGGAACTGGGCGGCACCGTCTATACCGTAGAGTCGAGCAGCGACCTCGAACTGGGGCCGAACCCCATCCACACGGACCTGAACGGCAACGAGGTCGATCGCGCGACGCTGGACGTTGTCATCAACGCCTATATGCGCTTCGACACCTGAGCGTGAACGCCCCCTGTAAATCCCGCGCATGCCTGCATATCTTTGGACGCGCGGAACAAGGCCGGGGACAGGATGGGTATCGCTGACGATCTGATGCAGGGGCTGGGAATCTCGGACCCGGTCATCCGGTTGGGCGTGACGGGGCTGTCGCGGGCGGGCAAGACGGTGTTCATCACCTCGCTTGTCGCGAACCTTCTGGACCGCGGCCGGATGAGCGCGTTGCGCGCGGCGGCGGACGGATCGCTGAAATCCGCATGGCTGCAACCCCAGCCCGACGATACCGTGCCCCGCTTCGATTTCGAGCGGCATCTGGCAGCGATGACCGGACCCGATCCGCATTGGCCCGAAGGCACGCGCCATGTCAGCCAGTTGCGGCTGTCCCTGCGCGTCCAGCCGCGCGGCCTGCTGACGGGCTGGCGCGGACAGCAGGTGCTGCATCTGGACATCGTGGATTATCCCGGCGAATGGCTGCTGGACTTGCGCCTGATGGACAAGGACTTCGACAGCTGGTCGGCCGAGGTGCTGGACCGCATGAAGGGACGCCCCGGCGCCGCGCGGTTCCAGGACGTGCTGGCCGCGACCGACCGCACGCGCTTTGACGAAACCGCCGCGCAGGCGCTGGCGGCCGCCTATACGGGCCATTTGCACGAGGCCCGCGACGCCGGCTGGTCGGACTGCACGCCGGGCCGCTTCCTGATGCCGGGCGAGCTTGAGGGGTCGCCCGCCCTGACCTTCACGCCGATGCCGCCCGAATTCCGCGACACCCCCGTCTGGCGCGAATTCGCGCGCCGTTTCGGGGCCTACAAGTCGCGTGTGGTGAAGCCCTTCTTCCGCGACCATTTCGCGCGGATCGACCGGCAGGTCGTGCTGATGGACGTGCTGGGCGCAATCCATGCCGGCCCCCAGGCAGTCGAGGACATGCGCCGCGCCATGGCCGACATCCTGACCGCCTTTCGCCCCGGTCGCGCGGGGTGGCTGTCGCAACTGCTGGGCTCGCGCAGGGTGGGGCGCATCCTGTTCGCAGCGACCAAGGCCGACCACCTGCACCATATCCAGCACCCGCGTCTGACCGCGATCACGGGGGCGATGCTGCGCGAGGCCCGCGACCGGGCCGATTTTTCGGGCGCGCGGACCGAAGCGATGTCGATCGCCGCCCTGCGAACCACCACGGAAGAGATCATCCACCAGGATGGCGACGAGCTGCCCGCCGTGCGCGGCACCCTGATGGACGGGCGGCAGGCCGCCTTCTATCCGGGCGAGCTGCCCGCCAACCCCGCCGACCTGCTGGTCCACGCCCGGAATGGCGCGGATCGCTGGCTGGATGGCGATTACGCGATCATGGATTTCGCACCCGCACCCGGCACCCTGCGTCCGGGCGACGGCCCGCCGCATATCCGGCTGGACCGCGCGGCCGAGTTCCTGTTCGGCGATCAGATCTGAAGGGATTCAAGATGGCTGAACCTCCGAAACGCCGCGGCCCTGTCCTGATCGAGATGGATGCCGCACCCGCCACCCCCGCCCCGGGCGGGCCGGAAACCACACCTCAGGGTGCGCAGAGCACGGCCGAGCCCGACCGCCGCAGCCGCCGCGCCCCACGCAGCGCGCCCCGCGATGGCGAGGACGCGCCCTCGCCCGCGGATGCACCGATGATCGATGACGGGCTGTCGCCGGCGATGCCACAGCCGCGCACCATGCAGCTTGTGGCGCGCATCGCCGGGGCCGGGCCGTCGCCGCTGACCCGATTCTTCCTGAACACCGGGGCCGCGCTTCTGACTTTCCTTTTGTCGGTCGCCACGCTGCGCTTTCTGTCCGACCTGCTTCGGACCTATCCCCTTCTGGGATGGATCGGCATCTTCCTGATGGTGCTGTTCTGCCTTGCGGCGCTGGCGATGGGCTGGCGCGAATACCGCGCCTGGTCGCGCTTTGCCGCCATCGATGGGATCAATCGGGCGGCGGGGGCGGCGCTGGCCTCGGGCGATGTCGCGGCGGCACAGGACGTCGTCGGGCGGCTTGAACGGCTTTACCGCGCGCGTCCGGAACTGGAATGGGGACGCGAGCGGCTGGCCCGCCACAAGGCCGAGGCCTATGAGGCGCAGACGCTGATCGCGATGGCCGAGACCGAGCTTCTGGCCCCGCTGGACCAGCAGGCGCGCCGCGAAATCGAGGCCGCCTCGCGCACCGTCGCTGCAGCGACCGCCCTGATCCCGCTGGCTTTGGCCGATGTCGTCGCCGCATTGGCAGCGAACATGCGGATGATCCGCCGCATGGCCGAGATCTATGGCGGGCGCGCCGGGGCCGTGGGCGGCTGGAGGCTGGCGCGCACCGTGATGACGCATCTGGTCGCGACCGGCGCCGTCGCGGCGGGCGATGACCTGATCCATACCGTGGCCGGGGGCGGCATCCTGGCCCGCGTCTCGAAACGCTTTGGCGAAGGCGTCGTCAACGGCGCCCTGACCGCCCGCGTGGGGATCGCCGCGATGGAAGTCTGTCGCCCCCTGCCCTTCATCCAGCAGCCGCGACCAAAGGTCGGAAACCTGATCGCGCGCGGCCTGAAGGGTCTGTTCGGCGAGGATCAAGAGGCGAAGTGACCGCCCGGTCGCTGTGCCGCGGCGGGTATTTGAAAAACGGTGAAGCGGTGCGGTTCTTTCTGCTGCATCGCTGCGCTAGTTTGAAACCATGACATCGCGCCGCCTCGCCCTGATCCTTTTCGCGCTGGCCCTGGGCCTTGGCCTGGCGGCCTGGGGGCGGGACCGGGTGGATGAATGGGTCGATGCCACCCGAATGCCGCGCCTGACCGTTCCCGTCGGGACCGAGGTGCTGGCGCGCGACGGCAGCCTGCTGCGCGCCTTCCAGGTTGCGGACGGGCGCTGGCGGCTTGATCCGGGACCTGTCGATCCGCTGTTTCTGGACATGCTGGTCGCGTGGGAAGATCGCCGGTTTCCGCGCCATCACGGCGTCGACGCGCTCGCCGTCCTGCGCTCGGCCGGTCAGGCGCTGCGGTATCGCCGCGTGGTTTCGGGCGGATCGACCCTGACCATGCAGGTCGCCCGCCTGATCGAGGAGGGACCCACCGGCGAATGGGCCGGAAAGCTGCGGCAGATGCGGCTGGCTTTGGCGCTGGAGCGGCAGCTGGACAAGGCCGGGATCATGGACCTTTACCTGCGGCTGGCCCCCTATGGCGCGAATGTCGAGGGCGTGCGTGCCGCAAGCCTGCAATGGTTCGGCAAGGAGCCGCGCCGCCTGACCCCCTCCGAGGCGGCTTTGCTGGTCGCCCTGCCCCAGTCGCCCGAAACGCGGCGCCCCGATCGCTTCCCGAAAGCCGCGACCGCGGCGCGCAACCGCGTGCTGGAACGGGCTGCGGATCGGGGATTGATCAGCCAGGGCGACGCGCGCGCGGCGATGACCGAGCCGGTTCCCCGCCGTCGCCGTGCTTTTCCGGCGCTGGCTCCACTGCTGTCGGGACGGCTGGCACGGGAAAACCCCGGCGCGGTGCGGATCGAAACCACGATCGATGCCGGCCTGCAGCGACGGGCCGAGGCGCTGGCCCTGCGCGCGGCACGCGGGGCGGGACGCAGCGTCTCGGCCGCGATCCTGCTGGCCGACCATCGCACGGGCGAAATCCTGGCCGATGTCGGCGCGGCCGACTGGACGAATCGCGGGGCGGCAGGATTCGTGGACATGACCCGGGCCTGGCGCTCTCCCGGATCGACGCTGAAGCCCTTTGTCTATGGGCTGGCCTTTGACCAGGGTTTGGCACATCCCGAGACGCTGATCGAGGATCGTCCGACCGTCTTCGGCCGCTGGCAGCCCCAGAATTTCGACCACATGTTCCGGGGCACGGTCAGCCTGCGGCAGGCGCTGATCTGGTCGCTGAACATCCCCGTGGTGAAATTGGCCGAGGCGCTTGGACCGAACCGCGTCGCGCAGGCACTGGACCGCGGCGGCATCCTGTTGCGCCTGCCAGGCGAGGCTCCGGGGCTTGCGCTGGTGCTGGGCGGTGGCGGGGTGACGCTGGAGGGGCTGACCTCGGGCTATGCCGCGCTGGCGCGGGGCGGGCTCGGCATTACCCTGTCCGCACTGCCGGGTGGATCGCGCGACATGCCCTCGGCCATGTTCGGGCCGGTCGCCGCATGGCAGGTCGGGAACGTGCTGGCCGCCAATCCTGCGCCACAGGGCGCGCGGCTGCGGCCGATGGCCTACAAGACCGGGACATCCTATGGGCATCGGGATGCGCTGTCGGTGGGATTTGACGGCGCCCATGTCGCCGCGGTCTGGCTGGGACGCCCGGACGGGACGCCGGTTCCCGGCGCCTTCGGCGGCGATCTTGCGGCACCGGTGCTGTTCGATCTGTTCGACGCACTGGCGCCTGTGCCGCTGCCTCCGCCGCCGCCGCAGACACTGACGGTCCCGAACAGCGCACTGCCCTTGCCGCTGCGCCGCTTTGCCCCGGCGGGCGAGGTCAGCCGCACCGCCGCGCAGCCGGCCGCGCCCGATAGGTTGGTCCTGCTTTACCCGCCCGACGGCTCGGTGCTGGATCCCGCGGGTGGGTTGGTCGTCAAGGCGCGGGGCGGGCGCGGGCCGTGGACCTTTCTGGTCAACGGCGCGCCCGCCGCCCTTGCCCTGCCCCGACCGGAAAGCCTGCTGCCCGATCCCGGTCCGGGCTTTGTGCAATTGTCCGTCATCGATGCCGCAGGAGCCTCGGCCAGTGCCACGATTTGGTTGCATCCTGCCGAATTGACGTCACGCTGAGCGAGAGTGGTCTTTTCATCCCCGCGCGTTGCGACATATTCGCGTTATGTTGCGCATTGACGATCAGATCACGATTCATGAATGGGAACTGTCCGAACAGTTCAGCCGGTCGCAGGGACCGGGCGGGCAAAACGTGAACAAGGTGGAAACCGCGGTCGAGCTGCGGTTCGAGGCCGAGCGTTCGCCCAGCCTGTCCCCGGCGGTCAAGTCCCGCCTGCAACGACTTGCGGGGCGGCGCTGGACGCAGGACGGTGCTATCCTGATCCGGGCCGAGGAAACCCGGAGCCAGTTGCGCAACCGGGAAATCGCCCGCGAGCGGCTGGTCGAACTGATCCGCAAGGCGCTGGTCGCCCCGCGACGCCGCATCGCGACGCGACCGACATTGGGAAGTCAGAAAAGAAGGCTCGCGGCCAAGACGCAAAGGGGAACCGTCAAATCCCTGCGCGGCAGGATCAGCGGGAGCGAGGAGGAAGGGTGAGGAGGAGCATTCGGGACAGGCTGACAAGCCTTCTGGGCCGCAAGCCGCCGGACATGCAGGTGGCGGCGCTTTGCCGCGACAGCCGCTCGGGGCGGGTTCTGCTGGTGACGAGCCGCGGCACCGGGCGCTGGATCGTGCCCAAGGGCTGGCCGATGCCCGGCCGCAGCCTTGCCGATGCCGCCCTGCGCGAGGCCTGGGAGGAGGCCGGCGTGCAGGGAACGGTCGTGCAGACCGCCATCGGCAGCTATCACTATGACAAGCAGCAGGAGCAGGGCTTCGCCATCCCGGTCGAGGTTCATGTCTTCGCGGTCGAAGTCGACGGGCTGTCCGAGCAGTTCCCCGAAGCCTCGCAACGACGGCGCGAATGGTTTGCCCCGGTCCGCGCGGCAGAGCTGGTCGCCGAGGCGGGGCTGAGAAAACTGCTTCTGGCGCTGCCCGCATCGGCGCGGTCGCGGACCTGACATGCCAAAGGGCGATCGGGACTATCGCATCCTCGACAAGGATCTGGGACGCGTCACCAATGCCGAGCGCGCGGCGCTGGCCTCGGCCCGCCCGATGGTCAGGATCGGCATCGCGGTCGTCTTCGTGGCCGCGGTCGCCGAATTCGCGGCGGCTGCCACGGCCGGCCAGCCGATGCTGGGGATCATGGCAGCCTCGGTCGCGGTCGCAACTTACCTGGCGCTGTCCATCGGCGCGAACGACGTGGCGAACGCGTTGGGGCCAGCGGTCGGCGCAGGCGCGATCGGGCTGACCACGGGGCTGGTCCTGGTCGCCGGCATGGACGTGCTGGGTGCGGTTCTGGCGGGCGAGGCCGTCACGCGGACCCTGACCGAGGGGTTGATGGGCGAGACGCTGGGCGACAGCGCCCCCGCAGCCTCGATGATGCTTGCGGCGCTGATCGGCGCCGCAAGCTGGATCAGCGTCGCGACCCGGATGAACGCACCGGTCAGCACCACTCACTCGGTCGTCGGCGCCATCGCGGGCGCGGGGATCGCGACTTACGGTTTCGGCGCGGTCAACTGGTCGGCCATGGCGGTGGTGGCGCTTGGCTGGATCGTCTCGCCCGTGATTTCGGGGCTGCTGGCGGCGGGGATCCTGTCCAACCTGCATCGCCATGTGTTGGAAAAGGACGACCCGATCCGGTCTGGCAGGATCTGGCTGACGCTGCTGGTCGCCTTGGTCACGGGGCTGCTGGCGGCCATGATCGCATTGGCCTTCAAGGGGGCGGGCTGGATCCCGGTCCTGCTTTGGACTGCCGCCGGATGCGGCCTTGGCGGGATCTATTCTCATGTCATGCTGGGCCGACAGATCCGGCGCGAAGCGGGGGGCAAGCTGGCGCTGAAAAACCTGCTGGGCGTGCCCCTTACTGCGACCGCGCTGGTCATGGGTTTCGGTCACGGGGCCAATGACACCTCGAACGTCGCCGCGCCGCTGACGATCATCCTGGGCCAGATCTCGGACCGGCCGGGCGAATTGATGGACATGCAGATGGTGCTGCTGCTGTCGGGTCTGGGGATCGCGGGCGGGATCATCCTGTTCGGCGGCAAGCTGGTGACGATGGTCGGCAGCGGCATCACCCGGCTGAACCCGTCGCGGGCGCTGTGCATCTCGCTTGCGACAGCGCTGACGGTCCTGGGCTTCTCGATGATGGGACTGCCCGTCTCGACCACCCATGTCGCGATCGGCGGGGTCTTCGGCGTCGGCTTCTATCGCGAATGGCGGGACCGCCGGAAAACCAAGAAGCGCGCGCCGATGCCCGACGAGGAACTGCGCCGCCGCCATCTGGTGCGGCGGTCGCATGTGCGCACGATCCTGGGGGCGTGGCTGATCACCGTGCCGGTCAACGCGGCGCTGGCCGCCGCGTTGGTCCTGATCCTGAGGCTTTAGGCCCGGCGCTGCAGAGCCTCGCCCGCCGCGCGGGTTTCGGCCAGGGTTGCGCCTGTCGTCAGCGCCTCGGGGTCAAGGCGCAGTTCTATGACCGCAAGCGTGCCCGCCTGAACCGCCCGCTGGAAGGCGGGGCCGAAATCGTCCTGCGTCGCCACGATTTCGCCGTGACCGCCATAGGCGCGGGCAAGGGCTGCGAAATCGGGATTGCTCAGGTCGGTCCCCGACACGCGGCCGGGATAGGTCCGCTCCTGATGCATCCGGATGGTGCCATAGCGGCCGTTATTCGCCACGATCACGATGACCGCGGCGCCGTGCTGGGCAGCGGTCGAAAGCTCGTTCAGCGTCATCTGGATGCAGCCGTCGCCCGCGACGCAGACCACGGTGCGTTCGGGATGCGCCAGCTTTGATGCGATCGCGGCCGGCAGGCCATAGCCCATAGACCCTGACGTCGGCGCGACCTGGCTGCCCCAGCGACGGAAGCTGTAATAGCGGTGGATGAAGGCCGCGTAATTGCCCGCGCCGTTGGTGATGACCGCATCGGGCGGCAGGTTGGCGGACAGCCACAGGATTACATCCTCCATCCGCACGGCGCCGGGCGTGGCCTTGGGCTTTTGCCACGCCAGATACCTGCCCCTCAGGTCGGCAGTCCATTCGTCCCAGCGCCGGGGCGCCGGCAGGCTGGCCAGCGCCGCCACGACCTCGCGCGGGTCAGCGACCAGCCCCGGCGCGGGGCGCCACAGATGGCCCAGCTCATCCGGCGAGGGGTGGACATGGATCAGCCTTGCATGGGGATTGGTGGGCGACATCAGTTCATAGCCGCGGGTCAGCGTGTCGCCCAACCGCGAACCAAGGGACAGGATGCAATCCGCCTGTTGCAGCGCATTGCCCAGCGCCGGATTCATGCCGACGCCGAGATCGCCGACATAATGGGGATCGGCATTGTCCATGTGGCCTTGCCGACGAAAGGGCACCGCGACCGGCAGGCCCCAATTCGCCGCAAAACAGGCCAGATCCTCGGCGGCGCGCTGCGACCACAGCGTGCCGCCCGCGACCACCAGCGGACGTTCGGCCCCGGCCAGCGCCTCGGCCAGCGCAGCGACGGATTCGCCCGCGACGGCGGACAGGGGCGGGTCATACGGGGCAAGGTCCGGCGTCTCGGCCCGGGCGGACAGAACATCCTCGGGCAGGGCCAGCACCACGGGGCCGGGACGGCCCGACATTGCCAGATGGAAGGCGCGGGCGACATATTCGGGAATGCGCTCGGTCTGGTCGATCTCGGCCACCCATTTCGCCAGTGGGGCGAACATGGCACGGTAGTCAACCTCCTGAAAAGCCTCGCGGTCGCGATCCGAGCTGGAGATCTGGCCGACGAACAGGATCATCGGGGTCGAATCCTGGCGCGCGACATGGACGCCCGAACTGGCATTGGTGGCGCCGGGTCCGCGGGTCACGAAGGCGATGCCGGGCCTACCCGTCACCTTGCCATGCGCTTCGGCCATCATCGCCGCGCCGCCCTCGTGACGGCAGACGACATTCTGGATCCCTGAAGCATAGAACCCGTCCAGCGCTGCCAGAAAACTTTCACCTGGCACAGAAAAGACGCGCTCCACCCCGTTTCGTGCCAATGTATCGGCCAGGATCTGCCCACCATGCCGCATTACTGCTCCCTCCTTTTGCCTTTCCTCAACTCAGGGGGTAGCGTGCGGGCGGCATGCAAGGCAATGCCCGTCGATTGAGGAATGATATGCGAGCCCAGTCTGTTCTTTTTGTCTGCCTTGGAAACATCTGCCGTTCGCCTTTGGCCGAAGGCGCGTTGCGCGCCGCCGCAGATGAGCGCGGCACCGAGGTCATCGTGGAATCGGCTGGAACCAGCGACTGGCATGTCGGGTCCGAACCGGACCGCCGCGCCCAGGCCATCGCAGCGCGCAACGGGATCAACATATCGCGCCTGCGCGCGCGCCAGGTGCGCCCCGACGACTTCATGCGCTTTGACCATATCGTCGCCATGGATGCCGAAAACCTTGCCCACATGCGCGCCATCATGCCCGAAGGGGCGCGCGCGCGACTGTCGATGCTGCTGGACCATGTGCCGGGGCGCGAAGGCCAGGCCGTGACCGACCCCTATTTCGGCGACAGCGCCGGGTTCGAAGGGACCTGGCAGGATGTCTCGCTGGGTATTGCCGGACTGATCGCCATGCTGGACCGGCAAGGACAGGCGCAATCTTTACTTTACGCCGCCGCGCCCCTATCTCAGCCGGATCATGGCCGCCAAGACTGACCCCAATTACAAGATCATCGCCGAGAACCGCCGGGCACGCTTCGATTACTTCATCGAGAGCGACCTTGAGGTGGGCATCGTCCTGACCGGGTCCGAGGTGAAAAGCCTGCGCACCGGGCAGTCGAACATCGCCGAAAGCTATGCCTCGGTCGAACAGGGCGAGTTGTGGCTGATCAACAGCTATATCGCCGCCTACAAGCAGGCGGGCGTCTTTGGCCATGAAGAGCGCCGCAAACGCAAGCTGTTGGTGTCGCGCAAGGAACTGGCGCGGCTGTGGCAGGCCATCGGGCGCGCGGGCATGACGCTGGTGCCGCTGGTGATGTATTTCAACGATCGCGGCACGGTGAAGCTGAAGATCGGCGTCGCCAAGGGCAAGAATGTCGCCGACAAGCGAGAAACCTCGGCCAAGCGCGACTGGAACCGCCAGAAACAGCGGCTGCTCAAGCAAGGCTGACCTTCTGCCATTGCAGGGGCCGGTCCCTCCGGTTAGATGGGGGCGCTTTCGCGTCTACCGGGGGAAGGACGATGACCACAGATCCCGATGATCCCAGGCTGCTCGTCTCGACCGACTGGCTGGCCGCGCACCTGTCCGATCCCGATCTGCGCATCCTTGATGCGACCTGGTTCCTGGAACCGGGACGGGATGCCCGCGCCGAATATGCCGCGGCGCATATTCCGGGGGCGCGCTTCTTCGATCTTGACGAAATCACCGACAAGCGCAGCAGCCTGCCCCACATGGCCCCCCTGCCCGAGCTGTTCATCAGCCGGATGCGGGCGATGGGCATCGGCGACGGCCATCAGGTCGTGATCTATGACAACTCGCCGGTGCGTTCGGCCGCGCGGGTATGGTGGACCTTCCGCCTGATGGGCAAGACCGACGTGGCCGTGCTGGATGGTGGCCTTGGGAAATGGCTGGCCGAGGGCCGCCCGGTCGAGGATCTGCCCCCGGTCATGCGCGACCGCCACATGACCACGCAGCGCCAGGCCGCGCTGGTCCGCGACGTGACCCAGGTCGCCGCGGCCAGCAAGCTTGATTCGCATGTCATCATCGATGCCCGTTCGGCCGAACGCTTCCGGGGCGAGGCGGCCGAGCCGCGCGCCGGGCTGCGCTCGGGTCATATTCCGGGGTCGCGCAACCTGCCCTTTGGCCGGCTTTACAATCCCGACGGCACGATGAAATCCGCCGACGCCCTGCGCGTGGAATTCGAGGCGGCGGGCGTCGACCTGACCAGGCCGGCGATCACCACCTGCGGCTCGGGCGTGACCGCCGCGACGCTGTTTCTGGCGCTCGAGCGTGTCGGGCACAGGGATCATTCGCTTTACGACGGAAGCTGGGCCGAATGGGGCAGCTTCCCGGACCTTAAAATCGCAACCGGAGACGCGTGATGCTGGGCAATCTGAAACCGCAAGCCCCCGACAAGATCCTGGCCCTGATAGGTGAGTTCAGGGCCGATCCCCGTCAGGGCAAGATCGATCTGGGCGTGGGGGTCTACAAGGATGCGACCGGCCACACCCCGATCATGCGTGCGGTGTTGGAAGCCGAAAAGCGGATGCTGGAGAACGAGACCACCAAGACCTATGCCGGTCTGGCGGGTGAACCCGAATTCCAGAGGGCGATGGGCGAGTTGATCCTTGGCCCGGGCCTGAAGCCCGAGACGACGGCGGCGCTGGCCACCGTCGGCGGCACCGGCGCGATCCGTCAGGCGCTGGAACTGGCACGGATGGCGAATCCCGACCTGCGCGTTTTCGTCAGCGACCCCACCTGGCCGAACCACATCTCGATCATGAATTTCATGGGCGTGCCGGTCGTCACCTATCGCTATTTCGACGCCGAAACCCGTGGCGTCGCATTCGACGCGATGAAGCAGGACATTTCAGCCGCGAAAAAGGGCGATGTCGTCCTGTTGCACGGCTGCTGCCACAATCCGACCGGCGCGAACCTGACGCTGGATCAATGGGCCGAGGTCGCCTCGATCCTTGAAAAGACCGGCGCCACCCCGCTGATCGACCTGGCCTATCAGGGCTTCGGCGACGGGCTGGAAGAGGATGCGGCCGGCACCCGCCTGATCGCATCGCGCATCCCGGAAGTGCTGATCGCGGCCTCGTGCAGCAAGAACTTCGGCATCTATCGCGAACGTACCGGCTGCCTGCTGGCCCTGTGCGACAATCCCGCGACCAAAGAGCTGGCACAGGGCGCGATGGCGTTCCTGAACCGCCAGACCTATTCCTTCCCGCCCTTCCACGGCGCGAAAGTCGTCGCAACCATCCTGAACGACGCGGGTCTGCGCGCCGACTGGCAGGCCGAGCTTGAGGAGGTCCGCGGCGGCATGCTGCGCCTGCGCGAGCAACTGGCGACGGAATTGCGCGACCTTGCCGGTTCGGATCGCTTCGGCTTCTTGGCCGAGCATCGCGGCATGTTCTCGCGCCTTGGCGCCTCGCCCGATCAGGTTGCCCGCATGAAGGAAGAATTCGGGATCTATATGGTCGGGGATTCGCGCCTGAACATCGCGGGCCTGAACGAAGCCACCATCCCGGTCCTTGCGCGCGCAATCATCGAAGCCGGCGTCTGACCGGCAGCGTTCGCGGAAAAGGAAAAGCCCGGTCGCAGGACCGGGCTTTTTACATTTCAGGCATGTTTGCCAAGGCGTCGCTCGATATAGTCGCGCAACTCCTCGATCTCGACATGGCTTTCCTTCAGTTCGCCCTGAACCGATTGCAGTTCGGATTCCGCCTTGCCGACACGGCCGACCAGTTCGGCCTCGCGTTCTTCCAGCTCGCGCACGGCCTTGTCACGCGCCTCTTCGGCGTCGTGAAGCTGCTGCGCCATGCTCTCCAGCTCGCCCATCTCGGCGCGAGTGACGCGGCCAAGACGGTGGATCAGCCAGCTTGCGAACCAGCCCAGCAAGAAGGCGGCGAACAGGATGACCGCAGTCGCGATGATGAATTCGTTGCGATTCATGCGAAACCCTTTCGGTTCGTTACCAGCGCGCGGGCCGAGGAAAAGGCCCCACGCGTCATTTCTTGTCCGCCTTCACGGCCGCCTCGACATCGGGCGGGCCCATCGGCTCAATCTTCGGCAGGTCTTCGACGGGGATGTCGGCAATCTCGCCGTCTTGCCCTTCTGCCTCGGCCACGCCCTCCATGTTGTCGGGGAAGGCAGCCTCCAGCGCGGGAACGGTCAGGGCCTCGATCACCTGGATCGAGACCTGGGCATTCGCCACCGCATTGGCGGGGGCGGTTGCCGCGGCGACAATCACCTCGGCCCCCGTCGGGCCGCCCGGTTGACCGGCGTCAACAGCCACAGGCCCCTCCAGCGCCACGCGGATGGCGCCGCTGGCAGCGGCAGCGGCTGAGCGGGCGATCTTTGCAGCCGTGACCTCGGCACTGTCGGTGATGCCCGCGAACTGTTCGGGTGCCGAGATATCGTCGTCCGAGACCGGCTCTTCGGACAGCAGGGTGAATTCGATGCGGCGGTTCGCCTCGCGCCCGGCTTCGGTTTCATTGTCGGCGATCGGGCGGCTTTCACCATAGCCGGTCGAGGTCATGTGGGGCGCAGCCACGCCATGCGCGCGGATCGCGTCCATGACCGCCTTGGCGCGGTCCCGCGACAGCTTGGCATTCATGTCCTCGCTGCCCTGACTGTCGGTATGGCCCGCCAACTCGATCTTGTAGTCGGCGCAATCCTGCATGGCGGCGGAAATCCCCGCCAGCGTCGGTTCGGGGTCGCCCGCGATAATGGATTTGCCCGGCTCGAACCCGATTTCGGATTGCGACATGACACTGTTCAGCCGGTCCACGCATTCCTCACCCGTCGGCACCGCCAGAAGCGGGTCCAGCCGCTTGTCATAGCGGATCGACAACTCGTAGCGCGCACCCGCGCCTAGACGCTGCGACAGTCGTGCAACGGCCATGTCGGACGCCGTCGGGCTGCCGGAGATCCCCGACAGCCGGATCAGATCGGGGGTCACGCTGACCGAACCCTGATCCAGCGTCGCCAATGCCTCGATCGCGGCGATGGTGCGCAGCGTCCAACCCTCGGGCAGGGACGGATCGATCCGCAGGCCATTATCGACATCGCCGAAGCGCGAACTGGCCAGACTGTCGACTGCGCCGCGCATCCGTTCGTTTCCGATCCGGCCGCGCAATTCGACGTGATCGTTGGCGATCACGGCCGAAAATTCGGCGGGGCCTCGAATGGGTTCGATCTGCTTTTCATGTTCGGCGCGCAGGTTGAACAGAGCGGGCAGCGCCGCATCCAGCTTCGCCACGGCCGCATCATAAGTCGCCGGCGGAACCGAGGCGGGGGCAAACAGCGTGATTTGGGTATCGGTCAGCGTGACGGCGCCTGCGCCAAGCGTGGCGACCGCCTGGATCGCGGGAACGGCGGCATCGGCCCAGCGCGTCGTGGGCGCGCCAAGGCCAAGCGTGCAATGCGCCTCGCCCGCGACGCCCGCGCCGGCGCCCGCGGCGACGATACGATCGCGGCCCGCTTCATCATTGGCCGCGCAGGCTTCGAACCGGGCGCCCTTGTCGTCCTTGACGAAGCGCAGGGTAAACGGGGTGATGACCGGGCGGGGCGCGGTGACATCCGCCTTCAGCGAGATCCCGGCGGGCCGGGTTTTTTCCAGCGCCGTTTCCAGATCTGCCTTTTCCAGCGCGCTGTCGGTGATCGCGCGCACCTCGACCGAACCGGGCGCGATCGAGACCTTGGCCTGATGCGCCAGCTTCGCGGCCCGAAGCCCGTAATCGAAAGCCGCCTGCCAGCCGTCGGGGGCGGGATAATCGGCGGTCTCGACAAGATCCGAAATCTCGCCCCCCGCCGCCTCGACCCGAAGCGAGGCGACCATCGCCTTGCGGTCCAGCGCAGCCGGAACAAGCCCGACAATCGAGATGCCGTGGTCATTGCGCAGCAGCTCGATCTCGAATTGCGGCGCGCCCATGCTTTCGCGGGCGGCGACCTGGATCTCGTCGATGACGCGATCGGGTTCGACCACGGATTCGGCGCGGGATTTGGCGCGGAAGCGCTGCACCTCGTCCGGTGCGGTGCCGGTCAGGCGGACCAGAAGCCCGTCGGTGGTGACCGTCGCCCAGTCATATCCGCCCTGCTTCAAGGCCGCGGCGACCTCGGTGGCAGAGTGGGTCTCGATGAAATCCGCCGCGGCGCGCGCCCCGACGAACGAGAGGCCACCAGCGGCTGCGATTGCGATCAGGCTTGCGACGACGGCAGGACCGCGGCGCGTTCTTCGATTGGCCATAAAGGGGGGCCTTCGGCTGTTTCCGACCCGGGGGATTTAATGCCCAGGGCCGAAAATCGCAATCAGACCAGCCCAGCCAAGGCAAGAAACAACGCAACGACAAGTCCCGCATCGCGGTTTGCGCGGAAAAGTCGAAGGCATCCGGCGCTGTCATTCATGTCGAAGCGCTTGAGTTGCCACGCAAGATGCCCGGCGAATCCGACAACGCCCGCCAGAGCCAGCCACAGCGCCGTGCCATGTGGCCGCGCCGCCAGAACTGCCAGCGCCAGGCCGACGACCGCACCCGCGCCAAAGCGCAAAAGCCATCGGCGCGAATCAGTTCCGAACAGCCGCGCAGTGGATTTCACGCCGATCAGGGCGTCATCCTCGGCGTCCTGGTGGGCATAGATCGTGTCATAAAATACCGTCCAGGCGATCCCCGCCAGATAGGCGATGACCGGTGCCAGCCCGATCCCGCCCATATGCGCCGCCCAGGCCAGCAGCACGCCCCAGTTGAAGGCGAGCCCCAGAAAGACCTGCGGCCACCAGGTAAAGCGCTTGGCGAAAGGATAGATCGCCACCAGCGCAAGCGATGCGACGCCCAGCAGGATCGCGGCCTTGCCCAGCGTCAGCAGGATCACCAGCCCGGCCAGAGACTGGGCCACCAGCCAGGCGACTGCCCCCCAGACCGAGACCTGCCCCGACGGAATCGGGCGAGAGCGCGTGCGGCTGACGCGGGCGTCGATGTCGCGATCGGTGATGTCGTTCCAGGTGCAGCCCGCGCCGCGCATCAGGATCGCCCCCAGGGCGCAGGCGATCACGATCCACAGGTCGCGCCAGGTCGGGCGGTCGGCGATCATGGCCAGCCCGACGCCCCACCAGCAGGGCAGCAAAAGCAACCATGTCCCGATCGGGCGGTCGGCGCGCGACAGGCGCAGCCAGGGGCGCCATCCTTCGGGCGCATAGCGGTCGACCCAATTGTCGGGCGGAGCATCGGCGACGCTGCGCTGCGCCTCTGGCGTCTGGTGTGGGGTCTGCATTAGTCTGCGCCTCATCATGGCGAAAATCAGGTTGTTCATAGATCACCCGCTGACCCTCGGACAAGGCATCGCGCTTGGTTCCGACCAGGCACATTACCTTTCTTCGGTCATGCGGCAGGGCGTCGGAGACGAAGTCCTGCTGTTCAACGGCCGCGACGGCGAATGGCTGGCGCGGATCGAACGGCTGGCCAAGCGCAACGGCGACCTTGTCGCGGTCAGGCAGACGGCACCGCAGATGGACCCGCCCGACCTGTGGCTGGTCTTTGCCCCGATCAAGAAGGCCCGCACCGACTTCATCGTCGAAAAGGCGGCCGAGATGGGCGCATCCCGCATCCTGCCCGTCCAGACCGAGCACACCAACTCCGAACGTATCCGCCAGGACCGCCTGCAGGCCCATGCGGTCGAGGCGGCCGAGCAATGCGGCGGCACCTTCGTCCCCGAGGTCACGGACCTGCTGGCGCTCTCCCGGCTTCTGGATGGCTGGGACGCGAACCGACGCATCCTTTGGGCGGATGAGGCGCTGGTCGGTCCCGCCGCCACGCTGGCCGGGCTGAAGCGCGGTCCCTGGGCGATCCTGATCGGCCCCGAAGGCGGGTGGAGCGAATCGGAACGCGCCCGGCTTTCGGCGATGGATTGTGTCACCCGCATATCCCTGGGTCCCCGGATCCTGCGCGCCGACACTGCCGCCGTCGCGTCACTTGCGTTGTGGCAAGCCGAATTGGGCGATTGGAATTAGTCGCGCCCTGAAATTGGCGCAACTTCCTCCCGCGAATTGGCAGATGCGCGACAGTTTATTGCACCAAAGCCGCGCAATCACCTCTTTGTCATAAAAATTTAATGAAAACGGCGCCTTATGCGTGCGCTGCATAGCGGCAATGTCGCTGCGGTCGTAGAATTCCGAAATTGCCCAGCCTATATGCTGGCCATCAGATAACCGCCCGTATTCAGGGCATTTCCAAGAACAGGTGACATCATGTCGGCGATTGACACGAACCGCGTCCATGGCGGGACGCGCTCTTTCGGTATTGGCTCGAAATTTCTGGCGGCTTTCTCTGCCTGGAACGATGCACGCGTTACCCGTAACGCGCTGAGCCGCCTGTCGGACCGCGAGCTGGACGATATCGGTCTGTGCCGCGGCGACATTGAGCGGATTGCACGCGCCCGCTAATACCGGCGAAGAGCGATGCGAAACGGGCCCCGGTTGCTCCGTGGGGCCTTTTCAACTCCCCCTTGTCGCGATGTGAAAAACCCGCCCCTTTTCGGGGGCGGGTTTTTCCTTATTTGCGATGCACCACCAGCGTCGACCATTCGCCGTGATCGTCGCGCCGGTCCAGGGGCAGACCGCCTGCGGCATAGGCGGCAATCACCTCTTCCGCCTGAGTGACCAGGATACCCGACAGGATCGCCTTGCCGCCCGGGGCAAGCTGGCGCGCCATGTCAGGAACAAGATCGATCAGCGGCTGCTTCAGGATATTGGCAAAGACCAGGTCGAAAGGAGCGGCACTCTCGATCAACGGATGGTCGAAGCCCACGGCCTCGACGCATTCGACCCGTCCATCCAGGCCGTTCGCGATCACGTTGGCCCGCGCCACGTCGACGGCAACCGGATCGATGTCGCCCGCCAGCACGATAACCGGAAAGGCGCGCGCGGCGGCCATCGCCAGAACCGCGGTCCCGCAGCCGACATCGACGATGCGCTGAGGCTGTTCGCCCGCCTCGATCATGCGGTCCAGCGCCAGCAGGCAGCCCTTGGTCGTCGCATGATGGCCGGTGCCAAAGGCCATTGCCGCCTCGATCAGCAGACCTTCCGATCCCTCGGGAACCTTGTCGGCATCATGGCTGCCGTGGACGAAGAAGCGCCCGGCCTCGACCGGGGACAGCTCGCGCTTGACATGGGCGACCCAATCGACCTCGGGCAGTTCCGAGATGACAAACGGGTCCGCCCCCCAGGCCGCGGCCATCAGAGCCAGGGCGACCTCGTCCGGGCTTTCGGTGAAGTACAGGCCCACCTCCCACCGGTCGCTGCCGTCTTCGATCTCAAAAACGCCGCTGCCGACGGGTTCCGGGGTCAGATCCTCGCCCAGCTCTGCTATGGCCTCGGCGGCCTCGCGTCCGGCGGTCTGGGTCAGCGCGGTCCAGGTGGGCATCAGATCTCCTCGGGAATATCGGTCAAAGGCGCCTCTACGCCCGTGCCGCGCAGCCCGCAATAGCCGTCCGGATAACGGTCCAGGTATTGCTGGTGATCCTCATGCGCCAGATAGAAGGGACCGGCCGGCTCGATCCGGGTGGTGATGTCCGCAAGTCCCGCGACGGCCAGACGGTTGCCGTAATCGGCCTTGCTGAATTCCGCCGCCGCCTTCTGGCTTTCGGTGAAATACATGATGAGCGAGCGGTATTGCGAACCCACGTCATTGCCCTGGCGGTTACCCTGGGTCGGGTTGTGGTTTTCCCAGAACACCTGCAGCAGACGCTCAAAGCTGATGCGCGAGCTGTCATAGATCACGCGCACGACCTCGGCATGGCCGGTAGTTCCGGCGCAGACCTGCTTGTAGGTCGGATTCTCGACCGTGCCGCCGGCAAAGCCGACCTCGGTCAACCAGACGCCGTCCAACTGCCAGAACAGCCGTTCGACACCCCAATAGCAGCCCATGCCGAAAATGGCCTGGTCGAAGCCCTTGGGAACCGGCGCGTCCAGAGGCCGGCCAAAGATACGGTGGAGGGGAGCGGTCATTGGCGCATCCTTTCAAAGCTATTGCCGTGGATTTAGGCACGGCCCTACGTTCGTGCAACATGGCATACCCCGTGCCGGTTGGTTCCGGCACCGGGAAAAACGAAAAGGAATCCCATGCAACCCGGTTCCCTGAACCTTATCACCGATGTCGATGGCCTTCTGGTCGGAAATGCGCGGGACGATGCGCTGCGGTCGGGGACCACGGTCCTTCTGGCCGACCGCCCGCTGACCTGCGGGGTCAGCGTCATGGGCGGCGCACCCGGCACGCGCGAGACCGAGCTTCTGGCCCCCGACAAGACAGTGCAGGGGATCGACGCGCTGGTGCTGTCTGGCGGCTCGGCTTTTGGCCTTGCCGCCTGCGATGGCGTGTCCGAGGGGCTGCGCCGTCTTGGCCGGGGTTTCCCGGTCGGGCCGGTCCGGGTGCCGATCGTGCCGGGCGCCATCGTCTTTGACCTGCTCAACGGCGGCGACAAGGAATGGGACCAGAATCCCTATCCCGCGCTAGGCAGAAGGGCGTTGGAAGCCGCCTCGGCCCGGTTTGCGCTTGGCAGCGAAGGCGGCGGCACGGGCGCGCTGACCCATCGCTGGAAGGGTGGACTGGGCTCTGCCTCGGCGGTGCTTGACTGCGGCGTGACGGTTGGGGCGCTGGTGGTCGTGAACGCGCTTGGCTCGGTCACCGCGCCGGGGGGACGGCAGTTCTGGGCCGCGCCGTGGGAAATGGAGCAAGAATTCGGCGGTCTCGGTCTTGCCGGTCCGTTCGATGCCGCCCATGAGCCGCCAATGACAAAGCAACTGGGCGAGGCCACGACCATCGCCATCGTCGCTACGGATGCGGCGCTGGACAAGGCGGCGTTGACCCGAATGGCGACCGCCGCGCAGGACGGCATGGCTCGTGCGATCGTTCCCAGTCATACCCCTTACGACGGGGACCTGGTGTTTGCCGTCTCGACCGGCGCGCGGCCCCTGCCCGATCCGGTGCTGACACCCTTTCAGCTTGGACATGCCGCGGCATCGGTGCTGGCGCGGGCCATCGCCCGCGGCGTCCATGCCGCCATCCCCCGTCCCGGCGACCTGCAGCCCTGCTGGTCCCGGAAATGAAAGGGGCGACGGGAGAGAGAGTCCGCCGCCCCAGTCTGAACACGTCAAGAGGGAAAACCTGACGATAGGCGCTCAACGCCCAAGCCTTGATCCGGATCCATGACATTTCCGAGAGCAGGAAAAAATCCCGCCGCCCTTGCTTTGCGGGCGCGAAAGGTAAAGCTTTCGGATCGACGGAAAGCAGGAGTCTGGCGATGAACACACATGCAACCGATTTGAAAATGCTGCTGAAGGATCCGTCCCTGCTGGAAACCCGCGCCTATGTCGCGGGGGCGTGGACAGATGCAGATGACGGCGCAACCTTTGACGTCATCAATCCCGCGCGCGGGGATGTCATTGCGCGGGTCGCCGATCTGGGCCGGGCCGAGGTCGCCCGCGCAATCAGCGCCGCGGCCGAGGCAATGAAGGCCTGGACCGCGCGCACAGCCAAGGATCGCGCGCAGGTCATGCGCAAATGGTTCGACCTGATGATGGAAAACCAGGACGATCTGGGCAAGATCCTGACCGCCGAGATGGGCAAGCCGCTGGCCGAGGCCAAGGGCGAAATCGCCTATGGCGCCAGCTTCATCGAATGGTTCGGCGAAGAGGCCAAGCGCATCTATGGCGAGACTATCCCCGGCCATATGCCCGACAAGCGCCTGACCGTCATCCGCCAGCCGATCGGGGTCGTCGCCTCGATCACGCCCTGGAACTTTCCAAATGCCATGATCACCCGCAAATGCGCCCCGGCGCTGGCTGCGGGCTGCGGCTTCGTGGGGCGTCCCGCTTCGGAAACGCCGCTGTCGGCGCTGGCGATGGCGGTGCTGGCCGAACGCGCGGGCATCCCCAAGGGGCTGTTCAGCATCGTGCCGTCGACGAAGGCTTCCGATATCGGCAAGGAGTTTTGCGAAAATCCGTTGATCCGCAAGCTGACCTTCACCGGCTCGACCAATACCGGTCGCATCCTTTTGCGGCAGGCAGCGGATCAGGTGCTGAAATGCTCGATGGAACTTGGCGGGAACGCGCCCTTCATCGTCTTCGACGACGCCGATCTTGATGCCGCGGTCGAAGGGGCGATGGCCTCGAAGTTCCGCAACAACGGCCAGACCTGCGTCTGTGCAAACCGCATCTATGTGCAGGCCGGTGTCTATGACGCCTTCGCCGACAAGCTGGCAGCGGCGGTCGAGAAGCTGCGCGTGGGAGACGGCCTGGCCGAAGGCGTGACGACCGGCCCCCTGATCAACGAAAAGGCCGTCGAGAAGGTTCAGGACCACATCCAGGACGCGCTGTCCGGTGGCGCCCGGATCCTGACCGGCGGCAAGCCGATGGAGGGGCTGTTCTTCGAACCCACGGTCGTCACCGGGATCACCCAGTCGATGAAGGTCGCGACCGAGGAAACCTTTGGCCCGCTTGCCCCCCTGTTCCGCTTCGAGACCGAGGACGAGGCCGTGGCCCATGCCAATGACACGATCTTCGGCCTTGCCGCCTATTTCTATGCGCGCGACATCGGGCGCGTGACGCGGGTGCAGGAGGCGCTGGAATACGGAATCGTCGGCGTGAACACCGGCATCATCTCGACCGAGGTTGCGCCATTCGGGGGCGTCAAGCAATCCGGGCTTGGCCGTGAAGGATCGAGGCACGGGATCGAGGATTACCTTGAGATGAAGTATATCTGCCTGTCGGTCTGACTTTCTGGCACGAACGGCCCAGTCAGGCGGTGGCGACACCTTGCCGTAAGCCGCTTGACACACGCCCATCCCGAGGCGGACTGTTGGGAGCATGCATGTAGGAGGTTCTGAGAATGCCTTTCGTGCCTGCTCCCCAATATGTCGTAAACGCTCATGCCCAGGCTCAGGCAGGTCTGGTCACGCTCAACAATCCAGCAGCCACCAACGTCCCCAGAAATAACCGGACCTGGAAAGTCGCCGTCCCGCGCGCAAGATCGGCCGTCGCCCATCCCGTCCACGCGATACCGATGTCAGCCGTGACCGGCAGCGAGATCGTGCTGCGGGGCGACACCCGCACGCCGCAGGCGATCGAGGCCGCTGGCGGGCTCTATTCGCAGCGCGTCGGTCAGGCTTTGCCGACCCAGGCCGTCGGTCCCGGCACGCCGATGAGCGCGCATCGCGGTCCCACGGTCATGGAGGAATATGTCCACAATCCACATGATCCCGACGCCCATCAGGCATTCGCCCACGCGACAAGATTTGTGTCCTGCACCAGGGATATAGGCATTGCAAAGGGGTTTGCGACACCGCACGGACATGTCTATCTGGCGCGCGCGAACGTCGGTGTGGACTACAACGCCTATCGGGGCGGAGGCAATGCCGGGCAGGCCGAGGTCATGGTGATACAGGGCCTGGCAATGAACGACATCATCGCGGCAAGGCGGATGGCGGACAACGCAATCTTCGTCAACAGCACCTTCCAGCAGGCCAATATGCCTCAGGCGACGTTCAATGCCGCGATGAACCTGCTGATGGGCTGATGGGCAGTATCCGCAGCGCAGCGAAACGCCCGAAATGAACCCCGAGGAAAGCGGTTCACGGCGACGGTCGCCGTGAACGGTCCGGATGCGGAAAACTCCAGAGCAATGCGCTGGAGTTCCCGGAATCAGCGCTTGTCGTCTTCGTCCTCGTCCGCGTCGTCATCCTGCGCGGGCAGGTTGAAGAAGCTGTCGGCGTCGAGGTTTTCTTCCTTCTTCGGCTTCTCGTCCGAGCCGCCAAGGGTGAAGCCCTCAAGCCCGGCGATCGAGCTGGGCATCCGAGGCTCGTCCGACATGGCCAGCGAGGTTTCCGTCGACAGCAGCTTGCGACGCTCGTCATCGGTCATCGCGCCGCCTTCCGAGGCCTTGCGCTTGGCGGCCTTCTGCACGGCCGCGTCCAGTTCGGACTGGCGGCACAGGCCCAGGGCAACCGGGTCGATCGGCTGCATGTTTTGGATATTCCAATGCGTCCGCTCGCGGATCGAGGCGATGGTCGGCTTGGTCGTCCCGACCAGCTTGGCGATCTGGGCATCGGCCAGTTCGGGATGGAACTTGACCAGCCACAGGATCGCATTCGGACGGTCCTGACGCTTGGAGAGCGGGGTATAGCGGGGGCCGCGGCGCTTTTCCTCGCCCTCAGCGGCGGGGTTGTGCTTGAGCTTCAGCTTGTAGCGCGGGTCTTTCTGACCCTTCTCGATCTCGATCGGATCAAGCTGGTTCGAGGCAACCGGATCGAAGCCCTTGACGCCTGCCGCCACGTCGCCGTCGGCAATGCCCTGGACTTCAAGCTCGTGCATGCCACAGAAGTCGCCGATCTGTTTGAAGCTGAGAGTCGTGTTGTCGACCAGCCAGACGGCGGTGGCCTTGGCCATCAGCGGCTTATTCATGACCTTCTCCTTAACAATATCTTCTTCGGCCGGGAAAACGGCTTTTGGCGGGCGCCATTCCATTTTCAGGGGGGATTGACCGCGTATATAGGCGTTTCAGGGCCCGGAATAAAGCCTGAATTTCGTGGCACCGCTGGCGCGACCGGGCTAGTTTTGCGCCATGATGCGATTTCTTCTGCTTGCCGCCGCCCTGCTTTGCGCCGCCCCTGCCGATGCCCAGGACCGAAAAAGGGACCGGGCCGGAGAGTTCGACTATTACGTCCTGTCGCTTAGCTGGTCGCCCAGCTGGTGCGCGCAAGAGAAGGGGCGCGACGATGCCGGGCAATGCGATCCCGGTCGCGCGCTTGGCTTCACCGTCCACGGGCTTTGGCCCCAGCACGAACAGGGCTGGCCTTCGGATTGCCGCACGGATGCGCGCGATCCGTCCCGACGCGAAACCCGGCAGATGGCGGACCTGATGGGTTCGGGCGGTCTGGCCTGGTACCAGTGGAAGAAACATGGCCGCTGTTCGGGCCTGTCGGCGCATGATTATTTCGCAACGATGCGCGAGGCGGCAGAGCGCGTTCACCTGCCCGACGTCCTGCAGCGGCTGTCGCGCGATGTCACCCTGCCCGCCGATGTGGTCGAGGCCGCGTTTCTTGAGACCAATCCGGCGATGACCCGCGACGGCATCACCGTCACCTGCCGCGACCGCGCCCTGCAGGAGGTCCGCATCTGCCTGACACGCGACCTGGAGCCCCGCGCCTGCGCGCCCGACAGCCGGCGCGATTGCCGCGGCAGCATCCAGATGCCGGCGCCCCGCTGACGGGGCCGCAGCCGGCCTCCGGCGGGGGTATTTGGCAAACGGTGAAACCGGGCGCCTCGCCCTATTCCTCGGTCACGCGCAGGACGATCTTGCCGATATGGTCGCCCCCTTCCATCCGGCGATGCGCCGCGTCTGCCTCGGCCAAGGGGAAGCTGCTGTCCATCAGCGGGCGCACGGCCCCGGTTTCGACCAGCGGCCAGAGGTCGCGGGCAAGCTCCGCGGCGATCGCCGCCTTGGCGAGGTCGGATTGCGGGCGAAGCGTGGCCCCGGTCACGGTCAGGCGGCGCATCATGATCTGGGCGAAGTTGATCTCGGCCTTGGGACCGGACAGGAAGGCGATCTGGACTAGCCGCCCTTCATCCGCCAATGCCTTCAGGTTCCGTGCGATATAGCTGCCGCCCACCATGTCGAGGATCAGGTCCGCGCCCCCTGCCTCTTGCAGGATCTGGACGAAATCCTGGTCGCGGTAATTGACCGCACGGGCACCCAGGGCCGCGCAGGCCTGGCACTTGGCGTCGGAGCCCGCGGTGGCCCAGACCCTTGCGCCAAGCGCACGGGCGACCTGGATTGCCATCGTGCCGATGCCGGACGAGCCGCCATGGACCAGAAAGCGTTCGCCGCCCTTCAGCCTGCCGCGCGTCACCACGTTCGACCAGACGGTGAAAGCGGTTTCGGGAAGTGCCGCGGCCTCGCGCAGGGTCAGCCCCTCGGGAACCGGCAGGGCGTGATCGGCCGGACAAAGCGCGTATTCGGCATAGCCTCCCCCCGGAAGCAGCGCACAGACGCGGTCGCCGACTTTCCAGCGCGTGACACCCGGACCGATCGCGGCAACGGTGCCCGCGCATTCCAGGCCGGGCAGGTCCGACGCTCCGGCAGGGGGTGCATAGACCCCCATGCGCTGCAAGACATCGGGACGGTTCACCCCGGCCCAATGGACCCGGATCAGGATCTGACCGTGCCCCGCCACCGGGACCGGTCGCTTCGTCACTTCCAGCACATCGGCTGCCCCCGGCGCGGTGATCGCGACCGCCCGCATCATGTCCGGGATCATGCGTCGGCCCGCCCTTCGGGTCCGGCGGCGGGGTGGCCGACATGACCCGGCGCGGGCCGCCTGCGCGGGGCGCGGATCCAGCCGGTCGCAAAGGCGCCAAGGGCACCGACGCCCGGCAGGCTGCCCAGCTGCCCCTTGAACTTTTCGAAGCGCATCACCCCCTCGATCCGGCGGTCGAGGAAGGCGCGCGTGTCCTGAAACCCCGGCGAATCGTCGCCCAGCCAGTAAAGCACCGTCGCGCCATAGACGGTCGAGAGCGTGGCGCGCTTGGAATACCAGTTCACGTCCTCGGACGTGTCGCCAAGGCCATCCCAGATCGTATCCGCGGTTTCCCAGATCAGCCGCGCACCCACCGCCGCGTGCTGGGGCAGCGCCATGACCACGGCCCCGGCGCGCGCCATTTCGCGGTCGGTCGAGGTCAGGCGGTGCATCACGGCATCGGTGATGCGGTCACGGAAACGGCCCTGAAGCGTGCCGCGCGCCAGCCATTCGCGCAGCGCCGCGTCCCCGCGGCGGTGATAGGCTGCAGCAAGGTCGACCCCGCCCCGGGGCAGGTGGACGCGAATCAGGCCGGGCGCCAGGCCGATGTCGCGCGCACCCGCAGCCACGGCCTTGTCGCTCATCCCGTCGAAGACGACATGCACCAGCGCCGCGTCGATCAACCTGTCCCGTTCATTCGTCATTCTTCACTCCTGCGGATCGCGGGGAAAATCTGGACAAAAGCGATTCGCCCTGTTATGAGGCCGCTTCCTGCAATTCAGATCAACTTTAACCTAGGAAGGTGGTGACAACCACATGCAGGTAAGTGTTCGCGACAATAACGTCGAACAGGCGCTTCGTGCTCTGAAGAAAAAACTTCAGCGCGAGGGGGTGTTCCGTGAAATGAAGCTCAAGCAGCATTTCGAGAAACCCTCGGTCAAGAAGGCCCGTGAAAAGGCCGAGGCCGTCCGCCGTGCCCGTAAGCTGGCGCGCAAAAAAGCGCAACGTGAAGGCGCACTGTAAGACAAGCGACACGTTTGTTTTCCAAAACTCCCGTGGCCCAGCCTCGGGGGTTTTACTTTGCTTAGACCGGCAGCGCGGTGGTGAAGGCCACCGTCTTCAGCGAGAACGAGGAATGCATCTGCGCGACGCCCGGCAGCTTGGTCAGGCGCTGGCGGTGGATGCGGGCAAAGTCGTCGGTGTCGCGGGCCACGACCTTCAGCAGGTAATCCGCCGATCCCGCCATCAGGTGACATTCCAGCACGTCGGGGATCTTGCGGACCTCGCGCTCGAACGCTTCGAGCAGCTCGTCGGCCTGACCGGACAGGGTGATCTCGACAAAGACGGTTGTCGGGCGTTCCAGCTTGCGGGCATCCAGCAGCGCGACATAGCCCCGGATCATTCCCATTTCCTCAAGCCGCTGGACGCGGCGGTGGCAGGCGCTGGGGGACAGGCTGACCTGGGCCGCAAGTTCGGCATTGGTGATGCGCCCGTCCCGCTGCAGAACGGTCAGGATGCGGCGATCTGTTGCGTCGATGTCGCCCATGTCGAAAGAGCCTGCCCGTTTTCTGCCCGCATGCGGGATGATGTCCCAAGCCGGTCCGGGCTGCAAGCGTCAGGGCGCGGCGCGCCCTGCCCCGGCACGCCGCCCGCATCGGCTGGCCGGAGGATCAGGCGCGGTTCGCGCGCAATTCGTCCCGGATCTCGATCAGCAGCTCCTGCTCGGACGGACCGGCGGGGGCGGCTTCCTCGACCTTTTTCTGGATGACGCTGTTTTGCAGCTTGTTCACCGCCTTGACGAGCAGGAAGACCGCCCAGGCGATGATCAGGAAATTGATGATCGCGGAGAGGAAGGAGCCCCAGGCAAAGACCGAGGCGCCGGAATCGCGCGCAGCCTTCAGGCTGGCGCCATCGGGAACCTGACCCTTGAGCACCACGTAATGCCCGCTGAAATCGGTACCGCCGGTCAGCAGGCCGATGATCGGGTTGATCAGGTCGGTGACCAGCGAGTTGACGATCGCAGTGAAGGCGGCGCCGATGATGATGCCGACGGCAAGATCGACGACATTGCCGCGGGCGATGAACTCCTTGAACTCCTTGAGCATGTGCTTACCTTTCCTCAGACCTGTCGCGCCGATGGGGCAAAGCGTTCCCCGCGGCAACCATCCCTCAAAGATTGTTCAGGATCTTCCCAAGATGTCTACACTTTCCGACTTTCCGATCACGCATCGCTGGCCGCCCGTGCGTCCCGACGTGATCCAGCTTTACACATTGAATACCCCCAACGGCATCAAGACTTCGGTCATGCTGGAGGAGTGCGGGCTGGATTACGACGCCCATCGCATCAGCATCGGCGACCCCGAGGATCAGTTCACGCCGGAGTTCCTGTCGCTGAACCCGAACAACAAGATCCCGGCGATGATCGACCCGAACGGACCGGACGGAAAGCCGATCGGCCTGTTCGAGACGGGGGCCATGCTGATCTATCTGGGCGACAAGACCGGGAAGTTCCTGCCGCGCGAGGGTGCCGCGCGCTATCACACGATCCAGTGGCTGATGTGGCAGATGGGCGGCGTCGGACCGATGTTCGGCCAGGTCGGATTTTTCCACCGCTACAAGGGCAAGGAGATCGAGGATCCGCGTCCCCGCACCCGCTATTACACCGAGGCGCGGCGGCTTCTGGGCGTGCTGGACCGCCAGTTGCAGGGCAAGGACTGGATCACCGGCGAATATTCCATCGCCGACATGGCCATCGGCCCCTGGTTGCGCACCGTCCGCGTGAACTATGAGGCCGAGACCGAAACAGGCATGGCCGAGATGGGGAACGTCCAGGCCTATCTGGAACGGTTCCTGGCACGCCCTGCCGTGCAGAAGGGGATCGAGGTCGGCGCGGCGTGAACCCGCGATTGGGGGCTCTGCCCCCGACGCGCGTGCCGCGCGCCTCCCCCGGGGTATTTGGTAAACGTTGAAATGGAAAAGGCCGGGGTGTGATCCCCGGCCCTTTTACATCAGCTGCGCAGCGTGCCGCCGGTGGCCTTGGTCACCTTTTCGACGATCTTCGCGCTGACGGATTCGATATCCGCGTCGGTCAGCGTCTTGTCCTTCGGTTGCAGGCGGGCGGTGATCGCGATCGACTTCCTGCCGCCTTCCAACCCGGTGAACTGATCGAAGACCGAGACCTTTTCGATCAGCGCCTTGTCCGCGCCCGCAGCGGCATTGACCAGCGTCAGGGCCTCGACCCCGGCATCGACGACGAAGGCGAAGTCGCGTTCCACCGCCTGCAGGCCAGAAAGCTCCAGCGCGGGGCGAGACGGCGTCTTGACCTTCGGCAGCGGCACGGCGGCAATGCGGATGGTGAAGCCCACCGCAGCGCCCTTGATGCCGAAATGGCGCAGGATCTTTGGGTGAATTTCGCCAAATGTGGCCAGCGCCTTCGGTCCAAGTGCGATATTGCCCGCGCGGCCGGGATGCCACCAGGCGTCCAGCTTGCGGTTGATCTGGGCCTTGGCGGGCGCGCCGATGACCTGCAGGATCGCCTCGGCATCGGCCTTGGCGTCATAGATGTCGACCTTGCGGCGCGAGGCAAAAGGATCGCGGGGCGCGGTATTGCCGACGAGAATGCCGGCAAGGTGCAGATCCTGATCGCCCGGCTCGCCGCCCGAAAAGACCGGGCCGCATTCGAACAGCGCGAGATCCATGAAGCCGCGCGCCTGATTGCGGGCCGCAGCCGCCAGCAGGCCGGGCAGAAGGTCCGGACGCATATGCGTCATCTCGCTGCTGATCGGGTTCTCGATGCGGACGGCATCGCTGCCACCGCCGAAAAGCGCCGCCGCCTGCTGGTCGATGAAGCTGTAAGTCACGCATTCGTTGTAGCCAAGGCTGGCCGCCATGCGGCGGGCGGCCTTCTCGCGGCTTTGCAGCGGCGTCAGCACCGGCTGCGGCACACCCGCCTGCGGACGGGCCAGCGGCTGGCCCTTGAGCTTGGTCAGCGAGGCGATGCGCGCGACCTCTTCGACAAGGTCGGCGCTGCCCAGGACGTCGGGACGCCAGCCGGGGACGAAGGCCTGATCGCCTTCCAGCCGGAAGCCCAGGGCCTCCAGCGTGGCGCGCTGCTCAGCCTCGGGGATGTCCATGCCGACCAGACTGATGACGCGGGCCGGCTCCAGCCGATAGCTGCGGGTGGTGTCGGGAACAGCACCGGCGGTAACGACCTCGGAGGCCTCGCCGCCGCAAAGATCAAGGATCATCCGGGTCGCAAGCTCCAGCCCCGGACGGGTGAAGCTGGGATCCGCGCCCCGTTCGAAGCGATAGCGGGCGTCAGAGTTGATCTTCAGCGCCCGGCCCACGGTCGCGATGGCGATCGGATCCCAATAGGCGCTTTCCAGGAAGACATCGACCGTGTCATCCGAACAGCCGGAATGTTCACCACCCATGATGCCGGCGATGCTTTCGGGTCCATTCTCATCAGCGATGATCATGGTTCCGGCGGCGAAGGCATAAGTCTTTCCATCCAGCGCCAGAAGCTCTTCCCCCTCGCGCGAGGGGCGGACCGTCAGGTCGCCCTGCACCTTGGCGGCATCGAAAACATGCAGCGGGCGGTTCAGGTCGAAGGTGAAGAAGTTGGTGATGTCGACCAGCGTGTTGATCGGCCGCAGCCCGATCGCGGTCAGGCGCTTTTGAAGCCATTCCGGCGAGGGGCCGTTCTTCACGCCACGGATCAGGCGGCCCGAGAAGAAGGGCGCGCGCGCGGCGACCTCGGCATCGATCACGACCTTGATCGGCGACGGGAAGCTGCCCGGAACCGTGATGTCCTTGACAGGCTTCAGCTTGCCCAGACCACGCGCGGCAAGATCGCGGGCGATCCCGTGGACGCCAAGGGCGTCGGGACGGTTCGGGGTGATCTTGATCTCGATGACCGGATCGACCGTTTCCGGGCGGTTCGCGGCCAGCCAGTCGACGAATTTCTGACCGACTTCGCCCGAAGGCAATTCGATGATGCCGTTATGTTCGTCGGAAAGCTCCAGCTCGCGTTCCGAGGCCATCATGCCATGGGATTCGATGCCACGGATCTTGCCCACGCTCAGCGTGACGTCGATGCCGGGGACATAGTCGCCCGGTTTCGCCAGCACGACGGTGATGCCTTCGCGGGCATTGGGCGCGCCACAGACGATCTGCTTTTCGCCTTCGTCCGTCATCACCCGGCAGACGCGCAGGCGGTCTGCATCGGGATGCTGCTCGGCCGCAATGACCTTGGCGATGGTAAAGGACGACAGCTTCGCGGCCGGATCGGTCACGCCCTCGACCTCGAGGCCGAGATCGGTCAGCGCCTCGGTGATCTGATCAAGCGAGGCGGTGGTGTCGAGATGCTCCTTGAGCCAGGAGAAGGTGAATTTCATGGCGCGGCTCCGTCGGGTTTGGCGTCCCTTAGCGCATGGCGCGGCGGATTGGTAGGGTGGTGCGCCGCGTGGACGTGACACGGCCGGGATTCCCTGCGTTGGCGACGCTTTCCTTCGGTCCCTGACCTTGCGCTGGGTCCGGGCCACCCTATGTTAATGGTGTAAACATCAAGGATACGAGGTCGATGGACACCCAACGGGAATTGCTGATCGAACAGAGGGTCGCGAATGACGCGAAGTCGCCGCTGGTGGCCTATCTGCTGGCGATCCTGCTGTGGGGCTTTGGCGCGCACCGCATGTATCTGGGCCGCTGGTTCAGCGGCATCGTCATGCTGGTGATGTGGGGGCTGGGCTGGCTGCTGACGCCCGTTTTGATCGGCTGGCCGCTGGTCGGTCTGGTCTGCCTGTGGGCGCTGATCGACCTGTTCCTGATCCCCGGCATGATCCAGGACGACAAGGATGACATGCGCCGCCGGTTGGGATCCAGCTTGGCCTGACGCCTGAGCAGTGGAATGCCCGCCCCGCCCCGTGCATGGAGCAAGGCGGGCTTGGTCTGTCAGCTGACCAGCGCGCGCGCGTTCTGCGCGTGACGCCCGGCAAGGCGGCGGCCCTGCCGTCCCGAGGCCAGCACACGCGCCGGGGCGGGGACATGGTCCATCTCGGCCAGTTCAGGGAACAGGGCAAGGATCTCATCCGCCGCAGCCGGACCGACGGATTTCAGCGCCTCGGCACCGGGATAGAAGGACTCGGTCTTTGCCCCGTTGGCGATGACCACCTCGTGGCGTTCGAACAGCATATGGAAATATTCGACTTCGGCCAGCTCAGAGGCGATCTCGACTCCGGGCAGGTCCAGAAGCTGCTTGGCCGCGACCAGAACCTCGGACGTGCCGAACATGCGCTGCGCAATGCGCGAACGGACCAGCACGCGATGCTGGGGCGACACGACCAGATCCTGAACCGGCAGACCATCACCCAGCGCACCCGCGCGGATGCGGATCGGACGCAGGTTGGCATGCAGCATCAACGCGCCAGAGCCCAGCCTGCGCGCCCCGATCCAGCGGATGGGCTGGATGCCGTTGTCCAGCGTGACGACCATGTCGCCGACGGCCAGATCCTCAATCGCGACGGGACCGTCGGGCGTCTCGATCAGGGTGCCCCGCGCGAAGCAGAAGATGGTGATGTCATTGCCCTGCAAGGCCATCGTGCCGACATCCTGACCATCGGCGTTAACGACGGTATAGCCGGTCGAAATCAGCGGAGGGGTTTCGGTGTCATCGACGGTCGACGCCGTTTCGACTAGCGACCAGCCCGGCGGCAGATTGACGACCACGGTGTCGATCTCGCCATCCGCAGGTGCAGAGGTAACGTTAATCGTGCCAGAGAAACCTTCGCCGATGTTTACCGTGACCGTATCGTCCGAACCGCTTCCCCCCGTGGCCTGATTGTAGGAACCAAAGGTGGAGGCATCGATAACATAGTCTGCCATTCTTACTTCTCCATAAAACAGACCGCTCGGGTCGACGGAAATCGCATCTAGCGGTTGCAGGCTGCACGACTCCCGGATCAAGTGAAAGCCCGTTGCGTGAAATGCGCATAACAAGGTCGCCAGCTTCCGCGACGGAACCCGCAATTGGGCGAAATGCCGCCGGACGGGGCAGATATGCGAAACGCCCGTGAAGCGGGTTCACGGGCGTTAGTCGGTCTCCGGTTCGGTCTTATCGGCTGAGGCCGCCCGACACGGTCGGCATGTCACCGGCGGCGAAACCGTAATGCCGAAGCCAGCGCAGGTCGGATTCGAAGAAGGCGCGCAGGTCGGGAATGCCGTATTTCAGCATCGCGATGCGGTCGATACCCATGCCGAAGGCAAAGCCTTGCCATTGTTCGGGATCCACCCCGGCGGCGGCCAGAACCTTGGGATGGACCATGCCCGAACCCAGGATCTCCATCCACGAGTTGCCCTGCCCCAGCGTCAGCTTGCCGCCTTCCCAGGAACAGCGGATATCGACCTCGGCCGAGGGCTCGGTAAAGGGGAAATGGCTGGCGCGGAAGCGCAGCTCGACCTCGTCCAGTTCGAAGAAGGCGCGGCAGAACTCCTCAAGCGTCCATTTCAGGTTCGCCATCGAAATGTCGCGGCCAAGCGCCAGCCCCTCGACCTGGTGGAACATCGGCGCATGGGTCTGGTCCATGTCCATGCGATAGACACGCCCCGGCGCGATGACGCGGATCGGCGCGCCCGTTTCCTGCATGGCGCGGATCTGGACCGGCGAGGTATGCGTGCGCAGGACGTGCGGGGGGCGGGCATCACCTTCGGCGCGGGCCATGAAGAAGGTGTCATGCTCTTGCCGTGCGGGGTGTTCCGGCGGAATGTTCAGCGCGTCGAAATTGAACCAGTCGGATTCGATCTGCGGCCCTTCGGCGACGCGGAAGCCCATGTCGGCAAAAATCGCGGTGACTTCTTCGGTCACCTGGCTGACGGGGTGTATGGTGCCTTGCGGACGCGGACGGCCCGGCAGGGTGACGTCCAGCCATTCCTCTTTCAGGCGGGCATCCAGCGCCGCATCTTCAAGCCCCTGCTTGCGGGCGCGCAGCGCGGCGTCGATCTCGTCCTTCAGGCGGTTCAGGTCGGCACCGCGGGTCTGACGCTCTTCCGGCGTCATGCGGCCCAGTTCCTTCATCATGCCGCTGATCTCGCCCTTCTTGCCAAGGGCACCCAGGCGGACCTGTTCAAGCGAGTCACCATCGGCGGCGCCCGCGATACGGTCGAGATAGGACTGGCGAAGGGTGGTCAGATCGGACATGGCGGCTTTCCTTGCGGTTCCCGCGCGCCTTATCACGCACGGGCGGATTGCGAAAGTGCGGGGCCTCAGAAGGTTTCGGACAGGCGTTCGACCGGCCGGCACAGGCGCGTCGCCAGGGGGCCCGCAACGATCGGGCGTTCGACCAGGATCGGGTTCTGCACCATGTGATCCAGGATCGTCGCGTCATCGGCCCCGACCAGCCCGCGTTCGGCCGCGTCGGTGCCCTTGACGCGCAGCGCCTGCGTGGGCGTCAGGCTGGCCGCGCCAAGCAGCGCCGCCAGCTCGTCCCGGTCCCAGCCCTGCTGGATATAGTCCACGACGCGCGGTTCATGCCCGGCGTCCCGGATCATCTGCAAGACCTTGCGCGAGGTCGAGCAGTTCGGCTTGTGGTAGATCGTGATCACGTCTTGCTTCCAGATTGGCCTGCGTCCGCCCGGCGCCGGGCGGACGGTCATCGCGGCTCGGGATTGTCGCAGGTGACATAGGGGATCGTGCCCGGCAGTGCAACGATGCCCGTCTTGCCGGCCCTAGCGCGGTGTAACGGTCAGCCAGACACCGCCATGCGGTCGAAGGGTCAGGATCATGCGCGGCTCGGGCGCGCGCGCGGTCAGGCCGAAGCGCAGGCCCGCGACCAGTGTGGACAGGATGATGACCGCTTCCTGCACCGCGAAGCTTGCGCCGATGCAGATTCTTGGCCCCGCCCCGAACGGCAGGAAGGCAAAGCGGTCGCGTGGCGCGCCCGGCGCAAAGCGGTCCGGGTCGAAGCGATCCGGATCCTCCCACAGCATATGGTGGCGGTGCAGCGCATAGACCGGCAGCATGATGGTGTCGCCGGGCCTGACTTCGCGCCCGCACAGGCGGTCATGGATCAGCGCCGTCCGCGACAGGAAGGCCGCGGGCGGGTAAAGTCGCAACGCCTCGTCAACGATCTGGCGCAGATAGGGCAGGCGTGGAACATCGGCCGCGGTGGCGGCGCGCGCGCCCAGAACACCGCGAGCCTCGGCCGCGGCGCGGTCCTGCACCTGCGGATCGAAGGCCAGCAGGTAAAGCGCCCAAGCCAGTGTCAGCGCCGTCGTCTCGTGCCCGGCAACGATGAAGGTCAGCAGGTTGTCCCGCAGCTCGCCCGTCGACATGGCGCGGCCCGTCTCGGGGTCCTGCCCGGCCCGCAGCAGGTCCAGAAGATCGGGCGTCGGCCGCGGCCCCGACTGCGCCCGGGCACGGATGGCATCGTCCGCGACCCGCTTCATCCGCTTGAGATCGCTGCCCGACCGCACGCGGCCAGGGCGCGGGATCCAGCCGGGCAGTCCCAGGATGTCCATGACCGACAGCCGCGCCGCGCTGGAGATATAGGAATCGATCGCCTGGTGGACCGCGTCGCGATCAAACCCCTCGCCCCCGGAAAAGGTCACGTCCGAGATGACCTCGAAGGTCGCGGCGACGGTTTCGGCAAAGACGTCGACTGGCCCCGTGGCCGAGGCAAGGCGGCGCCGACTGGCTTCGGCCGCGGCGGTCATTACCGGGGCCAGGGCTTCCACATGGCGCTGCGCAAAGGCGGGTGCGGCGGCCCGGCGCTGCCAACGCCAATGCGCCCCCTCGGCGACAAACAGGGACTGGCCGATGGCAGGTTCCAGAAGCAGCTTGGTCACGACGGATTTCGGGTAATCGTCGACCCGGTCCTTCAGAACGATGGCCAGCGCGCCGGGATCCATGACCATGTGCCAGCGCTTGCCGGTCCGGCCTGAAACCATGGGCTGGCGCGTCGCAATCTCGGGGATCAGTTCCAGCACGTTGCGCCGCGCGACCAGCGCCGAGCCCAGTATGCCAAGCGGCCTGCGTCCCAAGGGAACACGGGCCGGATAGTGGGAACTTTGTTCGCTCAGCTGGGGTGCGGCAAGATCGTCCATGACGAAAAAACCCGCGCCTGGGGCGCGGGTTTCATTCACGTTCCGTCTTTTTCAGACGAAAGCGATCAGGCGGCTGCCTTGGCCTGGGCCACGACCGCAGCGAAAGCGTCGGGCTCGTGCACGGCCAGGTCGGCCAGAACCTTGCGGTCCACCTCGATGCCGGCCTTGGCCAGCGCCGCGATGAAGCGCGAATAGGTCATTTCCGCATCCACCGCGCGGACGGCGGCGTTGATCCGCTGGATCCACAGCGCGCGGAAGTTGCGCTTGCGGTTCTTGCGGTCGCGGGTTGCGTATTGGTTGGCCTTGTCGACAGCCTGGGTCGCGGTGCGGAAGTTGCGCGAACGGTTGCCGTAATAGCCTTTGGCCGCGTCAAGAACCTTCTTGTGGCGGGCGTGGGTGACTTTTCCCGACTTGACTCGTGACATGTCTGGTTCTCCTTAGCGGTTGTAGGGCATGTATTTCTTGACGATTTTCGCGTCCGCATCGGACAGGATCATGGTCCCAGTCACATCGCGGATGAATTTCGTCGAGCGTTTGATCATGCCGTGGCGCTTGCCGGCCGGGCCAGCCTTGACTTTGCCCGAGGCCGTGAACGAGAACCGCTTTTTCGCGGCCGCTTTGGTCTTCATCTTCGGCATTTTACTCTCCTTGCGGTCAGAGTGAACGCACGACTCGGCAATGCCATATTGGCCGGCCGTGCGGGTGGAAGCGCGCCCTATACGGGTGCGCGGGCGAAAAGGCAAGCCCTATTGGCTGGACTGGCCGGTAGTCGGCGCACTTGCCGCCGGAGCATCAGCAGCGGGTGCATCGGTCGAGGTCGTCGGCGAAAGCTGGCCACTGGTAACGCGGAACCAGGATTGCGCGACGCTGTTCAGGCTAAGCGGGCGGTCGTCAAGCGCGTTGGTCGCCAGCAGCACCAGCAAACCCAGCACCAGCGAGATCGCCGCCCCGCGCGGGGCTTGCGTCCGGGCCAGCGCCAGGATCGCCAGCAGCACCGACAGGATGCACAGGGCAACGCCCGCTAGCAGCAGAATATCGATCATCGCGCCGTTCCCTCGCCTTCGCTGATCCGTCTGATCCTAGGACCTATTCTGGATCGGTGCGATAGATCAAGCGTTCGTCGCAGGGGGCGATGCGCAGGATGTTCGTGGTGCCGGCCTGATTGAAAGGCACGCCTGCGGTGACGACAATCTGGTTCGTCTCGTCGGCAAAACCGAAGTCGCGCGCTGCCTTGGCCGCGTTCACAACTGCCTGCTTGAACCGCTCGAGCGAGGGTGTCAGCACGCAATGCGTCCCCCAGGTCAGGCACAACCGCCGCAGCGTCGGCGTTTCCGAAGACATGGCAATGATCGGCACACGCGGACGTTCGCGTGCGATCAGGCTGGCCGTGGTGCCCGATTGCGTAAAGGCGCAGATGCAGGAAATGTCGGTCGTTTCAGCAATCTCGCGCGCGGCGGCGACGATGGCGTCGGCTACGGTCTGGCGCTTGGCCGAGCGCGAGCTTTCGATGATCTCGCGATAGGTGGGATCGGTCTCGACCGAACGGGCGACATTGTCCATCGTCGCCACCGCCTCGATCGGATAGGCCCCGGCGGCGCTTTCGGCGGACAGCATGATCGCGTCGGCGCCTTCATAGATCGCGGTCGCGACATCGGACACCTCGGCCCGCGTCGGCATCGGGCTTTCGATCATCGACTCCAGCATCTGGGTCGCGACGATCACCGGCTTGGCCGCCGCGCGGCAGGCACGGGTCAGGCGCTTCTGGATCGGCGGCACGGAATGGACCGGCAGTTCGACCCCAAGGTCGCCTCGCGCCACCATGATCCCGTCCGAGACCTTGAGGATCTCGGAAAAGGCGCGGACCGCGGCGGGCTTTTCGATCTTGGACAGGATGGCGGCGCGGCCATTGGCCAGCTTGCGCGCCTCGATCACGTCCTCGGCCCGCTGGACAAAGGACAGGGCCAGCCAGTCGACGCCAAGCTGACAGGCGAATTCCAGGTCTTCGCGGTCCTTGTCGGACAGCGCGGCCAGCGGCAGAACCACGTCGGGCACGTTCACGCCCTTGCGGTTCGAGATGGCCCCACCCACTGTCACCACGCATTCGGCGAAATCGGCACCACAGCTTTCGACCTTCAGGCGGATCTTGCCGTCGTTGACCAGAAGTTCGGAGCCGGGTTCAAGCGCCGCGAAAATCTCGGGATGAGGCAGCTGGACGCGGGCGGGCGTGCCGGGCGCGTCGTCCAGGTCAAAGCGGAACGCCTGACCGGCCTGCAGATCATGCGGCCCATCGGCAAAGGCGCCAACGCGCAGCTTCGGCCCCTGCAAATCGGCCAGCACCGCGATCGGGCGGCCCGATTCGGCCTCGACCCGGCGGATGATGTCATAGCGGGCCTTTTGCTCGGCATGCGTTCCGTGGCTCATGTTCAGCCGGAACACGTCCGCGCCCGTCTCGAACAGGCGGCGGATGGTGTCGAAGTCGCTGGACGATGGCCCAAGGGTTGCAACGATCTTGACCTTGCGGTGGCGTCTCATCCGTTTCTCCGTCGTGTTTGCGCTAGCAGACGCTGTATAAACCCATGCACCGCGTCGCGGCAACTGTGCCCGGATCAGGGCTTGCACTAAACCTTGCCGCATGCAAGGCGAAGGGACCATGACGGTAGCAGCTTTTACCACCATCGGACGCGACCGGAAATCGCGCTGGCTTGTCACCTGCGACCACGCGTCGAACCGGGTGCCGGACTGGATCAATGGCGGCGATCTGGGCATCGCGGCCGAGGACATGGCCCGCCACATCGCCTTTGACGTGGGCGCGGCGGGACTGGCGCGGCATCTGGCCGACCGGCTGGACGCGCCCGGCATCCTGTCGAATTTCTCGCGTCTGGTCATCGATCCGAATCGCGGCGAGGATGATCCGACCCTGCTGATGCGGATCTATGACGGAACCGTCATTCCCGCGAACCGCGTCATGGACACGGCGGAACGCGAGCGTCGGCTGGACCGGCTTTACCGTCCCTATCACGACGCCTATGCCCGGCTCGCCGATACTCATCCGCGCCGCGCGATCTGCGCCATCCACAGCTTCACGCGCCAATTGCGCGGCCGCCCGCGCCGACCCTGGGCGGTGGGCATCCTTTATTCGCATCGCGACGACCGCCTTGGCCCCGCGCTGGTCCGCGAATGCCGCGACAAGGGCTGGATCACGGGCGAGAACGAGCCCTATTCCGGCCATCTCGACGGCGATTCCATCGACAAGCACGCGCTGGCGCATGGTCGCCCGAACGTCCTCATCGAGATCTGCAACGACCTGATCGAGGACGAGGCGGGTCAGATTATCTGGGCCAACCGTCTGGCCGGGGTGCTGGCGGGGATCCTGGACCGGCAAGAGCTTTAGCGGACCGCGATTTCCGCCCATGACTTGCTTTGGTCATCGGCAATTTGCCATGCGGGGCGGATGGACGTCTACATCTTCTCGCCCGGCAGTTTGCTTGCCTGCCTGATCCATTCGGCAAACAGCGCCTCGTCGGGTGTCTCGCCTTCCTGGATATGGACATAGCGCACATGCGCCTGCTTCGAGGCGACCGGCGGCACCGGCTCAAGCTCGGCCCCGCGGAAGAAGGCGACCTTGATGTATTTCGTCATGCAATGCAGGCTGAGGAACCAGGTCTGGCCGTCCATCCCGTAAAGGGGTGAGTTCCATTTCACAGCCTTTTGCACATCCGGCACCGTCCTGACGACCAGCCCGTCAAGCCAGGCGCCGACCCCGCTTTTCCAGCCCGGCATGGCCGCGATGTAATCCTGGACCGGTCCGTCACCATAGCCCTTGGGTATCTGGGGATTGCCACCCGAAAGCAGGACAGGCTGCGTTTTCGCTGTTGTCTTGTCGGTCATGCGTCACCTTCGTCCCGGTTGCATTCCGCCCCAGCCTAGCACGCAAAGCCCGGCGCACCGCAACCGCGGGCAGGTTGCCGCCCGTGCGCGACCGTCAGAGAAAGCCTTGCGGGTCGATGTCCACGGACAGCCGCAGGTTCGAGGGTGGCTTCGGCGCCAGCGCCAGCCAACGCGAAATCGCCGTCTGCACCGGCGCCTGCCGGGGCGCGCGGATCAGCATCCTGACACGATAGCGGCCCCGGACGCGGGCAATGGGTGCGGGCGCCGGACCCCAAAGCTCGGCCCCGATCTGGTGCAGTGGATCGGCGCGACGGGCCATTTCTCGGGCATGATTCTCGACCGCCGACTGGTCGGGATGTGACAGGATGATCCCGGCCAACCGGCCAAAGGGCGGCATCCCGGCCTGCTGGCGCTGCGCAGCCTCGGCATCCCAGAACGCCTCGTCCTCGCCCGACAGGATGGCGCGGATCACGGGATGCGCAGGCTGGTGGGTCTGAAGCAGCGCAAGCCCCCGCGCGTCGCCCCCTTCGCGGCCCGCGCGTCCCGCCACCTGGCGCATCAACTGAAAACTGCGCTCGGCCGCGCGCATGTCGGCGCCCTGCAGGCCAAGATCGGCATCGATCACGCCCACCAGCGTCAGGCGTGGGAAATTGTGTCCCTTGGCCACGATCTGCGTGCCGATGATGATGTCGGTTTCCCCGGCGCTGATCTGGGCGATCGCCTCTTTCAGCGCGCGGGCCGAGTGGAACAGGTCCGAGGACAGGACCGTTGCGCGGGCATCGGGAAAACGCTCGGCCACCTCTTCGGCCAGACGCTCGACCCCCGGACCGATCGCGGTCATCCTGCCCTCGACCCCGCAGCTTGGGCAGGCGACCGGGATCGGCTTCGTTTCGCCGCACTGGTGGCAGACAAGGCGATTCTGGAAGCGGTGCTCGACCATGCGGGCGTCGCATTGGTCGCAGCCGACCTGCTGACCGCAGGCCCGACAGGCGGTGATCGGGGCATAGCCGCGCCGGTTCAGGAACAGCAGCGACTGCTCCCCCCTGCCCTTGCGCGCCCGGATCTCGGCGGCCAGTCGGGGAGAGATCCAGCGCCCCTTCTCCATCTCGGATTCGCGCAGGTCGATCGCCCCCATCTCGGGCAGCTCCGCGGTGCCATAGCGCGACCGCAGGTCGATCCGCGCGTATTTTCCCGCCCCCGCGTTCACCCAGCTTTCGACCGAGGGCGTGGCCGAGGCCAGCACCACCTGCGCCCCGGCAATACTGGCCCGCAGGACCGCCATGTCGCGGGCGCTGTAGAAGACGACGTCTTCCTGTTTATAGCTGGAATCGTGCTCTTCATCGACGACGATCAGGCCAAGGTCGGCAAAGGGCAGGAACAGGGCCGAACGCGCGCCGACCACCATGCCGACATGGTGCTGCGCGGCCATGGTCCAAAGCCGGCGGCGTTCTGTGCGGGTGATGCCCGAATGCCATTCGCCCGGGCGCGCGCCGAGCCGCGCCTCGACCCGGGAAAGGAATTCCGAGGACAGCGCGATTTCCGGCAGCAGGACCAGCGCCTGACGCCCCTGTCGCAGACATTCGGCCACGGCCTCAAGATAGACCTCGGTCTTGCCCGAACCGGTGACGCCCCGCAAAAGCGTCGTGCCATAGCGTCGGGTCTTCAGCGCATCACGCAACTGTGCCGCCGCCTCGCCCTGGTCCGGGGCAAGGGGCTTGCCGGGCAGGTCGGGATCCAGCCGGGGATAGGGCGTGTCGCGGGGGGCAAGGGTTTCGGCCAGCGTCCCCGCCTTGACCAAGCCCTGCACCACGCTGCCGGTGACCCCCGCCAGTTGCGCCAACTCGCCCGGCGCGAAACCGGCACCGCCGTGATCCTCGATCACCCGCAGGACGGCGGCGCGGGCATCGGTCATCCGATCGGGCGGCGGCCCCGCCCTGTGGATGATCCGCCGCGCCGAGGGGGGCTGGTCCAGATCCGGCGCCCGCGTCGCCATGCGCAGCATCGAGGGCAAGGGCGTCAGGGTATATTCGCCCATCCGGGTCAGGAACTCGATCATCTCGGGCGCAAGCGGGGGGGCGTCGATCAGCCGCGCGACAGGGCGCAGCTTGGCCATGTCGAAATCGCCCATGCCCTGTCCCCAGACCGCGCCCATGACCCGACGCGGTCCCAGCGGCACGACGACAAGCTGACCCAGCCGCACGCCGCCTTCGGGGGCCAGATAATCCAGCACGCCCACGACTTCCTGCGTCAGCACGGCGATGCGTGCACCGTGGGGATAGAACAGCGGCCTGCTCATCCTTGGATCAGGCGGGTTCGGAACGGGAACAGGGCGGGCACGGCTTTGAGCATCGCGCGGATACTGGCACGGTGCGTCGTCGGGCCGCAAGCCGCCCGCCCGGACTTCACCCGCAGCGGTTTATGGGCTAAACCCTGCATCAAAGCCGCAACAAGGGCCATTGCCATGAAATTCTTCGTCGATACCGCCGACACCGCCGCCATCCGTGAACTGAACGACCTGGGTATGGTCGATGGCGTCACCACCAACCCCTCGCTGATCCTGAAATCGGGCCGCGACATCGTCGAGGTCACGAAAGAGATCTGCGGCATCGTCACTGGCCCGGTCAGCGCCGAAGTCGTCGCCAAGGACGCCGCCGACATGATCCGCGAAGGCAAGCATCTGGCCGAGATCGCGCCGAACATCGCGGTCAAGGTGCCGCTGACCTGGGACGGGCTGAAAGCCTGCAAGGCGCTCAGCTCGGAAGGTCACATGGTCAACGTCACGCTGTGCTTCAGCGCGGCGCAGGCGCTTCTGGCCGCCAAGGCGGGCGCGACCTTCATCAGCCCCTTCATCGGCCGTCTGGACGACATCAACCTGGACGGCATGCAGCTGATCGAGGACATCCGCACGATCTATGACAACTACGATTTCAAGACCGAGATCCTGGCTGCCTCGATCCGTTCGGTGAACCACATCACCGACGCCGCCCGTATCGGCGCCGATGTCATCACCGCGCCGCCGTCCGTCATCAAGGCGATGGCGAATCACGTTCTGACCGACAAGGGCCTGGCGCAATTCGACGCCGACTGGGCCAAGACCGGGCAGAAGATCGGCTGATGAGCGGGGATCAGGCCGTCGATCTTCCCGAGGATCTGCGCGCCCGGCTTCTGGCCCGGCCCGAACTGATCCTTTCTGACCGAGACCTGATGCGCGCGCTGATCGGCGCGCGCGAGGCCGACCGGGGCGAGAATGTCATCGACATTCGCGGCCGCGCCATGCAGGCGCTGGAAAGCCGCCTCGACCGGCTGGAGGAGACCCATGAAACGGTCATCTCCACCGCCTATGAGAACCAGTCAGGGATGAACACCGTGCATCGCGCGGTACTGTCCCTGCTGGAGCCCATGGATTTCGCGGCATTCCTGGAAAATCTGGAATCCGCGGTCGCCCCGATTCTGCGGGTCGAAACGCTGCACCTGATCATGGAATCGGGCTCGGTCGAACCGGCGCGCGAATTGGCCGGTCCGCTGACCATCGTGCCCGCGGGCACGATTGCGGCAATGCTGTCCGGCGGACGGCGGGCACCGCGCGCCGATGACATCATCCTGCGCGCCGTCGCCGGGGAATCGCTGCCCCATCACGGCGATGCCCGCGCCCCGATCAAATCCGAGGCGCTGCTGCCGATCGACCTTGGCCCCGGCCGCTTCCCGGCGCTGCTTCTGATCGGTTCGGCCGAGGCGGGGCGCTTTACCCCGGCGCAGGGCACCGATCTGCTGCGCTTCTTCAGCCAGGCCTTCCGGCTGGTCCTGATCTCCTGGCTGCGCGAATGACCCAAGGGGCCACGCCACCGCTGGCCCTGGCCCCGCTGATGGCCGAGCAATTGCAACGCTGGCTGGATGCCGAGCGCGCGGCCCGTGACCGTTCCCATCACACCATCGTCGCCTATCAGGCGGACCTGCTGGCGTTCCTGTCCTTTCTTGGTGGCTATCACGCCACCCCTGCCCTGCCGCAGACGCTGGGTCAGCTGACACAATCCGACATGCGCGCCTTTGCCGCGGCCGAACGCGGACGTGGGCTTTCGGCGCGCTCTCTCGCGCGCCGGCTGTCGGCGGTGCGCAGCTTCATCCGCTGGATGTCGGACCGCCACGGCTTCGACGCCTCGAAGGCACTGGCATCGCGCGGGCCGAAATTCACCCGCTCACTGCCGCGTCCGCTTGCCCCCGAACAGGCGCTGGAGCTTCTCGACATCGCCGCGGAAAGCCATCGCGAACCCTGGATCGCGGCGCGCGACACCGCGGTCCTGACCCTGCTTTACGGCTGCGGCCTGCGGATTTCCGAGGCGCTGCAGCTTGACGGCTCGGACTGGCCCCTGCGCGAAGCGCTGACCATACGCGGCAAGGGACAGAAGGAACGCCAGGTTCCGGTCCTGCCCGTGGCGCGCGCGGCGATCGCCGAGTACCTGCGTCTTTCCCCTTGGCCGGTGCAAGGCGACGCACCGCTTTTCCGTGGCGCAAGGGGGGCAAGGCTGAACCCCTCGGTCCTGGCCGGCGCGATGCGCACCATGCGGCAGTCGCTGGGCCTGCCGCCAACCGCGACGCCGCACGCGCTGCGCCATTCCTTTGCCACCCATCTGCTCGCCGCCGGGGGCGATCTGCGGACGATCCAGGAACTTCTGGGCCATGCGAGCCTGTCGACCACGCAGGTCTATACCGGGGTCGATGACGCAAGGCTGCTTTCAGTCTATCGCGCCGCCCATCCCCGCAGCTAGGGGCTGGGCACGGACCAGGCAGCTTCACCGTTTTCCAGATACTCGCCGCAAGGCTGCGGTTGGCGCGATCTTTACAATCGCGCGCGGCAGGACCAAAGACGCGCCATGTTCGATCTCTCCCTCCACCTTGTCCTGATGCTGACCGGCGCCGCCTTTGCCGCCGGTTTCGTCGATGCCATCGCCGGCGGTGGCGGCCTGATCACGGTGCCCGCCCTGATGCTTGCGGGCCTGCCCCCGGCCCAGGCCTTGGCGACGAACAAGGTGCAGGGCGTCTTCGGTGCCGCGACCGCTTGCATCTCCTATGCCCGTCGCGGCCTCGTCGACCTGCGCCAGCAGAAGATCGCTGCCGTCGTCGCCTTTGTCGCGGGACTGGCGGGGGCGTTTTTCGTCACCTCGATCCCGACCGACGCGCTGCGCTATGGCCTGCCGGTGCTGCTGATCGGGATTGCGGTCTTCTTCGCGCTGAAGCCGGGGCTGGACGACCGCGACCGCCATCGGCGCATGTCCTCTGCCGTCTTCACCGCCAGCTTCGTGCCCGCCATCGCGTTTTATGACGGACTGGTCGGACCGGGAACGGGGTCGTTCCTGATGCTGGGCTTCGTCCTGCTTGCCGGTTACGGCGTGCTGAAGGCGACGGCCCATACCAAGCTGCTGAACTTTGCGTCGAATCTGGGCGGGCTGGTGGCCTTTGCGGTGGTCGGCAAGCCGCTTTGGGCGCTGGGGGCGGTCATGGCCGTGGCCCAGATCGCAGGAGCGATGCTGGGCGCACGCCTTGCCATGCGGATCGGCGCAAGAGTGATCAAGCCGCTTCTGGTCATCACCTCGACGGCGCTGGCGCTGCGGCTGATCTGGCAACTTCTCTGACCTAACCCGTCACCGTCAGACGAAATCGAACATCGAGGATTCAAGCTGCGCCATCGGCACGCCCTGCAGCGTCAGGACATTGCCATCGCCGAAGTTGAAGACGACGTTCTTGCCGACCTGGGTGGCGGCATCCATCAGGTCGCCGAAATTGTCGACGCAATCGATATCGACGGTGACGCTTTCCGCCGGGGCGCCAGTCGAGCTGCCATCGGCGCGCAACCCGGTCTCGAAATCGCGAATCACGTCCTTGCCGCCGTCGAAGACAAAGGCATCATGGCCCCAGCCACCCAGCATGGAGTCGTTGCCGGCACCGCCGCTCAGCGTATCGTCACCAAAATCGCCATGCAGCGTGTCGTTACCCGCATTTCCGGCGACGAAATCATTGCCATAGCCGCCATGCAGGGAATCGTTGCCAGCCTCGCCCAGCAGGCTGTCATTGCCTTCGACCCCGAACAGGCTGTCATTTCCGACCCCGCCAAAGACGGTGTCATTGCCAGTTCCGCCGGAAATGAAGTCGTTCCCTTCCTGCCCCCAGATCTTGTCGTTCCCAAGATCGCCGAACAGGAAATCTCCGCCGGTGCCGCCCCAGACGCTGTCATCCCCGGTTCCGGCCGAAACGAAGTCGATCCCGCCCTTGCCAAAGATCTGGTCGTTTCCGGCCAGCCCAAGCAGGCCTTCATCCCCGGATCCCCCGTAAAGGGCATCGTTGCCCATCGTTCCGTCGCGCGTATTCAGCGAACTCAGCCGATCAAGCTGGTCATCCAGCGTGTCGGCGATATCCGCCAGCATGTCGGCATAGATGACCGAGTAAACCCTGTAGGAAAGTGTCGCCATCGCGCATCCTCCTTGCGAAGCCAAGACCCGTCGGACTGTGCAAGCCTTATGCCACGGATGCGACGCTGCCACGACGCAGGGGCAGCCTCAGGCGGGTTTTCGGCGGATTTCATCCCGCCGATCGACCGCCCCTGGGCACTCTGCCGCGCATCCCGGTCAAGGATGGGGCAGACTGCGCAACGACCGGGCAGGGTCGGCCCCGCCCCGATCCCTGATTCGTCGTGATCTTCCCTTACTGCGGAAAACCGGGAGAGCGCCGCAACTCGCCGGTGACGCGCCCTCGCCAATTCGTCAGCGGACCGGTCAGGTGACGGCGGATGACCGGCGCGTCCTCGGGCAGCAGGCCCAGATGGACCAGCAATGCGGCAATCGCCGCCTCGGCCCCGCGGGTGCCGCCATCGGTGATCTTCAGCGCGATCCCAAGACCGCGTTCCGGCAGGATACCCACGAAGACCGCCTCGGCCCCGGTCTTGACTGCGCCCTGACCGCCCAGGGCGCGCATCATTTCGGTGCAGGCACGCCCTTCGCCGGCGACCAGTTCGGGATGGGCCATCATCGCCTGGACCAGCCGCCGCTGCGCATCCCCGCGCAGACCGGGACGCGGATCGGCGAAATCCGCCATCGCCTGCGCCAACCCAGCGACACTGCAAGCGAAATTGGGTGCCGAGCAGCCGTCGACACCCCAGCCCGCAGCCTCTTCTCCGGTCGTCTCCTCAAAGGCCGCGCGCACGGCCTTCTGCACCGGATGGTCGATCTCGACATAATCGGCATCGCCGCCAAGCACCTGATTCAGTGTCAGGAACCCCGCATGCTTTCCCGAGCAGTTGTTGTGCAACTGGCAGGGCTCGCTGTCCGAACAGATCAGGCGCTTGCGCTCGTCCGGGTCGTTGGGAAGGTGGCTGCCGCAGCGCAGGTCGGGCTCGTCCAGTCCCAACCCTTTCAGCCAATGGGCAACGCGACCGACATGGATCTGCGCACCATTGTGGCTGGCACAGGCAAGCGCCAACTGCTCGGGACCAAGTCCGGCGCGGTCGGCCGCTCCGCTTTCGACCAGCGGCAGCGCCTGGATCATCTTGCACGAGGATCGCGGAAAGATCACCGTTCCCGGATCGCCCCAGGCCTCGACGATACCATTGGCATCGGCAACGACGGCATGGCCGCGATGCAGGCTTTCAAGCAGGCCGCCACGCCATAATTCGATCAGATTGGCCGCAGTCATGGACAGTTTTCCTCTGACAATCACGCGATATCCCGCAAGGGGGCTTTTTTGCGCGTCGATTTTTGCGTTATCCTTAAGCCGGATGGTTGAATCCACAACCGACATCGGCAACAAGTCCGGATAAACCGGACCATGGCAGGAGGCCAGAGCATGTTGAAATCCGCCCCGCATGTGGCGGCGGCAGCCGCCGCTTTCGCAATCGCCCTTTCTGCGCCCGTATTCGCGCAGGATTCGACGAACGTGATCGGCACCCAGGGCGACTGGACGGCTTTTTCGGCCTCCAGCCCGAAAGAGTGCTGGGCCGTTTCCGCACCGAAATCGTCCCAGAACACGGACTCGAGCGGCAGCCCCAAGGAAGTGTCCCGCGGCGATATCCGCCTGTACATCGCCTATCGTCCCGGCCAGTCGGGCGAGGTTTCGTTCTCGGGCGGCTATCCCTTTGCCCCGGATTCGGCGGTCGAGGTGAATATCGGCGGTAACACCTTCAAGCTGTTCACCGAGGGTGAAAGCGCCTGGACCGGCTCGCCCGCAGAAGACGGCAAGCTGATCACGGCCCTGCGCGGCGGCTCGACCGCAGTGCTGACCGGACGCTCGGCCCGCGGCACCGTGACCAAGGACACGTTCAGCCTGTCGGGCATCACCGCGATGACCAACAAGGCCCAGACCAGCTGCAAATAGGCCTCGCGGTCCCGATTTGCCGAAGATTCTCGTGAACAGGGGCTTGGGCCCCTGTTTTCTTTTTGGCTCGTTTACCCTATATAACGGCCTTCCCCCATCCGCCCGGACGCCCAAGCCATGACCGCCCCGATCACCCAGGACCTGTTGACCATCCCGCGCAAGCTGCCGGAAACGGCGCTGAAGAACATCGTGGGCCTGACCCGCGACCAGTTGCGCGACGCGCTGGTCGAGGCCGGGACGCCCGAAAAGCAGGCGAAGATGCGCGTCGGCCAGATCTGGCAGTGGGTCTATCACTGGGGCGTACGCGACTTTGCACAGATGACGAACCTGGCGAAGGATTATCGCGCCTTCCTGGCCGAGCGGTTCGAGATTGCGGTCCCCGAAATCGTGACCCGTCAGGTTTCGGCCGACGGCACCCGCAAGTACCTGCTGCGCATCGCCGGTGGGCATGAGGTCGAGACGGTCTATATCCCCGAGGAATCGCGCGGCACGCTTTGCATCTCGTCCCAGGTCGGCTGCACGCTGACCTGTTCCTTCTGCCACACCGGCACCCAGAAGCTGGTGCGCAACCTGACCGCGGGGGAAATCGTGGGTCAGGTCATGGTCGCGCGCGACGACCTAGGCGAATGGCCGGTCCAGGGCGCGCCCAAGGACGAGACGCGCCTTGTCAGCAACGTCGTGCTGATGGGCATGGGCGAGCCGCTTTACAATTTCGACAATGTCCGTGACGCGATGAAAGTGGTGATGGATGGCGAAGGGATCAGCCTGTCCCGCCGCCGCATCACCCTGTCGACCTCTGGTGTCGTTCCCGAAATCGCCAAGACCGCCGAGGAAATCGGCTGTCTTCTGGCCGTCAGCTTCCATGCGACCACCGACGAGACCCGCAACATGCTGGTTCCGGTGAACAAGAAATGGAACATCGAGACGCTTCTGAACGCGCTGCGCGAATACCCGCGCCTGTCGAATTCCGAACGCATCACCTTTGAATATGTGATGCTCGACGGCGTGAACGACAGCGATGCGGATGCCCGCCGTCTGGTCAAGCTGATCCGCGGCATTCCGGCCAAGATCAACCTGATCCCGTTCAACGAATGGCCCGGCGTCGCCTATAAGCGGTCCAGCTGGGAACGGATCGAGGCATTTGCCGACATCGTCCACAAGGCGGGCTATGCGAGCCCGATCCGCACCCCGCGCGGCGAGGATATCATGGCCGCCTGCGGACAGCTGAAATCCGCGACCGAGCGTGGCCGCAAGACCGCCGCCCAGATCGCCGCCGAAGCGCGGGTCTGAGGCGGAGGCAGGTTCGCCCGGCACGGCTTGTTGCTGGGGTATTTGAAAAACGGTGAAATCCGAAGCTCCGGCTACCCCTCTCACGGCCTCACTGTTTCATAAATACCCAATGCGACCTCTCCACCCGCGAATGGTGCGAGGATTCACGAATATGGGTAAGACCTGCACCGAACTTGCCCCGCGCGCCGCAGGATCGTAGAAGCGTCACGACCCGAGAATGAGGCGCGCATGACCCATCCGAAACCCGTCGTCCTTTGCATCCTCGATGGATGGGGCATCTCGTCGCGGCCCGAGCAAAGCGCGCCGGATCAGGCCAATACCCCGAATTTCGACCGGCTGATGCGCGAATGCCCGCATGGAACGCTGGTGACCTTCGGCCCCGATGTTGGTCTGCCCAAGGGGCAGATGGGCAATTCCGAGGTCGGCCACACCAATATCGGCGCTGGTCGGGTGGTCGCGATGGACCTGGGCCAGATCGATCTCGCCATCGAGGATGGCAGCTTTTACGAGAATACCGGTATCGGCGCCTTCATCGAAAAGCTGAAGGCCAGCGGTGGCACTGCGCATCTGATGGGGGTCGTCTCGGATGGCGGTGTCCACGGCCATATCCAGCATGTCATCGCCGCGGCCCGCGCCATCGCGACCCGTGGCGTTCCGGTGGTCATCCATGCAGTGACCGACGGGCGGGACGTGCCGCCGAAATCCGCGATGGGCTTCGTGACCGAGCTTCAGGGCAACCTGCCCGCGGGCGTGACCATCGGCACTGTCATCGGGCGCTATTACGCAATGGACCGCGACAATCGCTGGGAACGTGTCAGCCGGGCCTTTGCCGCAATGGTCCGGGCGCAGGGACAGTCCGCCCCCGATGCCGCACATGCCGTCGAAGCCGCCTATCACCGCGACGAAACCGATGAGTTCATCCAGCCCACGGTGATCGCGGACTATGCCGGTGCAAAAGACGGCGACGGCTTTTTCTGCCTGAATTTCCGTGCCGATCGCGCGCGAGAGATCCTGGCCGCCATCGGCCAGCCGGATTTCGACGCGTTCGAAACCGGGCCGCGGCCGCAATGGGCCTCGCTGCTGGGCATGGTCGATTATTCCACCAGGCATGACGAGTACATGGACGCCGCCTATCCGAAGCGGCAGGTGGAAAACACGCTGGGCGCTTGGGTCGCGAACAAGGGCCTGCGCCAGTTCCGTCTGGCCGAGACCGAGAAATATCCGCATGTCACCTTCTTCCTGAACGGCGGCAAGGAAACGCCCGAGCCGGGCGAGGACCGCTTCATGCCGCAAAGCCCGAAGGTCGCGACCTATGACCTTGCACCCGAAATGTCGGCACCCGAGGTCAGCGCGAAGCTCGCCTGGGCCATCGGCGAGGGTTACGACCTGATCGTCGTGAACTATGCCAACCCCGACATGGTCGGCCATACCGGCAGCCTTCCGGCAGCCATCCGCGCCTGCGAGGTCGTGGACAAGGGGCTGGGCATGATGCTTGAGGCGCTGGACAAGGCAGGTGGCGCGGCGGTCGTCATCGCCGACCACGGCAATTGCGAAACCATGATCGACCCCGCCACCGGAGGGCCGCATACCGCCCATACCGTGAATCCGGTTCCCGTCATCGTCTATGGTGGATCGCAGGGCGCCAGCCTGAGCAATGGCCGCCTGGCCGATATCGCTCCGACCGTGCTGGACCTGATGGGGCTGGACCTTCCGCCCGAGATGACCGGCAAATCCCTGATCGTGCGCCCATGAAGCTGAAACTCGCCCTGCCCGTCCTTCTTGCCGCGGGCCTTGCCAGCGTCGCCCCGGCCCAGCAGGCCAGCTCCGCCCAGCAAAGCGCCGCGCTTAGCCAGGCGGCGCAAGAGGCGGCCGAAGCCGCCGACATGCTGCGCAATGCGACCGGACAGCTTGATCAGGCGCTAAGCAAGGATGACCAGGTCCGCTCGCTGACCGACATGATCCGGGCTTATGAACAGGGACTGGCTGCGTTGCGCGACGGATTGCGCCGCGCCGGCATCCGCGAGCAGGAAATCCGCGCCGAGTTCGATGCCCGCCGTGACCGTCTGGGTCGGGTCGTCGGCGTGATGACCGCCATGCAGCGTTCCCCCGAAACGATGCTGCTGCTGCACCCCGCCGGACCGGAGGCGTCGGCCCATGCCGGGATGATCCTCAGTTCGGTCGCGCCGGGCCTGCAGGCCGAGGCCGAAGACATGCGCCGCCAGCTGGAAGAGATCCAGACGGTCCGCACCCTGCAACTGAACGCCGCCAATACGCTGGCCCAGGGTCTGGGCCAGGTGCAGGAGGCGCGACGGCTGCTGGCCTCGGCCGTCACGGACCGTTCGGATCTTCCGGTGCGCTTCGGGCAGGACCCGGAAGAGCTGACCTCGCTGGTTCAGTCCGCCGATACGCTTGATGCCTTCGCATCCGGGATCGTCGGCATGGAACAGGACGTCGGCGCGCCGATGGCCGATTTCGAAGGCGCGCAGGGCAGCCTGCCCTTGCCGGTGCTGGGCACGGTCCTGCGCCGCTATAACGAGGCCGACGCCGCCGGCGTCCAGCGCCCCGGTCTTGTCATTGCGACCGGTCCTGCGGCGCTCGTGACGACGCCATGGAGCGCGACCATCCGCTATCGCGGCCCGCTGCTCGACTATGGCAATGTCATGATCGTCGAGCCGGCGCGCGGCTATCTGATGATTTTCGCAGGCCTGGCCCAGGTCTTCGGAGAGACGGGCGACGTGCTTGCCGCAGGCGACCCGGTCGGCCTGATGGGCGGCATCGAACCTGAAGCACAGGAATTCGGGGCCGAGTTCGTGGCCGACGCGGCCATGGGCAACGGCGCTGGACAGAGCGAAACACTGTATGTTGAACTGCGAAAAGGCAAGGAAACACTGGACCCGGCCGAGTGGTTCGTGATGAATCCCATCATCGGCGGGACAAGCCACAACGCAACCGGGCAGGACGGAACATCGGAATGAAACATTACCTTCTGGCCGGAGCTATCGGCACCATCGCCGGCACATTGGTCGCGACCCAGTTCGCGGGCCCCCTGGTCGCGCAGGAAACCGGCAAGAACGCCTCAGTCTATGAGCAGCTCGACCTGTTCGGCAACGTCTTCGAACGCGTCCGCAGCGACTATGTGGAACAGGTCGACGACAAGGAACTGATCGAGGCCGCGATCAACGGCATGCTGACCTCGCTTGATCCGCACAGCTCGTTCCTGTCGGCCAAGGATTACGAGGACATGCAGACCCAGACGCGCGGCAGCTTCGGCGGCCTTGGGATCGAGGTCGGGCAAGAGGACGGGATCGTCAAGGTCATCTCGCCCATCGACGACACACCCGCGGCCGAGGCGGGCGTCAAGGCGGGCGACTATATCACCCATGTGAATGGCGAATCGCTGGTCGGGCTGACGCTGGATCAGGCGGTCGAGAAGATGCGTGGCCCGGTCGGGTCCGAAATCAAGATCACCATCCTGCGCGAAGGCGAGAAAGAGCCCTTCGACCTGACCATCGTGCGCGACACCATCAAGCTGACCGTGGTCAAGACTCGTGTCGAGGGCCATGCCGTTGTCCTGCGCGTCTCGACCTTCAACGACGAGACGATGGACACGCTGAAGACCCAGATGGCCAAGGCGGTCAAGGATGCCGGCGGGATGGACAAGATCACGGGTTTCGTTCTTGACCTGCGCAATAACCCCGGCGGCTTGCTGAACCAGGCCATCGAGGTTTCGGACGCCTTCCTCGACAAGGGCGAGATCGTTTCGACCCGCGGACGCAAGCCCGAGGAATCGGAACGCTGGAACGCCGAAAAAGGCGATCTGGCGCAGGGCAAGCCGATGGTCGTTCTGATCAACGGCGGTTCGGCCTCGGCCTCGGAAATCGTGACCGGCGCGCTTCAGGACCACCGTCGCGCCATCGTCGTCGGCACCAAGTCCTTCGGCAAGGGATCGGTCCAGACGGTGATGCCCGTGACCTCGGACAGCGCCATCCGCCTGACCACGGCACGCTATTACACGCCGTCGGGGCGTTCGATCCAGTCGCTTGGCATTCAGCCGGACATCATCGTTGAACAGCCCCCGGCCAAGCCCGTGGACGAGAACGAGGACAAGCCCAAGACCGAGTCGAAATTCCTGAACTCGGAAGCCGACCTGCGCGGCGCTCTGAACAACGACGCGATCAGCGACGATGAGCGCAAGCAGATCGAGGAAGAGGCCAAGCAGGTTGAAGCGACCGCCAAGCTGCGGGACGAAGATTACCAGCTTGCCTATGCCGTCGACATCCTGAAGGGGCTTTCCGCGGTGAACTTCCAGGCCAGCGCCGTTCCCGACAGCGTGAAGCCCGCGATCACCGGCGAGGATGCCACCCAGGAAGACGAGGAAGGCGCGGAACGGCAATGACAGGGCAATTGCTCGGCCCGTCGGGCCTGCCCTATCGCCCCTGCGCGGGTGTCGTCCTGATCGACAAGCGGGGTCTGGTCTTTGCCGGGCAGCGCATCGACAATCCGGGTCATGCCTGGCAAATGCCGCAAGGCGGGATCGACGCGGGGGAAACCCCGCGCGAAGCCGCCCTGCGCGAGTTGGTCGAGGAAACCGGTGTCACCCCCGATCTGGTCGAGGTCATCGCCGAATCCCCCGAATGGGTCACCTATGACCTGCCGCCCGAGCTTCTGGGCAAGGTCTGGAAAGGGCGCTTCGGGGGTCAGCAGCAGAAATGGCTGGCGCTGCGCTTCCTTGGCTCGGACAAGGACGTCCGGATCCAGACCGAGCACCCCGAGTTCGACCGCTGGCAATGGATGCGCGCCGCCGACCTGACCTCGTCGATCGTGCCCTTCAAGCGTTCGGTCTATGAACAGGTGTTCAAGGATTTCGCGAACTTGGTGTCCTAGGGGTTTTTCTCAACCTGAAATTGAAATGCCGCACTCCACCGGAGCGCGGCATTTTCATTGGGAGTCCCGCGACCAGTCATCACCGGCAAAAATTGGCCGAAGAAATGGAAAAACCTCCCCAAAATACGAAGCTGATCAATTCGCAATATAATGTTTTGATGCTTTGGCCGGAAATAATCCATTCCGCACATATCGTTGCAAACCGCGTCGCCAATCAATTCACGCGCTGAAAACAAACCGGTGATCTCAGGAACAAAGAACCCTGCGAAAGGCTTCATCCTCCAGTCGAAAGGAGATCAGCCATGAAACGCCTTTTCCTCATTCCCGGAGCCATCGCCGCGATTGCCGCCGGATCCGCCTTGGCCCAAACCACTGTCGTGACGCCGGGCCAGCCGGTCGTCGTGACCCAGCCCCCGGCAACCGCGCAAGTCCAGACCAATGATCCCCCGACCAGCGGTGGCGGCGCGGTCGGCGGCGCAACCACCGGAGCCATTGCCGGTGCGATTGCCGGCGGGCCGGTTGGGGCTGCCGTGGGCGGTATCGTTGGTGCCGTCACCGGTGATGTGACCGAGGACGCGATGACGCCGGCGACCCGCACCTATGTGCTGCAAAATCCGGTCCAGTCTGTTCCGGTTCAAGGCAATGTCGTCGTCGGCTCTCAAATCCCCGACGCGGTCCAATTCCAGCAGATCCCGGATTCGCCCTATCAGTATGTCTATGTGAATGACCAGCCGGTGATCGTCGAACCGCAAACACGCAAGGTTCTTTATGTGGTCCGGTAATTCCGGTTCCCAATAAACAATCCGATGGGCCGGTTTCGAATACTGGCCCACCGATATTTATCTGAATGACGTGGAATTGGCATTCGCCAAATCCAATGAAGCCATTCAGCAATTAAGGCCCTTGAATTGCCGCATCCCCTGCCCTATCTGCAGGGGCGAGGACGACCTCTCCATCATGGATATCAAGCGGGACGGCCCGATCTTTCGACAGGAGATCAGGCATGGCTTGGTTCTATCTTCTTGCTGCAGGCATTCTGGAAGTCGTCTGGGCTTACGCGATGAAGAAATCCGCGGGCTTCACAATCCTTACCCCCTCGGTCGTCACGATCGTCGCCATGATCGCCAGCTTCGCGCTGCTGTCCGTCGCGATGAAGACGCTGCCCCTGGGCACTGCCTATACGATCTGGACCGGCATCGGCGCGGTCGGGGCCTTCATCCTGGGCATTACTTTGCTGGGTGAGGCCGCAAGCCCCGCGCGCATCATCGCCGCCCTGCTGATCGTCAGCGGCATCGTCACGATGAAGCTGGCCTCGGGCCATTGACTGCCATGCCAGACCCGGCCGGGTGCGGATCGACTGAGCGACCCGCCTGACCTGTAGAGCGTCAGGGCAGAGATTCACCACGAGCGGGAATCACGCCTCAAGCGGAAATGGGCAGGACGCCTTGCGCGCTCTGCCCGGGATCCTCGTCGCAAGATCACAGTGTCTTGGCCAGCGCCTCAAGCTGATCCGCCGCCATCCCCCAGCCGGTGTGAAAGCCCATCGCCTCGTGCTCGGCCTTGGTTTCGGCATTCCAATGCATGGCGCGGGCCTCGTAATCCGTGCCGCCGCCCTCCGCATCCGACAGCGTGACGCTAGCCGCCATGAAGGGCTTTCCCGCAGGTCGCCAGCCCGGTTCGAAGGCGTCGGTAAAAATCAGCCGTTCGCCGGGCAGGATCTCAAGGAAAACGCCGATATTGTCGAAACGCTCACCCTCGGGACCGTTCATGACGGTAGAGAACTGACCGCCCGGTCGCAGCTCGATCCGCGCTTCCGAGACATTCCAGGGCTTCGGGCAGAACCATTGGACCAGCAGGTCAGGTTCGGTCCAGCAACGCCAGATCGCGGCGCGCGGCGCTGCCAGAAGGCGTTTCAGGACAAGGTCGTTCTCGGATTCGTTCATCTGCAACCCTCCAATTTGCGGGGGCAGGATAGCATGTCAGGCGGCGGCGCCCAAACCCGCCAGCCGCGCCTTCAGCGCCTCGCGCGGAACTTCAGCGCGGGTGCCCTGCAGGACCGCCCGCCCGCGTTCCAGCATCAGGAAGCGGTCGCCAAGGTCATGGGCAAAGTCGAAGAATTGCTCGACCAGGACGATCGCCATGTCGCCACGGTCACGCAAGCCTTTGATGACACGCCCGATCTGCTGGATGATGTTGGGCTGGATCCCCTCGGTCGGCTCATCCAGCAGCAGGACCCGAGGGCGGGGGATAAGCGCCCGCGCGATGGCCAGTTGCTGCTGCTGCCCGCCGGACAGGTCCCCTCCGCGACGGTGGGCCATTTCAGCCAGAACCGGGAAATGATCAAAGATCTCGTCGGGAATCCGCCGCTCGCCACGGGGCAGAAGCGCAAGGCCCGTTTCCAGGTTTTCGCGCACGCTCAGCAGCGGAAAGATCATCCGGCCTTGCGGGACATAGCCCACGCCGCGGACCGCCATGCCCTGCGCATTGACGCGACCCAGTTCTGCGCCACTCAGCCGCAGGCTGCCGCCCGAGCGCGGATGACTGCCCGACAGTACCTTCAGCAGGCTGGTCTTTCCGACGCCGTTATTGCCCATGACGCAGGTGACCTGCCCCGGCTCGGCGATCAGGTCGACACCGTGCAGGATCTGGCTTCCGCCGTAATGCAGGGTGATGTCGCGTGCTTCCAGCATGTTCAGCCCCTTCCCAGATAGACGTCGACGACCTGCGGATTCGCGGTGACGTGGTCCAGGCTTCCCTCGGCCAGCACGGCGCCTTCGTGCAGCACCGTCACCTTGCACTCCAGCCGACGCACGAAGTCCATGTCGTGTTCGACCACGACAACGGCGTGCCGTTCGGCCAGCCGGCGCAGCAGCGTGGTCGTCTGCTCGCGCTCGGCCAGCGTCATCCCGGCGGCGGGTTCGTCGACCAGCAGCAGGCGCGGTTCCTGCGCCAGCAGCATCCCGATTTCCAGCCACTGCTTCTGTCCGTGGCTCAACTCTCCGGACTTGCGCCCCAGATGTTCGGCAAGACCCACTTCCTCTGCAAGCTCAGCCACGCGAGCGACGCTGTCGGCCGAAGGGCGCCAGCGCAAAACGCGGAACGGCCCACGCGCGGCGCTCAGCGCCATGGTCAGGTTCTCGGCCACCGTCTGATCCTCGAAGACCGTCGGACGCTGAAACTTGCGGCCGACCCCGGCGCGCGCAATCTGCGCCTCGTTCATCCGCAGCAGACTTTTCGAGCTTTCGCCCCACAACACCTCGCCTTCGTTCGGGCGGGTCTTGCCTGTCACGATGTCCATGAAGGTCGTCTTGCCCGCGCCGTTCGGCCCGATGATGGCGCGCAGTTCACGCTCGCCGATTTCGAAGGACAGATTGTTGATGGCGCGGAACCCGTCGAAACTGACCGAGATGCCGCGAACCTCCAGCAGCGCGCTCATTCCACCGCCTCCTTTTCGCGCAGGGCGCCCATGTCGGGACCAAGGGCGGCCCCCCGGCGGTGGGGCGGGCGCAGCCCCTCGAACCAGTCGACCAGCCCGGAAATGCCCTTCGGCGCGAACAGGGTGACCAGCACGAAGGACAGGCCCAGCAGCACCTGCCACCAGTCAACCCATTTGATGGTATAGATGCCCAGATTCACGTCGGGCGCACGGCCGCCGGTGAACCAGCTTGACAGAAGCGACACGAAGACGGCCCCGATCGCCGCGCCATAAAGCCGCCCGCGCCCGCCGATCGCCACCCAGACCGCCAGATAGATCGAGGCAATGGGCGCAAGCTCGGCCGGATTGATGATCCCCGCCTGTGGGTAATACAGCGCCCCGGCGATGGCGGTCACGATGGCGGCCAGCACAAAGACCACCAGCTTGTAGCTTTCGACCGAATAGCCCAGAAAACGCACCCGCGCCTCGTCGTCGCGGATGGCGCGGGTAACGCTGCCGAATTTCCCCGAGGCGACCCAGGCGATCAGCAGATAACCCAACCCCAGCGCCAAAGCCGAGGCCCAGAGGAACCAGACCGACAGCCTTTCCTGCCCCACGCCATCCAGGCCGGGGATGTTTTGCAGGCCCGACAGGCCGTTGTTCCCGCGCAGGCCGGAATCGTTCTGGAACAGGTAAAGTGCCAGCGCCAGTGTCATCGCCTGCGTCAGGATCGACAGGTAAACCCCGTTCACGCGAGAACGGAAGGCGAGCCAGCCGAAGACCAGCGCCAGCAGCCCCGGCAACAGCACGACCAGCGCCAATTGTGCCGGGAGCGAGCCGGCAAAGGTCCAGATCGCCGGGAAACGGTCCGCCCCCACGACGCCAAAGATCTGGGTGGCGACGGCGGCGGAAATCTCGGCCTCGGTCGGCGGGATGGGCAGGTTCGCAAGCGAGCCGGCGACGATCCCCTCGGTCCGGGCGACCATCAGCCACATGCCGATCATGTAGCCGCCAAGCGCGAAGAAGGCCATTTGCCCAAGGCTCAGGATACCGGCATAGCCCCAGACCAGATCCATCGCCACTGCCGCCAGTGCAAGGCAGAGCGTCTTGCCCAGCGTCTTGACCATGCTGGTCGAGATGACGCCAGTCCCATAGCCCGCCGACAGCACCGTGACCGCGACGGTAAAGACCGCCAGCACGGCAAGGAAGACAAGGATCGAAGGGTGCCGCAGGACCAATGGTTTGCGCATGTCAGGCCCCCGCCGCCCGGCCCCTGGCGGCAATGATGCCGCGCGGCCGGAACTGGATGAAAATGATGATGAACAGGATCATGTAGGTCTGGGCGGCCAGGGTATTGGCCGGGTTGAACCATTCGATCCCCTTTTGCAGGAAGCCGATCAGCGCCGCGCCCGCCAGCGTGCCCCAGATATTGCCGACCCCGCCGACAACGACCGTCATGAAGCTTTGCACGATGTAGTCGCTGCCCAATTCGGAGGTGACCTTGGCAAACAGCCCGATCGCCACGCCTGCGATTCCGGCAATGCCCGAGCCAAGTCCGAAGGTCAGCATGTTGATGCGGTCCGGGCTGATGCCCATGCTGGCCGCCATGCCGGGGTTCTGGGTCACGGCGCGGACCTCCAGCCCCAGCCGGGTGCGGTTCATGATGAACAGGTAAAGGCCCAGGAAAACCAGCGCGAGGACGAAGATCGCGATGCGGATATAGCTGATCGAGACCACGTCGTTGAAGGTCAGCGCGCCGTCCAGCCATGCGGGCGCAGTCAGCGGCCGCGCCTGCGTGCCGAAGATGTTCTTGGCCAGTTGCTGCAACGCGATGCTGACGCCGAAGGTGGCCAGCAGCGTCTCCAGCGGGCGCTTGTAAAGATGGCGGATCACCAGCCGCTCCAGCGCCACGCCCGCGGCGAAGGTGACGGCAAAGGCCAAGGGCAGCGCCACGATCAGCGAAAGTGTCCGGTCGGCTATGAATTGCTGGACGACATAGCCGGTATAGGCGCCCATCATGATGAATTCGCCATGCGCCATATTGATGACGCCCATCACCCCAAAGGTGACCGCAAGCCCGATGGCGGCCAGGAAATAGATCGAGGCCAGCGACAGCGCGTCAAGCGACAGGTCCGCCGCCTGCATCAGACCGATCCGCGTTTCGGTCCCACGCAGCGCGGCGCGGGCGGCGTCCGTGACCTGCGGGTTTGGCTCGGCGTAAAGATCAAGGAAACGGTGCCGGGCCAGCGCCGCGTCGACCTCATCCTCGCTGGCGGCGGGCTGGACAAGGCCCTGACCCTCCAGCGCGGTATAGGCGCGGTCGCGCGCCTGCTGATCACCAAGTTCGGCGACGGGAATGCCACCGACAGCCCCATTGGCAATATGGCCGGACAGCGTCGCGCGCATCGCGTCTGGCGTCAGCCGCGCCGGGGCAAGCCCCTCGGAGACCAGCATCCCATAAGCCTCGTCGCGGCCAAGATCGCCACCGACGGAAAGTTCTCGGGCGATATTCGCACCCGCCGGGACAGCCTCCAGCGCGACCCGCTTCGTCGCCAGGATCGGATTCAGGCTCGCGCGGAAATCCAGCCCGGTATCGCCGCCGAAGCCTTCGATCGCGGCGATGCGTGCATCGGGATCAGGATCATGCTGGATGGTCAGCAACCGCTCCAGCCGGGCCTTGCGCGCGGCAAGCGCTGGGTCGGGATCGTCCATTGCCTCGCGCAGCAGCTGCAACTGCCCGGCATCGGCACGACGGGCCAGCGCGTCCAGCGCCTCGGCCCGGCGTTGCGGATCAGGATCGGACAGGGCATTCCCGGCCAAGGCGGCCGCGATGACGCCACGTACACCTGAATTCGGGCGCAGAAGGGTCAGATCCGCCTCGACAGCCGCGCCCAGATCGGCACCGGTCACCGCGTCCTGCAGCCGCAGGCCCTGCCCCTCGGGCGCGGTGATGACCAGCAGCCCGTCGCTTTTGCGCAGCGCGAGCAGGCGGTCACCCCAGGCCTGCAGCAAAGCCGCGCCTTGTGGACCAGTGGCGGCAATATCCTCGACCACCGGTCCGACCGACTGGCGAGAGGGTTTCTCGATCTGCGCGCGATGGCTGGCGACGACCGCCGCCAGGTCGGGCGCTTGCGCCCGCGCGGCAAGGGGCAGGACCAGCGCCAGCAGCGCCAGGACAGACAGAAGGTGACGCATGAAATCCTCGGACCGCAAAGGGGCGGCGACGACCGCCGCCCCGGTCAGGCTCAGTAGTTCGACTGCGCCTGCACGCAGCTTTGGGTCTCGGTGTTCCACATGCCGCATTTCTTGCCCGGCCAGTCGGCGTCCAGCTTGGCGCTTTCGGGCAGGAAGTCGGTCCAGGCATCGCCAGCGACCTCATCAGTCTGGCTGACAATGTCGAATTGACCATCGGCGCGGATCTCGCCGATCAGGACGGGCTTCGTCAGGTGGTGGTTCGGCAGGACCTTGGCCGTGCCGCCGGTCAGGTTCGGCACCTCGACCCCCACGATCGAGTCAAGAACGGCGTCGGTATCGGTCGACCCCGCCTTTTCCACGGCCGCAACCCAGGCGTTGAAGCCGATCATCGTCGCTTCCATCGGGTCGTTGGTCACGCGATCATCCTTGCCGGTGAACTTGTGCCACTGCTCGATGAAGGCCTTGTTCTCGGGGCTGTCGGCGGACTGGAAATAGTTCCATGCGGCCAGGTGGCCGACCAGGTTCGCGGTATCCAGGCCCGCCAACTCCTCCTCGCCGACCGAGAAGGCCATGACCGGGATGTCATCGGCCGAAACGCCCGCCGCCGCCAGTTCCTTGTAAAAGCCGATATTCGCGTCACCGTTGATCGTCGAGACGACGCCGACCTTCTTGCCATCTGCCCCCAGCGCGACCACGTCCGCGACGATCTTCGACCAGTCGGAATGCCCGAAGGGGGTATAGTTAACGAAGATATCGCCCTCGGCCACGCCCTTACCCTTGAGATAGGCGTCAAGGATGTTGTTCGTGGTGCGGGGATAGACATAGTCGGTTCCCAGAAGCGCCCATTTCTCGACGCCCAGTTCCTCCATCATGTAGTCCACTGCCGGGATCGCCTGCTGGTTCGGGGCGGCACCGGTATAGATCACGTTCTTCGAAGATTCCTCGCCCTCGTACTGGACGGGATAGAACAGCAACCCGTTCAGCTCCTCGATGACCGGCAGGACCGACTTGCGGCTGACGCTGGTCCAGCAACCGAAGATCGCATCGACCCCGTTGACCGAAATCAGCTCGCGCGCCTTTTCCGCGAAAAGCGGCCAGTCCGAGGCCGGGTCGACGACCACCGCCTCGATCTTCTTGCCCAGCAATCCGCCCTTGGCGTTCTGCTGGTCCACCATCATCAAGACCGTGTCCTTCAGCGTGGTTTCCGAAATCGCCATCGTCCCGGACAGCGAATGCAGGACCCCGATCTTGATCGTGTCTTCCTGCGCCCATGAGGCGCCCGCCAGGCCGACCGACAGAAGGGCGGCGGCCAAGGCGCGATTGTGATGTTTCATCCCTGTTTCCCTCTCGTTGATTATGCCGCGTGGCGGCTGCAACGATCAGGTCAGCGACACCGGATTTTGCCAAGTTCCGGGGCAACTTCGTTCGAAACCGTTCGGAACTGCCCGATTTTCTGCCAGTTTTTCGGGCGACAGGCGTTGCGATGCGGCAAATGGAAAAGGGGCGGCCTGCGCCACCCCCTTCGGTCCACAATCTGTCCGGGTCTAGCTGCGCAGCATCGCCAGAAGCTGGCTGTCGGCATAGCCGTCCGGGACCAGTCCGCGCGAACGCTGATAGGCCTTGACCGCCTCGACCGACTTGGCGCCCAGCTTGCCGTCGACTCCGCCGGTGTCGAAGCCCTTGGCCATCAACAGGCGCTGGATCTCGGCCTTTTCGCCATTCGACAGGGTGCGGTCGCCACGCGGCCAGCTGCCGCGAATGCCCGGTCGCCCGGCAATCCCGTCCGCGAGATAGGAAACCGCCAGCGCATAGCTGTCCGAGGCGTTGTATTTCAGGATGGCGCGGAAGTTGTCGGTGATCAGGAAAGCCGGGCCGCGCGCCCCTGCAGGCGCAAGGATCGCCCCCGAGGGCACCGCGCCGCCATTCGCCGCGCGCACGCCCATAGCCGCCCACTGGCTGCCTGACTTCACCACCGACTTGCCGACATGGTTGAAGTCGAAGCCCTGCGGCAGCACGACCTCGGTTCCCCAGGGCTGACCCGGACGCCAGCCGTTCTGGCGCAGATAGGACGCCGTCGAGGCCAGCGAGTCCGTCGGATCGTCCGACCAGATGTCGCGGCGGCCATCTCCGTTGAAGTCGACGGCATGGCTGAGGAAGGACGAGGGCATGAACTGCGTATGTCCCATCGCGCCCGCCCAGCTTCCGACCATGTGCGAGCTGTCGACATCGCCGGCCTGGATGATGCGCAGCGCACTGACCAGCTCGCCCGCGAAGAATTCGCCCCGGCGGCCGTCATAGGCCAGCGTCGCCAGCGCGGGCACGATCTGCGTGCTGCCGCGATTCGCGCCGAAATTGGATTCCATGCCCCAGATCGCAAGGACATATTCGCGCGGAACGCCATAGCGCGCCTCGATCGCGGACAGGGTGCTGTTGTAGCGCGCCGACATCTGCCGGCCGGTTGCGATCCGGCTGCCGCCGACCGCACCGTCAAGATAGTCCCAGATCGGCTTGCTGAACTCGCTTTGCTTGCCGTCCAGCGCCACGATGCTGGGCTGGAAATGCGCCCCGGCCATGTTGCTGTCGAACACCGCCGGAGAGATGCCCGCCGCGATCGCGCGGGGGCGGAAGCTTTGGACCCAATAGCGGAAACCGGCCTCTGAACCCTGGCCGCCCGCCGTCGGCAGGCCGCTGAAATTGCCTCCGCCCGCACCGGGGGCCCGGCTTGATACGCCGCAGCCCGCCAGCGCGCAGACCAGAAGGATCGCGCCCGCTAATCGGAAATGTCCTGCCCTCATTTCTTGCCTGTCCCGTGCTCTTGTTCTGGTTGAGAACCAGTCTAACCCAGCAAGGCACGATTTGGATAGGCCCGGATCAGGCGTCGTCGTCTTCCGCGTCCTCGTCCTCGTCGCCGAACAGGGGCTCCATCTGCGCGACGATGACGGCATTCTCCTCAAGCGCGCGATCCATCAGGGCGCGCTCTTCCTCCGGAATGTCGTGGCCTTCGGCCAGCCGCTCCTCGACGGTGCCGTGGCCGGTGACTTCGATCGGGGAAAGCCCCGCCTGCTTCAGGATGGCCACCGTTTCGCGCACGGCCTCTCCTTCGTCTGTGCCCGAGGCATAGCAGACCAGCGCCGCGCCGGTTGCGTCTTCAGGCAGGCCGTCATCGGCGGCACGGCCGACCTCGACCAGAAGCGTATAGACATGCTGCGCCATGGCTTTCCCCTTGATGCGATTTGCGCTCATATCCCCGAAACATCGGAGAGTGACAATGAGCAAGAGCCTTGCCCGGGTCCGTGCCGCGCTGGAAGCCGCCGGAGCCACGACCCAGATCCGCGAAACCGACGACCGCGCGCGAACCGCGGCGGGCGCGGCCGAAGTCGTCGGCTGCGAGGTCGACCAGATCGCCAAGTCCATCATCTTCCGCGGCGAAGAGTCGGGCCATATCGTGCTGTTCCTGACCGCGGGCGGCAACCGCGTCGATTCCGGCAAGGCGGCCGAGGTCGCGGGACAGGATTTGGGCAAGGCCGATGCCGACCAGATCCGAGCGGAGACGGGTTTTGCGATCGGCGGCGTCGCCCCGGTCGGACATCTGCAACGGATCGAGGCCTATATCGACCCGCGCCTGACCGAATTCCCCGAGGTCTGGGCGGCGGCGGGGACGCCGCGGCACCTGTTCTCGATCTCTCCGCAGGAGTTGATCCGCATCACCGGCGCCCGCATGGCCGAGTTCACCGAATGAAAAAGGGGGGCGATTTCGCCCCCCGTCAATGGCTATTTGGCGACCGCCCGGTATAGCCAGATCAGGATCACCGCGCCGACCAGTCCGACGAAACCCTGTGCGATCCAGCTTCCGGGCTGAGCGTTCAGCCCCAGGACGCCCAGGATCGCGTTGCCGACCACGGCGCCCACGATGCCCAGGATGACGTTCAGGAAAATCCCGGTATCTGCCTTCATGATGTTGCTGGCGATCCAGCCCGCGATACCGCCCACGACGATGGCGGCGATCCAGCCCAAGCCTTCCATGCACGTCTCCTTTGGAAAGGGTGTCCGACGCCGTAACGCCGCGACCCCCAATGAAGTTCACATGGCTCAGGGCGGAATCTGGGGCGCGCCGGACGCGCCCCGTTCCGTCGTGTTTCAGTCGCGCAGAAGCTCGTTGATCGAGGTTTTAGAGCGCGTCTGCGCGTCCACGCGCTTCACGATCACCGCGCAATAAAGGTTCACGCCGTTCTTCGAAGGCAGCGAGCCCGCGACGACGACCGATCCGGCGGGCACCTCGCCATACATGATCTCGCCGGTTTCGCGGTCGACGATCTTGGTCGACTTGCCGATGAAGACGCCCATGCCCAGAACCGATCCCTCGCGCACGATGCAGCCCTCGACCACTTCGGAACGCGCGCCGATGAAGCAATTGTCCTCGATGATGGTCGGGCCGGCCTGCATCGGCTCCAGCACGCCGCCGATGCCGACGCCGCCCGACAGGTGGACGTTCTTGCCGATTTGCGCGCAGGAACCGACCGTGGCCCAGGTATCGACCATGGTGCCTTCGTCGACATAGGCGCCCAGGTTCACGAAGCTGGGCATCAGGACCACGCCCTTGGCGATGAAGGCCGATTTGCGCACGACCGCATTCGGCACCGCGCGGAAGCCCGCGTCGCGCCAGCGGTTTTCGCCCCAGCCGGCGAACTTGCTGTCCACCTTGTCCCACCAGCCGCCATTCTGCGGACCGCCGGCATGAACTTCCATGTCCTTCAGGCGAAAGCCCAGCAGCACGGCCTTTTTAGCCCACTGGTTGACGTGCCAGTCGTTGCCGCGCTTCTCGGCCACGCGCAGCGTGCCGCGGTCCAGGGCGTCAAGCGTGGCCTCCACAGCCTCGCGCGCCTCGCCGGTGGTGGCGGGGGTGATCTGGTCGCGAATGTCCCAGGCGGATTCGATGGCGGCTTCAAGCTGGGCGTTGGACATGGGATCTCTCTGTTGCTGGAACTCGGGTGGAAACTGTCTCGCAAGGGCTATAGACCGGGGGCGTGCAGCCGCGCAATCCGCGCCTGCCCCACGTCAGAGGTTTCGATGATCGAAGAAGACGAGCGCCACCACCCGATCCGTGACAGCCAGCAGGACGCCGTGGCCGCGCGCCAACTGCCCGACACGCCCCAGACCCGTGCGCCCGCCTATCGTCTTGCCTTTACCGACCACGAATTCCTGTTGCGCGAGGAACTGCGTCCCGTCCGGCTGCAGCTTGAACTGCTCAAGCCCGAGATGATCATGGATGCGCGCGGCATCCGCTCGACCATCGTGCTGTTCGGCGGTGCCCGCATCCCTTCGCCCGCGAAGCGCGACGGCGCGCGCACCCCGGCCCTGGCCGAGCTGTCGCGTTATTATGAGGAAGCCCGCCGGTTTGCCCGGATGATGACCGAGCGCAGCCTTGAAAGCTATGGCGCCGAAAACGTCATCTGCACCGGTGGCGGACCCGGCGTGATGGAGGCGGGAAACCTTGGCGCGCACGAGGCCGGGGGGGCCTCCATCGGCCTGTCGATCGTGCTTCCGCATGAACAGGCGCCGAACGAATTCGTGACGCCCGACCTGTGCTTCAACTTCCATTACTTCGCGATCAGGAAGATGCATTTCCTGATGCGCGCCAAGGCAGTGACGGTGTTCCCCGGCGGCTTCGGCACCATGGACGAGATGTTCGAGGCCCTGACCCTGATCCAGACCGGCCGCATGAAGCGTGTCCCCTTCATCCTGTTCGGTGCAGAATTCTGGAACCGGATCATCAACTGGGACGCGCTGGCCGAGGCCGGCACGATCAACCGCGAGGATCTGGGGCTGATCAGCTTTGTCGAAACCGCCGAGGAAGCGGTCGCAATCATCGACAACTGGGTCGTGCCCTGCCCCTGAGCGGGCGGGTCAGACCCGGTGATAGGGGCTGCCCCCCAGAATTGTGGTCGCGCGATAGATCTGTTCGGCCAGCATGACGCGGACCAGCATGTGCGGCCAGACCATGCGCCCAAAGCTGATCGCCAGATCGGCGCGGTCCCGCAGGGCCGGATCAATCCCGTCCGCGCCGCCGATGACAAAGGCGATGTCACGCGCCTGATCGCGGAATCCCGCGATCTTCTGGGCAAATTCGGGTGAAGTCAGCATCTGCCCGCGCTCGTCCATCACGACCAGCGCGGCACCGTCGGGGATCGCACGTTCCAGCAGCGGGGCCTCGGCGGCCATGCCGCCACCGCGCTTGTCCTCGACTTCGGAAATCGTGACCGGAGGCAGGCCAAGCGCGCGTCCGGCCTTGGCATGACGGTCAAGGTAATCGGCGATCAATTTCGCCTCGGGGCCCTGCCGCAGCCGCCCGACCGCGGCAATGACCATGCGCATCGTCTGTTCCGGTCAGTTCTGGGGCCGGCGGGCCTCTTCAGCCGCGTGATCTGCGCGCATCCGCTCAAGCGTGGCAGAACGCAGCGCATCCGCCGGCATCCACATCTTTTCAAGCTGATAGAATTCGCGCACTTCCGGGCGGAACAGGTGAACGATCACATCATCGGTGTCGATCAGGACCCAATCCCCGGTTTCCTTGCCCTCGATCCGGGCGGTGCGGCCGGTCTGTTCCTTCAGACGCTGCACCAGCTTTTCGGCGATGGCGGCCACCTGGCGCGACGAACGACCCGAGGCGATCACCATGTGATCGGCCATGGCAGAACGACCGCGCAGGTCGATGGTCACGACCTCTTCGGCCTTGTCGTCATCAAGCGAGGTGAGAATGCGGTCCAGTAGCTGATCGCTGCTCAGCTCGGACTCCGCGGTGGACGCAGCCGGCGAAGGGGCCGGCGAAGCGGTATTGGACAGGGGTTCATCCTCCGGTCATCGAGCCGAAAAACCCCGGCACTGGGTTCCATCAATGTAGCATGAATCGCCGTCCGCTCAATGTTCCGGGCCGGTTTTTGTTGACGATGACGCCGCGGGACAGGCGAAATCCCGCGGATTTTCCTGCCTCTCCGGGCAGTTGAGCCCGGACTGGACCCAGGCAAGCTGGTTCGTTTGAAGCCGCGTCATCTCGTCCCGGCGGTCGCTTGCCCCATCACGGACCAGCGCATCAAGCGCAAAAAGCGCCGCAATCACCAACGGAACCACCCGCAGCAGGATGCGAATCGTCATGTCCTGGCCCTCCATCCGACTGGGCCGGGATGATAACGCAGATGACACGAAGGGGAATTGACAGGCGCGTGTGTCGATATTGCCTGGCCCGTCAATTCATCGTAATACTGCCGCCATGCGAGGATTCGTCTATTTCGACATCCATGACCGCGCCCGCCTGCCGGGGCGGTTTTACGGCGAAAGCCTGTCCGTCACTGCACGACTTTGACGGTCGACGGCGCGTGCCAGCGCCCTGCCGCGTATCGCGGCGCCAATTTTCGCGTTTTCCCAGCTACTCTTTCGGAAAGAGAAAGCCATGACCGGCAACACCAATATGGGCGCACCGCGCACCCTCTACGACAAGATCTTCGACGCGCATGTGGTCGACCGTTCCGATGACGGGACCTGCATCCTTTATATCGACCGTCACCTGGTCCACGAAGTGACCTCGCCCCAGGCATTCGAAGGCCTGCGCATGGCCGGCCGCAAGGTGCGCCGCCCCGACCAGACCATCGCCGTTCCGGACCACAACGTTCCGACCACGGCCGACCGGGTGAACGGGATCGAAAACCCCGAGGGCCGCATCCAGGTCGCCGAACTGGACAAGAACGCGCGTGAATTCGGGCTGAACTATTACCCGATGTCGGATGTCCGCCAGGGCATCGTCCATATCGTCGGCCCGGAACAGGGCTGGACCCTGCCCGGCATGACCGTCGTCTGCGGCGACAGCCACACCGCGACGCATGGCGCCTTCGGCTCGCTTGCCCACGGCATCGGCACGTCCGAGGTGGAACACGTCCTGGCCACCCAGACGCTGATCCAGAAGAAGTCCAAGAACATGAAGGTCGAGATCACCGGCAAACTGCTGCCGGGTGTGACCGCCAAGGACATCACTCTGGCCGTCATCGGCAAGACCGGCACCGCCGGCGGCACCGGCTATGTCATCGAATATTGCGGCGAAGCGATCCGCGAGCTGTCGATGGAAGGTCGCATGACCGTCTGCAACATGGCGATCGAAGGCGGCGCACGCGCCGGTCTGATCGCCCCGGACGAAAAGACCTTCGCCTATGTGAACGGCCGCCCGCACGCCCCGAAAGGCGCTGCCTGGGAAGCCGCGCTGAACTGGTGGAAGACGCTCTACACCGACGAAGGCGCGCATTTCGACAAGGTCGTGACCATCCGGGGCGAAGATATCGCCCCCGTCGTGACCTGGGGCACCTCGCCTGAGGACGTGCTGGCGATCACCGACAAGGTTCCCGCCGCCGAAGACTTCGAGGGTGGCAAGGTCGAGGCCGCGCGCCGCAGCCTTGACTATATGGGTCTGCAGCCCGGCACCCCGCTGAACGAGATCAAGATCGACGCGGTCTTCATCGGGTCCTGCACCAACGGCCGGATCGAGGATCTGCGCGCCGCCGCCGGCATCCTCAAGGGCCAGCATCTGGCCGAGGGCGTGCGCGGCATGGTCGTGCCCGGCTCGGGTCTGGTTCGGCTTCAGGCCGAGGAAGAGGGTCTGGACAAGATCTTCACCGATGCCGGCTTCGAATGGCGCCTTGCCGGTTGCTCGATGTGTCTGGGAATGAACCCCGACCAGCTTGCCCCGGGCGAACGCTGCGCCGCGACCTCGAACCGCAACTTCGAAGGGCGGATGGGCCGTGGCGGGCGCACGCATCTGATGTCGCCGGTGATGGCGGCAGCAGCGGGCATCAAGGGCCACCTGACCGACGTGCGCGAATTCATGGCCGAGACCGTCTGACTTCGGCGCGGCGGGGCACCCTGCCCCGCCGCAGCAGAAGCACGGCGTTCACGGCAATCAGCACCAGCCCGGCATTCTCGAACCAGAAGTTGAAACGGATGTTCGCGAAATCCATGCTGATGAGACGGTCGACATGATGGAACCCCACCGCCCGCACCAGAACGAAGCCGCAAAGCACGGCAAGGCCCAGCAGGGCCAGGCCGTTTGCGTGCAACTGACCGGAAAGCGAGCGCAGGGCAACCAGCAGGGCGACCAGCACGACCAGAACCAGCACAGCGATGAAGGCGATCTGCACCAGCCAGCGCTGGTCATACCAGCCCTGCACATGTGCCAGACAGCGCCCCGTCGCGGTCAGCGCGGTTTGCAGGTCAAGCTGCTTGTTGATGGCCAGGAACGCCATGATCGCCGCGATCGTGCCCCACAAGCCGCGCGCCGCACCCTGCGGCTGGCGGCGCAGGACCATGATCGCCAGCACAAGGCATATCACATACGAGACCACCGTCAGCCAGCCGGTGATCTCGGGATCCCCGATCTGCGGCCTCCAGTCGCCAAAGATGCAATCGCTCAGGCCGGACAGGCCGGGGAAACCAAACATCGAACATACCTCACGGACGGTGGCAAACTGCCGTCGCCAAAAAGCTAACGGCCACCCACGCGGCCAGTCAATTCTGCGAGGAAGCAAATGGACAAGTTCACCACATTGACCGGGATCGCCGCTCCGATGCCGCTGGTCAATATCGACACCGACATGATCATCCCCAAGCAGTTCCTGAAAACGATCCATCGTTCGGGACTGGGCAAGAACCTGTTCGACGAGATGCGCTATGATTCCGAAGGCAACGAGATTCCGGATTTCGTCCTGAACCAGCCCGCTTATCGGCAGTCGCAGATCATCGTCGCGGGCGACAATTTCGGCTGCGGGTCGTCGCGCGAACATGCGCCCTGGGCGCTGATGGATTTCGGCATCCGCTGCGTCATCTCGACCAGCTTCGCGGACATCTTCTTCAACAACTGCTTCAAGAACGGCATCCTTCCGATCGTCATGCCCAAGGAAGTCGTCGACGTGCTGATGGAGGACGCCCGCAAGGGGGCGAATGCCCGCATGACCGTCGATCTGGAAAATCAGGTCGTCACCACCTCGGACGGGCAAAGCTTCGCGTTCGAGGTCGACGCCTTCCGCAAGCATTGCATGCTGGAAGGGCTGGATGACATCGGCCTGACGATGGAGAAATCCGGCTCGATCGACAGCTTCGAGACCCAGATGGCCCAGAGCCGCCCTTGGGTCTAAGGGCGCTTGCCGGGGCGGTTCTTCTGGCCGCCCTGGGTTCCGCCACCGCGGCCGCGCCCCTGCGGATCGCCACGTTCAGCCCCGACCTGTCGCGAGACGGGCCGGGGCTTCTTTTGCGCGATCTTGGCCGCAAGGACGCCCAGATCGACGCGGTCGTCCGGGTGATCGCTGAAACCCGACCCGATATCCTGCTGCTGACCGGTTTCGACTGGGATCTGGACGGGCTGGCCTTGGCCGCCTTCCGCGCCCGGTTGTCGGCGGCTGGCGCGGATTATCCGCACAGTTTCTCGGCCCGCCCCAACGCGGGCATGCCCAGCGGGCTGGATCTGGACGGAAACGGCAGGGCCGGGACCGCCAATGACCGGCAGGGCTTTGGCCGCTTTTCCGGGCAGGGCGGCATGGCGATCCTGTCGCGTCACCCGATCGGCCCGGTCCTTGACCACTCGGCGTTCCTGTGGCGCGATCTGCCCGGCAATCTGATGCCCCCGGCCGCGCCCGAGGTGGCGGCCGTGCAGCGCCTGTCCTCGGCCGCACATTGGGACGCGACGCTGACCGTCGCGGGAAAGCCGCTGCACCTGCTGGCAATGGCGGCCTCGCCCCCGGTTTTCGACGGGCCCGAGGATCGCAACGGCAGGCGCAACCATGACGAGTTGGCCTTCTGGCTGGACCGGCTGCCCGGCGCGCCCTTCGTGCTGGCGGGCAAGCTGAACATCGACGCTGCCGACAGCGAGGGGCGCCCCGATGCGCTGGCCGGGATCATGGCGCGCGTGACCGATTCCCTGCCCGCAAGCGAAGGTGGCCGGGCCGCCGGCAGCGCGGCCGTGAACGCAGCGCAAAAGGGCGACCCGGCGTTGGATACCGGCGACTGGCCCGACGACAAGCCGCCCGGAAACCTGCGTGTCGATTACGTCCTGCCGCAAAAGGGCCTGAAGGTGCTTGGCTCGGGCGTCTTCTGGCCCGCGACGGGCGAACTGGCGCAGGTGGCGCTGGCGGCCTCCAGCCATCGGCTGGTCTGGGTCGATATAGACTGGCCGCCCGCCGAGCGGTGAGCTGACCTAGAACTCGACCCCCGGCTGCGCTTTGATGCCCGCGCGGAAGGGATGCTTCACTGCCTCCATCTCGGTCACGAGATCGGCGGCCTCGATCAGGGCCGGATCGGCATTGCGCCCGGTCAGCACGACATGGGTCATCGGCGGCTTCTCACGTTGCAGGAAATCCAGCACCTCCCCCACCTGCAGATAGCCATAGCGGAGCGCGATGTTGATCTCGTCCAGCAGGACCATGCGGATGCGAGGGTCGCGGATCAGCTCTTGCGCCTTGTCCCAGCCCGCGCGCGCCGCAGCAATGTCGCGGTCGCGGTCCTGGGTTTCCCAGGTGAAGCCCTCGCCCATCGCGTGAAACTGGCACAGATCGCCGAAATGCCCGGTCAGCAACCGCCGCTCGCCCGTGTCCCATGCGCCCTTGATGAACTGCACGACCGCGCAGGGCATGTCATGGGCGATGCAGCGCAGAATCATCCCGAAACCCGAGGACGACTTGCCCTTACCCTTGCCGGTATGGACGATGACCAGCCCCTTTTCGCCGGTCTTGTCCTGCATCATCCGGTCTCGGGCGGCCTTGATCCGGGCCATCTTCTCGGAATGGCGGGTATTCCCTTCGGCTGACATCGCGACTCCCTTGCTTGACAAGTGCGGGCGCCCGGCGCACTTCTTTGCCTGCGCTGGTCCTGCCTTATGGCAGGCTAAGAGGGAATGCGACAGGCCTTGGCCTGGAAAGCAGCCGCCCCCGCGACCGTGACCGGAAAGGTCGCCCTATGCCACTGGCTTCGGCCGGGAAGGTGGGCCGACCGTTGGCGAAAGCCTGAATCCGCAAGCCGGGAGACCTGCCTGCGCCTTGTTTGACCGGCGGACGGGGTGTTCCTGCTTGGGTTCGTGGCACGAATCCCGTGCCCGCATACCCGCACCGCGCCCGCCACATGGAAATGAAGGGCGCATGGACGTTTCATTGCTTGTCTGCACCACCTGCCGCGCCGGCCAGCCGGTCCTGGATGGCCAGCCCGTCGCGGGCGCAAGGCTGCATGCTGCGCTGGACGGCACAGCCCCGCCCCCGGGCGTCCGCATCATTCCCGTCGAATGCCTCTCGGCCTGCAACAGCGGCTCGGCCATCGCGCTCAGCGGGCCGGGCCGGTGGAGCTATGTCTATGGCCGGATGGAGATCGCGGACGTGCCCGAGATCCTTCAGGGCGCGGCCGCCTATGCCGCCAGCGCCGACGGCATCGTGCCATGGCGCGACCGCGTCGCGATTTTCCGCAAGCGCAGCATCGCGCGCATTCCTCCGATTGGGTGAAAGATGACCGACCTGACCAAGACCCCCGTCACCGTGATCACAGGCTTCCTTGGCGCGGGCAAGACCACGCTGATCCGGCACCTGATGCAGAACCCGCAGGGCAAGCGGCTTGCCGTTCTGGTCAACGAATTCGGCACCGTGGGCGTCGACGGCGACATCCTGAAATCCTGCGCGGATGAAAGCTGCCCGGCCGAGAACATCGTCGAGCTGTCGAATGGCTGCATCTGCTGCACCGTCGCCGACGACTTCATCCCGACGCTGGAAGCACTGATGGCCCTGCCCCGGAAGCCGGACCACATCCTGATCGAGACCTCGGGGCTGGCGCTGCCCAAGCCCTTGCTGAAGGCCTTCGACTGGCCTGCCATCCGTTCGCGCATCACCGTCGACGGCGTCATCGCGCTGGCCGATGCCGAGGCGGTGGCCGCGGGCCGCTTTGCCCCGGACGAGGACGCAGTGCAGGCCCAGCGCGAGGCGGATGAAAGCCTGGACCACGAAACGCCGCTGTCCGAGGTATTCGAGGACCAGATCGCCTGCGCCGATCTTGTCCTGCTGACCAAGGCCGATCTGGCGGGAGAGGCCGGCCTTGCCGCCGCCCGCGCCGTGGTCGAGGCCGAGTCGCCGCGCAAGCTGCCGATTCTGCCCTTGTCCGAGGGTGTGATCGATCCGCGCGTGATCCTGGGCCTGAAGGCCGCCGCCGAAGATGACCTGGATGCCCGCCCCAGCCACCATGACGGCGCGGATGACCACGAGCATGACGATTTCGACTCCGTCGTGATCGACCTGCCCGAGATCGCCGATCCCGCCGACCTGTCGGATCGGATCGCCCGGCTGGCGCGTGAACGGAACATCCTGCGGGTCAAGGGCCATGTCGCCGTCGCGGGCAAACCCATGCGCCTGCTGGTGCAGGCCGTGGGTGCGCGGGTCCGCCACCAGTTCGACCGCCCTTGGGGCGACAGCCCGCGCCAGTCGCGCCTTGTCGTCATTGCCGAACATGACAACATCGACGAAGCCGCGATCCGGCACATCCTGACGGCCTGACCCATGCATGTCGTCTTCCGCGAAAGCCGTGGGCTTGAGGAGACCGAGGTTCCGACGGACCCCGGTCAGACCTCGGCCGACATGGTCGTGCTGTCCTTTTCGGACAGCGACCTTGGTGCTTTCGCGGCAGGCTGGCATCGGGGCGGGCTGCCATCGCTTCGGCTGTGCAATCTTTCGGCCCTGCGCCATCCCCTGTCGGTCGACCAGTATTGCGAGACGGTCCTGTCCGACGCGCGCGCCGTTCTGATCCGTCTGATCGGGGGCGAGGGGTATTGGCCCTATGGCATCGCCAGTCTTCAGGATCTTGCGCGGCGGCGGGGCATCGCGCTGGCCATCCTGCCCGCCGACGGGCACGAGGACGCCACCCTCGACCGCCTCTCGACCCTGCCGGTGCCGGTGCTGCGCAGACTGGCCGCGCTTTGCGACAGTGGCGGCGCTGACGCGGCCCGCAGCGCGCTGGCCGTGTTGGCCGCATCCGCGGGACTGGACGGGCCAGAGGTCGCGGATGCGCCCACCGTCCCGACTTTTGGCTTCCTTGATCCGGATGCCGGGATAATGGCCGCGCCACTTGTCGGGCCGCGCCCGGTTCTTGTCAGCTTCTACCGCAGCTATCTGACCAGCGCCGATCTTGACCCGGTCGACGCCCTGATCCGGGCGCTGCGGCAAGCGGGCTTTGCCGCGACCGGGGTCTTTGCCCCTTCGCTGAAATCCCCCGGATTTGGGGAATGGCTTGCCCCGCACCTGCCCGGACTGGCCGCGGTGGTGAACATGACCGCGTTTTCGGCACGGGACGACGCTGGCGCGACGCCCTTTGACGACGCGGATTTCCCGGTATTCCAGGTGGCGATTGCCACCTCGACCCGCGATCTGTGGCTTGGGGAAGAGCGCGGGCTGTCCGCCGCCGATCTTGCCATGCATGTCGTCCTGCCCGAAATCGACGGACGGATCTTTCTGGGCGTGGTCAGCTTCAAGGCCACCCAGCCGCGCGATCCGGTCCTGCAATTCTCGCGCCAGATCCACAGGGCCGATCCGGCGCGCATCGCGGCGGCGGTGGCAAGGTTCGCGGGCTGGCACCGGCTGCGCGCGCCGGTGGCACAAGCGGCGGCACGGGCGGTGGTCTTGTCCACCTATCCCGGAAAGCCCCATCAGCTGGCGCATGCCGTCGGGCTGGACGCGCTGGCCTCGTGCGGCGCGATGCTGGGCATTCCACATCACGATCTTGGGCAGCGGCTGAT
>Ga0160446_100060_pt1 | contig 113052 bp, 101 predicted proteins | sample HID1973I_E1MG_FD_108200 | JGI IMG/M metagenome (GOLD analysis project Ga0160446, IMG submission 108200) | Enriched mosquito-associated microbial communities from UW Madison campus, WI, USA - HID1973I_E1 MG | ecosystem: Host-associated > Arthropoda: Insects > Digestive system > Unclassified ...
CATGCAGTACGTCGACGTGCAGGCCGGCCCGCTCGCGCGCCGGCTGCGCATCGCCCAGATCCAGCTCCACACCGCGTCCGCGTCGACCGACGCGACGATCGACGGCCTCGAGCCGGCCGAGGCCGAGCGCCTGCGCGACCGGCTCGCGTCGCGCGGCGAGGCGAGGCTGGCGGGTCTGTGAGCCACGAGCGACCGACCGGGGGCCCCGCGCCCCGCGTCCCCGACGACGCGCCCGCGCCCGCCGCTCCGACGGAGGTCCCCGCGCCCGGCGCCCTCGTTCCCGGCGCACGCGCGCACGCTCCGGCCGCGCCCGAGGCGCCCGCGCGGACTCCGGGCGCGCCCGGCGGCGACGCGCTCGACTGGCAGCGCGTGCACCCGGTGACGCCGCTCGTGCGCGGGTGGACGGTCATCGCGGTGCTCCTCGTCGTCGTGGGCCAGCAGACGGTGAACGGGCTGCCCGAGGGGCAGAACCTCCTCGAGGGCGACCGGTGGTGGCAGATCCTGCTCGGCATCCTCGTGATCGGGATCATCGGGCTCGGCTACTCCGCGCTCGCGTGGCGCATGACGTCGTACGCGGTCGACGACGAGACCGTCCACCTGCGCTCGGGCGTGCTGTTCCGCCAGCAGCGCCGCGCGCGGCTCGACCGGCTGCAGGCGGTCGACGTCGTCCAGCCGCTCCTCGCGCGCTTCTTCGGCCTCGCCGAGCTGCGCCTCGAGGTGGCGGGCGGCGGCGACTCGGGCGTCAAGCTCGGCTTCCTCAAGGAGGACGACGCCAACCGGCTGCGGGGCGAGCTCCTCGCGCGCGCCGCGGGCCTGCGCGTCGCCCCGCACGGCGGCGCGCCGCAGGCGCACGCCCCGGTCGGCGGTCCCGACGCCAGGGTCGGCGCCGGTCCCGACACCGCGCTGTCCGACACGGCGCCGTCCGGCGCCGCGGGCCCGGACGGCGGGGCGCCCGCGGGACCGGTCGCCGGTCCCGCGCCGGGGGTCCTGGAGGCCCCCGAGCAGCCCGTGACCGCGGTCCAGCCCGGGCGGCTCGTCGCCTCGCTCCTGCGCTCCGGGGCGACCGTGGGCCTCGTGATCGGCATCCTCGCCATCGCCGCGGTCGTGGTCGGTACGCGCGAGATCAGCGTGCTGTTCACCGCGCTGCCAGCCGTCCTCGGCTTCGGCGGCTACCTCTTCCAGCGCTTCTCGGGCGAGTTCGGCTTCCGCTCGGCGATCTCGCCCGACGGCATCCGGCTGCGCCACGGGCTGCTCGAGACGCGCTCGCAGACCATCCCGCCCGGGCGCGTGCAGGCCGTGCGGCTCCTCCAGGGCCCGTTCTGGCGCGGTCCGGACTGGTGGCGCGTCGACGTGAACGTCGCGGGCTACGGGCCCACGGGCGACGGCTCCGAGGCGAAGAGCGTGCTGCTGCCCGTCGGCTCGCGCGACGAGGCGCTCGCCGCGCTGTGGCTCGTGCTGCCCGACCTCGGGACCCCCGACCCGCGCGCCCTCCTCGACGAGGGGCTCTCGGGCCTCGACGCGGGCGAGCACTTCGTCGCGACGCCGCGGCGCGCGCGGCTGCTCGACCTCGTGTCGTGGCGGCGCAACGGGTACGCGGTCACGGACCGCGCGCTCGTGCTGCGCAGCGGGCGCGTGTTCCGCAGCCTCGTCGTCGTGCCCCACGAGCGCACGCAGTCGCTCGGGCTCGAGCAGGGGCCGCTGCAGCGCCGGTTCGACGTCGCGACGTTCGCGGTCCACTCGACCCCGGGGCCCGTCGCCCCGAAGGTCTGGCACCTCGACGCGCACGACGCCGCGCGCCTCCTCGACGCGCAGGCCGCGCGCGCGCACGCGGCCCGGGCCCACCAGGGCCCGGAGCTGTGGATGCGCCGCGAGGACCTGCCGATCGACCCGACCGGGGTCGCGGCGGGGCACGCGCCCGACGCGCCCGACGCGCCCCGGCCGGCGGGCGGCGACGGGGGTGCCCCGTGAGCGCGGCCGGGCCGGCGCGCCCGGGCCGCCTCGGCGTCGGGATCGTGGGCGCGGGCCGGGTCGGCGCGGTGCTCGGCAGCGCGCTGCGCGCAACCGGCCACGCCGTCGTCGGCGCGAGCGGCATCTCGGAGGCGTCGCGCGACCGCATCGAGGCGCTCCTGCCCGGCGTCCCCGTGCTGGAGGTGCCCGACGTCGTCGAGCGCGCCGAGCTCGCCCTCCTCGCCGTGCCCGACGACGCGCTCCCCGGCCTCGTGCGCGGCCTCGCCGACGTGGGGGCGTGGCAGCCCGGGCAGATCGTCGTGCACACGTCGGGCCGGTACGGCGCCGCGGTGCTCGACCCGGCGCGCGCGGCCGGCGCGATCCCGCTCGCGATCCACCCCGCGATGACGTTCACGGGCACGTCGCTCGACCTCTCCCGCCTCGAGGGCTCGACGTTCGCCGTGACGGGCCCGGGCCCCGTGCTGCCCATCGGCCAGGCGCTCGTCGTCGAGATCGGCGGCGAGCCGGTCGTCGTCGCCGAGGAGTCCCGCGGGCTCTACCACGCGGCCCTCGCGCACGGTGCGAACCACCTCGTCGTCCTCGTCGCGCAGGCGGCGCAGGCGCTCGAGGCGGCCGGGGTCGAGCAGCCCGGCCGCGTGCTCGCGCCGCTGCTGTCGGCGGCCCTCGACGGCGCGACGCGCGCCGCCGACCGGGGCGCGGAGACGGGGGCCGGGGGAGCGGCGGGCGCGATCTCGGCGCTCACCGGGCCCGTCTCGCGCGGCGACGTCGGCACGGTCGTCGAGCACCTCGAGGCGCTCGGCGCGCTCGCCGCGACGAGCGACGCGGCGGACGTCCCGCCGTCGTACCGGGCGCTGGGGCGCGGCGCCGCGCACCGGGCCCGCGCGAGCGGGCGCATCGACGCCGCGGCCGAGCGGGCCGTGCTCGACGCGCTCGGCGACGGACCCGGCGCGGTACCGCAGGACGACGACCGCGACGGTCGCGAGGAAGGACCACGATGACCACGGACCGCGCTGCGGCCCCGACGGCCGCGGCGACGCCGCGCGTCGTCACGACCCGCGCCGACCTGCGCGCGGCGCTCGCCCCGGGCGGTGCCGGGGTCCGGCGGCACCGCCGCGCCGTCGTCATGACGATGGGCGCGCTGCACGACGGCCACCTCGAGCTCGTGCGCCGCGCCCGCGAGGAGGTCGGACCCGACGGCGAGGTGGTCGTCACGGACTTCGTCAACCCGCTCCAGTTCGGCCCGGGCGAGGACCTCGAGCGCTACCCGCGCGACGTCGCGGGCGACGTCGCGCTCCTCGCGTCCGCCGGGCCGGGCGTGCGCGCGGACGTGGTCTTCGCGCCGTCTGTCGACGAGATGTACCCCGGGCACGGCGCGGGCGCGCCGATCGTGCGCGTGACGTCGGGCCGGATCGGGACGGTGCTGGAGGGCGCGTCGCGGCCGGGCCACTTCGACGGCGTGCTCACGGTCGTGCTCAAGCTCCTGCACCTCGTCGCGCCCGACGTCGCGGTGTTCGGCGCCAAGGACGCGCAGCAGCTCCTCGCGGTGCGGCGCATGGTCGCCGACCTCGACGTCGACGTGGAGGTCCTCGGCGTGCCGACGGTGCGCGAGGCGGACGGCCTCGCGCGCTCGTCGCGCAACGCGTACCTCGCGCCCGCCGAGCGCGAGTCGGCGCTCGCCCTGAGCCGCGCGCTGCGCGCGGGCGCCGACGCCGCCGCGGCGGGGGAGGACGCCCCCGCGGTGCTCGCCGCGGCGCGGGGAATCCTGGACGCCACCCCCGGCGTTGACGCGGATTACCTGGTGCTCGTCGATCCGACTACCGTGGAGGACCTGGCGCCCGGCGCCGTCGGCCCGGGCCTCCTCCTGGTCGCCGCACGCGTGGGCACGACCCGACTCATCGACAACGCGGTCGTCGACCTGTCGCCCGCGACCCGGGCGGAGGACGACGGCCCCGTGACGTCCCCTGGAGGAACCGCGTGACCGCGCAGCATCCCCGCCCCACGGAGAAGCGCCCCGCCTCGCTGCAGCGACCCATGATGATCGGCAAGATCCACCGCGCGACGGTGACGCAGGCCGACCTGCACTACGTCGGCTCGATCACCGTGGACGCCGACCTGCTCGACGCCGCGGACCTGTACCCGGGACAGCAGGTCGACGTCGTCGACGTGACGAACGGCGCGCGCCTGACGACGTACGTCATCCCGGGCGAGCGCGGCGCGGGCCAGATCTGCATCAACGGCGCGGCGGCCCACCTCGTCGACCCGGGCGACGTCGTCATCCTCATCGCCTACGGCACGCTGTCCGACGAGGACGCGCGCACGTACCTCCCGCACGTCGTCTTCGTCGACGAGCAGAACCGCATCGTCGAGCTCTCCGACGAGCCGGGACTCGTCCCCGCGGGGCACGGGCTCGAGGCGAGCGGGCTGCCGTTCGCGGCGGTGCGCGAGGGCCGGGACACCGCGCCCGACGGCGCGGCGCACCGCGGGTGAGCACGCTCGCCCGCTCGCTCGCCGCGCCGGAGCCCGGCTGGACGACGACGGCCGACGCCATCGTCGTCGGGTCCGGGATCGCGGGCCTCACCGCGGCGCTCGAGCTGCGCACGCGCGTGCCGCGCGTCCTGCTCGTCACGAAGGGCGAGCTCTCCTCGGGCTCGACGGTGTGGGCGCAGGGCGGCATCGCCGCGGCGCTCGACCCCGACGACTCCCCGGAGGCGCACCTCGCCGACACGCTCGTCGCGGGCGTCGGCCTGTGCGACCCGGTCGCGGTCGAGGTGCTCGTCACGGAGGGCCCGGCCCGCGTGCGCGAGCTCGTGGCGCGCGGCGCGAACTTCGACCGCGCCGCGAACGGCGACATCGCCCTCACGCGCGAGGGCGGGCACCACGCCGACCGCATCGCCCACGCGGGCGGCGACGCCACGGGCGCCGAGATCTCGCGCGCGCTCGTCGCCCAGCTCGAGGCCGTGCGCTCCGACCCGGGCATCGAGGTCGTGGAGAACGCGCTCGTGCTCGACGTCCTGACGACCGCCCCGGGGCCGGACGGCCGCCGTCGGGCGTGCGGCGTGACGCTGCACGTGCGCGGCGAGGGCACGCGCGACGGGGTGGGCGCGGCGCTCGGCCGGGCCGTCGTGCTCGCGACGGGCGGGGTCGGCCAGGTGTTCCGGTCGTCCACCAACCCGCCGCAGGCGACGGGCGACGGCATCGCCGCCGCCCTGCGCGCGGGCGCGGCGCTCGGCGACCTCGAGTTCGTCCAGTTCCACCCGACGGTGCTGTGGCTCGGGCTCGGCGCCAAGGGGCAGCTCCCGCTCATCTCCGAGGCGGTTCGCGGCGAGGGCGCGATCCTCCTCGACACCGAGGGCCACCGCTTCATGCCCGCCCGGCACCCCATGGCGGAGCTCGCGCCGCGCGACGTCGTCGCGCACGCGATCGTGCGGCAGATGGCTGCCACCGGCTCCGACCACGTGCTGCTCGACGCGCGCCACCTGGGCGCCGGCTTCCTGCGCTCGCGCTTCCCGACGATCACCGAGCGGCTCGCCGAGACGGGGATCGACTGGACCGAGGAGCCCGTGCCCGTCGCGCCGGCGCAGCACTACCACTCGGGCGGCGTCGTGACGGACCTCCACGGGCGCTCGTCGCTCGACGGTCTCTACGCGATCGGCGAGGTCGCGTGCACGGGCGTGCACGGCGCGAACCGGCTCGCGTCCAACTCGCTGCTCGAGGGGCTCGTGTTCGCGCAGCGCGCCGCGCGCGAGATCACGGCCCGCGTGGCCTCGGGCGGGCTGACCCTCGGCGAGCCGGCGCCGCGCCCGGGCCCGTCAGCGCTCGTCGCCGCGGCGGCGCGCTCGCGGATCCAGTCGATCGCGTCGTCCGGTCCCGGCGTCCTGCGCGACGCCGACGGCCTCGCCGCCGCCGCGCGCCGGCTCGGCGCGGTCCGCACGGACGCGCACGAGGCGAGCGACGTCGTCGCGCAGCCGCAGGCGGCGGAGTGGGAGACGACGAACATCCACCAGGTCGCCGTCGCGCTCACCGCGGCGGCGACGCTGCGCACCGAGAGCCGCGGCGGGCACTTCCGCACCGACCACCCGGCGACCGACCCGGCGTGGGAGCGGCGCGTCGTCGTGTCGCTCGACGAGGACGGCGCGCTGTCCGTGCGCTGACGGTCGAGCGGCCGGTACCGACGGCCGGCCGCGGGGGCGGGCCCGGCGCCGACGGCGGGGAAGTGCCCGGCGCCGACGGCGGAGCCGGGGGTCGCGCCGAGCGGCTACCGTGGGCGACCGTGAGCACCTCCGCCGAGCGCCCCGCACCGTCCGCCGTCCCGTCCCGCGTCGAGCCGCCGCTCGACCCCGCGTGGGTCGCGCGGACGGTGGCGCTCGCGCTCGACGAGGACCTGGGCGCCGCGCCGGGCCGCGACGTCACGACGCAGGCGACCGTCCCGGCGGACGAGACCGGCACGGCCCACCTCGTGGCGCGCGCGGACGGCGTCGTGGCCGGGCTCGTGGTCGTCGAGGAGGTCACGCGGCAGGTCGCGGACCGCCTCGGGCTCCCGCCGGTCGTCGTGACGTTCTCCGCGGCGGACGGCGAGGCGGTCGGCCGGGGGCGGGTGCTCGCCGCGCTCACCGGTCCCGTCCAGGTGCTGCTCGTCGCCGAGCGCACGCTGCTCAACCTCGCCTCGCGCGCGTCGGGCGTCGCGACCGCGACGCGCGCGTGGGCGCGCGCGCTGGAGGGCACCGGCGCGCAGGTGCTCGACACCCGCAAGACCACGCCCGGGCTGCGCGCGCTGGAGAAGTACGCCGTGCGCGCCGGCGGCGGCACGAACAAGCGCATGGGCCTGTACGACGTCGCGATGGTCAAGGACAACCACGTCGTCGCGGCCGGGTCCGTGAGCGCCGCGATCGCCGCGATCCGCCGCGCGTTCCCCGACGTGCTCGTCCAGGTCGAGGCCGACACGACGGCCCAGGCGCTGGAGGCCCTCGACGCGGGCGCCGACTTCCTCCTGCTCGACAACATGCCGACCCCGGTGCTCGGCGAGACCGTCGCCGCGGTGCGGGACCGCGAGGGCCGCGACGGCGTGCCCGCGAAGGTCGAGCTCGAGGCGACCGGCAACCTCACGCTCGACCGCGCGCGCGAGGTCGCGGGCACGGGCGTCGACTACCTGTCGGTCGGCGCGCTCACGCACTCGGCCCCCATCCTCGACCTCGCCCTCGACCTCCTGCCGACCCTCCCGCGGCGGTAGCCGCGCGCGGAGGCGGCCCGCCGCGCACCGGTCGGTAGAATCCTCGCGTGACTTCCCCCGCCGCGACCTCTGCGCCCGACCCGTCCGTGCCCCTCGGTGACGACGACCTCCCCGAGCAGATGCAGGTCCGGCGCGAGAAGCGCGAGCGCATCCTCGCGCGCGGCGAGGAGGCCTACCCCGTCTCGGTGCCCCGCACGCACACGATCGCCGAGGTGCGCACCGGCTGGGCGCACCTCGAGGCGGGCGAGGAGACGCAGGACGAGGTCGGCGTGGCCGGCCGCGTGGTGTTCCTGCGCAACACCGGAAAGCTGTGCTTCGTCACGCTCCAGGACGGCGAGGGCAACCGGCTCCAGGTGATGCTCAGCCAGGCCGTCGTGGGGGAGGAGTCGCTCACCGCGTTCAAGGCGGACGTCGACCTCGGCGACCACCTCTTCGCGCACGGCCGCGTCATCAGCTCCCGCCGCGGCGAGCTGAGCGTGTTCGCGGATTCCTGGCAGGTCGCCGCGAAGGCTCTGCGTCCCCTTCCCGTGCTGCACAAGGACCTTTCCGAGGAATCGCGCGTCCGGCAGCGCTACGTCGATCTCATCGCGCGTCCCGCGGCACGCGACATGGTGCGTTTCCGCGCCGCGGTGGTGCGTTCTCTGCGCGACAACTTCCACCGTCGTGGATATCTCGAGGTCGAGACCCCGATGCTCCAGACGATCGCGTCCGGCGCGGCCGCGCGACCGTTCACGACGCACATGAACGCGTACGACATCGACCTCTTCCTGCGCATCGCGCCGGAGATCTTCCTCAAGAAGGCCGCGGTCGGCGGCGTCGAGCGCGTCTTCGAGATCAACCGCAACTTCCGCAACGAGGGCGCCGACTCCACGCACTCCCCGGAGTTCGCGATGCTCGAGGCGTACGAGGCCTACGGTGACTACGACACGATGGCGGCCCTCACGCAGGACCTCGTGCAGACCGCCGCGCAGGACGCGCTCGGCACCACGACCGTGACCCTGCCCGACGGCACCGAGTACGAGCTCGGGGGCGAGTGGACCGCGCTGACGATGTACGGCTCGCTCTCCGAGGCCCTCGGCGAGGAGATCACCCCGGAGACGACGGTCGCCGAGCTCACGGCGCTCGCGGACCGCCTCGAGGTCGCGTACGACCCGAAGCGCGCGAGCCACGGCAAGCTCGTCGAGGAGCTGTGGGAGCACCAGGTGGGCGACCACCTCGTGGCCCCCACGTTCGTGCGCGACTTCCCGGTCGAGACGTCCCCGCTCACGCGCGACCACCGCAGCGTGCGGGGCCTCGTGGAGAAGTGGGACCTGTACGTGCGCGGCTTCGAGCTCGCCACCGCGTACTCCGAGCTCGTCGACCCCGTGATCCAGCGCGAGCGCTTCGAGGCCCAGGCGCTCCTCGCGGCCGCGGGCGACGAGGAGGCGATGCGCCTCGACGAGGACTTCCTCACCGCGATGGAGTTCGCGATGCCCCCGTCGGGCGGCATGGGGCTGGGCATCGACCGGCTCCTCATGGCGCTCACGGGCCAGGGCATCCGCGAGACCATCCTCTTCCCGCTCGTGAAGCCGGCGCAGTAGCGCCGGGACCTGTACCCCGAACGACGACCTAGGATCGAGACCATGAACGACGTGCTCCCCGTCCTCGGCGCCCTCGTCCCGTCCGTCGGCGTGGGCCTGCTGTTCTGGTTCGCGATGCGCTACATCGTCCGCGCCGACCGCAACGAGCGCGCCGCGCTCGCACGGCTCGACGCCGAGGAGGAAATGCGCGCGCGAGCCGCCGGGAATTCCCCCGGCCACGACGCGGCGTCGTGACCGTCGGGCGCCCGGATGGAATTGCTCGCGAAGTGCGACGCGCGTTCCGCGCGCCCGGCGTGGTCAATTGACGCGCTTCTGGGCGTGCGGCATCCTGGAAGGGTCATCTCATTCCTGTGAAGCGTGAGGAATCAACTGTGGCCCAGAAAGTCCAGGTAATTCTCGTCGACGACATCGACGGGGGAGCGGCGGACGAGACGGTGACCTTCGCGCTCGACGGCGTCTCCTACGAGATCGACCTCAGCACGAAGAATGCGCAGGAGCTGCGCGACGCCTTCGCCTCGTGGGTGGGGAACGCCCGCAAGGTGTCGTCGCGCACCTCGGCCCGTCCGTCGCGTCGCGGGCGAGCCACCGGCTCCGCCCGCGCGACGGAGATCCGCGAGTGGGCCCGGGAGAACGGGTACCAGGTCAACGACCGGGGACGCATCTCCCAGGAGATCCAGACGGCGTACGACGCGGCGCACTGACGCGGCACCGAACGCACGACGGGCTCGTCCCGACGGGGCGCGCGCGGGTGGTCCTCGACCACCGGCGGGCGCCCCGTCGTCGTGTCGGGAGCCCGCGCGCGGCGAACTAGGCTCGGGACATGACCGTCGCGACGCGCACCCTGTGGATCGGCACCTACCCGCACGCCGCGTCCGACGCGCCCGAGGGCGTGTGGCGCGTCGAGGTCGACGTCGAGCAGGGTGCGTTCGGCGGGGCGCTCCTCGCGGCCGCGACGCCGTCGCCGTCGTTCCTCGCGCTCACGGCGCCCGCTGCGCCGGGCGACCCCGCGACCCGCACCCTCTACGCGGTCGGCGAGACCGAGGAGGGCACCGTCGCCGCGTTCGGGGTCGCCGCCGACGGCGCGCTCGTCCCGCACGGGCCCGCCGTCCCGACGGGCGGCGCGTTCCCGTGCCACGTCGTCGCCCGGCCGGGCGAGGTGCTCGTCGCCAACTACGGCGACGGCGTGCTCTCCGTGGTCCGCACGGACGCGTCGGGAGCGCTCGTGCCCGACGCGCGGCTCCAGCGCCACGCCGGCGGCGGCCCGGACGCCGAGCGCCAGGAGGGTCCGCACGCGCACTTCGTCGCCGACGACGGCGAGGGCGGCGTGCTCGTCGTCGACCTCGGGACCGACGAGGTGCGCCGGCACGACCCGGCCGCCCCCGACGGGGCCGCGCCCCGCGTCGTCGCGACCCTGCCGCCCGGGACCGGCCCCCGGCACGTCGCCGCGCTGCCCGGGGGACACCTCGTCGTGGTCGGCGAGCTCGACCCGGCGCTCTTCGTCCTCGCCCCCGCGGGGGACGGCCGCTACGACGTCGTCGCGCGGTACGACGCGACGTTCGCCGTCGCGCCCGACGGCGCGCGCAGCTTCCCCTCGCACGTCGACGTCACTGCCGACGGGACGCGCGTCGTCGTCGGGGTGCGTGGCGCCGACGTGCTCGCCGTGCACGCGGTCGAGCCCGGGCCCGAGGGCGGCGCCCCGCGCCTGCGCCACCTCGGGGACTCGCCGACCGGTGGCGCCTGGCCGCGGCACCTCGCGGTGCTCCTGCCGGGCGACGCGCAGGAGCCCACCCACGACCTCGTCGTCGTCGCGAACCAGGAGGACGACCCGCTCGCGGGCGGGCCGGAGGGGTTCTCGTCGAACCTCGCGCTGCTGCGCGTGCGGCGCAGCGACGGCCTCGGCGAGGTGCTCGACGTGCTCGCCCTGCCCGCGCCCGCGTGCGTCGTGGAGGCATGACGTCGTGAGCGCCGGCCGCACGGACGGCGACGCCCTGCGCGTCGCGATGCTGTCCGTCCACACCTCGCCCCTCGACCAGCCGGGCACCGGCGACGCGGGCGGGATGAACGTCTACGTGACCGAGCTCGCGCACGCGCTCGCGCGGCACGGCGCGCACGTGGAGATCTTCACGCGCGCGACGTCGTCGGCGCAGCCGCCCGTCGTGGAGGTCGCCGACGGCGTGACCGTGCGCCACGTCGCCGCGGGCCCGTTCGAGGGCCTCGACAAGAACGACCTCCCGGGCCAGCTCTGCGCGTTCACCGCGGGCGTGCTGCGGGCCGAGGCGCGGCGCCACGCGGGCTGGTACGACGTCGTGCACACGCACTACTGGCTGTCCGGGCAGGTCGGCTGGCTCGCCGCCGACCGCTGGGACGTGCCCCTCGTGCACACGATGCACACGCTGGCCCGGCAGAAGAACGCCGCGCTCGCGCCCGGGGACGCGCCCGAGCCGCTCGGGCGGATCATCGGCGAGGAGCAGGTCGTCGCGGAGGCGGACGCGCTCGTCGCGAGCACGGACGCCGAGGCCGCGGACCTCGTGCGCGACTACGCGGCCGACCCCGCGCGCGTGCACGTCGTGCCGCCGGGCGTCGACCTCGGCCTGTTCTCCCCGGGCGTGCCCGCGGACGCGGGGACCGAGGAGCGCGACGCGCACCGCCGCGCGCTGCGCGCGGACCTCGGGCTGCCGACCGAGGGCCGCCTCGTGCTGTTCGCGGGCCGGGTCCAGCCGCTCAAGGCGCCCGACCTGCTCGTGCGCGCCCTCGGCGTGCTCGCGGACCACGAGGAGCCCGTGCCGACGCTCGTCGTGCTCGGCGGCCCCAGCGGGCGTCCCACGGCCGTGCGCGAGCTCGAGGCGCTGGCCTACCAGGTGGGCGTGAGCGACCGGGTGGTCGTCCGGCCACCCGTGGCCCGCGCGCACCTCGTCGACTACTACCGGGCCGCGGACCTCGTGGCGGTGCCGTCCCACAACGAGACGTTCGGCCTCGTCGCGGCCGAGGCCCAGGCGAGCGGGACGCCCGTGGTCGCCGCGGCCGTCGGCGGGCTGACGACCGTCGTCGTCGACGGCGAGTCGGGCGTCCTCGTCCCGGACCACAACCCGTGGACGTGGGCGCGCACGCTCGCCGACCTGCTCGCCGACGACGCGCGCCGCGCCGCGCTCGCGGCCGGGGCGCGGCGCGTCAGCGAGCGGTTCGGGTGGGACGCCGCCGCGCGGCGCATGCTCGACGTGTACGCCGAGGCGACCAAGGTCCGCGCCGCGCGCTGACGGCCCGCGACCCCGCCGGGCCCGCGGCCACGACCCGCCAGGCGTGCGCGGGGCCGCCGGCCGCGACCCGTCAGGCGTCGGCGGGGCCGCCGGCCGCGTCCGCGCGGTCGAGGACGAGCACGGGGATCTGGCGCTCGGTGCGGAGCTGGTAGTCCGCGTACGGCGGGTAGGCCGCGACGGCGCGCTCCCACCACAGGGCCTTCTCCTCGCCGTGCACCTCGCGCGCGACGTAGTCGTGGCGCTCGGTGCCGTCCTGGAGCTCGACGTGCGGGTCCGCGACGACGTTGAGGTACCAGACCGGGTGCTGGGGCGCCCCGCCGAGCGACGCGACGACGGCGTAGACGCCCTCGTGCTCGACCCGCATGAGCGGCGACTTGCGCACCGCGCCGGTGCGGCGCCCGCGGGTCGTGAGCACGACGACGGGCCTGCCCTGCAGCGTCGTGCTCGTGGTCCCTCCCGAGGCCTCGTAGGCCTCGGCCTGCTGGCGCGCCCAGGCGCTCGTGCTCGGTGCGTACTCTCCGTCGATCGGCATGCCCGTCCCAACGAGCGTGCCCCGGGCGACATTCCCGGGTGGCCGGGAGGACGTTCGTCCCGAGGGCGGCGGCTGCGGTCACCAGCCCGTGGACCGGACGTGCTCGGCCCCGGTGGGGTGCGGCAGGATGGAGCCATGACCTACACCCTCGTGCTGCTCCGCCACGGCGAGAGCGAATGGAACGCCAAGAACCTCTTCACCGGCTGGGTCGACGTGGCGCTGTCGGACAAGGGCACGGAGGAGGCGAGGCGCGGCGGCGAGCTCCTCACCGAGGCGGGCGTCCTGCCCGACGTCGTGCACACGTCGCTCCTGCGTCGCGCCATCACGACGGCGAACCTCGCGCTCGACGCCGCGGACCGCCACTGGATCCCGGTCAAGCGGTCGTGGCGCCTCAACGAGCGCCACTACGGCGCGCTCCAGGGCAAGAACAAGAAGCAGACGCTCGAGGAGTTCGGCGAGGAGCAGTTCATGCTCTGGCGCCGCTCGTACGACGTCCCGCCGCCCGAGATCGAGCTCGGCTCCGAGTTCTCGCAGGACTCCGACGCGCGCTACGCCGACGCCCCGGTCGTGCGCACCGAGTGCCTCAAGGACGTCCTCGAGCGCGCGCTGCCCTACTGGGAGAGCGAGGTCGTCCCCGACCTGAAGGCCGGCAAGACCGTCCTCGTCGCCGCGCACGGCAACTCGCTGCGCGCGCTCGTCAAGCACCTCGACGGGATCTCCGACGACGACATCGCCGCGCTCAACATCCCGACCGGCATCCCGCTGCTCTACGAGCTCGACGAGAACTTCGCGCCGGTCACCGCGGGCGGGCGCTACCTCGACCCCGAGGCCGCCGCCGAGGCCGCCGCGGCCGTCGCCAACCAGGGCCGCTGAGCCCTCCGTCCCGGGGCGGCGGCACGTCGCCGCCCCGGGACGACGCACCACCTCCCCCCGCGGGACGGCACGACGGAGGCGCGGATCGACGATCCGCGCCTCCGTCGTGCTGCGTGCCGGGGCACGCGACGTCCTCGTCAGGCGGTCGCGCGCGCCTGACCGGGCAGGCCGCGCTCGTCCGCGAAGTCGCCCGTGACGAGGTACGTGACGCGCTTGGCGATCGAGACGCCGTGGTCGCCGAACCGCTCGTAGTAGCGGCCCACGAGCGTGACGTCGACGGTCTCCTGCGTCGTGCCCGACCACGACGCGTCGAGCAGCGCCGTGAACGTGTCCTGGTGCAGATGGTCGAGCAGGTCGTCGTCGCGCTCGATGTTCGCCGCGACGGTGAGGTCGCGCGTCGTGAGGAGCGTCGTGGTGCGGCGCGCGACGCGCACGGCCGCGTCGTTCATCTGCTCGAACGTCTTGTGCAGCGACGGCGTGATGGCGCGCGACGGGTAGCGTCCGCGCGCGACCTGGGCGACGTGGCGCGCGAGGTCGCCCATGCGCTCGAGGGTCGCGCTCATGCGCAGCGCGCTGACCACGACCCGCAGGTCGGTCGCGACGGGCTGCTGCTGGGCGAGCAGCAGCACGCACCGCTCGTCGAGCTCGCGCTCGAGCGCGTCGATGGTGTGGTCGGCCGCGATGACCTGCTGCGCGAGCTGCAGGTCGGCCGTGAGCAGAGCCTGGCCGGCGCGGCTCATCGCCGACTCCACCAGCCGGCTCATCTCCGACAGGTCGTCGCCGACCTGCTTCAGCTCGGCCTCGAAGATCTCCCGCATCGCATCCCTCTCGTCGTGACCGGACTGTCCGGTCCAGGACGTGCGGGCGCTCGGCCCGGGCACGTCGTCGGCTCCGGCCACCCTTCCAGGCGTGGTCGACCGCGCGGTGAACGACAGGTCCCCGCCAGGTGAACAGTTGGCGCCGCACGGCCCTGCGGGGGCCCGGCGCGACGGGACGCGCCGCTGCCGACCGTACGCTGGAGGCGTGGAAGCAGAGAGCCTCATCGAGGGCGCCACGGTGATGCTCGCCGGGATCGTCGGCGTCGTCGTCGGCGTCGTCGCCGCCGTCGCGTTCCGGCTGAGCGAGCGCGAGCAGCGCAGCGCGCGCGCCGAGCCGGCGCGCGACCTCGACGACGGCCTCGTGCGCGTGCTCGCCGTCCTGCGCTCCGCCGCGGTCGTGCTCGACGCCGAGGGCGACGTCGTGCGCGCGAGCCCGCCGGCGTACGCGCTGGGCGTGGTGCGCGGCGACGCCGTCGCGCACGCCGCGATCCGCGACATGATCGACGACGTGCGCCGCGACGGCGTGATCCGCGACGAGGAGCTCGAGCTGCCGCGCGGCCCGGTCGGCCGGGGGCGGGTCATGCTCCAGGTGCGGGTCGCGCAGGTCGGGCCGGACCACGTGCTCGTGCTCGCCGAGGACCGCACGGAGGCGCGCCGGGTCGAGGCGATCCGCCGCGACTTCGTCGTCAACGTGTCCCACGAGCTGAAGACGCCGGTGGGCGCGCTCGCGCTGCTCGCCGAGACGGTCCAGGACGCGGCCGACGACCCGGTGGCGGTCCGCCGGTTCTCCGCGCGCATGCAGTCGGAGGCCACGCGCCTGTCCGCGCTCGTGCAGGAGATCATCGAGCTCTCGCGCCTGCAGGTCGCGGGCGCGCTCCAGGAGGTCACGGTCGTGCCCGTGCGCGGGGTGGTCGAGGAGGCGGTCGACCGGGCCCGCACGACCGCGCAGGGCAAGGGCATCACGCTCACCACGGGCGGGGACCTCGACGCCACGGTCTACGGCGACCACAACCTGCTCGTCACCGCGGTGCGCAACCTGCTCGACAACGCCGTCGCCTACTCGGGCGAGAACACGCGCGTCGGGGTCGGGGTCACGCGCGCGGGCGAGCTCGTGGAGATCGCCGTCGTGGACCAGGGCATCGGCATCTCGGCGGCCGAGCAGGACCGGGTCTTCGAGCGGTTCTACCGCGTGGACCCCGCGCGCTCGCGCGACACGGGCGGGACGGGCCTCGGCCTGAGCATCGTCAAGCACGTCGCCGCCGACCACGGCGGAGAGGTGACGATGTGGTCCGAGCCCGGGCGCGGCTCGACCTTCACGCTGCGCATCCCCGCGGCGCACCCGCTGCCGGACGCCCCCGGCGCGGCCGGAGAACCTGCCGGTACGGTCGCGGCGGACGACGAGCGTCCGCCCGCGACCGGCACCGACGACGACCAGCACGACGACGCACGGAACAAGGAGGTAGGCGCGTGACGCGCATCCTGGTGGTGGAGGACGAGGAGTCGTACCGCGACCCGTTGACGTACCAGCTGCGTCGCGAGGGCTTCGACGTGGTCGAGGCCGCGACGGGCACCGAGGCGCTCGAGCAGTACGACGCCGGGGGTGCCGACCTCGTGCTCCTCGACCTCATGCTCCCGGGCCTGAGCGGCACCGAGGTGTGCCGGGAGCTGCGCCAGCGCGGCGACGTCCCGGTCATCATGCTCACCGCCAAGGACTCCGAGATCGACAAGGTCGTGGGGCTCGAGCTCGGGGCCGACGACTACGTGACCAAGCCGTACTCGTTCCGCGAGCTGCTCGCGCGCGTGCGCGCCGTCCTGCGGCGCAAGGGCGGCGAGAACGGGCACGACGCGCCCGAGGACGGCGCGCTCGAGGTCGGGCCGGTCCGCATGGACGTCGAGCGGCACACGGTGACCGTGGACGGCGCCGCGGTGCCCTTCCCGCTCAAGGAGTTCGAGCTGCTCGAGCTGCTGCTGCGCAACGCCGGGCGCGTGCTCACGCGCGGGCAGCTCATCGACCGCGTGTGGGGCACCGACTACGTCGGCGACACCAAGACGCTCGACGTGCACGTCAAGCGCATCCGCTCGAAGATCGAGCCCGAGCCCGCGACGCCGCGCTACCTGCTCACGGTCCGCGGCCTGGGCTACAAGATCGCGGACGGCGTCCAGCAGCCCTGACGGACGGCGGTCCCGGAGCGCCCGCGAGGCCTCCGGGACCGCCGTCCCGGCACGCGTGGAAACGTCTGTGCACTGTTCACCTCGCGTTCATCGGGACTCGGCGAACGCGTCACCCGGTCCTCCTACCGTCCTGGACGTCGCCGGTATCCACCGGCGCTCGCACAGCTTCGAACAGGATGGATCGACTCGTGAAGCTCAGCCGAATCTCCCGCGCGGGTACCGCGGTCATGGTGGGTGCCCTCGCCCTCACGCTCGCCGCGTGCAGCTCCGACGGCTCGGAAGGCTCCGACACCGAGCCGGGCGGTTCCGAGAGCTCCGCCGGTGGCGACCTCGAGAGCCTGAGCGGCTCGCTCGCGGGTGCGGGCGCCAGCTCGCAGGAGAACGCCGTCGCGGGCTGGATCGCCGGCTTCGGCGACCTCGCCCCGGGCGTGACCGTCACCTACGACGCCGTCGGCTCCGGCGGTGGCCGTGAGCAGTTCATCGCCGGCGCGACGCAGTTCGCCGGCTCCGACGCGGCGCTCGACGAGGAGGAGTTCGCGGCCGCGCAGGAGCGCTGCTACGGCGGCGACGTCCTCGAGCTCCCGCTGTACATCAGCCCGATCGCGGTCGTCTACAACCTGCCGGACGTCGACGCCGCGAACATCCAGCTCTCCGCCGAGAACATCGCGAAGATCTTCGACGGCCAGATCACGTCGTGGGACGACCCGGCCATCGCCGCCGAGAACGAGGGCGTCGAGCTCCCCGCGATCGACATCATCCCCGTGCACCGCTCCGACGAGTCGGGCACCACGGAGAACTTCACCGAGTACCTCGCCGCGGCGTCGAACGGCGCGTGGGCGCACGAGCCCAGCGGCGACTGGCCGACCGAGGGCGGCCAGTCCGGCGCCCAGACGCAGGGCCTCATCGACACGGTGAACGGCGCCGAGGGCGCGATCGGCTACGCCGACGCCTCCCGTGCCGGCGACCTGGGCACCGTCGCGATCAAGGTCGGCGAGGAGTACGTGCCGTACTCGCCGGAGGCCGCGGCCGCCGTCGTCGACGCCTCGCCGCGTGCGGAGAACGCGACCGACACCCAGCTGGTCGTCGAGCTCGACCGCTCCACGACCGCCGCGGGCGCCTACCCGCTCGTGCTCATCTCGTACTCCATCGCGTGCGGCACGTACGAGACCCAGGCCGACGTCGACAACGTCAAGGGCTACCTCGGCTACGTCGCCAGCGAGGAGGGCCAGGCCCGCGCGGCCGAGCCCGACGTCGCCGGCGCGGCGCCGATCTCCGAGGACCTGCGCGCCGAGGTCCAGGCGGCGCTCGACAGCATCACGGTCCAGGGCTGACCCGCTCCCGGGCGGGAGGGAGGGGTCGCCCCTCCCTCCCGCCCGGGGCCGGTCCCCCTGCACCACGTCCCCCCGACACGACGGAGCACCTGTGAGCGTCACCAGCCCGCCCCGGCCCACCGCCGAGGCCGCGCCCCCGCAGCGGCGCAAGCCGACCGCCGGGATCGGCGGCCGGATCTTCTCGGCGCTGGCGCACGGCGCCGGCATCATCATCCTCGTCACGCTCGCGGCCGTCGCGACGTTCCTCGTCATCGAGGCGTGGCCCGCGCTCACGGCGAGCCCCGAGGAGCTCTCGGAGATCTCCTGGTTCTCCGGCGGCTCGCTCCTCGCCTACATCGGCCCGCTGGTGTTCGGCACGGTGCTCGCGGCCCTCCTCGCGCTCCTCATCGCGGTGCCGGTGTCCGTCGGGATCGCGCTGTTCATCTCGCACTACGCGCCGCGCCGGCTCGCGCAGGGCCTCGGGTACCTCGTCGACCTGCTCGCCGCGGTCCCGTCGGTCGTCTTCGGCCTGTGGGGCGCGCTGTGGCTCGCGCCCGTGCTCGACCCCTTCTTCCGCTGGCTCACCTCGGCGCTCGGGTTCATCCCGCTGTTCGAGGGCTACCAGGCACCGGCGCGCAACATCCTCACCGCGGGCGTCGTGCTCGCGGTCATGCTGCTGCCCATCGTCACCGCGGTCTCGCGCGAGGTCTTCCTCCAGACGCCGACGCTGCACGAGGAGGCCTCGCTGGCCCTCGGCGCGACGCGCTGGGAGATGATCCGCCAGGCCGTCATCCCGTTCGGCCGCTCGGGCGTCATCAGCGCCGCGATGCTCGGCCTCGGGCGCGCGCTCGGCGAGACGATGGCGGTCCTCATGGTCATCTCGCCCGGGCTGCTCTACTCGTTCTTCCTCCTCAAGCCGGGTCAGCACCAGACCATCGCGGCCAACATCGCGGCGCAGTTCCCCGAGGCGTCCGGCCTGTCGGTGAGCGTCCTCATCGCCACCGGCCTCGCCCTGTTCGTCATCACCTTCGCCGTCAACTTCGCCGCCCGCGCGATCGTCGCGCGCCGCAAGGACTTCTCGGGAGCCAACTGATGACCGTCGACACCCCGGTGCAGGAGACGGCCCTGCAGCTCACCGCCAGCGGCACGCGCCTCGCGCGCTGGGTGCCCTACGCCTTCGTCGGCGGCTCGCTCGCCGTCGCGTTCCTCGTGCTCCTCGTCGTCGCGCAGCCCACGCTCGCGAGCGTGCTCGGGCTCGGCGCGGCGCTCTACGCCGTCGGGCTGACGATCACGTCCCGGGTCGTCGAGGGGTCGCGCTACGCGGCGGACCGCCTCGCGACGACGCTCGTCACCTTCGCGTTCCTCCTCGCGATGATCCCGCTGGTCTCGCTCGTGTGGACGGTGGTCTCGAACGGGATCGTCCGGTTCAGCTGGGACTTCCTCACGACCGACATGATGGGCGTCTACGGGTCGATGACGAGCGGCGGCGTCTACCACGCCATCGTCGGCACGCTCCTGGTCACCCTCGCGTGCGCCGTCATCGCGGTGCCCCTCGGCATCCTCACGGCCATCTACCTCGTCGAGTACGGCCGGGGCGCCCTCGCGCGCGGCATCACGTTCCTCGTCGACGTCATGACCGGCATCCCGTCGATCGTCGCGGGCCTCTTCGCCTTCGCGCTCTTCACGCTGATCTTCGGTCCCGCGTACCGCGCGGGCATCATGGGCGCCGTCGCGCTCGCGGTGCTCATGACGCCGGTCGTCATCCGGTCGGTCGAGGAGATGCTGCGCCTCGTCCCCAACGAGCTGCGGGAGGCGTCGCTCGCGCTGGGCGTCCCGAAGTGGCTCACCATCGTCAAGGTGGTCCTGCCGACCGCGATGGCCGGCATCGTCACGGGCGTCATGCTCGCCGTCGCGCGCGTCATCGGCGAGACGGCCCCGCTGCTCCTGACGATCGGGCTCGTCAACCAGGTCAACTGGGACCTGTTCGACGGCCGCATGGCGACCCTGCCCGTGTTCGCCTACCGCCAGTGGGCGCAGGGCGGGACGGGCGTCGACCGCGCCTGGGCCGCGGCGCTCACCCTCATCATCATCGTGATGCTCCTCAACCTCGCGGCCCGCCTCGTCGGCCGCTGGTTCAGCCCCAAGAAGGGCCGATGAGCATCGCGAGGGCCGCCCGCGGCGGCGGCGAACCCACGACCACCCGTCGACCGCACGGGACCCCGGAAGGACCCCACGACATGAGCAACCGCATCGACGTCAAGGACCTCAACATCTTCTACGGCGACTTCCTCGCCGTGCAGGACGTCAGCATGACCGTCGAGGCGAAGTCCGTGACGGCCTTCATCGGCCCGTCCGGCTGCGGCAAGTCGACGTTCCTGCGCACCCTCAACCGCATGCACGAGGTGATCCCCGGTGCCCGCGTCGAGGGGACCGTCGCGATGGAGGGCGTCGACCTCTACGGCAGCGACGTCGACCCGGTGGCCGTCCGCCGCCAGGTCGGCATGGTCTTCCAGCGGCCGAACCCGTTCCCGACGATGTCCATCAAGGAGAACGTCCTCGCGGGGGTGAAGCTCAACAACAAGCGCATCTCCCGGTCGGACGCCAACGACCTCGTCGAGGAGTCCCTGCGCGGCGCGAACCTCTGGGAGGAGGTCAAGGACCGCCTCGACCGTCCCGGCTCGGGCCTCTCGGGCGGTCAGCAGCAGCGTCTGTGCATCGCGCGCGCGATCGCCGTGAAGCCGCAGGTGCTCCTCATGGACGAGCCCTGCTCGGCGCTCGACCCGATCTCCACGCTCGCGATCGAGGACCTCATCGCCGAGCTCAAGGACGAGTACACGATCGTCATCGTCACGCACAACATGCAGCAGGCGGCGCGCGTGAGCGACCGCACCGCGTTCTTCAACATCGCGGGCACCGGCAAGCCGGGTCGCCTCATCGAGATGGACGACACCGCGACGATGTTCTCCTCGCCGTCGCAGCAGGCGACCGAGGACTACATCTCCGGCCGCTTCGGGTGACCGGACGGCGCGCCCGCGGGCGCGCCACCACCACGGACCGACGGCGCCGCCCCCCGGGGGGACGGCGCCGTCGGCGCGTCGGGACGTGGGGTGTCAGGACGTCGGGGTCGGGACGTCGGGGTCAGGACGCCGTGCCCTCGAGCGAGCCGGTGATCTCCGCGCCCGTCGTGTCGACGACGCACTGGACCACACGGTCGCCCTGGACCTCCCAGCCGTCCTGCGTCGGCGTGAACGGCCACGACGCGTGCCTCGACTCCTCGTAGGCGAGCCCGACGAAGGCCTCGTACTCGCCGACGCAGCACTCCTCGGCGAGGCGCAGGACCTCGTCGTCGCCCGGGTAGTCGCCCTCGGGGAGCGTGGTCGCGGCGTAGATCTCCGCGTCGTGCGGCTCGCCGCACGGGACGACGGGGATCTCGGTGACCTCCGAGGCGGCGGTGTCGGCCGCGCTGAAGCAGTCGCCGACCTGCAGCGAGAAGACGTCGGCGTCGGACGCCGCCGTGATCTCGCCGCCGGGCTCGTCGCGCCGGGCGTCGTCCGGGCCGAGCGCCTCGTCGAGGATCGCGCCGCAGCCGGACGCGAGGAGCGAGACGAAGAGGACGCCGACGGCGAGCAGCGCGCGGCGGCGGTGACGGAGCATCACGGGTGACCTGTGGCCTCTCGAGCAGGTCCCGGTCGCGGTGACCAGGGACGGTGCGCGCAGGCTAGCGGCGCACGAGCGCCGCGCGACAGGGCATTACGGCAGCAGGTGCGCGTACTCCGCGAGGGTGGCGTCGAGCACCGGGAGGGACAGCGCGCCCTCGGCGCCGGTGCTCGCCGTGACCGTGACGGGCAGGACCCCGCCCGGCGCGACGTCGACGCTCGCGAGCTGGGCGTCGAACCCGTCGTCGGCGCCGAGGTAGACGGTCTGGCCGGCCGCGACCGGGACGAGCACGGGGGCGCCGCCCTCGGGGGCGACGGCGAACTCGACGTCCTCCGTCGAGTCGTTCGCGAGCGCGCCGACGAGCGTGCCCGGCTGGCCCTCGGCCGCCGTCACCACGAGGAGGTTGAGGCCGCGCAGGTCGTCGGTGAGGTCGATGCGCAGGCCGTCGGACGGCGAGTACGGGCGGGTCGTCTCGATGGGGGAGCACGCGGCGGTGACGGCGACGGCGGCGACGACGACGGGGACGGCCCAGGCCCGCAGGGTCCGGCGTGCTCGGGTGGTCGTGGTGCGGGTCACGTGCTTCTCCTGAGGCGCGAGGGGGCGGGGAGTTCCGGACCACAGCCTAGTGCGTCGCCGGCCGCCGGGGCCTCCCGCCGGGGCCCGGGGGAGGCCTGCGTGAGCGGTGTCACGTCGTGGCGGGCCCGGCCGCACCCGCGCCCGGGGTGCCGCACGGTCCGTCCACGTCGGCCGTCGGGGGCCGGCCGAGACGCCGTCGGGACTCTCGTTCGGGCCGGTCGCAAGCCTCTGACCTGCGACGATGCCGGTCGGAGAGGGCGCGGAAGGGTGCCCGGGGCTCGGGTTTCCACAGATCCCCGTGGTAAGGTGGACCTCCGGGAAAGGGGACATCTACAGATGACGTTCACAGTAGGCGAGACCGTTGTCTACCCGCACCACGGCGCCGCGCTGATCGAGGAGATCAAGACGCGCACCATCCGCGGAGAGGACAAGATCTACCTCAAGCTCAAGGTCACCCAGGGTGACCTGACCATCGAAGTCCCAGCGGAGAACATCGACCTGGTCGGCGTGCGCGACGTCGTGGGCCAGGAGGGTCTGGACCGCGTCTTCGAGGTGCTTCGTGCACCTTACACCGAGGAGCCGACCAACTGGTCGCGCCGCTACAAGGCGAACCTCGAGAAGCTCGTGTCCGGCGACGTGATCAAGGTGGCCGAGGTCGTGCGCGACCTCTCGCGCCGCGACGCGGACCGCGGCCTGTCGGCCGGTGAGAAGCGGATGCTCTCCAAGGCACGGCAGATCCTCGTCTCGGAGCTCGCGCTGGCCGAGCACACCGAGGAGGAGAAGGCCGAGGCGATCCTCGACGAGATCCTCGCCTCCTGAGGCGCAGGCCTCGCAGGGCTCGGCCCGACGGGAGGGTGGCCGTCCGCACGGACGGCCACCCTCCCGTCGTCGTACCCGGCGCGGGCGCCGTCGCCCGCCGGGATACGGTGTGGCCGTGCCGACTCTTGCCGTCCTCACCGCCGCGGGCTCCGGGACGCGCCTCGGGATGGACGTCCCGAAGGCCCTCGTCGAGCTCGACGGCCTGCCGCTCGTGCTGCACGCCGCGCGGCGGCTGTGCGCGTCCGGCGTCGTGGACCGGATCGTCGTGCCGACGCCCCACGGCCTCGCCGCCGCGGTCGCCGCGACGCTGCGCGACGACCCCGCCGTCGACCGCCCCGTGCTCGCCGTCGAGGGCGCCGGGACGCGCCAGGGGTCCGTCGCGGCCGGGCTCCGCGCGGGCCTGGCGGCCGGCGACGCCGACGGTGCCGCGGTGGACGTCGTGCTCGTGCACGACGCCGCGCGCCCCCTCGCGTCGCCCGCGCTCGTGCGGCGGGTCGTGGAGGCCGTGCGCTCGGGGCACGGCGCGGTCGTGCCGGGGCTGCCCGTCACGGACACGGTCAAGCGCGTCGGGCCGGCGGACCCGTCGGGCGCCGAGCGCGTCGTCGCCACGGTCGACCGGTCGGTGCTGCGCGCGGTGCAGACGCCGCAGGGCTTCGACCGCGCGCTGCTCGAGCGCGCGCACGCCGCGGCCGCGGGGCTCGCCGGCGACGAGTCGCAGGCCGCGACGGACGACGCGGGCCTCGTCGAGGCGCTCGGCCTCGACGTGCACGTCGTCCCGGGCGACCCGGCGGCGGCCAAGATCACCACCCGGCACGACCTGCTGGTCGCCGGCCTCACCCTCCAGGAGCAGCGATGACCGACGCCGTGCCCCCCGTCCCCGCGGTGCCGGGCCTGCCCCGCACGGGCGTGGGCGTCGACGTGCACGCGTTCGCCCCCGAGGGCGAGGACCGGGAGCTGTGGCTCGGCGGCCTGCACTGGCCCGGCGAGCGGGGCCTCGCGGGGCACTCCGACGCGGACGTCGCCGCGCACGCCGCCGCGGACGCGCTGTTCTCGGCGACGGGCCTCGGCGACCTCGGCTCGAACTTCGGCACGAGCGCGCCCGAGTGGGCCGGCGCGAGCGGGTCGCGCCTGCTCGCGGAGGCGGCGCGCCGGGTCCGGGCGGCGGGCTTCGCGATCGGCAACGTCGCCGTCCAGGTCGTCGGGAACCGCCCCAAGGTCGGCCCGCGCCGGGCCGAGGCGGAGGCGGCCCTCAGCGCCGCGGCGGGCGCCCCGGTGACGCTCACGGCCACGACGACCGACGGGCTCGGCCTCACGGGACGGGGCGAGGGCGTCGCGGCCGTCGCGACCGCGCTCGTCGTGGCGGTCGCGCCGCCCGCCGGGCGCCCCGCCGCCTGACGCCGCGCGCGTCAGCCGCCCGGGGTCACCTCGACGCTCTCCAGGACCGCGCGCACCTGCTCGGCGCCCTCGGCGTCGCCCTCGGCGTGCGAGGCCGTGAGGTAGGCGACCCACGGCTCGCCGGCGGCATCCGACGCGACGAGCAGCACCTCCTGCGCGACCCGGACCCCGTCGGCGTCGAACGTGCCGGAGACCCGGTAGGCGGGCGCGTCGCCGAGCGTCGTCGAGCCCTGCCCCTCGGCGTCGGTCCGCCAGCCGGCGATGCTCTCGACGTGCTCCGCGGTGGCCGCGCCGGCCTCGTCGAGCGTGCCGGGCGACTCCTCGCCGGTCACCACGACGTTGGCGCGGAAGGACGGCTCGCCGAACGCGTCGGGGGAGCGGACGACGAACGAGCCGTCCTGCGTGCTCCGGTCCCACCCCGCGGGGGCCGTGACGGAGACCGGGACCCCGGGCACCTGGTACGACGCCGCGCTCGGCGGCGCCTGCGGGTCGTCGCCCCCGCCGCAGCCGGACGTGGCGAGCACGGCCGCGAGGGCCGTCGCGGTCAGCAGGAGGCGGGGGGTGCGTCGCACGGGGCTCCGTCCGTCGGTGGGTCCCCCGACGGCGCGGGTCGGGGGCTGCGCGGGGTCCGCCCGCCGGGTGGGGGCGACCGGTCCGCCATTGTCGCGCGCCCGGTTCCCGGAGTGCCACACCGGTGGGAGGCCCGTAGGATCGCGGGGAGCGCTGCAATGTGTTTCACTTTCCCAGAGCACGACACTTGGGATGAATCGCACATGAACCGTCTGTCCGTCGAAGAACGCCGGGCCCAGCTCGTCGACGCAGCGATGACCATCGCCGTCCGCGAGGGGGTCGAGGCAGTCACGATCCGCGGCGTCGCCGCGGAGGCGGGCGTCTCGCTCGGCGTCGTCCACTACTGCTTCGAGGACAAGGACGAGCTGCTCCAAGCCATGGGGAACAGCCTGGCCCTCGTCGCCTCCGAGCCCGTCCGCGCGTCGCTCGAGGCGAGCACCGACATCGAGGTCCTCGCGCACGCCGCCGCGGACGCGCTGTGGGAGGGCCTGACCCCGCGCCGCCACATGCGTCTCCTCACGTTCGAGTTCGCGACCGCCGGGGTGCGCAGCCGCGCGCTGCGGTCGGTCGCGCACGCGCACCTCGAGCAGACGTGGAACATGACGCAGGGCGTGCTCGAGGAGGTCGCCCGGCGGGCCGGCGTGACCTACCGCCTCGACGTGCACTTCCTGTCCCGGCTCGTCGCCGGGTACATCGACGGCATCGAGATCGCGTGGCTCGTCGAGCAGGACGACGAGGTCGCGATCGCGAGCTTCCACGCGCTCGCCGACTACGTCCTGACCCAGGTGGTCCGGGACGAGGACGGGAACCCCGTCACCGCCTGACGGGGCCGAGGACCGCGTCGGTGTAGGCGTTGGCGAAGACGCCGTCCGGGTCGGCCGCGTCGCGCACGGCGAGGAAGTCGTCGAACCGCGGGTAGAGCTCGCGGAACCGCGCGGCGCCGAGCCCGTGCAGCTTGCCCCAGTGCGGACGGCCCCCGACCTCGGCGACGATGCGCTCGACCGCGTCGAAGTACCGCTCGTGGGACAGCCGCGCGTACTGGTGCACGGCGACGTACGCCGTCGGGCGGCCGTGCGCGGTGGAGAGCCACACGTCGTCGGGCGCCGCGAAGCGCACCTCGACGGGGAACGGCACGTGCTCGCCCGACGCCTCGAGCCAGGCGTCGACCGCCGTGAGCACGTCGACGAGGCGCTCGCGCGGCACCGCGTACTCCATCTCCCGGAACCGGACCCGTCGCGAGGTGACGAACACCTGGTACGACGGCGCGACGTACGTGCGGGGCGCGAGCGCGCGCGCCGCGACCGCGTTGAGCCGCGGGGTCGCGCGCGGCACGGCGGTCGCGACGCGGTTGACGAGCTCGAACGCGCCGTTGGACAGCAGCTCCTCGTCGACCCACGTGCGCGCGCGGGCGACCGGCCCCGGGCCGCTCGTGCGCAGGCGCTGGAGCTCGGCGGCCTCGTCGTCCGGCGCGAGCCGGTTGTTGCGCTTGGTGAGCGCCCGCCGCGTGTGCGGGAACCAGTAGAACTCGAAGTGGTCGTTGCCCCCGACCAGGCCGTCCGGGTCGTCGTCGGCGGCGGCGAGCCCGTCGAGCACGCGGTCCAGCGGCCACGGCTCCTCCTGCGCGCGCAGGAGGAACGCCGGCACGACCTCGAGCGTCACCGCGGACAGCACGCCGGTCGAGCCCAGGCCGAGGCGGCTCGCCTCGAACAGGCCGGGGTCCTGCGTCGGCGTCGCCTCGCGTACGGTCCCGTCCGCGCCGACGACGCGCACGCCGCGCACCTGCGTCGCGAGGCCGCCGAGCCGCCCGCCCGTGCCGTGCGTGCCCGTCGAGATCGCCCCCGCGATCGACTGCCGGTCGATGTCGCCGAGGTTGCGCATCGCGAGGCCCGCGGCCGCGAGGGCCTCGTTGAGGCGGTGCAGCCGGATGCCCGCGCCGACCGTGACGTGCACGGCGTCGCCGTCGCGCGAGATGCGCTCGACCACGCCGAGGCGGTCCAGGTCGAGCAGGAGGCCGTCCGTGACGGCCGCGGGCGTGAAGGAGTGGCCCGCGCCGACCGCGCGCACGCGCAGACCGTCGGACGCCGCGCGCGCCACGAGCGCGCCGAGCTCGGCCTCGTCGCGCGGCGTCGCGCGCCGTCGCGGCGTCGCCGTGGCGGTGCGGGCCCAGTTGGTCCAGACGAGTGCGTCGTCGCTGCTCACAGCACGTACCTTCTCACGCCGTGACGGGCGCGCGGTGGCGTACGTTTCTCCCATGGGCGAGGGCACGACGACGACGCGCGCGGAGCGGAGCCACGGCGACGGCACGGGCGAGGACCCGGGCGCGACGCCCACGCTGCTCGAGCGGCTGACGCGGGCGACGGAGCGCCTCGACGGACCGCTCGCCGTGGTGGACCTCGACCGGTTCGACGCGAACGCCGACGACCTGCTCGCCCGCGCGGACGGCACGCCCGTGCGCCTCGCGTCCAAGTCGGTGCGCGTGCGCGCGCTCGCCGAGCGCGCCCTCGGGCGCGGCTTCCGCGGGGTCATGGCCTACTCGGTGCGCGAGGCGCTGTGGCTCGTCGCGCAGGGCACGCGCGACGTCCTCGTCGCGTACCCGAGCGTGGACCGCGGGGCGCTCGCGGCGCTCGCGGGCGACGAGGCCGCGCGCCGCGAGGTCACCCTCATGGTCGACGACGCCGCGCACGTCGCGCTCGTGCGCCACGCGCTCGCCACGTCGCCGCTCGGCGCGGGCGCCCCGCCCGTGCAGCTGTGCCTCGACGTGGACGCCTCGCTGCGGGTCGGCCTCGGGCCGTTCACCGCGCACCTCGGCACGCGCCGATCGCCCGTGCGCACGCCCGACGACGCCGCCGCGGTCGCCGCGCGCGTCGTGGCCGAGCCCGGGCTGCGCCTGCGCGGCGTGATGTTCTACGAGGCCCAGGTCGCGGGCCTGCCCGACACGAGCCCCGCGGTGCGCCTCGTCAAGCGCGCGTCCGTCGCGGACCTCGCCACGCGGCGCGGCGAGGTCGTCGAGGCCGTGCGCGGCGTCGTCGGGCAGGGGTTCGACCTCGTGAACTCCGGGGGGACGGGCTCGCTCGAGACGTCCTCCGCCGACCCGGTCGTCACGGAGGTGACGGCGGGCTCCGGCCTGTACGTCCCGGGCCTCTTCGACGCCTACCGCGCGTTCCGGCCGCGACCGGCCGCGTTCTTCGGGCTCGACGTCGTCCGCGTCCCCGCCCCGGGCTGGGCGACCGCGTTCGGCGGCGGCTACGTCGCGTCCGGGCCCGCGGCGCGCAGCCGGCTCCCGCTCGTCGCGACGCCCGGGTGGTCGCTCACGGGCCGCGAGGGCGCCGGCGAGGTCCAGACGCCGCTGCACCGCACCGGCCGGCGCGCGGGCGACCTCGAGGTCGGGGACCGCGTGTGGTTCCGGCACGCCAAGGCGGGCGAGGTCATGGAGAGGTTCGACGTCGTGCACCTCGTGCGGGGCGACGAGGTCGTCGACGTCGTGCCGACGTACCGCGGCGAGGGCCGCACGTTCGGCTGAGCCGCCCGGGACCGGGACCGGCGTGCGGGACGCCCGCGCCCTCGTTCGGACCGGGAGGCGCCGCCCCGGTACCCTTGCGGACGTGACCCTTCGCCTGTTCGACACCGCCGCGCGGGACGTGCGCGACTTCGTCCCCCAGACCCCGGGCGAGGTCGGCATCTACCTGTGCGGTGCGACGGTCCAGGCCGCGCCCCACATCGGTCACATGCGCTCCGCCGTCGCGTTCGACGTCCTCGTGCGGTGGCTGCGCCGCACCGGGTCGCGCGTGACCCTCATCCGCAACGTCACGGACATCGACGACAAGATCCTCGCGAAGTCCGCGGCGGCCGGCGAGCCCTGGTGGGCCTGGGCCGCGACGTACGAGCGCGCGTTCACCGCCGCCTACGACGCCCTCGGCGTCCTGCCGCCCACGTACGAGCCGCGCGCGACCGGCCACGTCCCCGACATGGTCGACCTCATGCAGCGCCTCGTCGAGCGCGGCCACGCCTACACGACCGGGCCGGGCGACGTCTGGTTCGACGTGCGCTCGTGGTCCGAGTACGGCGCGCTGACCAACCAGCGCCTCGAGGACCTCAACCCCGTCCCCGACGACGTCCCGGCCGACGCCGCCGAGGCCGCGGCCAAGCACGACCCGCGCGACTTCGCGCTGTGGAAGGCGCCCAAGCCCGACGAGCCCGCGACCGCGTCGTGGGAGACGCCGTTCGGCCGCGGCCGGCCGGGCTGGCACCTCGAGTGCTCGGCGATGGCGCGCCGCTACCTCGGCGACACCTTCGACATCCACGGCGGCGGGCTCGACCTGCGCTTCCCGCACCACGAGAACGAGCAGGCCCAGTCGCGCGCGGCCGGGTACGGCTTCGCGCGGCACTGGCTGCACAGCGCGTGGGTCACGCAGGGCGGCGCGAAGATGAGCAAGTCGCTCGGCAACGGGCTCCTCGTGCGCGAGGTGCTCGCGACGACGAGCCCCGCCGTGCTGCGCTACGCGCTCGCCTCCGTGCAGTACCGCTCGATGCTCGAGTGGACGCCCGCGACCGTCACCGAGGCGCAGGCCACGTGGGAGCGGCTCGCCGGGTTCGTCGAGCGCGCGACCGAGCGCGTGGGCGACGTCGGCGACGTGCGCGACGCCGAGCTCCCCACCGCGTTCGCCGCGGCGATGGACGACGACCTCAACGTGCCCGCGGCGCTCGCCGTGGTCCACGAGCACCTGCGCGCCGGGAACTCGGCCCTCGCCGACCGCAGCGAGGCCGCCGACGCCGTCGCGCGCCACCACCTCGTCGCGCTGCGCGCGATGCTCGACGTCCTGGGTCTCGACCCGGGCGACCCGCAGTGGGCCGACGCCGGCGACTCGCGCTACGCGGCCGCGCTCGACGCGGTCGTCGCCGCCGAGCTCGCCGCGCGGGCCGAGGCGCGCGGCGCGCGCGACTTCGCGACCGCCGACGCGATCCGCGACCGCCTCGCGGCTGCCGGCGTCGTCGTCGAGGACTCCGCCGACGGCGCACGGTGGAGCCTCGCCTGACGGCGGACCACCACACCTGAACGACCGACCGACGACACGACGGGGCAGACCCATGGCTGGCAACTCACAACGACGCGGCGCGATGCGCAAGGCGGGCAGCAAGAAGGGCCCGACCGTCGGCTCCGGCGGTCAGCGGCGCAAGGCGCTCGAGGGCCGCGGCCCGACGCCCAAGGCCGAGGACCGCGTCTACCACGCGGCGCACAAGCGCAAGGTCGCCGCGGAGAAGAAGGCGACCGGGCAGCGCCCCGGCCAGCCGCGCGGCGCGCGTCAGACCGCCGGACCCAAGGGCCGCGGCGCGGCGCAGGAGATCGTCGCGGGGCGCAACTCCGTGCTCGAGGCGCTGCGCGCGGGCATCCCCGTCGAGGCCGTCTACCTCTTCGCGCGCCTCGACGCCGACGACCGCACGCGCGAGATCCTCGACATCGTCTCCGGGCGCGGGTACGACCTGCTCGAGGTCGGCAAGCCCGAGCTCGACCGGCTCACCGACGGCGCCGTGCACCAGGGCGTCGCGCTCAAGGTGCCGCCGTACGAGTACGCCGACGTGGACGACCTTCTCGACGCCGCCGCCGCGACCGACCGGCCCCCGCTGATCGTCGCGCTCGACGGCGTGACCGACCCGCGCAACCTCGGCGCCGTCCTGCGCTCCGCCGGGGCGTTCGGCGCGCACGGCGTGCTGGTGCCCGAGCGTCGCGCCGCGGGCGTCACGGCGTCGGCGTGGAAGGTGTCCGCGGGCGCCGCCGCGCGCGTGCCCGTGGCCCGGGCGACCAACCTCGTGCGCGCCCTCGGCGAGCTGAAGAAGGCGGGCTGCTTCGTCGTCGGGCTCGACGCCGGCGGCACGACGTCCGTCGGCGACCTCCAGCTCGCGACCGAGCCGCTCGTCGTCGTCGCGGGATCGGAGGGCAAGGGGCTCTCGCGGCTCGTGCGCGAGGCGTGCGACGTCGTCGCGTCCATCCCCATCGACTCCGACACCGAGTCGCTCAACGCCGCCGTCGCCACCGGCATCTCGCTCTACGAGGTCGCGCGGCTGCGGTCCGCCCAGGGCTGAGCCCGCACCCCTCCGCACGGCCGGCGGCCGGTGCCCCCACGCGGGGGCACCGGCCGCCGTCGCGTCTCAGCCGTAGTACTCGGGGTCCTTCTCGCCCGGCGCGAGGCCCAGGATCGACTTCTCGTCCGGGCGGTGCCGCAGCACGTTCTCCACGTACGACGACGTCGCCTCCGCCATCGGGACGTCGCGCCCCGCGCGCTCCGAGACGAACCACCGGTGGTCGAGGATCTCGTGGAACAGCTGCGCCGGCTCGAGCTTGCGGCGCAGGTTGCGCGGCACGGCCTGGATGGTCGGCTCGAACACCCCGCTCAGCCAGTCGTGCGCCACGAACTCCTCGTCGTCGTTCTGCCGGTCCGTCGCCGCCCGGTACGAGTCGAGGTCGTTGAGCAGCCGGCGCGCCTGGTTCTCCTGGACGTCCAGCCCCGTGAGGCGCAGCAGCCGCCGCGAGTGGTGGCCCGCGTCGACCACCTTCGGCTGGATCTGGACCGTCGTGCCGTCGATGTCCGTCGTGATCGCCAGCTCGTCGACGTCGAACCCGAGGTTGTTGAGGTGCTCGATGCGCGCCGCGACGCGCCACCGCTCGTTCGCGTCGAACGACTCCGAGACGGTCAGCGCCTCCCACAGCTCGTTGTACCGCTCGACCAGCGCGTCGCCGATCGCCACCTCGTCCACGTCCTCGTCGAGCAGCTCGCCCGCCGTGAGGTCCATGAGCTCGCCGATGATGTTCGTGCGCGCGAGGTCGACGTCGTACGAGCGCTGGCCCGGCGAGAGCTCGCGGTGCAGGTCGCCCGTCTCCGCGTCCACCAGGAAGGCCGCGAACGTCTCCGCGTCGCGCCGGAACAGCGTGTTCGACAGCGACACGTCGCCCCAGTAGAACCCCACGAGGTGCAGGCGCACCAGCAGCACGGCGAGCGCGTCGATGAGGCGCGTCGCCGTGTCCGGGCGCAGCGCCTGGCTGAACAGCGCGCGGTACGGCAGCGAGAACTGCAGGTGCTCCGTGATGAGCACCGCCTCCAGCGGCTCCCCGTCCGGGTCCTTGCGGCCCGTGATGACGCCCACCGGCACGACGCTCGGCACCTCGAGCCGACGCAGCTGGCGCAGCAGCTCGTACTCGCGGTACGCGACCGTCTCGCCGATCTCCTTGATCGCGATCACCCGCCCCGAGAGGCGGACGAACCGCACGATGTGCCGGGAGATGCCGCGGGGGAGCGCGGCGAGCGTCTCCGCAGGCCAGTCCTCCAGCGGGACGTCCCAGGGCAGGGCGAGGAGCGCCGGGTCAGGAGCCGACGCGGTGATCTGCAGGGTGTGCACCGTCACGGGGTCCATTCTCCATGGTCGTGGGTCGTGGGTCGTGGTTCGTGGGTCGTGGGTCGTGGGTCGTGGGTCGTGGGTCCGGCCGGTCCGCGGGCGGGGTCCGCGGTTGGGGGCCTGTCCGCGGGCGGCGGCTCCGCGAGGGACGGGGCGGGGCTTCCATCCGCCGCTCGTCCCTCGCGGCTCCCGCCAGACCCGCCACGACCCGCCCCACCCCTCGCTCCACCGCCGCCCGCTCGTGGTTGCCTCGCCGCTGCGCTCGTCCGGGTGTCCGGGTGTCCGGGTGTCCGGCGAGCATGTGGTTGTCGCCAGGTCGCCGAGCATGTCGTTGCCACCCGGTCGTCCGCCGAGCATGTGGTTGTCGCCCGATCTGGGGCCGGATCGGGAGGTAAGCGCATGGGGGGTGGGATGCAGGCGCATGGTCGGCGGTGGGGCCCGACGGCGCCGGTCGCCTGGGATGCCGGGCGGGCGGTGGGCGGCTGCCGATGTGTCTGGCGATGTGTCTGCCGAGCAGGTGTCGGCCGAGCATGTGGTTGTCGCCCGATCTGGGGCCGGATCGGGAGGTAGGCGCATGGTGGGCGGGGTGCGGGCGCATGGTCGGCGGTGGGGCCCGGCGCGGGTCGCCTGGGCTGCCGGGCGGGCGGTGGGCGTCTGCCGATGTCTCTGCCGATGTCGCTGCCGAGCAGGTGTCGGCCGAGCATGTGGTTGTCGCTCGATCTGGGGCCGGATCGGGAGGTAGAGGCATGGTGGGCGGGATGCAGGCGCATGGTCGGCGCTGGCGGGCCGACGGCGCGGTGGTGTCGGCGGGGTGACGACGAAGGGCGGGCCCGACCTGGTGGTCGGACCCGCCCTGTCGACGGTGCGGCGGGTCAGCCGAGGCGGAGACCCGAGCCGGCCGAGAAGACGTGCGAGTGACCCGGGCGGATCGTCACGTAGATGCGCTCGCCCTTGGCCGGGACGTTGCGCGGGTCGACGCGGACGATGACCTGGTTGTCGCCGGCGCCCGAGTGGACGTCGGCCTGCGCGGCCAGCTCGCCCTTGAGGGTGCCGTAGACGAACGCGTCGGAGCCGAGCTCCTCGACGATGTTCACCTCGACGGGGAACGCGCTCTCGTTGGCCTGCGACACGACGTCGAGCGACTCGGGACGGAAGCCGATCGTCACCTTGCCGTTGTCGGCCTCGGTGAGCTGCGACGTGACCTCGCGCTCGAGCGGGAGGCGGGCCGGGCCGACCTCGGCGAAGCCGTCCTTGACGGCGAACGTGCCGATGTTCATGGCCGGCGAGCCGATGAAGCCCGCGACGAACACGTTGGCCGGGGTGTCGTACATCTCGCGCGGGGTGCCGACCTGCTGGAGCAGACCGTCCTTGAGGACCGCGATGCGGTCGCCCATCGTGAGGGCCTCGGTCTGGTCGTGCGTGACGTAGACCGTCGTGACGCCGAGGCGGCGCTGGAGCGACGCGATCTGCGTACGGGTCTGGACGCGGAGCTTGGCGTCGAGGTTCGACAGCGGCTCGTCCATGAGGAACACCTGCGGCTGGCGCACGATCGCGCGGCCCATCGCGACGCGCTGGCGCTGGCCACCGGAGAGGGCCTTCGGCTTGCGGTCGAGGTACTCGGTGAGGTCGAGGATCTTCGCGGCCTCCTCGACGCGCTGGCGGATCTCCGCCTTCGGCGTGCCGGCGATCTTCAGCGCGAAGCCCATGTTGTCCGCGACGGACATGTGCGGGTACAGCGCGTAGTTCTGGAAGACCATCGCGATGTCGCGGTCCTTCGGCTGGACGTCCGTGACGTCGCGGTCGCCGATGTAGATGCTGCCCGCGTTGACGTCCTCGAGGCCCGCGAGCATGCGGAGCGAGGTCGACTTGCCACAGCCCGAGGGGCCGACGAGGACGAGGAACTCGCCGTCCTCGATGTGCAGGTTGAGCTGGTCCACCGCGGGGCGCTCGGTCCCGGGGTAGAGCCTCGTTGCGTGGTCGTAGGTGACCGTAGCCATGACTGGTACATCCCTCCACCGGCAGGTACGTGCCGGACGATCCGTTGTGCAGTGACGTGCCACGTCGACATAGCTGTTCGCTAGGCGGACGAGCGTGTCTTCGACGACACAGAAGAAGCCGGACCCCCAGGCCTCGCGGCCAGGGACCCGACGTCATCGTGGAGCCGATCCTACTCCTGCCCGGTGAGTGCTTCGTCACACCGTCGTGCGGGGACGGTCACGATCCGGTACCGGTCTCGTCCGGGGCGGCTCCCCGCCCTCCCTCGAGGAGCCGGGCGAGGAGGTCGAGCGCGTCGGCGAGCGCGTCGGCGTCGGGCACGCGGTGCGAGGCGGACGTCGCGCCCGCGCCGACCTTGACGCCCAGGTCGCCGGGCCCGAGCACGGCGAACACCGTCTCGTCGGTCGTGTCGTCGCCCGCGTACAGGACGCGCGTGCGCCCCGTCGTCCCGGCGTCGTGCCCGACGGCGTCCCGCAGCCGGTCCACCGCCTCGCCCTTGGACGTGGGGACGACCCCGATCTCGACGACGTCCTTGCCGTGCATCGCGTGCAGCCCGAGGCGCTCGGCCACGGCGTCGGCCGCGGACTCGGCCGCCTCGGTGTCCTGCGCGGAGGCGAGGCGCGTGTGCAGGACGGCGGCGCTCGGCTTGTCCTGCACCCACGCGCCCTCGCGCCCGGCGACGGCCTCGGCCAGCGCGGCGCGCAGCGACCCGAGCGCGTCCGCCTGCTCGGCGGTGAGCTCGAGGGGCACCGCGTCGACGCCGTCGGGCGTGACGTGCCCCGTCTCGGCGCCGTGGCTGCCGACGAGGAACGTGCCGACCGGGGGGTCCCCGCGCTCGGCGAGGTCCGCGAGGTTGCGCCCCGACACGAGCGCGAGCCGCGTCGTCGTGCCCTCGAGCGCGGCGCCGAGGCGGTCGACCGCGGCGCGTGCCGCGGGGGTCATCCGCGCGGCGAGCGGGTCGTCGACGAGGGGCGCGAGCGTCCCGTCGAAGTCGAGGGCGACGAGCCGCGCGCGCGGCGCCCCCGCGTCGTCCGCGGCGAACGCGCGCACCGCGGCGGCGACGTCGCCCGGTTCCGGTGCGCCGCTCACGCGCTGCGCTCCGCGTCGGGGTCCGCGGCGGGACGACGGGGGACGCGCGACGGCATCGCCGTGAGCACCCCGAGGAACGACTCCGACCACTTCGCGACGTCGTCGTTGAGCACGCGGCGGCGCAGGCGGCGCATGCGCTTGCGCTGCTCGCGGTGGTCCATGTGCGCGGCCGCGACGATGATGTCCTTCATCCCGTCGATGTCGTGCGGGTTGATGAGCAGGGCGCCCGACGCGAGCTCGTCGGCGGCGCCCGTGAACTCCGAGAGCACGAGCACGCCGCGGTCGTCGGAGCGCGCCGCCACGTACTCCTTCGCGACCAGGTTCATGCCGTCGCGCAGCGACGTGACGAGCATGACGTCCGCCGCGAGGTAGAGCGCCGCCATCTCCTCGGGCGGGTAGGAGTGGTGCAGGTAGTGGATCGCGGCGTGGCCGATCTCCGCGAACTCGCCGTTGATGCGGCCCACCGCGCCCTCGACGTGCTCGCGCAGCTCCTGGTAGGCGTCGACGTTCTCGCGGGACGGGCTCGCGACCTGGACGAGCGTCGCGTGCTCGACGTCGAGCCGACCGTCCTGCAGGAGCTCGCCGTAGGCCTTGATGCGGTGCCGGATGCCCTTCGTGTAGTCGAGGCGGTCGACGCCGAGCATCATGACGTCGGGGTCGCCGAGGTCGGCGCGCACCTCGCGGGCGCGCTGCTGCACCTCCGGCGTACGCGCGAGCTCGTCGAAGCGGCGCGAGTCGATCGAGATGGGGAACGCCGCGGCCCGCACGTGACGGTCGTGGCCGTCAGGCCCCGGCACCGTGATCATCGGGCCCCGCGTCGTGTGCGCGCGCAGGCGGCGCACCGCGCGGATGAAGTTCGCCGCGTCGCCCGCGCGCTGGAAGCCCACGAGGTCCGCGCCGAGCAGCCCGTCGAGCACCTGGCGGCGCCACGGGAGCTGCTGGAACAGCTCCAGGGGCGGGAACGGGATGTGGTTGAAGAACCCGATCCGCAGGTCCGGGCGCTGCTCGCGGATCATCTGCGGCACGAGCTGGAGCTGGTAGTCGTGCACCCACACCGTCGCGCCGTGCGACGCCTGGGCCACGGCCGCGTCGGCGAAGCGCTGGTTGACGCGCCGGTACGCGTCCCACCAGGTGCGGTGGTAGGTGGGCGGCGAGATGACGTCGTGGTACAGCGGCCACAGCGTGTCGTTGGAGAAGCCCTCGTAGTAGCGCTCGATCTCGTCGGCGGTCAGCGTCACGGGCACGAGCCGCATGTCGTCCGCGTCGAACGGCTCGCTCGCGAGGTCGGGCGCCCCGGACCAGCCGACCCACGCGCCGTCGGACGCCTGCATGACCGGCTCGAGGGCGGTGACCAGGCCTCCTGGTGAACGGTTCCACGAGACGTCCCCACCGGCCCCGACCGTGAAGTCCACGGGAAGCCGGTTGGCCACGACGACGAGATCGAACCCCTCTTTGCCTGACACTGAAAGTCTCCTTGTGCTCCGATGGAACGCGCCTGGGTCGTCCCAGGGTAGTCGGGTCGTCCCTGGCCGCGGCGGCGCGCCCGTCGCCGGCGGTCCGCGGGGCCGCCGGGCGTCGCGTCTGCGGCTACCTTGTCACCATGGAGGAGTCCACGCAGCGCGTCGTCCCGCCGGGGAGCGGGCGCGGGCCGGCCCCCGGCAGCGAGGTCGGCGGCTACCTCATCGGTGCGCGGCTCGGGTCGGGCGCCATGGGCACGGTGCACAGCGCCCACGACGGCGGCGGGAACCTCGTCGCGATCAAGTTCCTCCACGCGCACGTCGACCGCGACGCCGCCGCCCAGGGCCGCGAGCGGCTGCGCCGCGAGGCCCTGGCGCTCCAGCGGCTGCGGCACCCCGCCGTCGCGCAGATCCTCGACGTCGAGCTCGACGGTCCCGACGCCTTCATCGTCACCGAGCTCGTGGACGGGCCCACGCTCGAGGACGAGATCGCCGACGGCGGCCCGCTCGACGCGTGGGACCTCTTCGAGCTCGCCGACCAGCTCGCCGCCGCGCTCGAGTCCGTCCACGCGGCGGGCGTCATCCACCGCGACCTCAAGCCGAGCAACGTGCTCGTCGCGTCGCGCGGCCCCGTGCTCATCGACTTCGGCATCGCGCAGGGCCTCGAGGACGCGCGCGTCACCTCGACCGGGCTCGTCATGGGCACGCCCGGCTACCTCGCGCCCGAGCTGCTCGAGGGCGCCTCCCCGAGCGCCGACACCGACTGGTGGGGCTGGGCCGCCGTGCTCGCCTACGCCGCGACCGGGCGGGCCCCGTTCGGGGTGCGCCCGACGGACGTCGTGCTCGCGCGCGCCCGCAGCGGGCGCCCGGACCTCGCCGGCCTCGGTCCCGTCACCGCCCGGGCGCTCGCGGGCGCCCTGCACGCGGACCCCGCCCGGCGGCTCGGTCCGACGGAGGTCGTCGCCGCGCTGCGCCGCGCGGCGGACACGGGCGACGCGCCGACCCGGCTCGTGGGGCCGCCGACCGGGCCGACCGCCGTCGTCGACCGGGTCGTGCCGCCCGTCGTGCCGCCGCCGCTGCCCGCCTCCCAGACCCAGGTGAACGACGGCCGGACGGTCGCCGTCCCCGCCGACCACGCGCCCGACCCCGACCTCCTCGACGAGCTCGGCGCCCCGCACGTCGACGCCGCCGAGGAGCCGCTCTACGTGCGCCCCGTGCCCGCGCGGCGCGGCGCGGTCCTCCTCGCGCTCGCGGCACCGCTCGTGCTGCTCGGCGCGACGTACCCGGGCGTGGCCTTCGGTCTCGTCGCCCTGCTCGTCGTCCTCGCGCGCGTCGTCGGGGTGACGACCGAGTCGCTCCACACGCGGCGCGAGCGGCGCGGCGTGCAGCGCAGCGACACCGCGCGCTCCGTCGTCGCGTCGCCCTGGTACGCGCTGCGCGCGCTCCTCGGGGCGGTGCCGTCGCTGCTCGTCGCGGGGTGCGCGGGCGTGCTCGTGGTCGTCGCGGGGTGGTGGCTGCTCGCGTCCGACCGCTGGGTGGTCCTGGAGGGCGACGACGGGGGCAACGCGCCCGTCGTGACGACGGTCCTGCTCCTCGTGGCGACGCTCGCCGTGGTCGTGCTCGCGTGGGTCGGCCCGCTCACCTACCTCACGCGGTACGGGACGCGCACGGCGCTCGCGCGCGTCGCCCCGGGGCGGGCGGGCACGCTCGTCCTCGTCGGGGCCGGTCTCGCACTGACGGTCGTGTGCGTGGTCCTCCTCGCGCCGGGCCGGCCCGTCGAGTGGTGGCCGTTCCCCGGCCCGCCCGACCTGCGCTGAGCCCGCGCACCGCCGCCCGGGCGCCCGCCCGGACGCCCGCCCGGACCGGGACGGACGTCCCGCGGCCTCCCAGTCGCGTCCCAGGCGGCCTGTGTAGTCTGGGCGCCGTGCTCCGGACGACGGTCTCGCGCGCCCTGCCGCGCGGTGCGACGCGTGCGTCCGTCGTGCCCGTGACCAGGACCTTCCTCGGTCCCGTCCTCCTCGTCCTCACCCTCGTCGCCGCCGTGGTGACGCACCTCGCCGAGCGCGGGTTCGCCGTCGTGCACCAGTGCGTGACCGTGCCCGGCGCGTGGGGCGTCGCGGGGATGCACCTGGCCCTCGTCCACGAGGCACCCGACTGCCCGTCCGGGACCGCCCTCGGCGGCGACGGCGCGGCCGTGGTCACCGTGCTCGGCGTCCTCGCCGTCCCCGCGCTGCTCGCGCACGCCGCCGCCGCGCTCGTCGCGTGGGGCGTCTCGGCGCGCGTGCGCCGGGCGCACGCCCGCGCCCGGGCGCTCACGGGGGGCGCCGCGGCCGTCCTGCGGGCGCTCGCGGCCCGCGTGCTCGGCACGGCGCACGGGCGCACGGTCGCCGGTCCGCGCGCGCCGCGCCTCCCGGGGCCCGACGCCGTCCCCTCCGCGCTGCACCACCTCGCCGACGCCGTGGTGCGCACCCGGCGAGGCCCGCCCGCGGCCGTCCTCGCCTGACGGCTCCCGCAACCCCGCGAGCCGGCGGCGGCACGCACCTGCCCCCGTCGTCCGCCGACGACGACCGCACCGCACCCGAAGGACCCACCATGCCCAGCAACGAACCCCAGACCAAGGCCCAGCGCCGCGAGGCCGCGCGCGCCGAGGCCCTCGCGCTGCGCGAGGCCCAGGCCAAGCGCGACAAGCGCAACCGCCTCATCACGATCGGCGCCCTCGTCGCCGGCCTGCTCGTGCTCGTCGGCGTGTTCCTCGCCGTCTGGATCCCGGCGATGAACGACCGCAACCAGACCATCGACGCGGTCACGGCCGGCAACCTCTCCGAGGTGACGAACCCGGCGAGCGGCAACGACACCGGCGGCATCCCGATCGGCGCCGACGGCGTCGCCGGGACCGACAACGGCGCGGACGCGGTCGAGGTCGGCGTCTACCTCGACTACATGTGCCCCATCTGCGGCCAGTTCGAGGACATCAACGGTGAGTCGCTCGACGCGCTGCGCGAGGCGGGCGACGTGACCGTCGTGCTCCACCCCGTGTCGATCCTCGACCGAGCCTCGCAGGGCACGCAGTACTCGACGCGCTCGGCCTCCGCCGTGGCGTACGTCGCGGACCAGGCGCCCGAGGCGCTCAACGAGTTCAACGCGCTGCTCTTCGCGAACCAGCCCGCCGAGAACACCGAGGGCCTCACCGACCAGCAGCTCGCGGACTTCGCCGAGCAGGCGGGCGCGTCCTCCGAGGTCGCCGCGGCCATCGCCGACGGCACCGCCACGGAGACCTTCGCCGACTGGGCCGCGACCGCGACGAACCTCGTCACGCAGGACGAGTCGCTCGCGAACCCGCAGTCGGGCGGTTTCGGCACCCCGACGATCACGATCGACGGCGAGCGCTGGGACGGCAACTGGTCCGACCCGACCGCGCTGACGTCGGCCGTGCAGGCCGCCCAGGGCTGACCCGGGACCGGCCGGGGCTGCCGGGCGAGCGGGTAGTCTGCTCTCTCGTCCGGCAGCCCCGGCAGGCCGCCTTAGCTCAGCCGGTAGAGCACTCGCCTTGTAAGCGAACGGTCGTCGGTTCGAATCCGACAGGCGGCTCCGCGCGAGAGAGCCCCCGACCCTCCCGGGTCGGGGGCTCTCGTCGTCCCGGCCCCGGGGGCCGGGGTTCCGGTGTCCCGGGAACGGCTCAGTCCAGCGCGAGGGGGACGGGCTGGAGCTCGGGCGCCTTGGGCAGCCGCCCGTCGCCCGACGACACGCCCGTGATGCGGCGCTGCGCCCACGGCACGACGTGCGCGCGCAGCCACTGCGCGTTCTGCCGGGCGCGGTCGATCGCCGGGGACGGCGGCAGCGGCGTGAGCGGGTCGTCCCAGTCCTCCTCGTCGGGCGCCTGGCCGAGCCCGACGAGCGCCGCCTGCGCGACGCGGCGGTGACCCTCGGGCGTGAGGTGGATACGGTCGTCGGACCACATGCGCCAGTCCTGGAGCGCGCGCAGGCCCCACAGGTCGAGCACGTACGCGCCCTGGCGGCGCGCGATGGCCCACACGTGCGCGTTGTACACGCCGACGCGCGGGCGCGTGAGCCCCACGAGCGGCGAGTGCGCGGCGTCGAACCCGGTGCCGAGCAGGACGTCGATCCCGGCGGCGCGCAGGCGCGCGACGGCGTGCTCGAGGTTGCGCGCGAGGCGGTCGACGTCGGCGTTCGGCCGCAGGATGTCGTTGCCGCCCCCGACGAGGCTCACGAGGTCGGGCTTCATGGCGAGCGCGGCGGGCACCTGCTCGGTGAGGATCGCGCGGAGCTTGCGGCCGCGGATCGCGAGGTTGGCGTACCGCAGCGGCTCGTCGCCGGCCGCGACGCGACGCGCGGCGAGGTGCTGCGCGAGGAGGTCGGCCCACCCGCGCTGGTGGTCCGGCTGTCCGGGGTAGGGGTCCCACAGGCCCTCGGTGAACGAGTCGCCGATCGCGAGGTAGCTGCTCCAGCGCGGCGGCCCCACGGGGTCGGGGGAGGGGGAGCCGGCGTGCGGGGACGTGGAGGGGTTCTGCGTCGTCACCCGGCCCATTGTGCTCCCGTGCCGCCGCGCGGTCGCCTACGACGTGGGCAGGTGCCAGTCGACGGGCGCCGCGCCCTGCGCGACGAGGAGCTCGTTGGTGCGCGAGAACGGCCGCGACCCGAAGAACCCGCGCCGCGCGGACAGCGGGCTCGGGTGCGCGCTCTCGACGACCGGGGTGTCGCCGAGCATCGGGCGCAGCGTCGCCGCGTCCCGGCCCCAGAGGATCGCGACGAGCGGGGCGTCGCGCGCCACGAGCGCGCGGATCGCCGCCTCGGTGAACGCCTCCCAGCCCTGGCCGCGGTGCGAGCCGGGCTCGCCCGGGCGCACGGTGAGCACCCGGTTGAGCAGCATGACGCCCTGGTCGCTCCACGCGGACAGGTCGCCGGTCGCGGGCCGGGGCGCGCCGACGTCGTCGGCGAGCTCGGTGAAGATGTTCTGCAACGACCTGGGCACGGGACGCACGTGCGGCTGCACCGAGAACGACAGGCCCATCGGGTGCCCGGGCGTGGGGTACGGGTCCTGCCCGACGACGAGCACGCGCACCTCGGCGAGCGGCCGCGAGAACGCGTTGAGGATGGCCGACGGCGCGGGCAGGTACTCGCGCCCCGCGGCGACCTCGGCCCGCAGGAAGTCCCCCGTCGCGTGGAGCCGGTCCTCGACCGGGGCGAGCGCCTCGGCCCAGTCGGGCGCCATGACGCTCGCGAGCGGGGGACGGGTCGTTCCGGGTGCGCTCTCCACGGGCACCGAGCGTATCGGCACCGGCGAGGGCGAATGACACGGCTGTGGTTCGCTGCGTACGCTGGGAGCGCCCGGTCGGTCGCGCTCGCGACCACGACGGGCAGGTCCGGTGAAGAGCGTGCACGACGGGAGGGAACGATGAGCGAGGCGGCATCCGTGCTCGAGGACCCGACGGGCGGTGCCCCCGAGGCCGGCGACGCGTCGGGCCTGAGCGACCGCGACCGCGAGATCCTGGCCTTCGAGCGCCAGTGGTGGAAGTACGCCGGCGCCAAGGAGCAGGCCGTGCGCGAGCTCTTCGACCTCTCCGCGACGCGCTACTACCAGGTGCTCAACGCGCTCATCGACTCCCCGGCGGCGCTCGAGCACGACCCGATGCTCGTCAAGCGGCTGCGCCGGATGCGGTCGAGCCGCCAGCGCGCGCGCACCGCGCGCCGCCTCGAAGGGCTCTGACCGGACCGCCGCGACCGACGCGGAGCGGTCCCGGGGACGGCGGTCGCCGGCGCCTGCGCAGCCGCCGGGCGCCCGCCCGGACCGGTGACCCCGGCGTGAAGTCGTGACGTACCGGACGTTTAGTCATCGGGCCCGTCCGGGCTACCCTGTCGCCGTGACGAAGAGCCGCTACCCCTACGCGCCCGACGAGTTCGACGCTCCCGCGCCGCAGGGTGCGCCCGTCGGCGTGCACCGCTCGCCCCGCAGCCGCTGGAGCAAGACGTGGCCGTTCCTGCTGGTCGCCGTCGTGTTCGCGGGCCTCGCGTACGGCGGGGTCTCGCTGCTCTCGGGCGGCGGGGAGGCGACGCCGCAGGCGCAGTCGACGGAGCCGGCGGCCGAGGAGTCGCCCACCACGTCGGAGGAGCCCTCGGAGGAGCCCGCCGAGACGGAGGAGCCGACGGACACGGAGTCCGAGGAGCCCGCGGACGACGAGAGCCCCGAAGCGCCCGACATCGACGCGCTGCTCGAGGTCGCCGACCCGAGCGCGTTCGTCCGCGTGCTCAACGACGGCGGCCCGTCCGGCTCGGCCGGCGCCGGCAAGGAGGCCCTGGACGGCCGCGGCTTCACCAACGTCACGGCGGAGGACTTCCCGGGCGACTCGGGGGCCTCGGGCAACGTCGTCTGGTACACGGAGAACCGCAGCGACACCGCCGCGGCGGTCGCCGCGATCCTCGGGATCCCGGCCGAGCAGGTCACCCAGGAGACCCTGCGCTCCGGCGACGTCATGGTCGTCATCACGACCGAGCTCACGCCGGCGGGCTGAGCCCGGACCTGCCGTCGTGCCGCGGGCGCGGCACCGGCGGGGAGCGCCCGTCGCGCCGGGCTGACCAGGCCGTCCGTCACCGGCCAGGTCGGCGCGCGCACGCGCTGAACCTTCCGCCCGTCGGTCATCGCGGCTAGGCTCGCCGTACCACGAGGCGGCGGTCGTCCCGTGGCGACGACGCACGAGGAGACCTCGATGGCCCAGGGCACCGTGAAGTGGTTCAACGCCGAGAAGGGGTACGGGTTCATCACCCCCGCGAGCGGTGGGCAGGACCTGTTCGTCCACTTCAGCGCCATCCAGACCGACGGCTACCGCTCGCTCGAGGAGGGCCAGGAGGTCGAGTTCGAGCTCGGTCAGGGCACCAAGGGCCCGCAGGCCGAGCAGGTGCGACCGCTCTGACGCGGTCCTGAGCGGGCCCTGACGGGACGGCATGACGGAGAACCTGGACGCGGTCGTCGTGGGCTCCGGGCCGAACGGGCTCGCCGCCGCGGTGACCCTCGCGCGGGCCGGGCTCGCGGTGCGGGTGCTGGAGGCGCAGCCGACCGTCGGGGGCGGGTCGCGCACGCTCGACCTCGGCCTGGGCGCCGGGCTCGTGCACGACGTCTGCTCGGCCGTCCACCCGCTCGCCTGGGCGTCGCCGTTCTTCGAGGCGTTCGACCTCGCCGCGCGCGGCGTCGAGCTCCTCGCGCCCGAGGTCTCGTACGCGCACCCCCTCGACGGCGGCCGTGCGGGCGTCGCGTACCGCGACCTCGACCGCACGGTCGACCGGCTGGGCGGGCGCGACGGCACCGCGTGGCGCGCGCTGCTCGGGCCGCTCGCGGACGGGTGGCGCGACGTGGTCGCGCTCGCGCTCGGCGACAAGCGCACGGTCCCGGGCCGGGTCCTGCGGCCCGACGGCGCGGCGGTCGCCGCCCGGTTCGGCGCGGCGGTGCTCGAGCAGGGCAGCGGTGCGTGGCGCCGCCGGTTCGACGGCGAGGAGGCCGGCGCGCTGCTCACGGGCGTCGCCGCGCACGCCATCACGCCCCTGCCCTCGCTCGCCGGCGCCGGGACCGCGCTCCTGCTCGCCGCGCTCGGTCACGCGCCCGGCGGCTGGCCGGTGCCGCGCGGCGGGTCGGGCACCATCGTCGCCGCGCTCGTCGAGGACCTGCGCGCGCACGGGGGCGACGTCGTGACCGGTCACCGCGTCGCGTCGCGCGCCGACCTGCCGCGCGCACGGGCCTACGTGTTCGACACGACGCCGCGCGTCGTCGCCGACGTGTTCGGCGACCGGCTGTCGCCGCGCACCGAGGCGTCGCTGCGCAGGTTCCGGCACGGCGACGCCGCGGCCAAGGTCGACCTCGTGCTCTCCGGGCCCGTGCCGTGGGCCGACCCGGAGGTCGCCCGGGCGGGCACCGTCCACGTGGGCGGGACGCGCGGCGAGATGGCGTCCGCGGAGTCCGACGTCCACGCCGGTCGGCACGCCGAGCGTCCCGTGGTGCTCGTGAGCGACCCGACCGTCGTGGACCCCGGTCGCGCGGCTGGCGGCCTGCGCCCCCTGTGGACGTACGCGCACGTGCCGGCCGGGTCGACGCGCGACGTCACGCAGGACGTCCTCGCGCAGCTCGAGCGGTTCGCGCCCGGCGTCCGCGACCTCGTCGTCGCCTCGCGCTGCGTGCCGGCGGCCGAGATGAGCCGTCACGACGAGAGCTACGTCGACGGCGACATCGCCGGGGGAGCGGTGACGATGTGGCAGATGGTCGCGCGCCCGACGCCCCGCGTCGACCCGTACGCCGTCGGGCTCGAGGGCGTGTACCTGTGCTCGGCGTCGACGCCGCCCGGACCGGGCGTCCACGGGCTCGGCGGGTGGCACGCGGCCCGCCGCGTGCTGCGGCGCGAGTTCGACGTGCGGCACGACCCCGACCTGCGACCGCGCGCGGCGCAGACACGCCCCGCGGGGTAGGACTCCACCCCGCCCCGCGAGGCGGGACGCGGACCGCGGCGCGGGCGGAGACCCGTGGGCGGAGACCCGTCCCGCGGGTGGCCGGGCCTGGGCGGTCACGACCGCGCGGCGCTCACCCCGCGTGCTCGTCGAGCTCGGCGAGCGCCAGCACCACGAGCGCCGAGCTCCACGCGAGCGGCGCGACGGCCGCGGGCGAGCCGTCGGCCAGCACCTTCTCGGGGATCGCGCCCGACGCCGTCCGGTGCTCGTCGAGCCAGCGCAGCCACTCGAGCGCGTCGGCGCGGTCGTCGGGGTCGGGCGAGGACGCGGCGGTCAGGGCGTAGAGGGCCGTCTGCGGCGTCCACGAGATGCCGTCCTCGCGCCACCCGGCCCCGGGCGCGAGGCCGCCCGCCGGGCGGAGCATCCCGGCGACCGACGCGCGCCACGCGACGCGCGAGCCGTCGAGCGGCTCGGGCTGGAACGGCGGGAGCGCGAAGGCGGTCGACGCGTCCCGCGCGCCGCCGGTCACGTGCCGGGGGTAGCCCTGGTCGCCGAACGCCTCCTCGACGGCGGACCGCAGGCGGCCGGCCGCGCCCGTCGCGAGGGCGGCGCGCAGACCGGCGCCCGTGGCCGCGTCCTGCGCGAGGACCCCGGCGGCCCCCGGCGTCCGCCCGGCGCCCGCCCCGTACACGGTCGCCCCGGGCAGCCGGGTCGCCGCGGCGACCGCGTAGAAGTCGGCGGCGGCCTCGAGACCGGCGAGGAGCGGCGCCGCGGTGCCGAGCGTGAGCGCGGTCGGCTCGACCTCCCAGTAGTCGCTCGACGCGGGCGGGAGCGCGCCGGGCCCGGCGACGAGGGACAACGCGTGGTCGGTCGAGGCGTCGACGAGCGGCCGCAGCGCGGCCACGACCGCGGCCCGGTCGGGCTCGGGGGCCTCGGCGACGACGACCGACGCGGCCCACAGCGCCCAGCCGGTGCCGTCGGACTGCAGCCCGCGGTCGTCGGGCACGCCCGAGCCGTCCGGCAGGTAGCGCGCGTGGAAGGACCCGTCGTCCTCCTGCACCTCGGCGAGGAACCCGAGCACGTCGACCGCGTCGTCGACGTGGCCCGCGCGCGCCAGGGCCGCCGCGGTGAACGACGCGTCGCGCGGCCACACGTACCGCCACTTGGGCGACGGCGCCGCGAGGGACGCGCCGTTGTCGAGCACGAGCGCGCGCAGGTCGAGCAGCGCGTCCTCGCCGAGGTCCGCGTACGGGCCGCCCGCGCCGGGCACGGTGCCCGTGCGCAGCCAGGCGCGCGAGGCCGCCGCGGCGTCGTGCGCGGCGTCGGCGTCGAGGAGCGCCCCGGCGTCGATCGGCGCGCCCGCGACCTGCGCGAGGCGGTTCGCCTCGCCGTCCGCGGGGTCGACGCCCTCGGTGAGTGCCACGGCGTCGACGCTCGCGGGGTCGAGCACCCGGCTGCCGTCGAGGTAGGCGGCCGGCGCGTCCGGGGGCAGGCGCAGGAGCGCGCCCGAGGTGACGGCGACGCCGTCCTGGTAGAGGTCGATGTGCTCGCCCACCGGGTCGGCGGTCGCGGTCGCCCCGGCGAGTCCGAGGGCCGGGACCAGCACGAAGGCGGCCGCGGACCCCAGGCGCCACGTCGCTGTTGCGCGGATCACACCGCGCATCCTAGGGGAGCGCGACCACCGCGCGGACCGGCGCCCGGTTCCGCCCGCCGCGATACCGGGTGCGGACGGCGGTCGCTGCCTTGCACTCGCCGGGTGCGAGTGCCAATAATGGCGTTAGCACTCTCCTCGTGAGAGTGACAGAAGTGACCAGCGCAGGCACCCGCGGGTGCGGCGCAACCACACCAGGTCGACAGGTGAGGCCCGCCCCGGCGGCGTGACATGAACGCCGCCCGACGCGGGCCGTCCGTCGCGGGCGCCGGCCGACCGCCACACGCCACCAGCGGAGGACCATTCCCCATGGCCAAGATCATCGCCTTCGACGAGGAGGCTCGTCGGAGCATGGAGCGCGGGCTCAACGCCCTCGCCGACACCGTCAAGGTCACCCTCGGCCCCAAGGGCCGCAACGTCGTGCTCGACAAGAAGTGGGGCGCGCCGACCATCACGAACGACGGCGTCTCCATCGCCAAGGAGATCGAGCTCGAGGACCCGTACGAGAAGATCGGCGCCGAGCTCGTCAAGGAGGTCGCCAAGAAGACCGACGACGTCGCGGGTGACGGCACCACCACCGCGACCGTGCTCGCCCAGGCGCTCGTGCGCGAGGGCCTGCGCGTCGTCGCGGCCGGCGCCAACCCGATCGCCGTCAAGCGCGGCATCGAGAAGGCCGTCGACGCGGTGACCGAGCAGCTGCTCAACGCCGCCAAGGAGATCGAGACCAAGGAGGAGATCGCCGCCACGGCCGCCATCTCCGCCGGCGACCCCGCGATCGGCGAGCTCATCGCCGAGGCCCTCGACAAGGTGGGCAAGGAGGGCGTCATCACGGTCGAGGAGTCGAACACGTTCGGCCTCGAGCTCGAGCTCACCGAGGGCATGCGCTTCGACAAGGGCTTCCTCGCGCGCTACTTCGAGACGGACCCCGAGCGCCAGGAGGCCGTGCTCGAGGACCCGTACGTCCTCATCGTCGAGTCCAAGATCTCGAACGTGAAGGACCTGCTCCCGGTCCTCGACCAGGTCATGAAGGCCGGCCGCTCGCTCCTCATCATCGCCGAGGACGTCGAGGGCGAGGCGCTCGCGACCCTGGTGCTCAACAAGATCCGTGGCACGTTCAAGTCCGTCGCCGTCAAGGCCCCGGGCTTCGGCGACCGCCGCAAGGCCATGCTCCAGGACATCGCGATCCTCACCGGCGGCCAGGTCATCACCGAGACGGTGGGCCTCAAGCTCGAGAACGCGACGCTGGACCTGCTCGGCCAGGCGCGCAAGGTCGTCGTCACCAAGGACGAGACCACGATCGTCGAGGGTGCCGGCGACGCCGACCTCATCCAGGGTCGCGTGAACCAGATCCGTGGCGAGATCGAGAAGTCGGACTCCGACTACGACCGCGAGAAGCTCCAGGAGCGCCTCGCGAAGCTCGCCGGCGGCGTGGCGGTCATCAAGGCCGGTGCGGCGACGGAGGTCGAGCTCAAGGAGCGCAAGCACCGCATCGAGGACGCCGTGCGCAACGCGAAGGCGGCCGTCGAGGAGGGCATCGTCGCCGGTGGTGGCGTCGCGCTCATCCAGGCCGGTGCCGTGGCGTTCGAGAAGCTCGAGCTCGAGGGCGACGAGGCGACCGGTGCGCAGATCGTGCGCGCCGCGATCGACGCCCCGCTCAAGCAGATCGCGGTCAACGCGGGCCTCGAGGGCGGCGTCGTGGCGGAGAAGGTGCGCAACCTCCCGTCCGGCCAGGGCCTCAACGCCGCTACCGGTGTCTACGAGGACCTCCTCGCCGCCGGCGTGAACGACCCGGTCAAGGTCACGCGCTCCGCGCTGCAGAACGCCGCCTCCATCGCGGCGCTCTTCCTCACGACCGAGGCCGTCGTCGCCGACAAGCCGGAGAAGGCTCCGGCCATGCCGGCCGGCGACGGTGGCATGGGCGGCATGGACTTCTGATCCACGCCTGACCCGCCCTCCCGGCACGTCCGGGGGTCGCAGGACATCGAAGGCCGTCGGCCGGGTTCGCCCGGTCGGCGGCCTTCGTCGTGCCCGGGACGCGACGGGTGCGCCCGTGGTACACACGCGTATAACGGCGTGTATACACACGCGACACATGCGACGGGCAGGATCACGCCATGCACCTGACGCCCGGTGACACCGAGAAGCTGCTGCTCGCCGTCGCGGGCATGGTCGCCCGCGACCGGCACGAGCGCGGCGTCCTGCTCAACTACCCCGAGACCGTCGCGCTCCTCACCACGTGGGTGATCGAGCGCGCGCGCGAGGGCGTCGGCGTGGCCGAGCTCATGGTCGCCGGGCGCGAGGTGCTGGGGCGCGAGGACGTCATGGACGGCGTGGCCGAGATGCTGCCCGACGTCCAGGTCGAGGCGACGTTCCCCGACGGGCGCAAGCTCGTCACCATCCACCAGCCGATCGCCTGACCGGCGACCGCACGAGCAGCGCAGGCAGGACGGAGCGGACGATGGCGGGCATCAGCACGAGCGGACCGGGAGCGGTCCGGCTCAAGCGGGGGGCGGAGGACATCCCGGTCGTCCTCAACGCGGACCGCACCGACGACGAGCGCCTCACGCTCGTCGTGACGAACACGGGCGACCGGCCCGTGCAGATCGGGTCGCACCTGCACCTGCCCGACGCGAACGCCGCGCTCGAGCTCGACCGCGCGGCGGCGTGCGGCTTCCGGCTCGACGTCCCCTCGGGCACGTCGCGCCGGTTCGAGCCGGGCGCGTCCGCGGAGGTCGAGGCGGTCGCGCTGCGGGGCCGACGGCGCGTGCCCGGCCTCCAGCGCGGCAAGCCCGACGGCGGCCGGCTCGACCCGCCCGACGCGGGACCCGGCGGGGCGGCGGACGGCGTGCACGGCACGACGGCCGAGGAGGGCTGAGGGGTGGTCGCGATCTCCCGCGCGCGCTACGTCGCGCTGTACGGGCCCACGAAGGGCGACCAGGTGCGCCTCGGCGACACCGACCTGTGGATCGAGGTCGAGGAGGACCGCACGTTCGGCGGCGAGGAGGTCGTGTTCGGCGGCGGGAAGTCGATCCGCGAGTCGATGGCGCAGGGCACGACGACCCGCGCCGACGGCGCGCTCGACACCGTGGTCACGAACGCGCTCGTGCTCGACTGGTGGGGGGTCGTCAAGGCGGACGTCGGGATCCGCGACGGGCGGATCGTCGCGCTCGGCCGCGCGGGCAACCCCGACGTGGCCGACGGCGTCCACCCCGACCTGCACATCGGGCCGTCGACGGACGTCGTCTCGGGCGAGGGCAAGATCCTCACCGCCGGCGGGATCGACTCGCACGTGCACCTCATCTCTCCCTCGCAGGTCCACGAGGCCCTCGCCACGGGCATCACGACCGTCGCGGGCGGCGGCACCGGGCCGAGCGAGGGGACGAAGGCGACGACGGTGACGCCCGGTGCGTGGCACCTCGAGGCGATCCACCGCTCGCTCGACCGCCTGCCCGTCAACGTGCTCCTGCTCGGCAAGGGCAACACCGTGAGCGCGGAGGGCCTGCGCGAGCAGGCGATGGCGGGGGCGGGCGGCTACAAGGTCCACGAGGACTGGGGCTCGACGCCCGCCGCGATCGACGCCGCGCTGCGGGCCGCCGACGACTGGGGCCTGCAGGTCGCGCTGCACTCCGACTCGCTCAACGAGGCGGGCTTCGTCGAGTCGACGCTGCGCGCGATCGGCGGCCGGTCCATCCACGCGTTCCACGCCGAGGGCGCGGGCGGCGGCCACGCGCCCGACATCCTCACGGTCGCGAGCCACCCGAACGTCATCCCCGGGTCCACCAACCCGACCCTGCCGCACACCGTGAACACGGTCGCCGAGCACCTCGACATGCTCATGGTCTGCCACCACCTCAACCCGGCGGTGCCGGAGGACCTCGCGTTCGCCGAGTCGCGGATCCGGGGCACGACGATCGCCGCCGAGGACGTGCTCCACGACCTCGGCGCCATCTCCATCACCTCCTCCGACGCCCAGGCCATGGGTCGCATCGGCGAGGTCGTCACGCGCACGTGGCAGGTCGCGCACGTCATGAAGGCGCGCCGCGGCACCGACCCGGGCGGTGCCCGCGGTCCCGCGCTGCCGGCGGACAACCTGCGCGCGCGCCGGTACGTCGCCAAGTACACGATCAACCCCGCCGTCGCGCACGGGATCGACGCGTACGTCGGCTCGGTCGAGCCGGGCAAGGTGGCCGACCTCGTGCTGTGGGAGCCGAAGCTGTTCGGCGTGCGGCCGAGCGTCGTCATGAAGGGCGGCGCGCTCGTGTGGGGGGCCCTCGGCGACCCCAACGCGTCGATCCCGTCGCCGCAGCCCGTGCTCATGCGCCCGGCGCTCGCGGACGCCGTCGGCGCGGACGTCTCGATGTCGTTCGTGTCGCCCGCGGCGCTCGACGACGGGCTCGAGGAACGCCTCGGGCTCGCGCGCCAGCTCCTGCCCGTGGCGGGCACGCGCGACGTCGGCAAGGCCCAGATGCGGCTCAACGACTACCTCCCGCGCATCGACATCGACCCCGAGACGTTCGCCATCGAGGTCGACGGCGAGCTCGTGGAGCCCGCCCCCGCCGAGCGGCTGCCCCTCGCGCAGCTCTACTCGCTGTTCTGAGGCGAGCGATGGACCTCGGAGCCCCGGTGGGCGGCGACGGCAGGGCCGAGCTCATGCTCGCGCTCCTCGCCGACGCGCGGCTGCCGACGGGCGGGCACACGCAGTCGGCCGGGCTCGAGCCCGCGCTGCGCGGCGGCATGAGGGCGGCGGCGGTCCCGGACTACGTGCGCGCGCGCCTCGCCACCGTGACCCGGGTCGAGGCGGCGACGGCGGTCGTCGCCCGGCACGCGGTCGTCGCCGCACCCGGGGCGTCCGACGCGCTCGTCGACACGTGGCGGGCGTGGGCGGCCCGCACGCCGTCGCCCGCGCTGCGCGAGACGTCGCAGCGCCTCGGCCGCGGCTACCTGCGGCTCCTGCGCCGGCTGTGGGCGGGGCACCCCGGGGTCGGCGCGCTCGACGACGCCGCGCACCGCGTCGCGGCGGAGGCGGACGAGGGGGCGGCGTCGGGCACGCGCGGACGCGGCGCACCCCCGCCGCGCCCGGTCGTGCTCGGCGTGACCGCGGCCTGCGCGGGGCTCTCCGCGCTGCAGGTCGCGCGCCTCGTCGGGTACGAGGACGTGCAGACGGTCGCCGCCGCGACGCTCAAGCTCGAGCCGGTCGACCCGGTCGTCGCGACGGGCTGGGTCGTCGACGCGCAGCCCGCCGTCGACGCGCTCGCCCGCGACGTCGCCCACCTCACCCACCCCCGCGCGATCCCCGCGCACGGCGCACCGCTCGTCGAGCAGTGGGCCGAGACCCATGCCCGCACCACCGAGAGGCTGTTCAGTGCCTGACACCCACGACCACGCGCACGCCGCGCCCGCGCCCACCCGCTCGCTGCGCCTCGGGGTCGCCGGCCCCGTCGGCACGGGCAAGAGCTCGCTCATCGCGCTCCTGTGCCGCGAGCTGTCCGGCGTGCTCCGGCTCGGCGTCATCACCAACGACATCTACACGGACGAGGACGCGCGCTTCCTGCGCTCCGCGGGCGTGCTCGACCCCGAGCGCATCCGCGCCGTCGAGACGGGGGCGTGCCCGCACACCGCGATCCGCGACGACGTCACCGCGAACCTCCTCGCCGTCGAGGACCTCGAGGAGGACTTCGCCCCGCTCGACGTCGTGCTCGTCGAGTCCGGCGGGGACAACCTCACCGCGACGTTCTCGCCAGCCCTCGTCGACGCGCAGATCTTCGTGCTCGACGTCGCGGGCGGCGGCGACGTCGCGCGCAAGGGGGGCCCGGGGATCGCGCGGGCCGACCTGCTCGTCGTCAACAAGACCGACCTCGCGCCGTACGTCGGGGTCGACGTGCCCCAGATGGTCGCCGACGCGACGGCAGCCCGCGACGGCGCCCCCGTCCTCGCGCTCTCCCGCCTCGACCGGGAGTCCGTCGACGCGCTCACCGCGTGGCTCCACGGCCTCCTCGCCGCGCACCGCGCGGGCAGCCACGTGCCCCAGGACCCCGGCCCGATGGCGCCCCACTTCCACGCGGACGAGGACGGCGGCGGGTTCGTCCACACCCACGAGGACGGCGCCGCGGGGCACGCGCACGATCACGCGCCCGCGCCCGCGCCCGACGACGCGCCGACGGCGGCGCGGGGCTGACGGGCCGGCCGTGGACGGCACGACGCGGGTCGGGGTGACCCGGGAGGGCGGTCGTGTGCGCTGCGACCTGCGCCCCGGGGCGCTCAGCGCGCGCGTGCTGTCGACCGGCCCGCACGCCGCGCGCGTCGCCCTCGTCGCCACGCGCGCCCTCCTGCTCGGCGGCGACCACGTGCGCACCGAGGTGCGCGTCGGCCCCGGCGTCGAGCTCGAGCTCGTCGAGGTCTCCGGCACGGTCGCCTACACGGGCCGCGGCCGCGCGGCGTCGTGGGTCGTGGACGTCGTCGTGGACGACGGCGGGCTGCTCGTCTGGGACGCGCTGCCGTTCGTCGTCGCCGAGGGGGCGGACGTCGTGCGGCGCACCGACGTCCGGCTCGGCGCGGGCGCCGCCGCGCTCCTGCGCGAGACGCTCGTGCTGGGCCGCACGGGCGAGACGGGCGGGCGCCTGCGCTCGACGACGCGCGTCGAGCAGGTGGACGCACCCGTCGGCGGGGGCGCTCCCGACCTGCTCCCGGGCGGTGACGCGCCGGCCGCACACGCGGTCGGGGGCGCACCCGACCTGCTCGCGGGCGATGACGCGCCGGACGCGCCCGCGGATGGCGGCACGCCCGGCGCGCGCGAGCTGTTCGTCGAGGACCTCGACCTCGGCGACGCGAGGTCGCTGCCCGGGATCCTCGGGGCGGCGCGCGTCGTCGACTCGGTGCTCCTCGCCGGTCGCCGTCCGCCCGCCGGGGTGCCCGCGGGCCCGTCGCCCCTGCGCCTCGACCTCGACGGGCCGGGGGCCGTCGCGCGGCACCTCGGCGCGAGCACGCACGACAGCGGCCTCGACGCCGTCGTCACGGCGTGGGCGGAGGCGGCGCGCGCCGCCGTGCGCCCGCAGGCCGCGGCACCCACCGAGGCTGCGACCGCCGACGCGGCTCTCCCCGACACCGCACGCGCCGACACCGCACGCGCCGACGCCGCGCCACCCGAGGCGGCGCCCGCCGGATCGCGGCGCCCGGTCCCCGGGGCCCGTCCCGTGCCGTCCGGCACCACCGACCACCGCACGACCCTGCAGACGACAGGAGCCTGAGATGCACGTCCCCGACCACTTCCTCGACGACCCCACGTCGGCCACGACGGCCGTCGTCTCCCTCGCGGCCGTCGGCTACGCCGCGTACCGCGCCCGGGCGGACCTCACCCCGGGCCGCGTCGCGCTCACCGCCGCGACCACCGGCTTCGTCTTCGCCGCCCAGATGCTCAACTACCCCGTCGCCGCGGGGACGAGCGGCCACCTCATGGGCGGCGCGCTCGCGGCCGCTCTCGTCGGCCCGTGGCTCGGCATGCTGTCGGTGACGCTCGTGCTGATCGTCCAGGCGCTCGTCTTCGCCGACGGCGGGCTCGGCGCGCTGGGGACGAACGTGCTGCTCATGGCCGTGGTCGGCACCCTCGTCGGCTGGGCCGTGACGCGCGGGGCGCTGCGCCTGACGCGCGGGCGGTGGGCGCCGGCCGCGGCGGGTGCGGGCGCGCTCGCGAGCGTCCCCGTCTCCGCCCTCGCGTTCGCGGGCCTCTTCGCCGTCGGCGGCACGGTGCCCGTGCCGGTCGGCGAGCTCGTCGGGCAGATGCTGTCCGTGCACGCGCTCATCGGGCTCGGTGAGGCGCTGATCACCGCCGGCGTCGTCGGCCTCGTGCTCGCCGTCGCGCCGGGCGTCGCCGCGATCGAGCCCGTCGCCGGGGCCGCCCGCGGCCGGTCCCTGCCCGCCGGGTCGTCCGCCCCGGGCGCGGTGCGTCGTGCGGTCGTCGCGCTCGGCAGCGGCGCGGTGCTCGCCGCCGTCGTGCTCTCGTCGTTCGCGGCCGCGACCCCCGACGGCCTGGAGGCGACGGCCGAGGCGGTCGGGTTCGCCGGCGCCGCGCGCGACCACGCGTTCGCCGGGTTCCCCCTCGCCGACTACGGCGAGGCCGGCGGCGTCTTCGTCGGCGTCGCCGGTCTCGTGGGCGTCGCGCTGACCGTCGCCGTGTCGGCCGCGCTCCTCGCCGCCGCGCGCCGCACGACCCCTGCCGCCACCACGCCGAGGTAGAACCCCGGTCCGCCGAGGTAGAGCCCTGGTTCGCCGAGGCAGGGCCCTGGTTCGCCGAGGCAGGGCCCTGGTTCGCCGAGGTAGAGCCCTGGTTCGCCGAGGTAGAGCCCTGGTTCGCCGAGGCAGGGCCCTGGTCTCCCGAGGCAGAGCTGAGTCTCGTGACCAGGGCTCTACCTCGCGCGACCCTGGTTCTCCCTCGGGTGACTGCGGTTTCTCTCTCGGCGAGGTGGACTCTGCCTCGCCCGGGTGGGCGCGCGGCGTGACCGGATCGTGACCGCCCGACACGCACCGTTAACAGGACGGTGAGAACGCCAGAAACACAGCGTCCCTAGCGTCTACACCAGTGGGCACCACCCAGGGCACATGACCGTATACAGCCCTGTACCCGGTCCCGCGGTCCAGCAGCCGTCCTCGTCCGGGCGGCCGGCAGACCCCACCGAGCACCCCGCTGAAAGGACCTTCGGTGACACCTTCACGCGCCACGACCCGCCTCGCCCCGGCGGCCGCCCTCCTCGCCCTCACCCTCGCGCTCACCGCGTGCGGCGCCCGCACCGAGAGCGGCGACGCGGCCGGAGAGACGTCCGCCGCGGAGAGCTGCGTCGACACCTCCGGCGACACCGTCAAGATCGGCTTCCTCAACTCGCTCTCCGGCACCATGGCGATCTCCGAGCAGACCGTCGCCGACTCGCTGAACCTCGCGGCCGACGAGATCAACGCCGCCGGCGGCGTGCTCGGCAAGCAGCTCGAGATCGTCCAGGAGGACGGGCAGTCCGAGCCCACCGTGTTCGCCGAGAAGGCCGAGAAGCTCATCACGAGCGACTGCGTCGCCGCCGTCTTCGGCGGCTGGACCTCGGCCTCGCGCAAGGCGATGCTGCCCGTCTTCGAGGCGCAGGACTCGCTCCTGTTCTACCCCGTCCAGTACGAGGGGCTCGAGTCGTCGCCCAACATCTTCTACACGGGCGCCACGACCAACCAGCAGATCGTCCCCGCCCTCGACTACCTCAAGGAGCAGGGCACCGAGTCGATCTTCCTCGTCGGCTCCGACTACGTCTTCCCCCGCACCGCGAACAAGATCATCAACGCCTACGCCGAGGCGAACGGCATCGAGGTGCTCGGCGAGGAGTACGCGCCCCTCGGGCACACGGACTTCTCGACCATCGTCAACAAGGTGAAGTCCGCCGGCGCGGACGCCGTGTTCAACACGCTCAACGGCGACTCCAACGTCGCGTTCTTCAAGGAGTACAAGAACGCGGGCCTCGGCCCTGACGCGATGCCCGTCGTGTCGGTGTCCATCGCCGAGGAGGAGGTCGGCGGCATCGGCGTCGAGAACGTCGAGGGCCAGCTCACGGCCTGGAACTACTACCAGACCATCGACACCCCGACGAACCAGACGTTCGTCGAGGCGTTCCAGGCGGAGTACGGCGGCGACCGCGTGACGTCCGACCCGATGGAGGCCGCGTACACGTCGCTCTACCTGTGGAAGGGCATGGTCGAGAAGGCCGAGTCGTTCGGCGTCGCCGACGTCCAGGAGGCCGCGGGCGGCGTGACCTTCGAGGCGCCGGAGGGCTCCGTGACGGTGAACGGGGACAACCACCACATCGCGAAGACCGCGCTCATCGGCAAGATCGGCGCCGACGGCCTCATCCACACCGAGTGGAGCTCGGGCGAGCCGATCGAGCCCGACCCGTTCCTCGAGGGCTACGACTGGGCCGAGGGCCTTTCGTAGGTCGTAGGCCCTGAGGGTCGCCTCCGGCGGTCCCCGGGGTGTGCGCGCCGGGTCTTCCATCCGCCCGCTCGTTCCTCGCGGGCTCCCGCCAGCCCGCCACGACCCGGCGCGCACACCCCGGTCCCCGCCGTGCTCGGCACGTGTCGTCCCGCCCGACCGCCCTGTCCCGCCCGACCGCCCCGTCCCGCACGACCACCTCGCCTCGCCCGCCACCACGGCGAGCGGCACCGCCCGTACGACCACCGCCCGTCCCCGCACCGGAAGGCGCACCGCCCATGGATGTGCTGTTCTCGCAGCTCTTCGCGGGACTGAGCCTCGGCTCGGTCCTGCTCCTCGCCGCCCTCGGGCTGGCGCTCACGTTCGGCCAGATGGGCGTCATCAACATGGCGCACGGCGAGTTCATGATGGCAGGCGCCTACACGGCGTTCGTCGTGCAGGCGGTCGTCGGGAGCGCGGGCGTCTCGCTGCTCGTGGCGCTGCCGCTCGGGTTCCTCGTCGGCGGTCTGCTCGGCCTCCTGCTCGAGGCGACGCTCATCCACCGGATGTACAAGAGGCCGCTCGACACGCTGCTCGTCACGTGGGGCGTCGCGCTCGTGCTGCAGCAGGTCGCGCGCGACGTGTTCGGCGCCCCCAACGTCGACGTGCGCGCCCCGGCCTGGCTCAGCGGCGCCGTCGACCTGTTCGGGCTCGCGGTGCCGAAGACCCGGCTGTTCATCCTCGCGCTCGCGGTGACGGCGGTCGTCGCGCTCGCGGTCGTGCTCAAGGCGACGCCGCTCGGGCGGCGGATCCGCGCCGTCGTGCAGAACCGCGACCTCGCCGAGGCGAGCGGGGTGTCGACGCGCGCCACCGACCGGTTGTCGTTCTTCGTCGGCTCGGGCCTCGCCGGCATCGCGGGCGTCGCGCTCACGCTGCTCGGCTCGGTCGGGCCGACGCTCGGCACGAGCTACATCGTCGACGCGTTCCTCGTGGTCGTCGTCGGCGGGATCGGGCAGATCAAGGGCACGGTGATCGCGGCCTTCGCGCTCGGGCTGCTCCAGGCGACGTTCGAGTACTCGACGACGGCGAGCATCGCCAAGGTGCTCGTGTTCGTCGCGATCGTCGCGTTCCTCCAGGTGCGACCCCAGGGCCTCGTGTCGGTCCGGACGAGGAGCCTCGCATGACCGCCGTCCACACCCTCTACCGCTCGGCGCGCGCCCGCGTGATCGTCGGCTTCGCGATCGCCGCCGTGCTGCTCTTCGCCGTCGCGCCGGCGACGCTCTCGACGTTCCGGCTCGGGCTGCTCGGCAAGTTCCTGTGCCTCGCGATGGTCGCGGTCGGCGTCGGCCTCGCGTGGGGCCGGGGCGGGATGCTCACGCTCGGCCAGGGCGTGTTCTTCGGCCTCGGCGCGTACCTCATGGCGATGCATCTCAAGCTCGCCGACGCCGAGCAGGCGAGCGGGCCGGGCGGCGTGCCCGACTTCATGATGCTATACGGCTCGGGCGTCGTGCCGGGGTGGTGGGAGCCGTTCCGGTCGCCCGTCGTGACGGTCCTCGCGATCGTCCTCCTGCCGGCGGGCCTCGCCGCGCTGCTCGGCTGGGCCGTCTTCACGCGGCGGGTGCGCGGCGCGTACTTCGCGATCCTGTCCCAGGCGCTCGCGGCCGCGTTCGCGATCCTGCTCGTGGGCCAGCAGGCGACGACGGGCGGCACCAACGGCCTCAACGGGTTCCGGTCGTTCTTCGGCTACGACCTCGCCGACCCGGTGAACAAGCGGATGCTCTTCTTCCTCGCCGCCGGGGCGCTCCTCGTGATGGTCGCGATCGCGCGCCAGCTGATGGTGTCCCGGTTCGGCGAGCTCCTCGTGGCGGTGCGCGACCAGGAGAACCGCGTGCGGTTCCTCGGCTACGACCCGGCCAAGGTCAAGGTCGTCGCGTACGCGGTCGCCGCCTTCATGGCGTCGGTGGGCGGGGCGCTGTTCGTGCCCATCGTGGGGATCGTCTCCCCGGCCGACGTCGGGGTGGTCCCGTCGATCGGCTTCCTCATCGGGGTCGCGATCGGCGGACGCGCGACGCTGCTGGGCCCGGTGCTCGGCGCGATCGCCGTGAGCTGGGCGCAGACGAGCCTGTCCGAGCAGTTCCCGTCCGGCTGGATCTACGCGCAGGGCGCGCTGTTCATCCTCGTGGTCGCGTTCCTGCCGGGTGGCCTCGCGGAGCTGTTCACGCGATGGCGCCGGTCGCGGGCCGCGTCCTCGCACGACGCCGGACCGGGCGGCGAGCACGCCGCCGCCGGCCCGGGCGCCCCGCCCGACCGGGACGGGACCGCGACGGACAGGAGCGCGCAGGACGCGACCGGCCCGGACGAGAGCGCCGCCGTCGACCCAGCACCCTCGGGGAGGACCTCATGACCGAGCAGCACACCGCACCCCCCGGCCCCGTCGAGGACGGCGTCGCGGGCGACGGGCTCGACCTCGAGGCGGCGCAGGCCGTCCTCGGCGTCGACGACTCCCGGTTCCGCCACGACTACCTCGAGGTCCGCGGCCTGCGGGTCGAGTTCGACGGGTTCGTCGCCGTCCAGGGCGTCGACCTCACCGTGACCGCGGGCGACCTGCGCTTCCTCATCGGCCCCAACGGCGCCGGGAAGACGACGATCGTCGACGCGATCACGGGCCTCGCGACGGCGTCGGGCTCGGTGCAGTTCGGCGGCGTCGAGCTGCTCGGGCGCAAGACGCACCGCATCGCCCGCGCGGGCGTCGGGCGCACGTTCCAGACCGCGAGCGTCTTCGAGGAGCTCAGCGTGCTGCAGAACCTCGACATCGCGGCCGGGGCCGGGCGCGGGCCGCTCACGCTCCTGCGCCGCCGCGGCGGGGTGCCGGAGTCCGTCGAGCAGGCGCTCGAGACCGTCGGGCTCGCGCACCTGCGCGACACCCCGGCGGGCATCCTCGCGCACGGGCAGAAGCAGTGGCTGGAGATCGGCATGCTCCTCGTCCAGGACGCGCGGCTCCTCCTGCTCGACGAGCCCGTCGCCGGCATGAGCCAGGCCGAGCGCGAGCAGACCGGGGAGCTCCTGCAGCGCATCGGCGCCCAGCGGACCGTCGTCGTCGTCGAGCACGACATGGAGTTCCTGCGCGCCTACGCGTCGTCGGTCACCGTGCTCCACCTGGGGCAGGTGCTCGCCGAGGGCACGTACGCCGAGGTCCAGGCCGACCCCCGCGTCCAGGAGGTCTACCTCGGCAGCGCCGGGGCGACCCGCGGCGCGCGCCGGCCCGGGCGCCGGGACCCGGAGGGCGAGCCCGCGACGTCGGGCCGCGCCGCGACGACCGACGACGAGGAGGCGTGATGCTCGAGCTCACGGGACTGCACGCCGGCTACGGCCGGACCATGGTGCTGCACGGCGTGGACGTGACGGTGCCCGCGGGCGGCGTCGCGGCCGTGCTCGGCCACAACGGCGCGGGCAAGACGACCCTCCTGCGCACCGCGCTCGGCCTGCTCCGCCCGCGCCAGGGCACGGTCGTGCTCGACGGCGAGGACGTCACGCGGCTGCCGACCCACCAGCGGGTGCGCCGCGGCCTCGCGTACGTGCCGCAGGGGCAGCAGTCGTTCGGCGACCTCACCGCGCGCGAGAACCTGCAGCTCGTCGCCGACACGAGCAGGCACGGCGCCCGGCGGACCGACGAGGCGCTCGACCTGTTCCCCGCGCTGCGTGGGTTCCTCGGGCGCCGGGCCGGCCTCCTGTCGGGCGGCCAGCGCCAGCAGCTCGCCATCGCCCGGGCCCTCATCACGGGTCCGCGCGTGCTCGTGCTCGACGAGCCGACGGAGGGCATCCAGCCCTCGGTCGTCACGGAGATCGAGGACGCGATCCTCACGCTCACCGACGCGGGCGACCTGTCGGTGCTGCTCGTCGAGCAGCACGTGGGCTTCGCGCTCGGCGCGGCGAGCGACTACGTCGTGCTCCAGTCGGGCCGCGTCACGAGCCGGGGGAGCGGCGGCGAGGAGGCCGAGGCCGGGGTCCGGGCCGCGATGGCCGTATGACGGCGCGGCACGCCCGGCGCGGCGCGGCGGGGCCGTGCCGCGCCGCGGGGCGCCGCGGTGCGGGAAGATGGTGCAGGGGGACGCAGCACCCGGACGAGCAGGAGACCCAGCATGGACATCGTGACCGCGACGACGCCCGGCGCGGCCGTGCCCTCGCTCCGGGAGGTCGTCTACACGCGCCTGCGCGCCGAGATCCTCAACGGTCGCGTCGACCCGCGCGAGCGGCTCACCGAGCCCAAGCTGAGCCGGCGGTTCGAGGTCTCGCGCACCCCCGTGCGCGAGGCGCTGTCGCGGCTGCTGTCCGACGGGCTCATCGAGCGCACCGACTTCGGCTACGCCGTCGTCGTGCCGAGCCTGTCCGAGCTGCGCGACCTCTACGAGCTGCGCGTCACGCTCGAGCTGCGGGGCGTCGAGCGGATCATCGAGAACCCCGAGCTGCACTACGACACGGACGCGCTCGCCGCCGAGCTCGCGTACTGGGAGGGTCTGCGGGCCGACGTGCCCGAGCCCGACCCGAGCTTCGTCATGCTCGACGAGCGCTTCCACACCGTGCTCTCGCGCGCGGCGGGCAACGCACGGCTCACCGAGGCGCTCGTCGAGGTCAACGAGAAGGTCCGCGCGGTGCGGATGTACGACTTCGTCGAGAACGAGCGCGTGCGCATCACGATCGACGAGCACGTCGAGATCCTCCAGCTCGCGCTCGCCGACCGGCTCCCGGAGGCGCGCACCGCGCTGCACAAGCACGTCGGCGAGTCGCTCGCCGTCGTCATGGAGCGGGCCGCACGTGCCCTGTCGCGCATGGCGCTCGCGGGCTGAGCCCCGCTCGACGACCGGTCGGCCGCGGTCGGCCGCCGCCGGACGCCAGCCGTTACCTGCGCTTTACACCGGCGGTGACCTCGGGAAACACGCGGTCCCTAGCCTCCTCGCATGGATACAGGGGTGTATACACCCCGCTCCCGCAGTGCAGGGGAGCGCCGCCGGGAGCGCGAGGAGATCACGATGTTCGACACGGTGCTGGTCGCGAACAGGGGCGAGATCGCGTGCCGCGTGATCCGCGGCGCCCGCGAGCTCGGGCTGCGGACGGTCGCCGTGCACTCGGACGTCGACGCCGCGGCACCGCACGTCCGCCTCGCGAACGAGGCCGTCCTCCTCGGCCCCGCGCCCGCCGCGGAGAGCTACCTCGACGCCGACGCCGTGCTCGCCGCCGCGCTGCGGACCGGTGCGGGCGCGATCCACCCGGGGTACGGCTTCCTCTCGGAGAACGCGGAGTTCGCGGATGCGGTGGAGGCGGCGGGGATCGCCTTCGTCGGGCCGACGCCGGACCAGATCCGCGTGTTCGGCGACAAGTCGAGCGCCCGCGAGGCCGCGCGCGCGTGCGGCGCCCCGCTCGTCGCGGGCACGGGCGTCCTCGACGGGGTCGAGGACGCGCTCCCGCAGGCCGCGGCGATCGGCTACCCGGTCATGCTCAAGGCCGTCGGGGGCGGCGGCGGGATCGGCATGCAGGCGTGCCACGACGCCGACGAGCTCGCCGCGTCCTACCGGCGGGTCGAGCGCCTCGCGACGTCGAGCTTCGGTACCGGCGGGCTGTTCCTCGAACGGTTCGTCGCGAACGCCCGCCACCTCGAGGTCCAGGTCTTCGGGGACGGCGTCGGCCGTGTCGTGAGCCTCGGCGACCGGGACTGCTCGCTCCAGCGGCGGCACCAGAAGGTCGTCGAGGAGGCGCCCGCGCCGGGCCTCCCGGACGCCGTGCGCGCCGCCCTGCACGCGAGCGCGCGCGACCTCGCCGCGTCGGTCGGCTACCGCTCCGCCGGCACGGTCGAGTACGTCTACGACGTCGAGCGCGAGGAGCTGTCGTTCCTCGAGATGAACACGCGCCTGCAGGTCGAGCACCCCGTCACCGAGGCGGTGACCGGCGTCGACCTCGTGCACTGGATGCTGCGGCTCGCGCGCGGCGAGGCCGACCTGCTGGCCGACGTCCCGGCGTCGGGCCCGGCGGTCCGCGGGCACGCGGTCGAGGCGCGCGTCTACGCCGAGGACCCGCGCCACGACCACCGGCCGAGCGCCGGCCTGCTCACGCACGTGGAGCTCCCGGCCGGGGCGCGCGTCGACACGTGGATCGAGGCGGGCCAGGAGGTGACGCCGCACTACGACCCGCTGCTCGCGAAGGTCGTCGTGCACGAGGACGACCGGGACGCGGCGCTCGACGCGCTCGGGACGGCGCTGCGCGCGTCGCGCGTCACGGGCGTGCAGACCAACCTCCCGCTGCTGCGCGCGGTCGCCGCCGACCCGGTCGTCCGCGCCGGGCGGCAGACGACCGCGACCCTCGCGGACGTGCGCGACGACGAGCCGTGGGTCGACGTGCTCGCGCCGGGCGTCATGACCACCGTCCAGGACTGGCCGGGCCGGCTCGGCCACTGGGACGTCGGGATCAGCCCGTCGGGGCCGATGGACGACCTGTCGTTCCGCCTCGGCAACCGCGCGCTGGGCAACCCGGAGGGGGCCGCCGGCCTCGAGTGCACGCTCACGGGGCCGCGGCTGCGGTTCGCCCGCGCGACGCTCGTGTGCGTGACGGGTGCTCCGGCGCCCGTGACCGTCGACGGCGTCCCGGTGCCGCAGTGGGAGCCGGTCGAGGTCCCCGCCGGAGGGGTGCTCGACGTCGGCGCGCCGCACGACGCCGGCCTGCGCACCTACGTGCTCGTGCGCGGCGGCCTCGACGTCCCGCGGTACCTCGGCTCCGCGGCGACCTTCACGCTCGGAGGGTTCGGCGGCTACACCGGGCGCGCGCTCGCCGTCGGCGACGTGCTCGTCCCCGCCGACGGCGCGGGCGACCCGGCCCCGGAGGCCGCGCCCGTCCCGGCCGGGTCGCGGCCGGTGCTCGGGCACGCGTGGGAGCTCGCGGTCCAGGAGGGACCGCAGCCCGCGCCGTCGTACTTCACGCGCGACGACATGGCCCGGCTGTACGCGACGACGTGGGACGTGCAGTCGCACGCGAACCGCACGGGCATCCGGCTCTCCGGTCCGGCGCCCACGTGGGCGCGCCCGGACGGCGGCGACGCCGGGCTGCACCCGTCGAACCTGCACGACAACCCGTACTCCGTCGGCGCGCTCAACGTCAGCGGCGACACCCCGATCCTGCTCGGCCCCGACGGCCCCAGCCTGGGCGGCTTCGCGTGCCCCGTCACCGTGGTCGCGGGGGCGCGGTGGAAGCTCGGCCAGATCCGGCCCGGCGACACCGTGCGCTTCGTGCCCGTCGGCGACGGTGGCGCCGCGCTCCTGCGGTCCGACGACGCGACCCGCGCCCGCGCGTCCGTCCCCGCCCCGCTGCGCGAGACCCCCTCCGACGACGGCGTGCTCGGCGGCCGCGGTCCGTCGCGCGGCCCGGGCGACGACGACCGTCCCGCCGTGACCTACCTGCGCGGGGGCGACGACAACGTGCTCGTCGAGTACGGCGACGCGGTGCTCGACCTCGGGGTGCGGCTGCGCGTGCACGCGCTCGCCGAGGCGCTGCGGGCGGCGTCCCCCGGCGGGATCGTCGACGTCACGCCCGGGGTGCGGAGCCTGCACGTGCACGTCGACCCCGACGTCCTTCCGGTCGACCGCCTCGTGGGGCTGCTCGCCGAGCTCGAGGACGACCTGCCGCCGACGGGCGGGCTCGTCGTGCCGAGCCGGCGGATCCACCTGCCCATGAGCTGGGACGACCCCTCGATCCGCGAGGCGGTCGACCGGTACGCCGCGGGCGTGCGGCCCGACGCGCCGTGGCTGCCGTCGAACGTCGAGTTCATCCGGCGCATCAACGGCCTCGCGTCGGTCGACGACGTGCGCCGCACCGTCTTCGACGCGGAGTACCTCGTGCTCGGGCTGGGCGACGTCTACCTCGGCGCACCCCTCGCCGTGCCGCTCGACCCGAGGCACCGCCTCGTCACGACGAAGTACAACCCGGCCCGGACGTGGACGCCGTCCGACGCGGTCGGGCTCGGCGGCACCTACCTGTGCGTGTACGGCATGGAGAGCCCCGGCGGGTACCAGCTCGTCGGGCGCACCGTGCCGATCTGGAGCGGACACCGCCAGCACGGGGTGTTCGAGCCGGGCGTGCCCTGGCTCCTGCGGTTCTTCGACCGGGTCGTGTGGGAGCCCGTGAGCCCCGAGGAGCTCACCGAGCGCCGGGCCGCGTTCGCCGCGGGCCGGCTCGACGTCGAGGTCGAGGAGGGCGAGTTCTCGCTGCGCGACCACCTCGCGTTCCTCGACGAGCAGGCCGACGACATCGCCCGGTTCCGCGAGCGGCAGGCGACGGCGTTCGCCGCGGAGCGCACGGCCTGGGAGCTCTCCGGCGAGCTCGACCCCGCCCGCGCCCAGCCCGACCCTGTGCCCGCGGACGAGACCGCCCTCGACGTGCCCGACGGCCACCACGTGGTGCACGCCCCGATGGTCGGGAGCGTCTGGCGCCTCGAGGTCGACCACGACCAGCGCGTCGACGCGGGCGACGAGCTCCTCGTGCTCGAGGCGATGAAGCTCGAGCTGCGCGTGACCTCGCCCGTCGCCGGGCGCGTCGCGCGCCTGCTCGTCGAGCCCGGCCAGCAGGTGCGACCGGGCACCGCGCTCGCCCTCGTCGCCGCCCACGACGGCGCCTGACCGGCAGGACCGGCCACCGCACCGCCCGGTCGACGCCGCCCGGCCGACGCCGCCCGACCCGCTCCCGCACCGCGCGCCCCGGCGGGTGCGCCGCACCGTCCGCACCACCCTCGGAGGACCCGCATGACGACCCCGCACCGCACGCTCCCGGTCGCCGACCGCCGCACCGACGCTCCCGACGCCGGTCCGGCCGTCGAGAGGGTCCGGCGGGCGTGGGCGAGGATCGCCGAGGTGGACCGGCCGGAGGTGTGGATCACCCTGCGCACCGAGGAGGACGTGCTGGCGGACGCCGCACGCGTCGACGCACGCCGCCGGGACGGCGAGGAGCTGCCGCTCGCCGGGGTGCTCCTCGCGGTCAAGGACAACATCGACGTGGCGGGACTGCCGACGACCGCGGCGGCGCCGTCGTTCGCGGCGGTCGCCGCGCGGTCCGCGCCGTGCGTCGACCGGCTGGTCGACGCGGGGGCGATCGTGGTGGGCAAGACGAACCTCGACCAGTTCGCGACGGGCCTCGTCGGGGTCCGCAGCCCCTACGGCGCGGTGCGGCACGCGACGCACCCCGAGCTCGTCTCGGGCGGGTCGAGCTCGGGTTCCGCCGTGGCGGTCGCGCTCGGGATCGTCGACCTGGCGCTCGGCACCGACACCGCCGGCTCGGGACGCGTGCCCGCCGCGCTGCACGGGATCGTCGGCATCAAGACGACGCCGGGCCTCGTGCCGACGGACGGCGTCGTGCCCGCGTGCCGGAGCTTCGACGTCGTCACGACGTTCACGCGCGACGTCGCGCTCGGCCGCCTCGCGACGTCGCTGCTCGTGGGCGGTCGCCGGGTGCCCGCCGACGCCCGGCTCGGGCTGCGCCGTCGGCCGGTGGTCGGCGTCCCGCGCGCCGCGGACCTCGGCCCGCTCGAGCCCGCGTACCGCGAGGCGTTCCGGGCGGTCCCGGACCGGCTGCGTGCGCTCGGGGCGCGCGTCGTGGAGGTCGACGTGTCCGCCCTGCTCGCGGCCGCGCGGCTCCTGTACGACGGCGCGCTCGTCGCCGAGCGCTACGCCGCGGTCGGGCCGGCGGTGGAGGCCGGCGGCGACGACCTCGACCCGACCGTCGCGTCGATCATCCGCGCCGGGCGGGACGTGCCGGCGCACGCCTACGTCGCGGACCGCGCGCGGCTCGACGCCACGCGGGCGCGCCTCGACGACCTGCTCGACGGTCTCGACCTGCTCGTCACGCCGACGACCACGGAGCACCCGGCGATCGACGACGTGCTCGCCGACCCGGTCGCGATCAACGCCCGCATGGGCACGTACACGAACTTCGTCAACCTGCTCGACCTCGCCGCGGTGTCGGTGCCCGCGGGCACGGTCCCGGCCGACGGCCCGCACGGACCTCGCCCGTTCGGCGTCACCGTGCTCGCGCGTGCCGCCGAGGACGACCTCGCGCTCGACCTCGCGCAGCGCTGGACCGCCGCGACCGCGATGCCCGCCGCGACGACCCCGCCCGGCCCGAGCGTGCTCGCCGCCGCCGGGGTGCCCACCACGACGCTCCTCGTGGTCGGCGCGCACCTGCGGGGCCAGCCGCTGCACCACGAGCTCGAGGACCTCGGCGCGCGGTTCGTGCGCGCCGCCCGCACGACCGACGCGTACCGGCTGGTCGCGCTGCCGACCGTCCCGCGCAAGCCGGGCCTCGTCCCGACCGCACCGGGCGTCGGTGCTCCCGTCGAGGGCGAGCTGTACGAGCTCTCGACGGGAGCCCTCGGTGCCTTCCTCGCTCGGCTCCCGGCGCCGATGACCCTCGGACCGGTGACGCTGGAGGACGGGACGTGCGTCGTGGGGTTCGGCTGCAGCCCCGTGGCGGCGGCCGGGGCGGAGGACATCACCGCGCTCGGGTCGTGGCGCGCGTACCTCGCCGGGTGAGGCGACCGGGAGGCGCGTCGGCCCGGGCGCGTCCGCCCGGCGACCGGCGCCGCGTCGTCCCTGCGGGGCTCAGCGCGTGACGAACAGCCGCGACGCCTGCGCCTCCGCATCCGCGTAGGTCTGCGCGGCGGACCCGAGCGCCGCGGTGATGGCGTCGAGCGCGGCCTCGACCTGCGTCTGCGTGCCCTGCCACTGCGTCATGACGCCCGTGAACGCCGTGGCGGCACCGCCTCGCCACGACGCCTGGAGGTCGGTGAGGTGGCGCATCATCGCCGCGACCTCGGTGCGGATCGCGGTGACCGACCCGTTGACGGCCGCCCCGGCCTGGGCGACCCGCGCGCTGTCGACCTCGTACCTGCTCATCGTCGTCCTCCGTCGTCCGGGGCCGCTCGTCGCGGCCGGGTGCCCGGTCGCTCGCCGGGCCTGACGGGACGCTAGGACGTGCGCGCCACCCGGCGCGCGGCGGCGCGGCGCAGGTGTGGACGACGTCTCAGGCGGTGCCGGCTGTGGACGGCGAGGACTCCTGCGCCAGCCGGGCGCTCTCCTTGCGCAGACGCTGGAGCTCGGCGTCGAGGTTCTGCCGCGCCGGCTCCTCCCACGCCGCGCCGAGCGGGCTGGAGAACAGCGACGGGCGGTCGAGGAGCTTCGTGAGGATCGCCATGCGCGCGCGGACGTAGTCCTCCGCGGGGATGTGCGCGTACTCGTCGCGCACGTCCTTGAGGTACTCCTTGTAGCGCTGCGGCTCCGCGGCGAGCATCGCCAGGTCCGCGTCGCACAGGACCGCGCAGTCGAAGTCCGCCGGGTCGGGGGAGTGCCGCACGAGCGCGTTGACCAGGTGGGCCACCCGGCGCGCGGCGTCCTCGGGCACGCCCAGACCGGTCAGCTCGGCGAGCGCGAGCGCGGCGCTCGCCGACTCGTCCTCTCCGCCCTTGTTCGCGTACGTCGCGCGGCCCTTCGCGTCGAAGATCGCGCCGTGGTACCACGCCGCGAGCCGCACGAGGTCGGGGTCGTGCGTCTCCTGGGAGAGCTCGTCGACGCGGCCGAGCACGTCGGCGAGGTGCCGGAGGTTGTGGAAGTGCCGGTCGGGGTCGTCCCAACGGTCCAGCAGACCCTGCCCGACGGCGCGGACGGCGTCGTCGGGAGCGGTCGCCCCGGCGCCCCGGGCGCTGCGGACGAACGAGGAGAGGAACCACTGCGGTGCGTCGATGCTCGTGACGCCCATGAGATCAGCCTTCTTCGACGACGAGGGAGGTGCGGGCCGGCAGGGGGTCTGCCGGTGGGCCCGGCGTCGTCAGAGGTCCCGCCGAGCTCTCGGCTCCAGCGTAGGTCGGACCACGGACGGACGACGCGCCATCGTAGCCGTCCCGCCGCGGGACCCGGCATCCGGGCCCTCCACGGCGGCGAGGAGGCGCCCCGGGGCCGCGCGCCGCGCGCCGCACGCCGGCGAGGTCAGGTCGCGAGCGGGAGCTCGACGCGCACGGTCATGCCGCCGCCGTCGGTCCGGCGCACGGAGACGTGGCCGCGGTGCGCGCCGACGATCGCCGCGACGATCGCGAGCCCGAGGCCCGACCCGCCCGACGCCCGGTTGCGCGACGAGTCCGCGCGGTAGAAGCGCTCGAACACGCGGTTCTCCTGCCCGGCGGGGATGCCGGGCCCGTGGTCGCGGACCTCGAGCACCGCCGTCGCGCCCAGGGAGCCCGGCGCCGCGGCGTCCCGGGCGCCGCGACCGGTCGCGGGCGACGGCAGGGGCGGCGCGTCGACGACGCCGAGCGCGATCTGGGCGGGCGTGCCCCGCGGCGTGTGCCGCGCGACGTTGCCGATGAGGTTCGCGAGCACCTGGCGCAGCCGGTCCTCGTCGCCGACGACGCGCAGCGGGTCCGGAGCGGTGGCGCCCTGCGCGAGGCCCACGACCTCCACCTCGCGCGTCGGGTCGAGCGCGTGCAGGTCCTGCGCGGAGTCCCGGGCGAGCGCGGCGAGGTCGACCGGCTCGTGCCGCAGCGGGCGGCCCTCGTCGAGGCGGGCGAGCGCGAGCAGGTCGTTGACGAGCGTGCCCATGCGCGTCGCCGAGTCCTCGATGCGGACCATCGTGTCGTCGACCTTCTCGGGCGTGTCGAGCGCCCCCATCCGGTAGAGCTCGCCGTAGCCGCGGATCGTCGCGAGGGGCGTGCGCAGCTCGTGGCTCGCGTCGGACACGAACGTGCGCATGCGCGCCTCCGACGCCTCGCGCACGGCGAACGCCTCCTCGATCTGGGAGAGCATCGCGTTGAGCGAGGTGGCGAGGGAGCCCACCTCGGTCGTCGGGGGAGCGGGCCGCACGCGGCGCGCGAGGTCGCCCGCGGCGATGCCCGCGGCCGTCTCCTCGATCTCGCGCAGCGGGCGCAGCGCGCGCTGCACCGCGAGGTAGGCGACGGCGCCGCCGATGAGCGCGATCCCGAGCGCGGACAGCGCGAGCGTGCGGCCGAGGACGCCGACGGTCTCGTGGATCCCCGTGAGCGGGAGCGCGACGAACGCGGTGCCGACGACCTCGCCGTCGAACTGCACGAACCGCGAGACGACGCGCCACTGGGCCGGGTCCGAGCCGCCCGACGACGCGACGGTGAAGGGCCGGCCGTTGAGCCGCTCGATCTCCTGGTCGGACAGGGCGGGGATGTCGGGCTCGCCGTACAGGCTCACCGTGTCGGGCCAGCTCAGCGGGACCTCCCCGCCCTGCAGGTCGCGGGCGAGGACGTAGTAGTCGCTCGGCAGCCTGCTGCGCTGGGAGTCCTGCGCGATCGTCGACCATGCGACCGAGCTCGCCGACCGCTTGAGCTGCTGGTCGACCTGGCCCACGAGGTAGCTCGACACGACCGTCGTCGTCGCGAGCGCGGCGAGGCCCAGCCCGGCCGCGAGGAGCAGCACGATGATGGCGACGAGCCGCGCCCGCAGCGGCACGCGCGCGAACCAGCCCCAGCCCTCGGTCGGGACGGGCCGGCCGAACGGGCGCTGCGTCGTCGGGCCCGGGACGTCGCCCGGTGCGGCGGGCGGCCCCGGGACGGTGGCGGGACGCTCGTCCGTCGTCGTGCGGTCGCCGCTCGCGGTCATGCCGGCGTCGCGGCGGGCGGCTGCCGGAGCAGGTACCCGACGCCGCGCTTGGTGTGGATGAGCGGCGGGAGCGGGACCGGACGGCCGTCCGGCCCGGGCACGGTGAGGTTGTCGATCTTGCGGCGCAGGTAGGAGATGTAGGACTCGACGATGTTCGCGTCGCCGCCCCAGTCGTACTGCCACACATGGTCGAGGATCTGCGCCTTGGACAGCACGCGGCCCGCGTTGAGCATGAGGTAGCGCAGCAGCTTGAACTCGGTGGGGGACAGGTCGACGTCGATGCCCGCGCGGCGGACCTCGTGCGAGTCCTCGTCGAGCTCGAGGTCGGCGAAGCGCAGGACCGCGTCCTCGACCGGCTCGGCGTGGGTGCGGCGCAGCACGGCGCGGATGCGCGCGACGACCTCCTCGAGGCTGAACGGCTTCGTCACGTAGTCGTCCCCGCCCACGGTGAGGCCGGTGATCTTGTCGCGGGTGTCGTCCTTCGCGGTGAGGAAGACGACCGGGGTGTGCTGGCCCTTCTCGCGCAGCCGGCGCGTCACGGTGAAGCCGTCCATGTCGGGGAGCATGACGTCGAGCACGACGAGGTCCGGGTCGACGTCGCGCACGAGCTTCAGCGCGCTCTGGCCGTCCGCGGCGGCATGCACCTCGAACCCCGCGAAGCGCAGGGAGGTCGCGAGGAGCTCGCGGATGTTCGGCTCGTCGTCGACGACGACGAGGCGTGCCTCGGGAGTGCTCATGGACCCAGTGTGCGCGCGTCCTCTGGGAGCCGCCTGGGAGACGACTCGGACTCTCCGGGCGTCCCGGGCACCCCTCGCGGGCGCCCGCGCGAGGGACGTCGTGGGCGGCGTCCGGCACGATGTCCGGGTGCGGATCTCCGTGGCCCAGCGCCGTCGCCTCCTCGTCGCCCGCCAGCTCGCGCTCGGCGCGGACCACCCCGGGCTGCCCGCCGCGCGGACCGTCGAGGACGTCGTCGACCGCGTGCTCGCGCTGCACGCGACCGACGCGCCGAGCGTCTACCTCTCCGTCCTCGCCCGGGTGCCCGGGCTGACGCTCGACGACGTGCGCGACGCGCTCTTCGGCCGGCGCACGCTCGTCAAGGTGCTCGCGATGCGGCGCACGATGTTCGTCGTGCGGCGCGAGCTCGTGCCCGTCGTGCACGGGGCCGCGGGCGCCGCGGTGGGGCGGCGGCTGCGCACGCGCCTGCTCAAGGAGCTCGCGACCCTGCCGACCGACCCGCCCGTGGAGGACGCCGACGCGTTCCTCGCCGAGGCCGAGCGCCAGGTGCACGCGGCGCTCGCGGAGCACGGCCCGCTCGACGGCGCGCGCCTGTCCCGCGCGGCCCCCGCGCTGCGCACCGCGTTCCTGCCCACCACCACGAAGTCCTGGGACGTGCGGCGCACGGCGACGAGCCAGCTCCTGTCGATGCTCTCGGCCGAGGGCGTGGTCGTGCGGGGCGAGCCGCGCGGCTCCTGGGCCTCGAACCGGCACGAGTGGGCGCCGATGGACGACTGGTTCCCGGGCGGGATCCCCGACGTCGACGAGGCCGCGGCGCGCGTCGACCTCGCCCGGGCGTGGCTCGCCGCGTTCGGCCCCGCGACGGAGAAGGACCTGCAGTGGTGGACCGGGTGGAACCTCGCGCAGACGCGCGCCGCGCTCGGGGCGCTCGACGTGCGCGAGGTCGACCTCGAGGTGGGCGACCCGGGAGGCGAGGGCGCGGGCGCCGTCGTGCCGGGCGTCGTCCTCGCGGCCACGCTCGACGACGGGACGCTCGACCTGCCGGGCGACACCACGACGGGTCGCGTCGCGCTCGTCCCCGCGCTCGACCCGACGACGATGGGCTGGTACCGGCGCGACTGGTACCTCGGGCCGCACCGCGGGCAGCTCTTCGACACGATCGGCAACGCCGGGGCCACCGTGTGGTGGCAGGGCCGGATCGTCGGCGCGTGGACCGTGCGCCGCGGCGGCGAGCCCGCGTACCGGCTGCTCGAGGACGTCGGGCGCGAGGGCGAGGCGGCCGTCGCCGTGGAGGCCGCGCGCATCGCCGGCCTGCTCGGCGGCGACGGCACGACCGCGTCGTTCCCCACGCCCCTGTACCGCGAGCTGCACGCGTGAGCGCGCGGCCCGCGGACCGCGTCAGAGGTAGCGCAGCGGGTCGAACTCCTCGAGCGGGATGATCCGCACGCGCGGCAGCACCGCCGTGAACGCCCCCGCGTGGTCCTCGAGGTCGAACACCTCGAGCCCGCGCGCCGTGAGCTCGGAAAGCCGCACGTTGACGAACTCGCGGAACGCGAGCACCCCGACCCGGCGGTCCGGGTCGCCCAGCAGGGTCTCCACCTGGGGCAGGAAGTCGCCGTCGTGGCTCGCGAGCAGCACGTCGCCCGGCCGGTCGCGCAGCGCGTCGAGCGTGCGCTGGATGCCGATGTCCACGACCTTCTCGCTGCTCGACCCCGCGAGCGGGATCGGCCGGTAGCCCATCGCGAGCAGCGCCTGCACGAACGACATCGGCATCTGGCCCGACGACGCGTTGAGGAAGAACAGCGGCGTGACGTCCTGGCCCCAGGCCTGGCGGGCGAAGTCGACGATCCGGTCCCAGCGGGGCCGCTCCTCGGGCGCCGGGCGGTGGCCGAGGACGTTCATCCCGAGCGTCGCGTCGATGTTCTCCCCGTCGACGACGAGATAGGTGCGGCGAGCAGCGGCGGTGACGTCGTTCTGGGGGGCGGACATGCCGACCAGCGTAGCCGTGCCCGGCGCACGGGGCAGCGGGGGTCCGCGTCCGTGACGTGGCGGTTTGCGTACCGCGGGGGGCCACTCGGTACGGTCGTCCTTCGTGACCACGTTCGACACCCCGGCCGGCAGCCCGGACGGCGCCGTGACCGTCGACCCGCGCCCCGCCGTGCGCCTCACCGTCGTCCAGAGCTCTCCGGACGTCACGCTCGACACCTACGCCGAGCTCCTCGACGCCGACCTGCACGTCGTGCGCGCCCACGACGGCGAGCCCGTCCCCACGCCGGGCGAGCTCGGCGACGGCCTCGTCGTCCTGGGCGGGCACATGTCCGCGTACGACGACGCCCGCGCGCCCTGGCTCCCGGCGCTGCGCGACCTCCTGCTCGCCGCCGCCGGCGCGGGCGTCCCGACGCTCGGCATCTGCCTCGGCGCCCAGCTCCTCGCCGTCGCGGGCGGCGGGCGCGTCCAGACGTCCGCCCCTCCCGGGCGCGAGGTCGGCGCGACGCGCGTCTACTGGCGCCACGAGGCCGAGACCGACCCGGTGCTCGGCGCGCTCGCCGGGGGCGACGCACCCGTCCGGCGCGTCGCGAGCGCCCACGGCGACGCCATCGTCGACCTGCCCGCGGGCGCCGTCTGGCTCGGGTCCTCGGACATGTACCCCTACCAGGCGTTCCGCCTCGGCTCGGCGCTCGGCGTCCAGTTCCACCCCGAGGTCTCGTGGGCGAGCCTCGCGGGCTGGTGCGACCGGTACGACGACGTCGACACCGTCGCGACGCTCGCCGGCTACGACGAGCACGCCGCCGAGATCGCCGACGGCGGCGCCCGCCTCGCCGCCGCGTTCGTCGCCGAGGTGCGTGCCGCCGTCGGGCAGCGGGCTCTCACCGCCTGAGGGCGTCCGGCGGCTCCGCGGGGACCGTCGGTCGGACGGCGCCCGGCGGCTCCGCGGGGAAGGGGCCGGGTCTACCATCCGCCCGCTCGTCCCTCGCGGGCTCCCGCCAGACCCGCCACGACCCGGCCCCTTCCCCGCTCCGCCGCCGGTCGCCGTCCTCGTGCGCGGCGACACGGCTCCGTCCCGTTCCGTCGGCGGACATCGTCCTCGTGCGTGGGTGCGTCGATCCGACCCCTGCCCCGCGCCGCCGCGGGTCGGCGGTCACGAGGCCCGTGTCACCAGCCGGACGTCGGGGCGTCCTGGGTGCCCGTGCCGGAGCCGATCTCGGGCGTCACCTGCGTCGGGGCGACCTGCGGCGCCGACGACGGGGTGCCGCTCTTGAGCGCGGCGAGCCGGGCCTCGATCTCGATCGTCTCGCCCGACGTCTCGAGCTCGGCGAACTGGGCGTCGATGCTCGACGCCGCGACCTCGGCCTGGCCCAGCGCCTGCGCCTCCTCGCGGCGCACGATCTCCTCGTAGCGCGAGATCTCGCTCGTCGGGTCGAGCACGTTGATCGAGCTGATCGCGCCCTGCACGGTCTGCTGGGCCTGCGCGCTCTTCTGGCGGGCGACGAGGGAGTCGCGCTTCGACCGCAGCTCGCCGAGCTTGTCCTTCATCGCGGCGAGGCCCGTCTTAAGCTTGTCCACCGTCTCGCGCTGGGACGCGATGAGCGGCTCGGACTGGCGGACCTCGCCCTCCGCGGCGATCTGCTTGCCGAGCGCGACTTTCGCCAGGTTGTCGAACTTGTCCGCGTTGGCCGCGTCGCCCGACGCGCGGTAGCGGTCCGCCTGCGCCGACGCGGCGACGGCCTTCTGGCCCCACTCCTGCACCGCCGCGACGTCCGCGTTGTAGTCCTGCTCGGCGAGCCGCAGGTTGCCGATGGTCTGCGCGACCGCCTGCTCCGCCTCCGCGATGTTGTTCGTGTAGTCGCGCACGAGCTGGTCCAGCATCTTCTGCGGGTCCTCGGCGCTGTCCAGCAGCGCGTTGATGTTCGCCCGCGCGAGCTGGGCGATACGACCGAAGATGCTCTGCTTCTCCGCCATGGTCCTGCCTCTCCCTGTCGGTGCTCTTCCGTGCCGTGCCGTCCGGGCGCTCGCCCGGACGGTCGTCGATGCGTCGCCGTCCGCCGTCGTCGTGCGACCGCGGCGGACGTCAGAAGCGGCCGCCCCGGCCCGAGCGCCCGCCGCCGGAGCGGCCACCGCCCGAGCGTCCGCCGGACCGGCCGCCGCCGAAGCCTCCGCCGCCGAACCCGCCCCCGAAGCTGCCGCCGCCGAACCCGCCGCTGCGTCCGCCGCGGCTGCCGCCGCCGCGCAGGATCGAGTCGAGCAGGATGCCGCCGAGCACCATCCCGCCGACGTTGCTCCCGCCGCCGGACCCGTAGCCGCCGCCCCCGCCGAACCCGCCGCCCTGGGACGTGTCCCAGCGCGAGGCGTCCTGCTGGGCGAGCTGTGCCGCCGCCTGCGCCTGCGCGTCGGCCGCCTGGGCGCGCTGCAGCGCGGACACGGGGTCGGTCGGCTGGAGGGAGCGGGCCTCGCCGAGGAGGCGGATCGCCTCCGAGAGGCGCGTGCGCGCCTCCGGCCCGACGGCGCCCCGCCGGGTCTCGATGAAGTCGTTCGTCGCGCGGACCTGGGAGTCCACGCGCGCGAGCGTCTCGCGCAGGAGCGCGTTGGCGCGGGCCGCCTGCTCGGCGCGCTCGCGGAACGGGGCGAGCGCGGCGTCGAGGGCGGCCTCGGCCGCCGTGAGCCGGCGCAGGGCCTCGAGGGGGTCACCGCCGTCGTGCGCGGCCGCGGCGCCGGCGGCCGCCGCCTGGGCCTCGGCGAGCGCGGGCACCACCGCCGCGTCCTGCGGGGCGAGCCGGCCGGCGTCGGCGATGTCCGCGCGGATCGACGCGAGACCCTTGTCGATCCGCGCGCCCGCGCCCGCAAGGTCCGCGCCGGCGCGCTCGACCGCGTCGAGCAGCGTCACCGCCTGACCCACCGCGTTCTGGGCGGCGCGCGCGAGCGCGACGGCCGCCGCCCGGTCCTTGCGCGTCAGCGCCTCGCGCCCCTGCGCGACGGAGTCCTGGGCACCCGCGACGAGCGCCTGCGCCTGGTCCGGGTTCTGCGCGACCGACCCGAGCACCGTCGCCGGGTAGGTGCGCGCGAGCGTGTCCAGGGTCGTGCGCGCCGTCGGGACGCGCGCGAGCACCTCGGTCGCGCGCTGGTCCGTCTCGTCGAGCACCTGCGGTGCCTTCGCCTGCAGGTCGCGCAGCTCGTCGAACGTCGCGGACTGCGCGTCGAGCGAGTCCGCGACCTCGTCGCACAGCGCGACGATCCGGGCGAGCGCCGCGCGCCGCTGCGGCTCCGTGGCCGCCGGGTCGCCGTCGACCTGCTGGCGCAGCGCGAACGCCTCGGACACCCTCTTCTTGCCCTCGGCGAGCGCCGCCGTGAACTGCTGCGTCGCCTCGAGGCCGAACTGCGCCTGGGCGAAGCCGAGCTCCTGCTCCGACGTCTTCACGGCGTCGTCGATCTCGACGAGCGCCGAGCTCGCCCGGCGGTCGAGCTCCTCCGTGGGGAGCGCGTCCAGACCCTGCGGCGCGCCCGCCGTCGCGCCGTCGCCCGAGCGCGCGCGACGCCGCACCGCGCGCACCACGAGCACGACGAGCAGCACGAGGACGCCGACCACCACGAGCACGAGGAACCAGCTGACGCCGCCCCCGGAGCCTCCCGACGCGGCCTCGCGCGCGGTGTCGGCGGCGGCGATCGCGGCGCCCGCCCAGTCGTCCGCGCGCAGCGACGTCTCGACGGCCGCGTCGATCCGGTCGAGATCGGCGTCGGACAGGGACACGTCCGTGTCGTACGACAGCCCGTAGCGGCGGTCCTCGGTGCCCACCGCGAGCAGCAGGTCGTTCACGCCCAGGCCCGACGCGTTCGCGGTCGCGTTCGCCCAGTCGATGCCGTCCATGCCGTCGAGGTCGGGCACGTACACGACGAACAGCTGGAGCGACGTGTCCTGCGCGAGCCGGTCGAGCGCGTCCTGGACGTCGCCCGTCCGGTCGCCGAGCACGCCCTCCGGGTCCGTGATCTCCCCGGCCACGTCGAGCGGCGGCTCTCCCGGGAGCGGTGCCGCCGCCGCGGGCCCGGGGGCGACGAGCAGCAGCCCCGCGAGCATCCCGAGCACCGCGAGGACCAGGCGCGACGCCGGGCGGCGGCCTCCGACGGCGGGGGACGACGAGCGCGCGAGCTGTCTCACGCGCTCGATCCTTCCCCGGGGACACCGGGCCTGCAATCGCAGGCGCTGCGCCCCCACCCTCTACTGCACGACGTCCAGGTCCTGGTGCCGGTGGTCGGACTGGTCGTCGTTCCGTCGAGGGCGGGTGCCTTGCTGCGCTGCGGCCCCCACCCTCTACTGCACGACGCCCAGGTCCTCGGCGTCGACGATGCGGTAGGCGTACCCCTGCTCCGCCAGGAACCGCTGGCGGTGCGCCGCGAAGTCCTGGTCCACGGTGTCGCGCGCGACGACCGCGTAGAAGTGCGCCGTCCGGCCGTCGGCCTTGGGACGCATGACGCGGCCGAGCCGCTGCGCCTCCTCCTGGCGCGACCCGAACGAGCCGGAGACCTGGATCGCGACGGACGCCTCGGGGAGGTCGATGGAGAAGTTCGCGACCTTCGACACGACGAGCCGGGAGACCTCGCCCGAGCGGAACGCGTCGAACAGGCGCTGGCGCTCGCGCACCGTCGTCGCGCCCGTGATGAGCGGGGCGTCGAGGTGCTCGCTCAGCTCCTCGAGCTGGTCGAGGTACTGGCCGATGACGAGCACCTGGTCGTCGGGGTGCTGCGCGACGATCCGCTCCACGACCCGGTTCTTGCCGCCGGCCGTCGCCGCGAGCCGGTACTTGTCCTCCGGCTCGGCGACCGCGTACGCCATGCGGTCGGACTCGGGCAGCGTGAGCCGCACCTCGACGCAGTCGGCCGGGGCGATGTAGCCCTGCGCCTCGATGTCCTTCCACGGCGCGTCGTACCGCTTCGGGCCGATGAGCGAGAACACCTCGTCCTCGCGCCCGTCCTCGCGCACGAGCGTCGCGGTGAGACCGAGCCGGCGGCGCGCCTGCAGGTCCGCCGTCATGCGGAAGATCGGCGCGGGCAGCAGGTGGACCTCGTCGTACACGACGAGGCCCCAGTCGCGCGCGTCGAGGAGCTCGAGGTGCGTGTAGACGCCCTTCCGCTTGGTCGTGAGCACCTGGTACGTGGCGATCGTGACGGGCTTGATCTCCTTGCGCGCGCCCGAGTACTCGCCGATCTCGTCCTCGGTGAGCGTCGTGCGGCGCACGAGCTCGTCGCGCCACTGCCGCGCGCTCACCGTGTTCGTCACGAGGATGAGCGTCGTGGTGCTCGACCGGGCCATGGCGCCCGCGCCGACGATCGTCTTCCCGGCGCCGCACGGCAGCACGACGACGCCGCTCCCGCCGTGCCAGAACCCCTCGACGGCCTGGGCCTGGTACGGGCGCATCTCCCAGGGCTTCGGCTCCCCGCCCTCGGTGCGCGGGGGCGTCGTCGGGCTCAGGGCGATGTCGTGCTTCTCGCCGTCGACGTAGCCCGCGAGGTCCTCGGCGGGCCAGCCGAGCTTGACGAGGACCTGCTTGAGGTGGCCGCGCTCGGACGGGTGCACGACGACGGTCTGGTCGTCGATCCGGTCGCCCACGAGGCCCGCGGTGCGCTTCGACTTGAGCACCTCGGCGAGCACGGCGCGGTCCGTCGCCTCGAGCACGAGCCCGTGCGTCGGGTGCTGGGCGAGCGTGAGCCGCCCGTAGCGCGACATCGTCTCGGCGACGTCGACGAGCAGCGCGTGCGGCACGGGGTAGCGCGAGTACTCGATGAGCGTGTTGACGACCTGCTCGGCGTCGTGGCCCGCGGCGCGCGCGTTCCACAGGCCGAGCGGCGTGAGCCGGTAGGTGTGCACGTGCTCCGGGGCGCGCTCGAGCTCGGCGAAGGGCGCGATGGCCCGGCGCGCGTCGTCGGCGCGCGGGTGGTCGACCTCGAGCAGCAGCGACTTGTCGCTCTGGACGATGAGGGGTCCGTCGGTCATGCGTTCTCCTTGCCGAGGTCGAGCCGTGGTTCCGCGAGGTAGAGCCGGGGTCGCGCCGGGCGGGCCGTCGTGACCGACCGCTACCGCGGCGAGGTGTCGGGGGTGACGGACGCGATGCGGTGCACCGCGACCGTGAGCTCGGCGTCGCGGGCCGGGTCCTGCGCGCGGAGCCTGCCCGCGTCGAGCGTCAGCGGCCGCACGAGCCGCCGGGTCGGGGAACCGACCGGTCCCACGACCTCGAGCCACACGGACGAGCCGTCCGCGATCGCCTCGCGCAGGAGTCCCAACGCCGCCGCCGGGTCGGTTGTTCCGCCGTCGGCCACGGCTCGCGCGCCGTTCGACGGCGCGCGCCCCGCCGCCCCGGTCCCGCGGCCCGACCCGCGCGCGGCCCCGCGCCCGGCCGGCGCTCCCTCCGCCGACGTGCCGGAGGGTGGGCCGTCGCGGCCGGCGTCCGCCGCGCCCTCGTCCGCGGCGCGCAGGCGCGCGACGAGCGCCGCGAAGCGGTCGGCGGACCGCTCGGGCTCGCGGACGGCGCCCTGGTCCGGCCCGACGCCGGACGCGGTGCGCGACCGGCGCCGTCCGACGACCCGCCCGGCGCTCGCGGGCCGCCGGCGCGCGCCGTCGGCCACGAGCACCCGCCCGTCGGGACCCTCGACCGCGGAGACCACGCCGCGCTCGCGCAGCGCAGCCTGGAGCTCGCCCGCGGGGACCGCCGCGACGAGCACCGTCGGGGCGATGCGCACGAGCCCGAGGTGCCGCAGGCCCGACGCCTCGACGAGGCCCGCGAGCAGTGCGGGGTCCTCCGCGCGCACGTAGCTCGAGGCCGTGCCGACGCGCACCCGCCCGTGCCGGCGCGCGGCGTCGCGCACGAGGTACTCCAGGGGCTGGGGGACCGGCGTGCGCGAGTGCGCGGCGAGCTCGGCCAGCAGGTCGTCCGCGGTGCGGCCGTGGTCGAGCGCGCGCACGACCGACTCGGCCGTGAACCGGACGGTCGTCGCGGCCCCGCGCGACTCGACGTCGGCCGCGACCTCGACGAGCCGCCCCAGCGCGCCCGACGGCCGCCCCGGCACGATCCCCGTGAGGTCGCCCTGCAGGAGGAGCTCGTCGACCTCCGGCGGCAGCACGGCCTCGAACGCCGCGGCGAGGTCCGGCGCGTCGTCCGGTCGTGAGCCGGGCGGCGCGCCGGAGGGCGGGCCGGAGGGCGGGCCGGAGGGCTCCGGGGCGAGCAGCGCGCGGCCCGGCGCCGACAGCGCGCCCGCGCCCGTCACGCCCAGCAGCGCGGCCTCGCGCAGCAGCCCCGCCACGGCCTGCTCGGGCGGGACGGCGCGGGGCGTGCGCCAGCGCAGCACGTCCACGACGTCGCCCGCGCCCGGACCGCGCCCCGGGACCTCCGCGAGCACGTCGAGCACCGTCCCGCGCAGCCGGGGCACCCACGGCCGCCACAGCTCCGGGTCGAGCGCGGCGCGCAAGCCGCCCCGCTCGTCGCGGCTGCCCACGAGCCACGGTGTGCGGCGCGAGCGCCACCAGCCGCGCGCGAGCCTCGCCCAGCGGTCGCCCAGGTCGTCGTCGAGCCAGTCCTCCGCGGCGGGCGTCGCGCCGAACGAGGGAGGGTCGTCGCCGTCGTCCGCGACGAGGCCCGCGGCGGCCGCGAGCTCCACGACGGCGGCCGCGGTCGCGTCGTCGACCTCGAGCGTCGTCGCGGTGCGGCGCAGGTCGCGCACGCCCAGCCCGCCCGAGCGCAGCACGCCGGGCGGGTCCTCCTGCCACGCCGTGACGAGGCGCGCGACGAGCCGCACCGCCTCGATCCCGGCGCTCGCGGACTCGGCGTCGACGGTCGCGCCCGGCACCTCGCGGACGTCGGGCACGGGCGGCCCCGTGCGGACGTCGCGGTGGGTGCGCCCGCCGCGCAGCGCGAGCCCGACCTCGCGCGGCAGGACGACGTGCCGGTCCTCGGTCGCGTGCAGGTACCCGCGGTCGACGAGCCAGCCGACGGCGCGCCGGGCCGCCGGGTCGGTGCGCGGCGCGACCCCGACCGGCGGACCCCACGTCAGGGCGTCGAGGATCGCGGCGGCTCCCGGCGGCGCGTCCTCGGGCAGCGGGACCTCGCCCGGCGCGGCGCCGACGGCCGGGCCGAGGCCCGCGGGGTAGGGGCCGAGGATCTCGGCGAGGCCGGGGGCGGGACGGCGCGCGTCGGGCCGCGCAGCGTCCGGGGCCCACACGAGCGCGGCCTCGGCCAGCCCGTCGAGCGCGCGCTCCACCGCGGCGCGGTCCGGGCCGTCGTCGGCGCCGAGCGCGCGGGCGACGTCGGCCGCCGTCGTGGGGCCCGCGACCGGGTCGAGGACGAGCACGGCCTCGAGGACCTGCAGGTCGAACGCCGTGAGGGTGGCCAGCGCGCGCTCGAGGCTCGTGCGGCTCGACGCGCGCGCGGCGAGCGAGAGCAGGGTCGACGGCGACGGCGTGGCCAGGTCCGGACGGCGCACGAGCAGCGCGACGAGCCGCGCGTCGTCGCTCGAGCGCAGCGTGTCGCTGAACGTCGCGGGCCGTCCGGGCGGGGAGGTGGCCATCCGTTCGATGTTACGCGGGCATCGGTCCTGCCGAGGGGAGGACGTCCGCCGGCGGGCCCGCGGTCACGCGCGCGCGGTGCGGCGGCACACCTCGTCCCACGGGGTCGGCTCGATGCCGAACCGGGCGCGCGCGGCGGTGTCGTCGAGGACGTACGGACGCTCCCACTGGAAGACGAGGTCGCGGAGCTCGCGCAGCAGCGGGGAGAAGAGCGCAGCGCCGGCGAGCCCCGCGCCGCGCAGCGACCGGACGCGCACCGGGGGCAGGCCGGCGCTCGCGAGCACGTCCGTGAGCGCCTGTCGCTGCGTGCGCGGGGCGTTGCTCGGGGTGTGCCACGTGCGTCCGTGCGCCCCCGGGTCCTCGGCGGCCGCGACCAGGGTGCGCGCGGCGTCCTGCACCTCGGTGAACGTGTGCGGCTGGTCGGTGCGCCCCATCATCGTCACCGCGCGCCCGCGCGAGGCGGCCGGCACGACCCGCGACACGTGCCCGTTCGCCCCGACGCCCGGGCCGACGAAGTCGGAGCTGCGGACCTCGACGGCGCGGACCCGGCCGGCCCGGTGCGCGGCGAGCGCGTCGGCCCACAGGCGGGCGCGCAGGACGCCCTTGTGGTCGGTCGCGGCGTCGGGCAGGTCCTCGGTCATCGGGCCGTCGACCGGGCCGTAGGGGTAGAGGTTCCCCGTGATCGCGTAGACGGCGCCGCTGCGCTCGGCCGCGGTGAGCAGGGACGCGGCGAGCGGCGGCCACACGCGCTCCCACTGCGTGTAGTCGCCGGGGTTCGCGCAGTTGTAGAGCACGTCGGCGCCGTCGGCGAGGCGGCTCAGCGCGTCGACGTCCGACGCGTCGAGCGCGACGTGCCGCACGCCGCCGACGCCCGTGTCGCGGCCGCTGCGCGTGACGACCGTGACGTCCGACCCGCGCGCGGCCAGCAGGGCGGCGACGTGGCGTCCCACCGGGCCGGCGCCGACCACGAGGTGCCGGCCGAGAGGGGTGCTGGTCATGAGGGGCCTCCGGGTTCCGAGAGCGGTGCTCTCTCTTCGAGCAGCGTGGCACGTCGGCGCGCGCATGGCAAGAGCACTGCTCTCATTGGTGTGCACCGATCTCGTCTGTCACTCTGGGGCACATGTCCGCACCGCGCACCGCCCGTGCCCTCGCCCGCGAGACCGTCACGCGCGAGATCCTCGCCGCCGCGCGGGACCGGCTGGTGACCGACGGCCCCGGGGCGCTCTCCCTGCGCGCCGTCGCGCGCGACGTCGGCATGGTCTCCTCGGCCGTCTACCGGTACTTCCCGAGTCGGGACGCGCTCCTCACGGCGCTGCTCGTCGAGTGCTACGACGAGCTCGGCGCCGCGGTCGAGGAGGCCGAGGCCGCCGTCGCGCGCGACGACCTCGAGGGGCGCTGGCTCGCCGCGTGCCGCGCCCTGCGGGCCTGGTGCGTGCGGCGCCCCGGCGACTTCGCGCTCCTCTACGGCACGCCGGTCCCCGGCTACGCCGCCCCGCGCGACACCGTCGAGCCGGCGACGCGCGTCGTGCGCGTGCTCGTGCGGCTCGCGGGGGAGGCGTGGGCCGCGGGTGCCCCGCCCGTGCCGGCGCCGGCCGGCGCCGACGACGCGACGCAGGTCGTCGCCCCCGCGCGCGCGTTCGTCGCGGACCGCGGTCTCGTCGCCCCGGACGCCCCCACGGAGAGCGTCGTGCGGACGCTCACGGCGTGGACGACGCTCTTCGGCACGGTCTCGTTCGAGCTCTTCGGCCACCTCGAGCGGACCGTCGAGGACCACGCGCGGTGGTTCGACGTCGTGGCGCTGCGGGTCGGCGCGGACCTCGGCGTCGTCCGCCGCACGAGCGACCCCGCCGCCCGGCCGGCGCCGACGGGCGAGAAGGATGCGGCGACTGCCCGGCACGGCCGGTAGCCTGGGGGTTCTGGTCCCTACGAGCACGAACGAGGTTCACGTGCCCACCGGCAAGGTCAAGTGGTTCGACACCGAGCGCGGCTTCGGCTTCATCGCCGACGACGACGGCGGCGAGGTCTTCCTGCACGCCTCCGCGCTCCCCGCGGGCGCGCCCGCCCCCAAGCCCGGCGCACGCGTCGACTTCGGCGTCGCCGACGGGCGTCGGGGCCCGCAGGCGCTCGCCGTCAAGCTCCTCGACCCGGCGCCGTCGGTCGCGAAGGCCAAGCGCCGCTCGGCCGACGAGATGGCCGTGATCGTCGAGGACCTCATCAAGGAGCTCGACGGGATCGGCAACGGCCTGCGCCGCGGCCGGTACCCGGAGAAGGGCAAGGCGACGAAGGTCGCCGCCGTGCTGCGCGCGGTCGCGGACGAGATCGAGGTCTGAGCATGGGTGCCGTGGCAGCCGCGGAGCAGCGCGCACGGGGGGTGTCCGCGCGTGCCGCGCGCGACGCCGTCCTCACGGGCGCGGTCGACCTCGCCCGCGCCGCGGCCGAGGAGGTCGCGGAGAGCCGGCAGGACGTCGGCGAGCACCTCGGCACCGTCGCCGAGGCGGACCGCGTCATCTCCCACCGCTTCGCGTGCACGATGCGCGGGTACGCGGGCTGGCACTGGACCGTGACGCTCGCGCGCGTCCCGCGCGGACGCTCCGCCACCGTGTCCGAGGTGGAGCTCCTCCCGGGCGACGGCGCGCTCCTCGCCCCCTCGTGGCTGCCGTGGTCCGAGCGCCTGCGCCCGGGCGACGTCGGCCCGGGCGACGTGCTGCCCTTCCGCGCCGACGACCCGCGCCTCGTCCCCGGGTACGAGCCCACCGGCGACGAGCAGGAGGACGCCGTCGCGATCGACGAGCTCGCGCTCGCCCGCGCGCGCGTGCTCTCGCCGCAGGGCCGCGACGAGGCCGCCGAGCGCTGGTACCGCGGGTCCCGCGGCCCGACGACGCGCGGCGCCGTCGCCTCGGCCGCCGAGTGCGGCTCGTGCGGGTTCCTCGTCACGCTCCAGGGCTCGCTCGGCCAGGTCTTCGGCGTGTGCGCGAACGCGTGGTCGCCCGACGACGGCAAGGTCGTGAGCCTCGACCACGGCTGCGGCGCCCACTCGGAGACCGACGTCGACCCGCAGCCCAGCGACTGGCCCGACGCCGAGCCGCTCATCGACGAGCTCCACGTCGAGATCGTCACGCTCCTCGAGGCGGCCGCACCGGTGACCGACGCGCCGGTCGTGGACGCGTCCGTCGAGCCCGCGGACGCGCCGGCCGACGACGCACCCGTCGACACCGCACCCGCCGATGCGGCGCCCGTCGACACGGCGCCCGTCGACGCCGCACCCGCCGACGTGCCCGCCGACACGGCGCCCGTTGACGTGCCGGACGAGCCCGCGGCCGACGCTCCCGCGGCCGAGGACGAGCCCGGGGCGTGACGCCCGACGCCTTCGGGACGGCGGCGCTGCGTCGCGCCGTCCTCGAGGCGTGGCGCTCGTCGCCGACGCGGCTGCGCGAGGACGCGAACACCGAGGAGGACCACGCCCACGGGTCGTACCGCGACCGGGTGGTGGTGGAGCTCGCGCAGAACGCGGCGGACGCCGCCGCGCGCGCGGGCGTGCCCGGCCGGCTCCTCCTCGCGCTGGTGCCGCCGGCGCACTCCGGCGGCCGCTGGACGCTGCGCGCGGCGAACACCGGGGCGCCGCTCGACGCCGACGGCGTCGCCTCCCTCGCCGCGATGCGCGCGTCCGCGACGGGCGCCAGGGCCGCCGGGGCCGTCGTCGGTCGGTTCGGCGTCGGCTTCGCGGCCGTGCGCTCGGTGGGCGACGACGTCCGCGTCGGGGCGGACGGGCGCGCGGTCGGCTTCTCGCTCGACCGCACCCGGGCCGCCCTGGAGGACGTCGTGCGCGACGACCCCGCGCTCGCCGCCGAGGTCGCGCGCCGCGGGGACCGCCTGCCCGTCCTGCGGCTCCCTTTCCCGGCCACGGTCGACGTCCCGGCCGGGTACGCCACGGTCGTCGAGGTCGAGCTGCGCGACGCCGAGGCCGTCGCCGCGGTGCGCGCCCAGCTCGCGGACGTCGGCGACCCGCTCCTGCTCGCGCTGCCCGCGCTCGACGAGGTCGTCGTCGAGGACGGCACCCCGCGCCGCGTCGCGGACGTCGCCGCGCGCTGGACGGTCGTGCGCCGCGCGGGCGAGGTCGACCCGGCGCTGCTGGCCGGGCTGCCCGTCGAGGAGCGCGCGCGGTCGCGCTGGTCCGTGACGTGGGCGCTGCCCCGGCGCGACGAGGGCGTGCCCGCCGCGCCGTCTCGCGCGGTCGTGCACGCCCCGACCCCGACCGACGAGCCCACGACCTTCCCGGCGCTCCTGCTCGCGTCGTTCCCGCTCGACCCGTCGCGGCGCCACGTCGCCCCCGGGGCGCTCGCCGACGACGTCGCACGGCGCGCGGGGGAGGCCTACGCCGAGCTGCTCGGCGCGGTCGCGGCCGAGCGCGGGGCGGACGTGCTCGCGCTCGTGCCGTCGGGCCTCCCGGCGGGCACGGTCGACGCGCTCGTCCGCGAGGCGGCCGTCGACGCCCTGCGCCGCACGCCGCTCCTCGCCGCAGCCGGACCGGAGCGGCCGGACGAGGACGACCCCCTCGCCGACCCGGTCCGGCCGGGTGCGGCGCCGGGCGCCTCGCGCCTCGCCCGGCCGGTCGGGTCCCGGGTCCTCCTCGGCGACGTCGGCGGCGACCCGCGCGTGCGCGACGTGCTCGGCGTGCCCGGCCTGGTGAGCGTCCCGGCGCACCTGCTGCCCGTGGCGCGCGCGCTCGGCGTCGAGGTGCTCGACCTCGCGACCGTCGTGGACGGGCTCCCCGCGCACGAGGACCCCGCCCGGCGGCGTGCGCTCTACGACGCGCTCGCGCCCCACGCGGGAGACCGCGGGGTCGCGGAGGCCCTCGCGTCGCTGCCGGTCCCGCTCGCCGACGGCCGGACGGTCCGCGGCGCGCGCGGGCTCCTCCTCGTCGAGGGCCTGGCCGGCGGGACGGACGGACCGCGCGGTGCGGACGCGACCGCTGAGCCCGCTGCGCCCGCGGCACCGACCGCGCCCGCTGCGCCCGCCGTGCCCACGGTGCGCGACGTCGCCGCGCTCGGCCTGCGCGTCGTCGACCCGGAGGCGGCGCACCCGCTCCTCGAGCGTCTCGGCGCCCGACGGGCGGGCGCGCGCGACCTCGTCGTCCACGACGCGCTGCGCGAGCGGGTCCTCGCCGTGGCCGCCGCCGCGGACGACGGGGAGGACGTCGACGCGGCGACCCGGACCCTGCTCGCCCTCGTCGCGATCGCCGCCGGCGAGAGCGCGCAAGGGCTCGACGCGCCCTTCTGGTGGGGCGAGCTCCCGCTGCCCGCGGGCGACGGGGGGACGGCCGCGGCGCGCTCGCTCGTCCTGCCCGGCTCGTGGGGGAGCCGCCACCTCGACCTGGACCCGGTCGACGCGGCGGTCGTCGAGCGGTGGGGCGCGGCGACGCTGCGCGCCGTCGGCGTCGTCGACGGGCCGGCGGTGCACGCCGTGCGCGACGTGCTCGTCCCCGTCCCGGGCGAGGAGCCCGACCTCGCGGCGCACGAGCCGCAGGGGTGGCTCTCCGACTGGTCGCGGTACCTCGACCACCTCGCGGACGTGCTCGGTCCCGGCACCTACGTCGGCGACGTGGCCGCGGTCGCCGACCTGGACGCCGTCGCCGACGACGCGTGGGGCGAGGTGCTCGCGACGCTCGCCGCCGACCCGCCCGCGCGGGCGGCGCTGCTCGACCCCGTGCGGGCCGCCGGTCGCGAGCGCGCCGCGCCGTCCTACACGGCGTGGTGGCTGCGCGAGGAGCTGGGCGGTCCCTTCGCGCTGGGCGACGTGCCGTTCCTGCGCCCCGCGCCCCCGGAGGTGGACGGGCTCGACCGCGACGTGCTCGTCGCGCTCGGCGGCGTCCCCGCCCTCGTCGGGCTCGCGCCGGACGGCTGGGCCGACCTCCTCGACGACCTCCCGCCGGTGGGCGCGCGCGTCGAGGCGCGGGACGCCGTCGTCGTCTGGCGCGCGCTCGCCGCGCTCGCGGCGCGCGGCGAGACGTTCGACCCGGCCCCCGACCGCGTCCCGGCGCTCGGCCCCGCAGGGGTCGTGGTCGCCGACGCGGCGGACGTCGTCGTGGCCGCCGACCCGATGTGGGCGCCCCTGCGCGCCGTCGTCCCGGTGCCCGCGGGTCTCGTCGACGCCGCGGCCGACCTGCTCGACGCCGACGTCGCGCCGGGGTCCGTGCCCGTGCCCGACGGCGCGGGCTCGCCCGCCGCGGTCCCCGGGGCCGTGCAGCGGGTCCTCGCGGACGCCCCGGCGACGTGGGCCGAGCACGGCGACCTGCGCGTCGGGGGCGTGCCGGTGCCGTGGTGGGTCGTGGGGTCGGGCGCGGACGCGCGCGTCCACGCGACGGGCCGGCGCTCGCTCGCCGAGGCGCTCGCCGCGTCGTCGGGCCGCTACGGCGCGCGGCACGTGGTGGCGGAGGTGCTGCGCGACCCCGCCCGCGTCGAGGAGGTCGTGGCGCGGACCGCGTGGGACGCGGCCGACGGTCGGGCCTGACCCGGGTCAGCGCGCCGCGTCGCCGGGGTCGCCCCGGTGCGGCAGGTCCGCCGTGCCCTCGCGGTACCCGGAGCGGTGCCGGCGCTCCCAGAGGAGGGCGATGCCGCCGAGCACCAGGCCCGCGAGGCAGGTCGCGACGCCGCGCACGGTCACCGCGCCGGTGGCGAGCAGGACGAGCGTGACGGCGAGGCCCGCGGTCCACAGCGCCATGCCCCCGAGGATCACGGCGCGCAGGTCGACGCGCAGCGGCGGCGGTTCGGGCCGACGGCGCTCGGGGTGGAGCAGGAGCGTCACGATCGAGGGCACCGGGCCATCGTACCGACGCGTTTCACCCGGTGGTGGGCGTCACGGCGCGGCCGGTGCCGCTTCTTACCAGATGTGAACACTCGTCCAGATGAGCGGGCAGGCGCGATACGATGCGGCGGCACCACTCCGTCGAGCAGCCGCCCCGGTCGGGACGAACCACCGGGTTGAGCAGGCGGGCGAGCGCGGTCGTACCGCGCCTCACGGTCCATTCGACCGACCTCCACGGAACGCCTGACCTGGACGCCTGTCCAAACTCTTTCACTCGGTTCGTCGGGCTGCAGGAATCGTTGGAATCTCAGGGGATCGAGGGCATCGACGCCCGCCTCGGCAGACGGTCTTCTCACCCGGGTGAAAGCCGAAGAATTCCTCGTTCCACCACTTCCTCGAACTCTAGGATGAGGACGCCATGCAGGGGAGCACGACTTCAGGAGGTGGGCACGTGGCTCACGGACTCACCGAGGACTCGAGACGCGGTCTGCGCTCGCTCCTGCGCCCCTCTCCCGCCGCCCGCGTCCGGGCCGCCCGCGCGGCCTTCACGGACCGCGACTGGCAGGTCGCGTACCGGCGCCGCCTCGTCCTGACGGACACCGCGGCGGTCGTCGTCGCCGTCCTCGTCGCGTACTTCCTGCGCTGGGAGCCGTTCATCGCCGCCCCGGTGCGCGACGACGTGCACGTGCCCTACGTCGTCCTCAGCCTCCTCGTGGGCGTCGCCTGGCTCGTGTCGCTCGTGGCCTCGCGCTCGCGGGACCCGCGGGTCATGGGCAGCGGCCCCACCGAGTACCACCGGGTCTTCGACGCGTCGTGGCGGCTCTTCGCGATCCTGGCCGTCCTCGCGTTCCTCCTGCGCTTCCCCGAGGCGCGCGGCTACCTCGCGTTCGCGTTCCCGATCGGCCTCGCCGGCCTGCTCCTCGGTCGCTACTCGTGGCGCCAGTGGCTGCACCGCCAGCGCGCCCAGGGCCTGGGACGCTCCGCGGTCCTCGCGATCGGCCACCGCGACCAGGCGGAGCGGCTCATCCGCGACCTCAACGGGCGCGACGAGTCGGGGTACCGCGTGGTCGGCGTCTGCGTCCCGTCCGGCCGCATCGAGCAGGGCGAGGAGATCCTCGGCGTCCCGGTGCTCGGCGACCTGCGGAGCGCCGGCGAGGTCGCGGAGCGCGTGAAGGCCGACATCGTCGCCGTGTCCGGCTCCGACGCGATCACCGCCGAGGTGGTGCGCCGCCTCGGCTGGGAGCTCGAGCCCTACGGCGTCGACCTCATGCTGACGGCCGAGCTCGCGGACGTCGCGGGACCGCGCATCACGATCACCCCGGCCGAGAGCGTCTCGCTCCTGCACGTCGACGCCCCGCGCTTCGCCGGTCCGCGGTTCGCCGTGAAGACCGCGACCGACTGGGTCGGCGCCGCGGTGCTCACCCTCCTGCTGCTGCCGGTGCTCGCGCTCGTCGCGGTCTCCGTACGCGTGACGAGCCGGGGTCCGATCCTCTACCGGCAGGAGCGCGTCGGGCGCAACGGCCGCGCGTTCCCCATGTTCAAGTTCCGCTCGATGCGCGCGGGCGCCGACCGCGAGGTCGCGACGCTCACCGCAGAGAACGAGGGCGCGGGCGTCCTGTTCAAGATGCGCGAGGACCCGCGGGTCACGCGCGTCGGGCGGGTCCTGCGGCGCTACTCGCTCGACGAGCTCCCGCAGCTGTTCAACGTGCTCCGGGGCGACATGAGCCTCGTCGGCCCGCGTCCCCCGCTGCCCAGCGAGGTGCAGCAGTACGAGAAGAAGGTCCGTCGTCGGCTCCTCGTCAAGCCCGGTCTCACCGGGCTGTGGCAGGTCGGCGGCCGGTCCGACCTGTCGTGGGAGGAGAGCGTGCGTCTCGACGTCTACTACGTCGAGAACTGGACCCTCTTCGGCGACTTCCTCATCCTCGCCCGCACCGCGCGGGCCGTGCTCTCCGGGCACGGGGCCTACTGAGGGCGCGAGGACGGGTCACGCGACCCCCAGGGGGGTCTGTCGGGCGCACCGCGGGAGGTGGTGGCTCGTGCGGGTCTCGGTCGTCCGCTGCGGCCGCCGCGGCGCGGTCCTCGCGGCGTGCCTCGCCGCCTCCGGCCACGACGTCGTCGCGGTGGGGACGGACGCGTCGACGCGCCGGTGGCTGCGCGCCGGGGCGGCCGGGACGACCGAGCCGCGGCTGCGCCGCCTCCTCGCCCTCGCGCTGATGAGCGGGCGGCTGCACGTGACGGGGGACCGGACCGTCGTGGCCGGCGCCCGCGTGCACGTCCTGCCGGGCGACGGCGAGGACGACGGCGCCGACCCGGGCGCGGCGACGGAGGCGGTCTCGCGCGCCGCGGAGGAGGTCACGCCGCACCTCGGGCCGGGCGACCTCGTCGTGGGTCGCGCGCCGGTGGAGCCGGGCACGGCGTCGTGGCTCGCGGCGACGCTCGCCGGCGACGGCGTGCGGGCGAGCGTCGTGTGGGTGCCCGACGAGCGGCGGCCGGGGCGCGCGGTGCTCGACACGCTGCGCCCGGCGCGTCTCGTCTACGGGCTCCCGGCGGGCTCGGAGGGCGAGCGTGCGGCCGTGATCCTCGACACGCTGCACGCCGTGCAGCTCGCGGCGGGCGCCGTGCGCACGACGACCGACCTGCGCGCCGCCGAGAGCGTGGGGCTCGCCCCCGTGCTGCGGGAACGCGTCCCGGCGGTCGCGACCCCGGTCTCCGAGGCGCCCGCGACGCGGCCCCTCGACGCGCTCGGGGCGGCCTGAGAGGTGCTCATAGCACAGGCCGCCGTCGTTACCGCGCCGACACATGGGTCTGGCACCATTCTGCGCATGACCTCCACCACCTCCGTCCACGAGGACGAGCAGGCGCCTCCGCCTGCCACCAGCGCGATCGACCGCTTCTTCAAGATCACCGAGCGCGGCTCCACCGTCGGCACGGAGATCCGCGGCGGCCTCGTGACGTTCTTCGCGATGGCGTACATCATCGTGCTGAACCCGCTGATCATCGGCACCGTCCAGGACGGCACGGGCGCGTTCCTCGGGGGTGGCTCGGAGCCCGACTTCGGCAAGGTCGCGGCCGCGACCGCGCTCGTCGCCGGCGTCATGACGATCGCGATGGGCCTGTTCGCGAACTTCCCGCTCGCGCTCGCGGCGGGCCTGGGCCTCAACGCCGTCGTCGCGTACTCGATCGCGTCGCTGCCGGGCGTCACGTGGGCCGACGCGATGGGCCTCGTGGTCATCGAGGGCATCATCATCCTCGTGCTCGTCCTGACGGGCTTCCGCGAGGCGGTCTTCCGCGCGGTCCCGGTCGAGCTCAAGACGGCGATCAGCGTCGGTATCGGCCTCTTCATCGCGCTCATCGGCCTCGTCAACGCGGGCTTCGTCACCGCGGGCAGCGGCACGCTCCTCGCGCTGGGCAACCTCGGCACGTGGCCGATCCTCGTCTTCGTCGTGGGCCTCGTCCTGACGATCGTGCTGTGGGTGCGCAAGGTCAAGGGCGCGCTGCTCGTCGCGATCCTCACCGCGACCGCGCTCGCCGTCGTGCTCGAGAACACGCTCCACATCGGCGCCAAGGCGCCCGACGGCTCGAACCCGAACGGCTTCCAGCTCAACGCCCCGACCTTCAGCGGCGTCGTCGAGGTCCCGGACTTCGGCCTGCTCGGCCAGTTCTCGCTGCTGGGCTCGTTCCAGAACATCGCGACCGTCACGGTGATCCTGCTGGTCTTCTCGCTGCTCCTCGCGGACTTCTTCGACACGATGGGCACGATGGTCGCCGTCGGGGCCGAGGCCAAGCTGCTCGACGGCGAGGGCAACCCGCCCCGCTCGCGCGCCATCCTCGTCGTCGACTCGATCGCCGCCGCGGCCGGCGGTGCGGGCTCCGTCTCGTCCAACACGAGCTTCGTCGAGTCGACCACGGGTGCGGGCGAGGGCGCGCGCACGGGTCTCGCGTCGGTCGTCACGGGCGTCGCGTTCCTGCTCGCGACCTTCCTGTCGCCGCTCGTCGCGCTCGTGCCCTACGAGGCGGCGGCCCCGGCCCTCGTCTTCGTCGGCTTCCTCATGATGACCCAGATCGCGGGCATCTCCTGGAAGGACGTCGAGATCTCGATCCCGGCGTTCCTCACGATCATCGTCATGCCGTTCACCTACTCGATCGCGGACGGCATCGGCGCGGGCTTCCTCGCGTTCGTCGTCATCAAGCTCGCGCTCGGCAAGGTGCGGGCGATCCACCCGCTCATGTGGGTCGCGTCGGCGATGTTCACCGTGTATTTCCTTCTCGGCCCGATCCGCGAGGCCCTGGGCCTGTAGGGTCCGCTGGGTGGGTGAGACGGGATGACCGGGCTCCGCCAGGTGGTCACGTTCTACCGGCTCGAGAACACGGTCCAGCGCTACGACTGGGGTTCGACGTCGGCCATCCAGGCCCTGGTGGGCCTGGAGGCCGACGGCCGCCCCGCGGCCGAGCTGTGGATGGGGGCGCACCCGCTCGCGCCCTCGCGGGTGTCGCCCGCCGGCCCGTCGACGGACGGGCCAGGGGCGGTGCCCGCGACGCTCCTCGACCTCGTGCGGACCGTGCCCACCGCGGCGCTCGGCACGCGCGTGGCCGACGAGTACGGCCCCCGGCTGCCGTACCTCCTCAAGGTGCTCGCCTCCGAGCGGGCCCTGTCGCTGCAGGTGCACCCGCACCCGCACCGCGCCCGCGCCGGCTTCAACCGGGAGAACCGCGAGCGCGTGCCGCGCGACTCGCCCCTGCGCAGCTTCCACGACGACCAGCACAAGCCGGAGATGGTCGTCGCGGTCTCCCGGTTCGAGGGGCTGTCGGGCTTCCGCCGCCCGCGGCGCGTCCTCGAGCTCCTCGACGGGCTCGACGGCGACCTCGTCGCGCGCATGCGCGCCGCGCTCGCCGCACAGCCGCGCGAGGCCGGCGTGCGCGAGGCGTTCACCCTCGCGCTGCACGCCCGGACGTCGCCCGACGTCGCGGCCGACCTCGAGCGGACCGTCGCGTCCGTGCGGGCGCGGGTCGCGCGCGGGACGTCGTCGCCGCGGGCCGACGCGACCGTCCTCAGCCTCGCCGAGCAGCACCCCGGCGACCCGGGCGCGGTCGTCTCCCTCATGCTCAACCGCGTCACCCTGGAGCCCGGGGAGGCGATGTTCGTCCCGTCGGGGCACGTGCACGCGTACCTCTCGGGCTGCGCCGTCGAGGTCATGGCGAGCTCCGACAACGTGCTCCGCGCGGGCCTGACGACCAAGCGCGTCGACGTCGACGCCCTCCTCGAGTGCGCGACGTACACGCCCGGGCCCGCCGCCCGCCCGCGGGTCTCGACCGACGCGGCGTCGGGCCTCGTCACCTACCGGCCGTCCGTGCGGGAGTTCGCCCTGCGCGCGGGCGGCGTGACCTCCGCCCGGGAGGCGCGCCTGCCCGACGCCGGCCCGCGCGTCGTGCTGTGCCTCGACGGCGAGCTCGTGCTGCGCACCGGCGACGGCGAGCTGCCGGTCTCCCGCGGGGAGTCCGTGTTCGTGCCGCACGCCGCCGGCCGGCTCGCGGTGCGCGGCGACGGCCACGTCGTCGTCGCCTACGTGCCCTGACCGGCCCCCGCCGGAACCCTTCCGTCCCCCGACGCGGACATCTCTGGGTCTTTCGTTACCCGAGGTAATGAGTTAGGGTAATGATCATGCCTGCTGCGGACCGCCCGACCCCGTCCCGGGGGCAGAGCCGTCCCGCCACGCTCGGCGGAGAGCTCCGCGTCGCCCTGACGCGCGTCTCGCGCCGCCTGCGCTCGCAGCGCGGCGAGGCCGACCTCCCCGAGGGGCAGTTCGGCGTCCTCACCGTCCTGCACAAGCACGGCGCGATGTCGCCCGGCGCGCTCGCCGAGCACGAGCGCGTCCGCCCGCCGTCGATGACGCGCGCCGTCAACCGGCTCGTCGAGCTCGGCCTCGTCGAGAAGGTCGAGCACGAGACCGACCGGCGCCAGGTCGTCGTCCGGCTCACCGACGCCGGCGTGCACGAGGTCAAGGAGACCCGGCGCCGCCGTGACGCGTGGCTCACGCAGCAGCTGACCACCCTCACCCCCGACGAGAGAGAGACCTTGGCCCGCGCCAGTGAGCTGTTGATCAGGATCGCCGCCCGATGAGCGCGACGTTCTCCTCCCTCCGCTACTTCAACTACCGCGTCTGGTTCGGCGCCGCGCTCGTCGCGAACGTCGGCACCTGGATGCAGCGCGTCGCGCAGGACTGGCTCGTCCTCACCGACCTCACCGACGACTCCGGCATCGCCGTGGGCGTCGTCACCGCCCTCCAGTTCGCGCCCGTCCTCGCGCTCTCCGCCTGGGCGGGCGTCCTCGCGGACCGCCTCCCGCGCCGCCGCCTCCTCATGGCCACGCAGGGCGCGATGGGCCTGCTCGCCCTCGGCCTCGGCGCGCTCGTGCTCTCCGGGCACGTCCAGCTCTGGCACGTCTACGTGTTCGCCGGGCTGCTCGGCGTCGTCACGGCCTTCGACAACCCCGTGCGCCAGACGTTCGTCGCCGAGATGGTCCCGCCCGACAAGCTCTCCAACGCCGTCGGGCTCAACAGCGCGTCGTTCAACGCCGCGCGCCTCGTCGGCCCCGGCCTCGCCGGACTGCTCATCGCGGTCGTCGGCTCCGGCTGGATCTTCGTCGTCAACGGCATCACGTTCGGCGCGACCATCCTCGCGCTCGGCTACATGCGCACGCGCGAGCTCCACACCCTCCCGAGCGCGCCCCGCGAGAAGGGGCAGATCCGCGAGGGCATCCGCTACGTGCGACGGCGCACCGACATCATCGTCATCATGGTCGTCGTCGGCGTCGTGTCGACGTTCGGGCTCAACTTCCAGCTCACGTCCGCGATGATGGCCAAGGTCGAGTTCGGCATGGGGCCGGGGGAGTACGGGATCCTCGGGTCCATCCTCGCGATCGGCTCCCTCACCGGGGCGCTCCTCGCCGCGCGGCGCGAGCGCCCGCGCGTCCGGCTCGTCATCGGCTCCGCGTTCGGGTTCGCCGTCGCGACGGGCGTCATGGCGCTCATGCCGACCTACCAGAGCTTCGCGCTCGCGTGCATCCCCGTCGGCCTCGCCTCGCTCACGATGATGACCGCGGCCAACACCACGATCCAGATGTCCGTCGACCCGGTGATGCGCGGCCGCGTCATGTCGCTCTACATGATCGTGTTCCTCGGCGCGACGCCCGTCGGGTCGCCCCTCGTCGGGTGGGTCGCCGAGGCGTGGGGCCCGCGCTGGGCCATCGGCATCGGGTCGATCACCGCCGCGCTCGTCGCCGTCGGCGCCGCGGTGTGGGCGGTGCGGAACTGGAACCTGCAGGTCCGCTACCGCGTCCTGCAGCGGCCCCACCTCGTCGTGCGCTACCTCGACGCCGGGACCCCGGCCGAGAGCGCCGCCCGCGCCGAGACGCGTCGTCGCCTCGGCAGCGAGGACGCCGAGGAAGCGGTCCGCGCGGCCTGACCCGTCGGCCGCGGCGGCCGGGTGCGGCCGGTGCGGTCAGGGCGTGTCGTGGTCGGGTCGTTCGGTGGGTGTCGTGGTCGGGTCGGTCGGAGGTCGGGGCGGCCGTGCCGGGTCTACCATCCGCGCCGCTCGTTCCTCGCGTCGCTCCCGCCAGACCCGCCACGACCCGGCACGGCCGCCCCGACCACCGCCCTCGCGCAGCGGTTCCGTCAGCAGGAGGGCCCGGACCACCGTCCTCGCGCCGCGGTTCCGTCAGCAGGACCGCCCCGGCCGCCGCCCTCGCGCAGCGGTCACGTCAGCAGGACCGCCCTGACCATCGCGCTCGCACAGCCGCCCTACCGCCGCCCTCGCGCCGCGGTCACCTCACGCGACCGGCACGTCGTGCCGGCCGGTCCCGTACCGAGCCGACCGTCCCCGGTGGGCGCCGATCCCGTGCTTGCCGACGTCTTGCGCGGGTGACCCGGCGGACGAGCGGGTGGGGCGGCGTCGGATGCGAAGGGCGTCAGAGCCGCGCGCGGCCACTGACGGCCGACCGCGCGAGGTGACGGCGCGGCAGCCCGAGCGCCGACGCCGCTCCGCCCGCGGACCCGACCACGCGGGACCCGACCACGCGACCACGCGGCCGAGCGCCGACTGCATGCGCCGCGCGGGCGCGCGACGCTCAGGCCAGGCGGTCGACGACGTGGTCGACGCAGGCCGTGAGGGCGCGGACGTCGTCGGGGTCGATCGCCGGGAACATGGCGACGCGGAGCTGGTTGCGCCCGAGCTTGCGGTAGGGGAAGACGTCGAGGATGCCGTTCGCGCGCAGGGCGGCGATGACGGCGGTGGCGTCGACGGCGTCGTCGAGGTCGATCGTGCCGACGACGGTCGAGCGCTCGGCGGGGTCGGCGACGAAGGGCGTCGCCCACGCGCGGGACTCCGCCCAGCCGTAGAGGTGCGCGGCCGACTCGGCCGAGCGCGCGGCGGCCCACGCGAGGCCGCCCTGGGCGAGGAGCCACTCGACCTGCTCCGCGAGCATGACGAGCGTCGCGACGGCCGGCGTGTTGAGCGTCTGGTCCTGGCGCGAGTTCGCGGCGGCGGTGCGCAGCGAGAGCGACTCGGGCACCCAGCGCGTGCCGCTCGACTCGACCTCCTCCGCACGCGCGAGCGCGTCAGGGGAGCAGAGCGCGAGCCACAGGCCGCCGTCCGACCCGAAGACCTTCTGGGGGGCGAAGTAGTAGACGTCGGTCTCGGCCACGTCGACGGGCAGCGCGCCCGCGCCCGAGGTGGCGTCGACGAGCGTCAGGGCGCCGCGCTCGCGCGAGCCGGGGACGCGGCGCACCGGGGCCATCGCGCCCGTCGAGGTCTCGTTGTGGGGCCAGGCGTGCACGTCGACGTCGTCCGCGGGCTCGGGGTGCGCGACCGTCCCCGGTGCCGCGGTGATCACGTGCGACGGGTCGAGGAATGGGGCGGCGGTCGTCGCCGCGGCGAACTTGGCGCCGAACTCGCCGAACGCGGCGTGCTGCGCGCGGCGGCGCACGAGGCACGCGGTCGCGACGTCCCAGAACGTCGTCGACCCGCCGTTGCCGAGCACGACCTCGTACCCCTCCGGGAGCGCGAACAGGTCCGCGAGGCCCTCGCGCGTGCGCCGCACGAGCGAACGGACGGGCGCCTGGCGGTGCGACGTGCCGAGGAGGGTCGTGCCCGCGTCGGACAGGGCGCGGACCTGCGCGGCGCGCACCTTGCTGGGCCCCGAGCCGAAGCGGCCGTCGGCCGGCAGCAGGTCGCCGGGGATCGTGATCTGGGCGGGGTTCGTGGGCGCGGTCACAGCGTCACCCTACGCGCGCGCGAGGCGCCGGACGGAGCCCGTCCGGCCGGCGGTCGGCGGGCCCGCCGGCGGCGCAGGGTGCGTCATGGGCGCGTCGGCGGCGGACCGCGCCATCCCCCGCAACGCGTCAGGTGCTCCCCATAGACTGGCACCGGCGGCCCGCCCCTGCGGGCGGGCACGACGGCGCGGCGGAGCGGCGCGGCCCGAGCCGACGACAGGGAGAGCGACGTGACGGATCTGATCGATACGACCGAGATGTATCTGAAGACGATCTACGAGCTCGTCGAGGAGGGCATCGTCCCCCTGCGCGCGCGCATCGCGGAGCGGCTCGGGCACTCGGGACCCACCGTGTCGCAGACGGTCGCGCGCATGGAGCGCGACGGGCTCGTCGTCGTCACGGGGGACCGGCACCTCGAGCTCACGCCCGCGGGCAACGACAAGGCGACGCGCGTGATGCGCAAGCACCGTCTCGCGGAGCGCCTGCTCACCGACGTCATCAAGCTGGACTGGGAGCACGTGCACACCGAGGCGTGCCGGTGGGAGCACGTGATGAGCGAGCTCGTCGAGGAGCGGCTCATCGGGCTGCTGGACCACCCGCACTTCGACCCGTACGGCAACCCGATCCCGGGCCTCGCCGAGCTCGGCGAGCAGTTCGAGGGCGTGGACTTCCTCGACGGCGTCGCGCCGCTGCCGGACGTCGTGGCGCAGCGCGGGGGCGCGGGCGAGGAGGAGGTCGAGGTCGTCCTGCAGCGCATCGCGGAGCCGATCCAGGTCGACGTCGAGATGCTCGCCCGCTTCGCCGAGGCCGGCGTGCTGCCGCGCCGCACGCTCGTGGTCCGCCGGACGGGCGCGACGACCTCCGTGCGCGGGCAGGGCTCCGAGATCGTCCTCGACCTGCCCGACGACGTCGCGCGTCACCTGTTCGTCGCCCGGAGCTAACCTGGGAGCGGCCGCAAATGCGGCCCTGACCTGCGACGACGTTCCGCGTCCACAGAGCTCGTGATGGGAACGTGACATTTGCGGGGGTGTCCGGTACGGTCGGTCCTGCTCCTTCGGAACACCGGTCCGGAGAAGCCCTCCAGCGGAACGCCTAACCCTGTCGCCGCGAGAGGTTCACGACGACCCGACGACAGGGACGGGGGACCCATTTCCGGGCGCTGGAGACAGCGTCCTTGGGGTGAAGCCCGGCGGACCTCGGTCCGCAGGGCCGGGTGATTTCTCCCACCCGAACCCGACAGCTGACCTCGCAGGCGTCCAGGAGAGGCAACTGTGACCGTGAGCACGACTCGCGCCCGCCACCGCGCGGCGCGGCGTCCCGTGACGCCGCTCAGCACCATCGCCCAGGCCGCTTCGGACCAGATGTCGACCGTCGGGCGCCGTACCGCCGTCGTCGCCGCGTCCTCCGGCCTCATCGTCTCGATGATCGGCGCCGCAGCCCCCGCGACCGCGGCCCCCGTCGACACCGAGCCCAAGCTCAACTCCGTCGACCTCAGCGCCCTCACCGCGCAGGCGCGCCAGGCGCTCGAGGCCGCCCCGACGGTGACCGTCGCGGCCGACGTGGACTTCCAGCTCGAAGAGGCGCCGATCAAGGTGACCCCGGCTCCCGAGCCGGAGCCCGAGCCCGAGCCGGAGCCGGTTCGCGCCGAGAGCACCAGCCGCTCGACCGAGCGCACCTCGACCCAGTCGGAGTCGGCCTCCACGGAGCAGGCCGAGGTCTCCGTCCCCGCTTCGGCCCACGGCAGCACGATCGTGTCGATCGCGGCTCGCTACGTCGGCGTCCCGTACGTCTACGGCGGCACCACGCCGGACGGCTTCGACTGCTCGGGCTTCACGAGCTACGTGTACGCCCAGGTCGGCATCACCCTCCCCCGCACGTCGGGCGCGCAGGGCTCCGTCGGCACCAAGGTGCCCCGCTCCCAGGCGCAGCCGGGCGACCTCATCTGGACGCCGGGCCACATCTCGATCTACGCGGGCGACAACATGCAGATCGACGCCCCGCGCCCCGGCAAGACCATCCAGTTCCGTCAGATCTGGCAGTCGAACCCGACCTTCATCCGCGTCGCCTGACACCAGGCCGCAGCGCATCTCATCCCGGACCCCGTCCCCCCGCGAGTCGTCGCGGAGGGGCGGGGTTCGTGGCATTCTTGACTCATTCGTGACCCGTGGTGGAGGGTCTGTCCGAGCGTCACGGTGAGCCGTGTCGCCTGTCGCCAGGCGGCCGACGAGAGGAGAGTCACTGATGACACGCACGGAAACGGTCCTCGTCGGCGTCGACGGCTCGGCGCCCAGCCTGCACGCCCTCGACTGGGCCGCCGCGTACGCGCTCCAGGTCGGGTGGTCGCTGCACATCGTGTGCACCTACTCGCTGCCGTCGTTCACGGCCGCGTCCCTCGACGGCGGGTACGCCGCGCTCGACGACAGCGCGATCCAGGAGGGTGCGCGCGCGGTCCTGGAGGAGGCGCGCGACCGGGCGGAGGCCGCCGGCGTGCGGACGACCGCGACCGTCACGACGGGCGACGCCGCCGGGGTCCTCGTCGAGATGTCCCGCGACCACTCGCTCGCGGTCGTCGGCACCCGGGGCCGGGGCGGCTTCACGGAGCGGCTGCTCGGCACGGTGTCGTCGGCGCTGCCCGCGCACGCCCACTGCCCGACCGTCGTGGTGCCCTTCCGTGCCGGGGGGAAGGGTGCCGACACCGGCGAGGAGCTGCCGCCCGTCACGCCGCTGCGCCGCGTCGTCGTCGGGGTGGACGGCTCGCCGTCCGCCGAGATCGCGCTGCGGCACGCGATCCGTCAGGCGCGTGCGTGGGACGCGGAGCTCGTCGCCGTGGCCGGCGTGCCCGTCGGTGCCGGGGCAGGGCTGCTCGCGTGGCTCCCGGCGTCGATCGACCACGAGCAGGTCCTCGCGGACGTCACGGAGGGCCTCAACGTCATCATCGACCGCCACGAGGCGGAGCATCCCGGGCTGACGATCAAGCGCATCGTCCTCGACGGCACCGGTGCCGAGCTGCTCACGGAGTTCTCCACCGCGTCCGACCTGATCGTCGTCGGGTCGCGCGGCCGCGGCGGGTTCCGCGGGCTGCTGCTCGGCTCCACGAGCCAGGCGGTGCTGCACCACTCGGCGTGCCCGGTCATGGTCGTGACGAAGAAGTGCGACGACGACGTGGCGGCGCAGGCGAGCTGACCGCCCGCCGACGCCGCCGTCGTCCGCCGTCGCCCGTCAGCTCCGGTTGCGGTACAGCCGCATGGTGATCGGGGCGAGCACCACGGTGAGCACGACCGACGCGACGAGCACCCACAGGATGCCCGTGAGGTCGGGGTCGCCGCCCATGAGGCTGCGGACCGCGGTGACGAGGTGGGTCACGGGGTTCACGTCGACGAAGCGCTGCAGCACGACGGGCATCGTCGACGGGTCGACGAAGATGTTCGACGCGAACGTCAGCGGCATGAGGATGAGCATCGACGTGCCCATGACCGCGTTCGGCGAGCGCAGCACGAGCCCGAGGATCGTGAAGACCCAGCTCAGGGCGAACGCGAACACGAGCAGCAGCACGACCCCGAGCACGACCCCGACGACGCCGCCCGGCGGCCGGAACCCGAGCACGACCCCGAGGGTCAGGGTCACGATCGACGCGATGGTGTACCGCACGGTGTCGCCGAACAGCGCGCCGACGATCGGCGCGGGCCGCCAGACCGGCAGCGAGCGGAACCGGTCGAAGACGCCCTTGGAGATGTCCGTGTTCATCGTGTAGCCGGTGTAGATCGTCGTGAAGAGCACGGCCTGCACGAGGATGCCGGGCAGCAGGAACTGCAGGTAGCTCTGCACGTCGCCCGCGAGGGCGCCGCCGAACAGGTACGTGAACATGAGCGTGAAGATGATCGGCGAGATCGTCACGTCGAAGAGCTGCTCGGGGACGTGCTTGATCTTGAGCAGGGCGCGCCACGTGTACGTGAGCGTCGCGGACACGGGGGAGGGCCTGCTCGGCCGGTGGTCGAGCGCGACGGCCTCGCGCAGCGCGTTCGCCTCGGGAGCCCGCAGCTCCGTGGCGGTGGTGGGCTCGGTCGCCATCAGGCCACCTCCTCGATCGTCTCGTCCTCGGCCGGCTGCCCCGTGAGGGCGAGGAAGACCTCGTCGAGGCTGGGCTGACCGAGCGTGAACTCGGGGACCACGATGCCCTCGTCGCCCAGCGCGGGCAGCACGCGCGCGACCGCGGCGGCACCGTCGTCGGGCACCCGGGCGGACAGCGCGTACGGGTCGTTCGCGAGGGTCACCTCGGAGCCGAGGACCGCCCCGACGACGTCGGCCGCGCGCTCGCGCTGCGCGGAGTCCGCGAGGCGCAGGTGCACCGACCCCTCGCCGACCGACCGCTTGAGCTCGGTCGCCGTGCCCTCGGCGATGACCTTGCCGTGGTCGATGACCGCGATCCTGTCGGCGAGCTGGTCCGCCTCCTCGAGGTACTGCGTCGTGAGCAGCACGGTCGCCCCGTCGGCGACGAGCACGCGGACGATGTCCCACACCTGGTTGCGGCTGCGCGGGTCGAGGCCCGTCGTCGGCTCGTCGAGGAACAGCACGCGGGGGCTCATGACGAGGCTCGCGGCGAGGTCGATCCGCCGCCGCATGCCGCCCGAGTACGTCTTCACCTGCCGGTCGCCGGCGTCGCCGAGCCCGAAGGCCTCGAGCAGGTCCGCCGAGCGCCGGCGTGCCGTGCCGCCGAGGAACCCGTACAGGCGCGCGAGCATGACGAGGTTCTCGGTTCCCGTGAGGTCCTCGTCGACGGACGCGTACTGCCCCGTGAGCCCGACGACCGACCGCACGCGGTCGGCGTCGTGCACGACGTCGTGCCCCAGCACCCGGGCCGTGCCCGCGTCGGGCTGGAGCAGGGTCGCGAGCATGCGCACGGCGGTCGTCTTGCCGGCCCCGTTCGGACCCAGGACTCCGAGGACCGTGCCCTCGGGGACCGACAGGTCGATGCCGTCGACCGCCCGGGTCACGGTCTTGCCGGACGTGAAGTGCTTGACGAGGCCCCTGGCCTCGATCGCGAGGTCGCCGGTCGGCGTCGCGGTCATGTCCCCTCCTCCGGTCGCACGTGGAGGCACCGGGGTGGCGCAACCACCCCCGCTCCGACCGGGCGGGCCGGCGGAACTCATCGGTGCCGCCCCACCATGGTGCGCACAGGGCCCGGCCCGAAGCCAGGGGCTGCCAGAGGCTCCGACCGGGCCCTGAGGGGACCGCGAGGGACGCGCTAGGGGCGGGCGGCCGCCGCCTGCTCCGCCGCGGCGAGCAGGACGCACGTCGCGACGCCGTCCATCGCGACCCGGACCTCCTCGAGCGGGGGGAGCGACGGCGCGAGCCGCAGGACCTTGTCGTCCGGGTCCTGGCCGTACGGGTACGCCGCGCCCGCGGGCGTGAGCGCGATGCCTGCGGCCTTGGCCAGCTCGACGACGCGCGAGCCCGTCCCGACCGGGACCTCGAGGCTCACGAAGTAGCCGCCCTTCGGCTCCGTCCACGACGCGACGCCCCACGGCCCGAGACGCGAGGCGAGGATGCCGGTCACGGCCTCGAACTTCGGCGCGAGGATGTCGCGGTGCCGGCGCATGTGCGCGCGGACGCCCTCGGCGTCGCCGAAGAACAGCGCGTGGCGGAGCTGGTTGACCTTGTCGGGGCCGATCGACTGCGCGGACAGGTGCGTGCGGAACCACGCGACGTTCGCGGGGGACGCGCCGAGGAACGCGACGCCCGCGCCCGCGAACGTGATCTTCGACGTCGAGGCGAACAGCACCACGCGGTCGGGGTTCCCGGCCTCGGCGGCGAGCCCGACGGCGTCGGCGCTCGTCACCTCGTCGTCGGTGAGGTGGTGCAGCGCGTAGGCGTTGTCCCACAGGATGCGGAAGTCCGGGGCGGCGGTCGGCATCGACACGAGGCGGCGCGCGACCTCGTCGGTGACGACCGAGCCGTCCGGGTTCGCGTACGTCGGCACGACCCACATGCCCTTGATGCTCGGGTCCTCGGCGACGAGCGCGGCGACCGCCTCGGCGTCGGGCCCGTCCGGCGTCATGGGGACGGTGACCATCTCGATCCCGAGCGCCTCGCACACCGAGAAGTGGCGGTCGTACCCGGGCACCGGGCAGATCCAGCGCACGCGCTCCTCGCGGCCCCACGGGCGCTCGGAGCCGGGCACGCCGAACAGCGTCGCGTAGACGAGGGTGTCGTACATGAGCGTGAGGCTCGCGTTGCCGCCCGCGAGGAGCTGCTCGACCGGCAGGCCGAGGAGCTCCGCGAAGATGCGCCGCAGCTGCGGCAGGCCGTCGAGGCCGCCGTAGTTGCGCACGTCCGTGCCGTCGGCGTCCGTGTGCACGCCCTCGCCCGGCAGCGCGAGGAGCGCGTCGGACAGGTCGAGCTGCTCGGCGCTGGGCTTGCCCCGCGTGAGGTCGAGCCGCAGGCCGAGGGCCTGCAGGTCGGCGTACGCGCGGCGCAGGTCGTCGAGCGCCGCCGCGAGCGCGGCGGGGTCGGCGGAGGTCGGGACGGCGTCGGTCTCGGTGGGCCCGGACGGGTGCGCGGTGGTCACCCTCCGGACTCTACCGACCGCGGGCGAGAGCCGTCAGCGCGTCCTCGAGCGCGGACATCCCGGTCTCGAGGTCGGCCGGCGACACGGTCAGCGGGGGAGCGAGGCGGATGGTCGAGCCGTGGGTGTCCTTGGCGAGCACGCCGCGCTCGAGCAGCGCCTCGCACAGGTCGCGCCCCGTCCCGCGGGCCGGGTCGAGGTCGAGGCCCGCCCACAGCCCGACGCCGCGCACGCGCTCGAGCAGCCCGGCGTCGACGAGCCCGTCGAGGCGCGCCCGGAACGGGCCGGCGAGCGACCGGGCGGCGGCCTGGGGCTCGCCCGACCGCAGCAGGTCGACCACGGCGAGCCCGACGGCGCACGCGAGCGGGTTGCCCCCGAACGTGCTCCCGTGCGTGCCCGGCGTGAGCACGTCGAGCACGTCGCGCCGCCCGACGACGGCGGAGACGGGCACGATCCCGCCGCCGAGCGCCTTGCCGAGCGTGACGAGGTCGGGGCGCACGCCCCACAGCTCGCACGCGAGCGTCGTGCCGGTGCGCCCGAGCCCGGACTGGATCTCGTCGGCGACGAGCAGCACGTCGCGCTCGGCCGTGAGCGCGCGCAGCGCGGGCCAGAACCCGTCCGGCGGCACGACGACGCCCGACTCGCCCTGGACCGGCTCCATGAGCACGGCGACGGTCGTCTCGTCGATCGCGGCGGCGACCGCGTCGACGTCCCCGTACGGCACGAGCCGGAAGCCGGGCGTGTACGGGTCGAACCCGCGCCGGGCGTCGGGGTCGTCGGAGAACGACACGATCGTCGTCGTGCGACCGTGGAAGTTGCCCGACGCGACGACGATCGTCGCCTCGCCGGGCGCGACGCCGCGCACGTCGTAGCCCCACTTGCGCGCGGTCTTGATCGCCGTCTCGACCGCCTCGGCGCCCGTGTTCATGGGGAGCACGGCCGTGCCGGGGGCGTCGCCCGTGCCGCCCGCGGTGAGCGGCCCGACGAGGTCGGCGAGCGCGTCGGCGAACGGCAGCAGGAGGTCGTGGTCGAACGCGCGCGACGTGAGGGTGACGCGCCCGAGCTGGCGCGTCGCGGCGTCGAGCAGGGCCGGGTGGCGGTGGCCGAAGTTCAGCGCGGAGTATCCGGCGAGGAGGTCGAGGTAGCGGCGGCCGCCGGTGTCCGTGACCCACGCGCCGTCGGCGGTCGCGACGGTCACGGGGAGGGGGTGGTAGTTGTGCGCGAGCGTGCGCGACCCGTCCGAGGCCGGCGCGGCAGGCACGGCGGGCGCCCGGTGCACGTCCTGCGCGGTCACGACGCGTCCCCGGGGCGCACCGCGCGGACCTCGAGCGTGCAGCACTTGGCGCCGCCGCCGCCGCGCAGGAGCTCGGAGGTGTCGACGCCGAGCGGCGTGTAGCCGCGCTCGCGCAGCGCGCCCGCGAGGTGCTCGGCGCGCGGGTTGAGCACGACGTGCGCGCCGTCGCTCACGGCGTTGATCCCGAGGACGACCGCGTCCTCCTCGCGCGCGAGGAGCGCGTCGGGGAACCGCTCGCGCAGCACCTCCTGCGCCGCGGGGGAGAACGCCTCGGGGTAGTAGGCGACGTCGGGCGGGTCGCCGACGAGCCCCGCGTGCCCGCCCCCGGGGCTCCGCGGGTGGGCGCCGTCGCCCCCGCGCAGCACGACGAGCGCGGTGTCGAGGTGGTAGAAGCGCGGGTCGACGAGCTCGAGCGTCACGACCTCGCGCCCCCACAGGGCCGCGGCCTCGGCGTGCGCCGCCGGGTCGGTGCGGAACCCGGTGCCGGCGAGCACGACGTCCCCGGCGACGAGGAGGTCGCCCTCGCCCTCGTTGACGTGCTCGGCGAGGTGGGTGACGTAGCCGTGGTCGGCGAACCACTTGAGGTAGGCCGGTCCCTCGGCCTGCCGCTCGGGGTGGCGGAACCGCGCGGAGTACACGAGCCCGTCGACGACGGTCGCGCCGTTGGCGGCGTAGACCATGTCCGGCAGCCCGGGGACGGGGTCGATGGTCTCGACGGTGTGGCCGAGGTCGAGGTACGTGTCGCGCAGGCGTTCCCACTGGGCGACGGCGAGCGGCGTGTCCACCGGCCTGCTGCGGTCCATCCAGGGGTTGATCTCGTAGCTGACCGTGAAGTACGTCGGGCGGCACATGAGGTAGTGCCGGGGGTCTGCGTGCATCGCCGCCTCCTCGGGGAGCCGGGCCGCGGGTGGGGGCCCGGGGACGACCCGGCGGGGGGTGTCCGGCCGGGTGACGTGCTGGCTGCCAGCGTACGTCGGCGCGTGCCGCCCGGCCTGGTGCCGCGCCCCGCCACGCGACCGTGCGCGAGGTGTTGACAGCGATATGCTGTCGATATATCGTTAGCGTATCGCTGAGCCGGACAGGCTCGCGAGAGGCCGGGCGACCAGATCGCCGACCGGCCCCGCCCCGCGAGGCCCACGCGCCAGGGGCGCACCCCTCCAGACCACCTCTTTCCCAGGAGATCCACCATGAGCTACGCACACCACCACCGGGGTCGTCACCCCGAGCAGTCCCGGCCCTCCGGCGAGACGGGCGGCCCGCGCCGCCGCCGTGACGGCTTCCCGCCCGTGCCCGACGACGCGGCCTGGTACCGCGGCGACGCGCCCTCCGGCCGTGGCCGGGGCGGCGGCCGGCGCGGTGCGGGCCCCTTCGGGGGCCCCGCCGCACGCGGTCCGGAGGGCCGCGGGTTCGGTCCGGGCGGCCCCGAGGGCCGCGGCTTCGGGCCCGGCGGCCCGGGCTTCGGTCCCGGCTTCGGCCCGGGCGGGCACGGCGGCCGGGGAGGCCCCGGCGGCCACCGCGGTCGCGGACGCGGCCGCGCCGGTCGCGGCGACGTCCGCGCCGCGATCCTCCTGCTCCTCGCGGAGCAGCCGATGCACGGCTACCAGCTGATCCAGGAGATCGGCGAGCGGAGCGAGGGCCAGTGGCGCCCGAGCCCGGGCGCCGTGTACCCCGCGCTCAACCTCCTCCAGGACGAGGGGCTCGTCGAGCTCTCGGCCGAGGGCGGACGGCGCCTCGCGTCGCTCACCGAGGCCGGCCGGCAGCTCGTCACCGACGACGCCGCACGGCTCGGCGACCCGTTCACCGAGGCCGCCGACCGCGGCGGGCGCTCGCGCCACGCGCTGCGCGCCGGCGTCGAGGCGGTCGCGGCGGCGGTGCACCAGGTGGCCCGCACGGGCACCGACGAGCAGGCGCAGGCCGCGGCCGAGCTGCTCGAGCGCACCCGGCGCGACCTCTACCTGGTCCTCGCCGGCCCGGCGTCGGGACCGGCCGCGGACGCACCGGTCGACGTCCAGGACGCGCCGACCCCCGCGGACGACGCGCCGTCGGGCACCGAGGACGAGCCGACCGCCTGAGCGGGCCCGGTCGCGCCTCCGGCTCGACCACGCCACGACCCGGGGTCGTCCCCGCCGCCCACGCGGCGGGGACGGCCCCGGGTCCGTCGCGTCCGAGGCCCGGACGACGTACGTGGCGCCCGTCAGCGGGCGCGCGCGGCGAGCCTCGCCTCGAGGCGCGCGAGCGAGGCGCGCATCATCCAGCGCAGCGCCAGCCCGACGAGCGGCGCCGTGAACCCGCGGGGGAGCGGCCCCGCGAGGTAGGCGTCCTCCCACCACACGACGCGGCAGCGCGTCGGCCCGAGCGGCTCGACGTCGAACCCGGCGTCGCCGAGCAGCACCGGCCCCTCCTTGCGCACGCTCGTGCTCCCGGCACGGCCGGCCGCGGTGGACGGGCGCTCCAGGCCCGTGACGACCATCCGGTCGAGGAAACCGCGCGCTCCCCGGACGGCGAAGGGGCCGCTCACCATGGCGAACCGGTCCCCGACCTCCGGCCCGCGCGCCGCGGGCGTCGCCAGGCGCGTGAGGGGGATGAACCGCGGGTGCGTGCGCGGGTCCGCGACCCACGCGAACGCGACGCTCGCGTCGACCGGCAGCTCGCGCCCGACCGCGACGCGGTGGGTGCTCATCCGGCGTCGCGCGTCCGGTCCTGCCGGCGGCGACGGCCCACCAGCAGACGGCGCCGCTTCCGGTCGCGCGGGCCCGCGGGGTCCGCGTCGGGCACGGGGACGAGCGTGGGCCGCGCGTCCTCGGTCGGCGCCTCGACGACCTCGAGCAGACGGCCGAACGTCGACGGCGGCGGGCCGAACGCGCGACGCGACTGGGCGACGACGCCGTGGCCCAGCGCCCGTGCGCCCGCGACCCCGACGACCGCGCCGATGCCGAAGGGCACGAGCCGGCCGAGCGCGAGGCCCGACTGCTTCGCGAGCTGCGTGCGCAGGAAGCGGTTGCCCAGCGCCTTGTTCACCTTGACGAGCGTGCCCGCGGGCATCCGCGTGAGCAGCACCTTGCCCCACGCCAGACCGGAGCCCTGCGTCGCGCGCTCGACGTCGCGCGCACCCTTCTCGCCGAGCACCGAGGCCAGCAGGAGGGCGCGGCGCCGGGCGACGTCGTCGACGGCGATCCCGTGCACGTCGGCGACGGCGAGGGAGAACGCCGCGGACGACGCGAAGAACGTCGCGATGTCGCTCGACGTGAGGACGACGCCCACGCCGGTCCCGACCGAGGGGAACGCGGCGGCGGCACCGACCGCGCCGCCGGCGGCCTGGATGACGAGCAGGTACTCGCGCTCGAGGATCCGGACGACCTCCGCAGGGCCCGCCTCGGGGTTGCGGCGCCGCACGGAGTCCACGTGCGCGCGGATCACCTGCGACGGGATCGTCACCGCCTTGTCGAGCGCCGCGTCGAGCAGGGGCGTCGGACGGTAGGCGGACCACTCCACGGCGTCCTGGGTCGCGCCGTCGCGCGGCGCGACGGACGAGGGCGGCGTCCCGTAGTCGGGCGCGCCCGTGCGCGCCGGGACCCCCGGGGCTCCCTGCTGGTAGGGGTCTCGCTGGTAGGGGTCTCGCTGGTGCGCCATCGCGCCTCCCGTCATGCCTGCGTCTCGACCTCGCGGCCCGCGCCCTCCGGCTGGAAGAGGTACTCGACCTCCGCGCCGGCCTTGACCGTCCGTCCCACGGTGCACGCCTTGTCGATCGCTCGCGCGGCGACGGTGACGAGGCGGTCGCGCACGTCGTCGTCGAGCGACGTGAGGTCGATGTCGTACGTGCCGGTGATCTTCGGGTAGCGCTCCTCCTCGAGGAGCTTGGCGCCCTCGACGCGGATCGTCACCTGGTAGTCGTCGCCGAGCCGGCGCGCGAACGTGCGGTCCGTGCTCATGCCCGCGCACGCCGCGAGCGCGATCTTCAGCAGCTCGCCCGGCGTGAACACCGCGCCCTCGCTCGCCGGGCCGATCGAGACCTGCGCGCCGCGCGCGGAGTGGCCGGTGTACGTGCGGTTCCCGGTGCGCTCGACCCACAGCGGGTCGGCCGGGGCCGGCGACGGGGCGGGCACGTCGTGCTCGGCGTCGTCGGCGGGGCTCGCGGTGCTCTCGGCAGTCTGGGTCGTCATGCGTCGATCCTCGCACTCCTCGGGTCGTGGCGGCCGGACGGTCCGCCCCCGGGAGAACGTGCGGCGCGGCACGGCGATTCCCCGGGTGTCACGGATCCGGGCGCGGCGCGGTCGAGTGGGTGACCGGCGGCCGCGGGCCGCACCGAGGAGAGGGGAACGCCATGAGGATCGTCGTCGTCGGAGGGACGGGGCTCGTCGGGAGCCAGGTCGTCGCGCGGTTGCGCGACGCGGGGCACGACGCGCTCGCCGCCGCGCCGAGCACCGGTGTGGACACGCTGACGGGCGCCGGCGTGGACGAGGCGCTCGCGGGCGCTGACGTCGTGGTCGACGTGTCGAACTCGCCGTCCTTCGCGGACGACGACGTGATGCGCTTCTTCACGACGTCGACCCGGACGCTGCTCGACGCGGAGGCGCGCGCCGGCGTCGGGCACCACGTCGTCCTGTCGATCGTCGGCACGGACCGGACCGACGCGGGGTACCTGCGCGCGAAGGTCGCGCAGGAGGAGCTCGTGCGGGGCTCGGGCCGCGGCTGGTCGATCGTGCGGGCGACGCAGTTCTTCGAGTTCGCGCGCTCGATCGCCGACGGCGCGACGGTCGACGGGGTCGTGCGGATCCCGCCGGTCGCGTTCCAGCCGGTCGCGTCGGCCGACGTCGCGCGGACCGTCGCGGACGTCGCGACGGGCGCCCCGCTGGACGGGGTCGTCGAGCTCGCCGGGCCCGAGCGCGTGCGCTTCGACGAGTTCGTCCGGACCGCGCTCGCGGCGCAGGGCGACGACCGCGAGGTCGTCGCGGACCCCGGCGCGACGTACTTCGGGGCCCGCCTCGCCGAGGACTCGATCGTCCCGCAGGGCGACTCGCTGCGCGGCGCCACCACGTTCGCCCAGCACGTCGCGTGACGGTGCACCGCCCGGACGGCGGACGCCGGACGCTCCGCCGTCCTATCGTGGCGGCATGACGTCCGGACCACGCGCCGTCGAGCGCCCCGGGGACACGGCGGACCCCGGGGCGCTCGACGCGTTCCTCGCCGCGCGACCCCAGCTCTTCGGCATCGCCTACCGCATGCTCGGCAGCGTCCCGGAGGCGGAGGACGTCGTGCAGGAGGCGTGGATCCGCTGGCAGGGCACCGACCGCTCGCGGGTCGAGAACCCCACGGCGTTCCTCACCACGACGGCGACGCGCCTCGCGATCAACGCCGCGACGTCGGCCCGGGCGCGCCGCGAGACGTACGTGGGGCCCTGGCTCCCCGAGCCGGTCGACACGTCCGACGACCCGGCGCTCGGCGCCGAGCGCGCCGAGGCGCTGGAGATCGCCACGCTCGTGCTGCTCGAACGGCTCACGCCCGTGGAGCGCGCGGTCTACGTGCTGCGCGAGGCGTTCGGCTACCCGTACCGCCGGGTCGCGGAGATCCTCGACATGACCGAGGCGAACGCGCGCCAGCTCGCCCGGCGCTCGCGCGAGCGGCTCGGCCGGCGCGAGGCCGTGCCGGTCGACCCGGGCGAGCACCGGCGGCTCCTCGACGAGTTCGTCGCCGCCGCGCACGACGGCGACCTCTCGCGCTTCGAGCGCTACCTCGCCGCCGACGTCGTGGCGCGCCCGGACGGCGGCGGCAAGGTCCACGCGTCGCGCGTGGAGCTCGTGGGGGCGGCGCGCGTCTCGCTGTTCTTCGACAACGTGTGGCGCAAGTACTGGGCGGACGCCGACCTGCGCGTCGTCGAGGCGAACGGGCTGCCCGCGCTGCTCGTGTCGCTCGACGACGCGCCGTTCGCGCTCGTCGCGCTCGACGTCGGGCCGCGGGGCATCGAGCACGTGTTCGTGCAGGTCAACCCCGACAAGCTCGCCGGCTACGCGGCGGCCTGACGCGCGTCCCCCTCCGCGGCGCGCTCCGTGCGGGACCCGCGCGGTGCGGGGTCGGCCGGCGCGTCGTCCGCCGGTGCGCCGTCCGCCGACGCGGGGGCCGCGGCGACGAACGCCGCGCGCGGACGCTGGACCGCGGCGAGCGAGACGACGTCGCGCCCGAAGAGCGCGGCGGTGAGCCACACGGCCAGCACGCGGGCCGTGCGCTCCCACGTCGGGATCGCGAGGACGTGGTAGCCGCGGTGCGCGAGCCACGCGAGCCGCCCGCGCACCACGAGGCGCCGGAGCTGGAAGACGCCCGAGCCGAGGCCGAGCGTCGCGACGACGCCGAGGCTCCCGTGCACGTAGGGGCGGGTGCCCCGGCCGCGCCGCGCCGCGACGAGGTTGCGCGCGAGGCGGCGTCCCTGGCGGACGGCGTGCTGCGCGTTGGGCACGGTGAGCGCCCCGGGCAGGGGCGCCGCGAGGTCCGGCACGGCCGCGCCGTCGCCCGCGGCCCACGCGTCGGGGACGGGCGCGTCGTCCGTCCCGACCCGCAGGTCGGGCCGCACGACGACGAAGCCCCGGGCGTCGACGGGGAGGTCGGTGTGCGTCGCCACGACGGGGTTCGCCGCGTTGCCCGCGGTCCACACGAGCAGGCCGGTGGCGAACGACTCGCCGGTCGACAGGCGCACGACCCCGCCCGTGGCCGACTCGAGCCCCGAGCCCAGGTGCACGTGGGCGCCGCGCTCCTCGAGCCGGCGCACGACCCAGCGGCCCGGGCGCTCGGTCACCTCGGGCAGGATCCGGTCGTTGCGCTCCACGAGGTGGAACGCGAGCTCCGACGCGTCGATCTCGGGGTAGACGCGCAGGAGGTCGTGCGCGAGCGACAGGAGCTCGGCGAACCCCTCGACGCCGGAGAACCCGCCGCCGACGAACGTCACCGTGAGCAGGCGCGCGCGCTCCGGGCCGGCCGGCAGGCTCGCCGCGCGGTCGAAGGACGTGAGGAGCCGGTCGCGGATCGCGACGGCCTCCTCGACGTGCTTCATGCCGATGGCGTGCTCCGCGACGCCGGGCACGGGGAAGACGCGCGTCACGGCCCCGGCCGTGACGACGACGGTGTCGTAGGGGAGCTCGCGCTCGTCGCCCGCGGGCGAGCGGACGAGCACGACGCGGCGCGCGTGCTCGATCCGCGTCACGGTCCCGTCGACGAGCCGCGTGCGGCGCAGGTGGGTGCGGTGGGCGATCGCGGCGTGCCGCGCCTCGACCGACCCGGCGACGACCTCCGGGAGGAACGGCTGGTAGGTCATGTACGGCCGCGGGTCGACCAGGACGAGCTCGACCTCGCCCCGCCGCAGCTCGCGCCGCAGGCGCCTCTCCAGCTCGCGGGCCGCCGTGAACCCGGCGTAGCCCCCTCCGACGACGACGATGCGTTCCATGACCGCCTCCTGTGCGGCGCGCCCTCTGCGCGCTCTCACCCCCTCGACCGCGCAGCCCGCCGATCCGTGACACC